>Ga0209536_100001113_pt1 | contig 44477 bp, 39 predicted proteins | sample DeeMarSeWOR28_12_FD_187461 | JGI IMG/M metagenome (GOLD analysis project Ga0209536, IMG submission 187461) | Marine sediment microbial communities from White Oak River estuary, North Carolina - WOR-2-8_12 (SPAdes) (version 2) | ecosystem: Environmental > Aquatic > Marine > Intertidal zone >...
CCCCGCCGAGAATATCGGTTCGAACAGACGGGCCCGCTAGTCGAGCCTAATCACGAATTGCGGCCGCTCGCAGTGGCATCCGTCCATCGGCGCACTGATAGTGCCGTACCAACGAGCACCATTCGCTCGTAGCAACCGGCCGCATTCGGATCTGAGTCGATCAGCAATTCCGCACATCCGCCCGCTCGTGCCGTCTCCACTGCATGGCGAAACAATAGCCGACCGATCCCCAGCCCCATGCTGACCGGCAGCACCCAGAAATGTTCCGCACGCCATCTGGACTCCATCTCGCGCAGCGCGTAGAAACCGGCTATCTCCGTTTCCCGCTCTGCCAGGTAGACGGGGTGCGCTGCTACGTATTCCCGGGTCACGGTCAACTCCTCGGCCCACGATCTGATCCACCGCGCGGGATACCCCAATGCCTTTTTTGCGGCATGAGCTACGGCTGTCAGCGCTGTGGTATCTTCGGCCCGAGCGCGGCGGATGGTCGATTCAGGCACGAGCCTGGGCCGGACGTAGTCTCAGCGCGGTTGCCGCATGACTCGCCAAGTACGCAATCCCTATTGGCGGAACAGAACCATCCTCAGGCCAGCAGCCGCTAGAACGACCGCCAACACCCGCTGGATGGTCGTATTGCTCAGGTGCCGGCTTCCCAGCTCGGAGCCCAGCAAGCCACCAACCACGGCCGCCACTGTCCACCACGGTAGCTGTGCCGGCAAAACCATCGCCCTGGACAACATTCCCAGCAGACCCGCGGCCGAATTGACCAAGATGAACGCCGCAGCGATTCCTGAAACGACTCTTGCTTCAGCCCAGCCCGCCAGAATGATCAACGGGCTCAGGAAGATCCCTCCACCCACGCCGGTCAATCCAGCCAGGAACCCAATAGCAGCGCCAGCCAGCGCCATCACCTCGAGCCGCGGCTGTCGCGGTTCCACCTCACCAGCGCTGGCTGAACGCCGGAGGCACAGCCAAGCGGCGTACACCAGAACTCCGCCCACCGCGGGCCGATAAACGCCGCCCGGAAGAGTCAGCCAACCCCCGACGAACGCAAAGGGAACCGACGCAACCGCAAACGGCCAGAATACCCTCCAGGAAAATGCACCGGCGCGGTAGTATCTCACCGTCGCGATGGACGCCACGAAGATATTGAGAGTCAACGCCGCGGGCCTCATCACCGTCGGTGCAACACCAAACAGAGCCATAGCCGCCAAGTATCCCGATCCGCCCGCAAACCCAACCGCCGAATAAAGCAGCGCAGCCGCGAAGATCAGAGCGGTAAGCACGCGACTCCTTCCGACATCATGGCTCGAGTGTCCCACGCTCGTTGAAGACGACCCCAACAATCTCACCGCCGTCCGGGGTGCTACGTGAAGATGTCCAGTCCTCTCCACAGCTGAACGCCGTGGACTGCGTGTCACCAATTCTCGCCGGCGCACTGCTCATTCAACCGAACCGTTTGGCAGCCCGGGCGCGAGCCTTCGCAGCCTCTACGTCCCGATTGCGTGGCTGAGCGCTGGTCACCAACGATCCCAACAGATCGGACGTAGCCTTGGCCACACCGTCCACTGCTCTATCGAACACGGCTTCATTGGCCGCCGATGGTCGGCGGAACCCACTCACCTTGCGGACGAACTGCAGCGCGGCAGCCCGGATCTCATCCTCCGAAGCTGGTGGGTAGAAGTTGTACAGTGTCTTGATGTTTCTGCACATATGTCATCGCTCGTGAGCCAGTTCAATCTGCATTTTCAACTCGGCCTTTCAGCCACTCTTCCGGCCGGTCGCCAGCTTGTTGCGTTCACTCGCCGGAGCCCTCGCAAACGTGCCGCCACGGTCTCAGCGAGATCGGCCTTCATTCACTACGGCGACAGCTGGCGCTGGCCCTCATCCGCCCAGCAATGCGACAATCGACTGCGCTCCGACGGCGTTCACCTGCCCTGTGACCACCCGTCGGTGATAGTCGACTTGTCCCAGATGGTAGGCAAGATGTGTCGCCAAGTGAGTCAAGAAGAGACCGGTCGGCAATCGCTGTCCTGCTACCTCCAGTGGATATTCTGCCTCCATGTCACCGTGGCCGAGTCGTTCCATCCCTCGTCCCACCGCTTCAATCGTCTCCCCGATCCGCCCCTCCAACTCAGCCCGTGGAACATTGCGGTCGGCGAACTCGGCTGCCCTGTCACGCACGTAGCCAGTCTTGCCAAATCCCGCGCCGATGAAGTGCTGTACATTCCCCGTCAGGTGAAGTACCAATGTGCCCGCGGAATTCACGATTCCCTCGGGACAAACCCACAGCGCCCGTTCATCAGGGTACGCCCTCAACTCTTCACGCAGGGCTGCCAGATCGCGGACCAGGATCCTCTTGAGAAACTCGATAGTCATCTGAACCTCGGTGAGTTGTTCCAGCTGCAGCGCAATCGATTCTCAACCAACCGACTGTCTCGCGCGCGCTGGAATGGTTGATCGATCCCGGTGAGGAGCTACTATCCACCTCGCGGGAAGGTGTGTCCCGAGTGCTCGATCTTCCACTGACCGTCGCGCCGCACGTATGTGGCCGCGTACGTGCCGGACGATCGTGTCGTGTCGCCGGTCTGAAGAACCATCTTGAAGTCGAATGTCGCTGTTGCAACTGCCACGTCGCGGCCGAGTACGTCTATGTACTTCTCCAGCCACCGCAAGTCGGCCTCAACGGCACCACCGAACTGAGCATCCATGATGGCGGAGAACGCCTGATGAGAACGTGTGATTTGACCCCCCGCCAGATAGGTCAGATCATCGCCTTCGCGGTAGTAGCCGAGCAGACGATCGAACTCCAGCGCATTGACCGCGTCCGCTATCTGATCGAACAAGGCACCAACGGTATCGGCGATGGCGCCTTCCCCTTCGGCAGTATGCAGTTGCTGTGATGCCGGGTTGCAGCTCATGCAAAGCAGCGCCGGAAAAACTCCAACCATTGCGCGCACCACCGTCATCGTACGCTCCCCGTCTCAGAGGACTAGAATTGGAAGACGCCCGCTGTCATCACGTTCTCACCCGCCGTCACCAACACGACCGGGTATGAGGGCAGTGCCAGATAGCGGCTGACAGGTCCTTTTCGAGTGGCTTCATTCAGGCAAAATTGCAGGCCCCGGGCATCGGTATCCAGTCCCGGGAGATTCACACGCATGGCCCACAGATGGGAACACCGAAGTCACCGCGGTAGCTTGCCCAGCAACCTCCATATCCAATGATGCAGCTTGTGGACCCCGGTCGGTTTGGCGAACATGAGGATGCACTCACCGTGAACCAGGCTCATACCCTGATCGTTGCAGTACTGAATCGCCGCTGCCGACTCCGCTCCTTGCTGCATCCACACACGGCGTATGCCAACTTCTGATGCATCGCGGACCACCTTCTCGGTCTCCTTCGGTGGAACAACGACCAGCACAGCTCCGACCTGCTCCGGCAGCTCGCTCAAGCGTTGGTAGCACCGCTCACCGTCTACGCTCTCGGCATTCGGATGCACTGGCATCACTCGATAGCCTTTCTTCCTCAGCTCGCGACTGGCTGCATTGCCGAATTTCTTGCCCCCGCGAGAGACCCCGACAACGGCCCACGTTCGCTGGTTGAGGAGATCCTCCACCACTGTCTTGTCTGTCACTTTCACTCCCTCGGTTCCAAGAGGCTTCCTAGGCGATCACCCGCGGGCCACACCACACAGGTCCTCCCAATCCAACCACGCGATTGGGCCACAGCGATCCGTACCTACTGCACCCCGCCAGCAAAGTTGCACCGCTGATCCTCACCGTTCCAGAATCCGAAACCGCCGGACGTGACAAATTCCAGCGGGTCGGCCCACAAAGGTTCCACCAGCGATCGAATCCTGAATCACCGAACCTCACCTGATTGCGTAATCAGGACTGTCCGCGAAGTGTCCGGTCGCGACCCCTGGCTCGCTGCCATATGTCACCCGGAACCGGAACAGACCCACGCCCGCCTCCGATAGCTCGTACGCATAACCCTGGTTCGGCTCCAAAGACAACGTGTTTGGCGTCTGGCCCGCCAGACAGGCATTGGGCTCCTCGTAGTTGACCCACTCATCGGCGACTTCGTCATACCACTCAACCACAATATTCACTGGATCGGGGCAACCTTCGAAGTGGGCCGTTCCAGGGCCACGGTTGGCAACTATGAACGGAATGGGGGTCCCACCCACCGGAACGTGCACAAACTCGACATCGTCCATTACGATCTCCACCCGGGGAAACCCGCTGTCGAGGGGGTTGTCGTTGCATGCGATGAGCAACCCGGCTGCCATCGCACAGATCGCAACGAACGCCCTTGCTCTCTTTCCCCGATCGGGTTCCCGGACGATCTTTTCACAGGGCTGGGGCATCTATGTTCCTTTCTGGATTGAAGATAGGTGCGCCTGATTCCTGTCGCATTAGCGAACTGAAGCACGTAATACCTCACCTAGCTTCTACCCCACAAACACGGGTTGGATCGGTTGCGTCCATTTGGGGGGAGCGGCGCTACCGCTCCCCGCTCTCCGCGCCCCATCGCTATCTTACGAGCACTTACAGACTGCTAATTCCACCCCGAAGCCAACTATGTCATACCAGAACTTGTTACTCGAGGTCAAAAACCGAGTCGCGTTTCTCACCATCAACCGTCCTGACAAAATGAACGCGCTGGACGACGAGGTGATGGGAGAGCTAGGACGCGCGATAGACGAAATCACCAACCGCGACGATATCGGTGGGGTGATCGTGACCGGTGCCGGCAAGGCATTCGTGGCCGGAGCCGACATCGCCGAGCTTGCCCAACAGGGTCCGTTCGATGGTAAAGCTCGTGCCCTCAGAGGTCAGGACGTCTACCGTCGCTTAGAAACGTGCGGCAAGCCGGTGATCGCAGCGGTCAATGGATTTGCACTGGGTGGTGGCTGCGAGCTCGCTATGGCCTGTCACATCCGAGTCGCCAGCGAGAAAGCCAAGTTCGGCCAGCCTGAAGTGAAGCTGGGTATCTGCCCAGGCTACGGTGGCACCCAGCGCCTACCGCGGCTAATCGGGAAAGGCCGCGCAATCGATCTCATCATTTCGGGCCGAATGGTGGGGGCGGACGAGGCGTTGCAGCTGGGTCTGGTCAACCGGGTCGTGGCGCCTGAGGAACTCATGCGAGAGGCCGAGTCGTTGTTGCGCGGCATCATGGCGATGGGTCCTCTGGCGGTGCGACTTTCGCTCGAGGCGATAGACCGGGGCTGCGACATGTCGCTCGATGAGGGCTTGCTGCTCGAAGCCAACCACTTTGGCCTCCTGGCGGCGACCGCGGACATGGAGGAGGGAATGCGTGCATTCCTCGAGAAGCGTGAGCCGGAGTTCACTGGCAAATGACTGCGCCCAGTGACGCGTTTACGGTCGAGTCATCGCTGACCTGCCTCGCGGTCACGGTGCACGGCGGGGCCGTCACCCGCATCGATCTCAACCAGCGCGGTCGCTGCCTGCCCCGAGGAAGACTCCAGCGTCAGGTGTCACGTGAACTCGAGCAATACCTCGCCGGTGAGCGTCAGGAATTCACCTTTCCGATTCGGAGCGCCGGGAGCGAGTTCAGCCAACGCGTGTGGCGCGCGGTGCAAGCGATTCCCTATGGCGAAACCCTGAGCTACGGTGAATTGGCACGCAGAATCGGCAAGCCCAATGCCGTACGCGCCGTCGGCGCCGCCAACGGTAGGAATCCGTTGCCGCTCGTGATTCCGTGTCACCGAGTGGTGGCGGCCGGAGGCAAACTCGGTGGCTACGGCGGTGGACTGCGGCTGAAGCGCAGATTGCTGGACCTCGAGGCAGCCAATAGCCCGGCGGTCCGGTAGCAGCGTGCAGGTATCGGATGCCAACTGGAGGTTTGCGTGGAGCTAGCCTCTCTGACCGTCAGGAACTTCCGCAATCTGGCATCTCTTGATTTGGAACTCCCTCGTGACGGGGTGGTCATCATCGGTGACAACGGTCAGGGGAAGACCAACCTGTTGGAGGCGGTCTATTATCTCGTACTGTTCCGTTCGTTGAGGGGCGCGTTGGACCGCGAGCTGGTGCGGTTCGGTGAAGCCGGCTTCTTCATCGCCGGCGACGCCAGTCCTCGAGTCACAGCGGGGTACGAGATCCACGGACGCCGCAAAAAAGTGACGGCCGACGGTAAGGAGATCAGGAAACTATCCGATGCCGTGGGACTGGTGGTTGCAGTGGCTCTCTCTCCCGCCGATCGCTCGATTGTCGATGGCGGCCCGGCCGGCCGTCGCCGCTACCTCGACGTGCTCTTGTCGCTGTCGGACGCAGCCTATCTGGCGTCTCTGACCGAGCTGAGGGCAGCCATGAAGCAGCGCAACGCTGCTCTGAAACGCGGTAGCGCCAGCGAGGCCCAGGCGTTCGACCGTCCAGTGGCATTCGCAGCTGCCCAGGTCGCGGACCGGAGAAGCCGGTGGGCCGGCGACTGGCAATCGCGTTTCGCCGAGCTGTGTGCCTCAATGGGGGAGCGCACCGCACCGGGCATGGTCTACTCGTCCCGGCATTGGACTCAGTCCGGTGGAGCCGAGGGAATCCAAGAAACCCTGCGGCTGCGCATCGAACGTGACTTACGGAGAGGCACCACCACGGTCGGACCCCACCGCGACGACCTGCTACTCACGTTAGGCGAACGCGACATCCGGCGCTTTGGCTCCGCTGGGCAGCAGCGCACTGCCGCCATAGCCCTTCGCCTGCTCGAGGCACAGGCCCTCAGCACATCGCACAACACCGCTCCGATCGCCCTGTTCGATGACGTCTTCGCCGAGCTGGACCAGGACCGGCAAGAGCGACTCTTGCTGTTGATCAAGCAATCACTGCCAGGCCAGGCAATCATCACAGCCCCGCGCGACGCCGAAGTACCCACAGCGCTGTTCGAGCGTCCCCGCTGGCGGATGGCCGGAGGAGCCCTTGAGCGATAGGCCCCGCGATCCCCGCGACAAGCGCCGAGGCGTGCCACTTGGGGAAGCCTTGGACGGGTATTTCGAACGCCACGGCATGAAGCGCCGCATCCACCAGGCCAGCATCATTCCTGAATGGTCGCGGCTCGTCGGTCGTAAGATCGCCGAGGTTACGACTCCCCACGAAGTCCTACGAGACGGCACCCTGGTGGTCAGCGTCAAGTCAGCTGCGTGGATGCAGGAGCTGCAGATGATGTCACCGGAGATTGTAAAGCAGCTGGCCAGGAGAGGGAAGCGCATCAAACGGATTCTGTGGCGCGCCGAGTGAGGCCGACAGGTTGGTGCTTGGACCGGTGGTATGGTTCCCGCCCCGGGGCTGCCGGTACCCGGGGGAGCCTGGTTGGCGGGCGACCGCCGCCGCCGTTCGGACCGCGGCGTCTGCCCCACTCCGTTGCTCTAAATCCATGTACCACAACCTCTTATCCATCTCGCCCTCCGTTGCCAGGGCCTCAGTAAGTGGGTATATTGAACGGACCTCACCAGGGGTCGAGACCGGCCCCTTTTTTCGTTCAGGAACTCGAGGACCATGACCGCTCAAGAACGCTACAGCTCCGATTCGATTCAGGTATTGAAGGGACTGGAGGCTGTCCGCAGACGGCCCGGGATGTACATCGGCTCGACGGCTGCCAGAGGGCTGCACCACCTGGTCTATGAAGTGATCGACAACTCGATCGACGAGGCGATGGCCGGCTTCTGCAACCAGATCGGAGTTACGATAAACTCGGACAATTCCATCTCCGTGATGGACAACGGCCGGGGCATCCCGGTGGATGTGCACAAGACCGAGAAGAAGCCAGGTCTCGAGGTGGCGATGACCACGCTCCACGCTGGTGGAAAATTCGACAAGAGCACTTACAAGGTTTCCGGTGGGTTGCACGGCGTCGGCGTGTCCGTGGTGAATGCGCTTTCCGAGCGGCTCGATGTGTGGGTGCGGCGCGATGGCAAGGAGCACCATATGGCGTTCGAGCGCGGCAAGACCGCGCAACAGCTCGAGGTCACCGGCTCCGCGAAGAGAACGGGCACCAAGGTAACGTTCAGACCCGATCCCGAGATCTTCACGGAACTGAACTACGACTACGACACCATTGCCAGCCGCCTGCGTGAGTTAGCCTTCCTGAATTCCGGTGTCACTCTGACAATCAACGACAAACGTGCTGGTCGGGAGCAGAACGAGTTGTTCTGTTACAAGAAGGGAATCGCTGAGTTTGTCCAGTACTTGCGTGGTAGCAGAAAACCCTTGCACGCCAAGGTCATCCATTTCGCCACGGTGAAGGACGACGTTGAGATCGACGTCGCGATGCAATACAGCGACGGCTTCTCAGAGAACGTGTTCTCCTTCGTCAACAACATCAACACGCATGAGGGGGGCACTCACCTCACCGGATACAAGAGTGCCGTGACCCGCGCCATCAACGAGACCGCTAAGAACAAGGGGCTCATGAAGAAGGTGTCCTTCGCTTTGAGCGGAGACGACGTGCGTGAGGGCCTAACGGCTGTGATCCACATCAAGGTGAAGGAACCGCAGTTCGAGGGACAGACCAAGACCAAGTTGGGTAACTCGGAGGTCGAGGGTGTAGTCAAGACGGTGGTATATGAGTGCCTGGGCAACTTCCTGATGGAGAACCCGTCAGCCACCCGGACAATCATCGACAAGGCGTTGAGCGCAGCGCGTGCCCGCGAGGCGGCACGTAAGGCGCGCGAGCTAGTACGCAAAAAGAGCGCCCTCGAAAGCAGCGTTCTACCTGGGAAGCTAGCTGATTGCTCGCTGACCGATCCCTCCTTGTGTGAACTCTACATCGTCGAGGGCGACAGCGCCGGCGGGTCCGCCAAACAAGGTCGTGACCGCTCGTTCCAGGCAATCCTGCCCTTGCGCGGGAAGATCCTCAACGTGCAAAAGGCGCGGGTCGACAAGATCCTGTCCAACGAGGAGATCCGTACCTTGGTCACCGCCATTGGTACCGGCGTGGGCCAGGACGAACTCAAGCTCGACGATGCCCGCTACCACAAGATCATCATCATGACCGACGCCGACGTGGATGGCGCGCACATCCGCACCCTACTGCTCACCTTCTTCTACAATCAGATGCGGCCACTAATCGAGGCAGGTTACGTCTACATCGCTCAACCACCGCTCTATCGCGTGGCCAGGGGCAAGGAAGAATTCTACGCCTACGACGAGAGCGAACGAGACGAATACGTCAGACGATTGCAGAACGGTGGCAAGAGCAAGAAGGGCAACATCGCTGTGCAGCGCTACAAGGGCCTCGGCGAGATGAACCCTGACCAGCTGTGGCGCACTACAATGGATCCCTCGGCGCGTACCATCCACAAGGTTGAACTGGAGGACGCCTCGATGGCCTCCCGACTGTTTGAGGATTTGATGGGAGACGAGGTCGAGCCGCGGCGGGAGTTCATCAGGAACCACGCGAAGTTCGTGAAGAACCTGGACATCTAGCTCAACCTGGGAATGGCAACCCTTTGAGTCCACCCTTGACATATAGTATTATTGCTATTATGCTATTTGCATGTCCAAAACTACCAAGAAACCCTTGCTGCGAGGCATCGATCCTGCCGCCCTCTCTCGCGCTGCCGACGCGATCAAATTACTCGGTCACCCAGAGCGGCTGAAAATCGTCGAGGTCCTGGAAATGGGTGAGGCCACGGTGTCCGCGATTCAGGACCAGCTCGATATGCCCCAGGCCATCGTGTCTCAGCACCTAGCAAAGATGCGGGGTTACGGCATCGTGGCATCCGAGCGTGATGGCGTGCATGTTTACTACCGTATCGTGGAACCCAAGGTGCGACACATTCTGGAATGCATCAGGAAGTGTGATGTCTAGCTCGACCACCACGTCCCTGGGGCGCATCATTGCGGTTTTCTAAAGGACTATATATATGATTATTGCTATTAGTCTATTATTGATGACCCAACCGGGCGCAGCTCCGATCCAACCGGACACAGTCCGGTTGTCACTGCAGACTGCGATCGAGCGGGCGCACGAGTTCAACCCGAGTCTCCGGGCCGAGCGAGCCGAGGCCGACGCCGCCACAGGGCGCGCGCAGGAAGCCACACCGGCTTTCCTGCCCAGCATCGGCGTCGACATGGGGTTCCTCCGCACCAACGACCCGGTGGCAGTATTTGGACTCAAGCTCAGGCAGTCGAACTTTCAGGCTCAGGACCTGGCGCTCGACGCGCTCAACAATCCCGATCCCTACAACGGTTTCAACACCGTGGCGACGGTCGAACTCCCCATCTTCAGTGCCGAAGGGATCTTCGGATACTCCGCCGCGAAGCGGGCTGCCGCAGCGCGCGCGGCGGCCACTTCCAGAGCTGCCGGAGCCACTACCTTTTTCGTGACGCGAGCCTATTGGGGCGCGCACCTGGCCGCCCGCCAGGTTGAAGCGTTAGCGGCAGCCCTGGAGGCAGCGCTGGGTCACGCGCGCCAAGCCGAAGCGATGCAGCAACAGGGCCTCGTGACCGGCCTCGACGCCCGTCTGGCACGGGTTTATGCCGCCGGCACCGAGACACACCTGTTAGCGGCTCGAGCTGAGGCCGAGAATGCCGTGTCCGCTCTGCGGACCCTACTGGCGCTTCCCGACAGCACACCGATCGTACTGACCGACTCGCTGGTGGGGTTCGGCAGTACCGCTTGTGACGGGGTTGCCGAGTGCACGATCGACAACCGCGGCGACGTCGTTGCGCACCGCTTGGGCAGCGGTGCGGCGGCGTCTGCCGTTACGAGTGCCTGGGGAAAGAACCTACCCGCCGTAGCGGCCTTCGGATCGTACGGCTACTTCGGCCGATCGAACTTCTTTGGCGCCGGCAGCGGGAACTGGACGATTGGGATCGGGCTACAGTGGAGACTGTTTCCGGGCCTTGCAGGCATCGGTGCCGTCAACAAGGCCAAAGCCGAAAAACGAGCGGTGGACGCACGTCTCGCCGCGGTCGAAGACGAAGCCCGCCTCGAGGTCATCAAGACACGACGGATGTTGGCTGCAGCCGCCGAACGGGTCGTGGTTGCGGCGTCCGCTGACAGTGAAGCACAGGAAGCTCTCGAACAGGCGCGCCTGAGGTATCAAACTGGTGCCGCTCCTATCACCGAACTACTCGATGTTCAAGCAGCCGCCACTTCTGCGACCCTGAGCCTGCTCTCTGCCCGTCGTGACTTGTTCCTGGCTCAGGCGGCGTTGGACTTTGCCTATGGAGTGAACGACAGATGATTAGAAAGATCTCCCTTCCCCTGCTGACGCTCGGCATTGCAGCTTGCGGACAGGAATCCTCCGAGCAGGCTGCGCCTGTCGAGATGACGGCCAATACCGTGACCGTGACGGCCGAGCAACTGCCTACGGTAATGCCGGTGGAGGGAACCGTTCATGCCGAGAATCGTGCTGCGCTCTCCACCAGGATGATGGCACGGGTGAGCGCCATACCGGTCGAGGTCGGCGACAACGTGCGCGCCGGCCAGATACTCATCCGGTTGGGCACCGACGACATTGCCGCCAATCGCGCCAAGGCCGAGGCGGCCGTACGAGTGGCACAGGCGGCGCGCGACGAAGCCACCCGCCAATTGGCTCGTATGGACACGCTCTACGCCATGGATGTGGTGCCATTGGTTCAGCGTGACGGAGCGCGCTTGGGGCTCACCCAGGCGGAGTCACAACTCGCGATGGCGGAGGCAACGCTCAGAGAGGTAGAGGCCGCAGACGGTTACGCTGCGATCCGAGCACCATTCGATGGAGCGATCGCGGCCCGCAACGTCAACGCGGGCGACCTTGCTGCGCCGGGCGCACCGCTCATGACAGTGGAGGCGACTGGGCCCCGCGAGGCCGTTGTATCGGTTCCGGCCGACCTGGCTCGATACATAGAAGTCGGCTCGCTGCTAGCAGTCAGTACCGGCGGTGGGCTCAGCACCGGTGCTCCGGTGACAGCGGTTGCTTCTGGTGCCGATCCGATTACGCGCACCGTTGAGGTACGCGCAAGCCTCCCAGCGGATTGGCCCACAGGCGTCGCCGTCACCGCCCTCGTTCCCGCGGGCACCCGCATGGGCATCGCGATCCCACAACGTGCGGTAATCCGCCGCGGGCAGCTCACTGGCGTGCGCGTCGTTACCGACCATGGCGAGCTCATTCGCTGGGTCAGGCTGGGACGCACAGTGGCACCGGCAACCACCGGCGACGACACGGTCGAACCCAGAGTCGAAGTGCTGAGTGGTCTGCAGTCTGGTGAGAGGATCGTACCATGAAGACAGGATTCTCCGGCGCAGTTGCCCAGCGTTTCCTCAATTCGAAACTGACCCCGCTTCTGATAGGCGCTTCGCTCGCGGCCGGTGTCGGTGGGCTCCTCACGACACCGCGCGAAGAGGAGCCACAAATCAGGGTGCCGATGATCGACGTTGCAGTGGGCCTTCCCGGCGCCGGTCCCCGCGAGGTCGAGCGCCGCATCGTGGAGCCATTGGAGCGTGCCCTCTGGGAGATCCCTGGGGTCGAATACGTCTATAGTGCCGCACAGACCGACGGCGCACTCATTACGGCGCGCTACGAGGTAGGTACCGATCCCGACATTGCCCTCACACGCCTGTACGGCAAGCTGTACGCCAACGCAGACAAGTCGCCTCCCGGAGCGACACCTCCTCTGGTGACACTACACGGCATCAATGAAGTCCCGATCTTCACGCTCACTCTCTCCGGCGGATCAGATGCCGGTGATGGATATATCCTCCGTCAACAGGCCGCAGAACTAGCCAACGAATTGAAACGCATACCCGATGTGGCCGAGACCTGGGTGATCGGTGGAGCACCGCGTGAGGTATCGGTCACCCTCGATCCACAGGCGCTGGCAGCCCGTGGTCTTTCGGCAGCCGCCGTGTTCCACGTGCTCGGTGTAAACAACTCCGAGCTGCCGGCTGGCAACATCCTCAGCGCCAATCGTAGCATTCCGGTCCGGGTCGGCCATCTGCTACGCAGCGTGGAGCAAGTGAGTGGTGTCGTCGTCGGCGTGATGAACGACCGACCCATCACGCTGCGTGATGTCGCCGAAGTGAGGGATGGCCCTGCCGAGCCCGACAGCTACGTCAGCTTCCTGCCCGGCGGTGGGACCGGCACGGACTTCGAGCCGGCCGTAACCGTCGCGATCGCCAAGCGCGAGGGCACCAACGCAGCAACAATCGCTCACGCGGTGATGGAGCGGCTAGAGGAGCTGCGTGGAAGGGTCGTCTCGGAGGACGTGCGCACGACGATCACGCGTGACTATGGCGAGACTGCGACTGAGAAATCGCAAGAGCTGTTGTTTCACATCTTCATCGCCACCGTGGGGGTCGTGATCCTGGTATGGCTCACACTCGGTTGGCGCGAAGCCATTGTGGTCATGGTGGCCGTTCCGGTGACTCTTGCCCTCACGTTGATGGTATACCGGCTGTACGGCTACACTTTGAACCGCATTACGCTGTTTGCTCTGGTCTTCGCCATCGGCATTCTGGTGGACGACGCCATAGTGGTCGTGGAGAACATCGCGCGGCATCTTGCCTTCGGGCGCAGGACTGCGGACGACGCCGCCACCATGGCCGTCGATGAAGTTGGCAACCCCACCATCCTCGCAACATTCACTGTGATCGCCGCCATACTGCCGATGGCATTCGTGTCGGGACTCATGGGACCATACATGCGTCCGATTCCTGTCGGCGCTTCAGTCGCGATGCTATTCTCGCTCGCAGTCGCTTTCATCGTCACGCCATATCTGGCGGTACGCTTGGTCAGGGCACACCAGCCAAAGGAAGGTCAAAATCCGCACGATAGCTCGACTGACGAGCAGCTGCCGACCGGACGTATCGCAAATTGGTACCGTCGCACTATCGAAGATCTGCTGCGCAACACCAAGAAGCGAATGCTCACGTATGGCGGCATGGTGGCAACTCTGCTACTCGCCATGCTGTTGATTCCAACCAAGCTCGTCACGGTGAAGATGTTGCCCTTCGACAACAAGAGTGAATTCCAGGTAATTGTAGACATGCCAGAGGGCACTTCACTGGAACATACGTCGGAAGTCGCCCAGGCAATCGCTCTCACCGTCGCACGCGATGGAGCGGTGCATGATGTACAGACGTACGCTGGGGTCGCTGCCCCGTTCAATTTCAACGGCCTCGTACGGCACTACTTCCTACGCCGCGGCCCCACAGTGGCCGACGTACAAGTCAACCTGCAGGCCAAACATCATCGGTCAGAGCAGAGTCACGAGATAGCGCTCAGGCTGCGTCCCGCCATCGACTCGGTGGCCCGCCTGTATGGCGCGTCATTGAAGGTGGCTGAGATACCCCCCGGACCGCCAGTATACGCAACCCTAGTTGCAGAGATCTACGGGCCCGATTACGAGACGCAGGTAGAGGCGGCCGAGAGAGTACGAGACGTGTTTCTGGCCACCGACGGGGTTGTCGACGTCGACTGGTCGGTCACCGCTCCGCATGCGCAGCTTCGTGCAGCAGTGAGTCAGGCGGAAGTGACCCGTGCAGGCACCAACCCACAGGAAGTCGCTCAGACGATCGCAACATCTATGGGTGGAGCAGTCGTCGGGCTATTGCATGACGATGCGTCCGCCGAACCGGTTGCCATCAAGGTGCAAATGGCCGACTCGGCTGCAGGCTCCGTGGGCGACCTGGCCGGGCTCCCCATTGCGACACCCCACGGATCGCGTCAGCTCGGTACGCTCGCCGCAATAGACAGTGTACCTGCACCGATAACCATCTTCCACAAGAACCTGAAACCCGTGGTGTACGTGACCGGTGACGTCGCGGGCAGCCTCGAAAGCCCCGCCTACGCCATGCTGGCTATGGGGGACCCGCTGGACGAGCTGGCCGGTGAGTTTGATGTGCTTTGGGCCAGTGGTCCAACTCTCACCGAGGAGCCGTTCATGGTGTGGGATGGCGAGTGGGACATAACTCTGGACGTTTTCCGCGACCTCGGCATAGCGTTTGCCGCTGTTCTGGTGTTGATCTACGTGTTGGTCGTTGCGTGGTTCCAGTCGTTCACGATCCCCTTCGTGATCATGGCACCGATCCCCCTCACGCTCGTCGGGATACTCCCCGCTCACGCGGCGACAGGGGCCTTCTTCACCGCCACATCCATGATCGGGATGATCGCGTTGGCTGGCATCATCGTGCGCAACTCGATTCTACTGGTCGACTTCGTCAAGCTAGGATTGGAACGCGGGCAGTCACTCCATGACGCTGTGGTAGCTTCAGGACTCATCCGCGCGCGTCCGATCATACTGACTGCAGCCGCTGTTGTGATCGGCGGATTCGTGATGGTACGCGACCCGATCTTCCAGGGCCTGGGCATGGCTCTCATAAGCGGTGCAATCGTGGCCACCGCTCTTACGCTAGTGGCCATCCCCCTCCTCTACTACGAGATGAACCGATGAAACTGGTGATGATGATCGCAGATACCGCATATGCCGCTGAAGTGGAGCAGCTGCTCGAGGAATGCGATATTCCAGGCTTCACTGAGATCCCCAACGTACTCGGTAAGGGAGCAACCGGGAAGAAGTTCGGTAGTCGTGCCTTTCCCGGATCCAGCACCATGTACCTCGCGGCACTGGACGACCATTGCATGGAACCGCTGCAGGAGAGACTGCATGCTCTCCGTGATACTCACGGTCCCGGAGGGGGCCTCAAGGCCTATACAATCAACACAGAGGAACTGCTGTGAAAATGCACTACGCCATTCGCGCTATTGCGGGATCCTTCATCTTGATCTCACTCGCACTGGGATACTGGGTGAGTCCTTACTGGTATCTGTTCACTGCCTTCGTCGGGCTGAATCTGCTTCAGTCCAGTATCACCAAGTGGTGCCTGATGGAAAAGATTCTGGCGAAATTGGGAATTGCCGACTGATTCCAGAGTACAGAGTGCGGAGCTCACCGCCTTCCCAAGTGAGTCTCCGCCACCCTGTGCTCTACTCGGTTCCCGACCCCTCCTTTGCCAAGCGGTAGATGAGTACGGCAGCACGCTTGGTGACAACGGGAATCGATCTCAGATCCACTTCCTCGTCCGGCGTATGCCCACCCGCACCAAGCGGTCCCAATCCCGCTAGCGCATCGGCATTTGGAGCAGCGAATGAGATGTCTGCAGCACCACGTCGACCCGGATCTATCGCTTCGATTGTGCCGTACCCCAGGTCCAGGCTGACTTGGTTCAACGCTTCGAACAACTGTTGATTGCCCGCGGTGGGCGCCATCGGGGGATAGGAGTCCTTGAACGAGACCTGTGCCGACGTCTTGGGCAGATGCCGCGACACGATCTCCTGCATACGCTCCTTTGTACGGTCCCGCTGTTCGAAGGTGAGGGTACGTAGATCACCGGCAACGGTCACCGTCTGTGGAATCACGTTGGTCTTTCCGAACGCCGTGCCGCGGGCCTGAGCAGTATCATAGGTGGTCACAGTACCACCGATGATGACTCCCGCTCCGAACGTGAGGTATTCTTCACCGCTCAGCTCCAGATAGAATGAGTTTAGGATCCGCGCGGTCTCGTTGATAGCACCGGCACCGTACTGCGGAGTGAATATGAGCGATGAGTGACCACGTTCGCCCGTCACCTGCAAGTACCAATCGGTATAACCCCGCCGCGCCACCGTGGCGCTATTCATGCTGCCAACGCCACCCTCGAATCCTAGGACGACGTCCGCCTTCTCCGCCGCCTCGACGAGATCACGGCGAGCCAACTCCACGGGGTCGCCCGGATCTTCCTCATCGCCCGTATACGCGACGATGATGTTCAGATCGTCCAGCACACCCGCCGCGTGTAGCGACTTCAGCGCGTACAGCATCACCACGTCGCCACCTTTCATGTCTTCGGTGCCAGGGCCCCTCGCAATGTCGCCCTCCCGTTGAAATCGCTGGAATGGGCTGTCCCGTTCGAACACGGTGTCCAGGTGACCGATCATGAGTATCGTCTTCCCTGCAACGCCAGTGCGTTCGGCGAACAGGTGCCCCCCTCGATTGGTCTCCGGTAACGAGATCCAGCGGGTCGTAAATCCAAGAGCGTCGAATTCGGCCCGCAACACACGCCCGACCTCCCTGACACCCTCGTGATTCATCGTGCCACTATTGATGTTGACGATCCGCTCCAATAGCCCAACCGCCTCACCGCTGTGTGCATCGACAAATTGAACGATCTGCTGCTCGACCTGCGAGACACGCTGTGCCGCGATCTCGGTGGACGCGGCGCCCGCTGCGCCGACGCAGAGAAGGGCTATCGCCGCTCGTGTACCAGACCCAATCATACGCTCCCCCTTATTGGCAGACACCAACTTACTCAACTTGGCCAGCAGGTTTCCACTCTCATCTCCCGCACTGTACCTGGTGGAACACGCATCTGTGCCCTGTACCCGGTACTTTTTACTCTGTACTCTTCTCCCATGCCGACTTCGATCCGTTCCCTTGACGGGCTCAACGGGAGAATCGTCGCTTGCCGAGCTTGTCCCCGTTTGGTGCAACATCGCGAGGCAATCGCTCGCGTGAAGCGACGCCGGTTCACCGAGTGGACCTACTGGGGCAAGCCAGTGCCTGGTTTCGGGGATCACAATGCCAGGCTGCTCATCGTCGGCCTCGCACCGGCAGCCCACGGCGCGAACCGGACCGGCCGCATGTTCACCGGAGATTCGAGCGGCGATTGGCTGTACGAGGCGTTGCATCGCTACGGTTTCGCCAACCAGGCGCAGTCGCGATCGCGGGAAGACGGCCTGACTCTGCAGGGTTGCTACATCACCGCGGCTGCCCGGTGTGCTCCACCGGGAAACAAACCGACGATCACCGAACTGGAGACTTGTCGCTCCTATCTCGAGACCGATATCCGGTTACTGCCCAATGTATCCACGACGTTGGTACTCGGCCAACTGGCTCACCAATGGTGGCTCAAGGCGGCCGGGTGGTGGGACGCACTCGAGCCAAAACGACGACCCCGCTTCATTCACGCCGGTGTGTCCACCCTACCCGACGGAACGACATTGCTCTCTTCGTACCACCCTAGCCGACAGAACACGAACACTGGTAAGTTGAGCCGCGAAATGTGGCATCGTGTGTTTCATAAGGCTCGTCAGCTGATCGACCAGGTCTGACAACGATCACGCGAAATCGCGGACAGTGCATCCGGCAGCTAGGAACCGTCGGTGCCCGCCGGTCCGGCGCGATGGTGGGTAGCGCGACCGCCGAGGCAACGGGAACCCGAGACACAGACTGACTGGGAGAACACCATGAGGAAGCTGTTGCTGATCACGCTCCTGACCGCCGTGCCGGCAGGTCTCGGCGCCCAATTGATGGACGGCGTTCTGCGCCCCTTTAGCTGGCGCAATATCGGGCCGGCTACCATGATGGGACGTATCTCGTGTATCGACGCGTGGAACGAGGACTACAAGACCGTCTTGGTAGGATCTGCGTCGGGTGGGGTATTCAAGTCGACCAATGGCGGCATCACCTTTACACCGATATTCGACGACTACGGCAGCCAGTCGGTGGGCGATGTCGCGTTCTTTCAAGGGGATCCCAACATCATCTGGGTGGGAACGGGTGAGGCCACCAACCGCAACAGCGTCGGTTGGGGTGATGGTGTATACAAATCGATTGATGGCGGTAGAACGTTCACCAGCATGGGGCTCGCCGAGACCCATCAGATAGCGGAGATAGCCACCCACCCAACCGATCCCAACATCGTCTATGTCGCAGCGCTGGGACATCTGTGGGGCTACTCCGGCACCCGCGGCCTGTACAAGACCACTGACGGGGGGGTGACCTGGGAGAAACTGACCAACGGACTCCCGGACGACGGCAAGACCGGTGCTACCGTGGTGGCACTTCATCCCGAAAATCCCGATATCGTGTTCGTCGGCATGTACCAGCGCCTCCGAACACCCTCCAACATGTTGAGCGGCGGTCCCAACGGTGGCATCTACAAGTCTACCGACGCCGGGAGTACGTGGCGCAAACTCACGCACGGACTGCCAAGCGGCGAGACTGGTCAGATCGACATCAGCATCTACCGCAGCAGCCCGAACGTCGTCTGGGCCTACGTCGAGGCCTCCGATGAATTGCCGGACGACCTGAGTGTACCGGGCCCCGGTGTGTACAGCTCGTACGACGGAGGCGAGCATTGGGCTTATCGGTTCCGACACAACTCGCGGCCGTACTATCACGGGAGAATCAAGGTCAACCCTTCTGATTCCACGCTGATCTACGTGGTTGCACGCGATTTCTTCTATTCAGACGACGGGGGTGCGAGCTTTAAGCGCGGCAGGCCTTGGCGGGGGGCCGGTGGTGATGACCACGACCTGTGGATCGATCCGGCGAACAGAGATGTGCTCTACATGGCCACCGACCAGGGAGCGTACCTGACTGTCGACGGTGGTACCAGCGTGCTGGCCTTCAACAACATGGCTGTAGGCCAGTATTACGCCATCGGCGTTGACATGCGCGATCCGTATTGGGTGTATGGCGGTTTGCAGGACAATGGAGGTTGGGGAATACCATCAAACAGCCGTGACAACGCCGGGATACTCAATGATCATGTGACTGTCACAAATGGTGGGGATGGCTTCCACATGCAGGTTGATCCCACTGACTGGCGAACTCTGTACACCACGACTCACGTGGGGTACTTCGGACGGCAGAACATGGAGACCCGGGAGCACGTCTTCATAACTCCGACTCCTCAAACTACCGTGAATTTCTCCGACTACTACGATCCAGATTTCGACGAAGATCAGACCAACTACTCGATCAACCCGCAGGAGAGATGGTTGTGGGGCGACATACCGAACCGGACGATCAACGGCAGTATTCTGCCGGCACAGTTCAGGTGGAACTGGAACTCGCCCTTGGTCCTATCACCCACCAATCCGAGAACCATCTATGTGGGTTCGAGCCATCTCTTCAAATCGGTCGATCAAGGCGATACCTGGCTCATAGTCAGCCCCGACCTGACCAAGAACGACCCGGATACGAGGAACTCGACCCACAGCGGCGGTCTCACCAAGGATGCCACTGGCGCGGAGAACTACAACACTATCTACACGATAGATGAGTCACCAGTAAACAGCGCGGTCGTGTGGGTGGGTACTGACGACGGGTATGTCCAAATCACCCGTAACGGCGGTACCTCCTGGGCCAACGTGACCGACAACATCCCGGGCATCGCCGATGACCTGTGGGTGAGTCGCGTGGAAGCATCGCATTTCGATGCAGCTACGGCTTACGTCACGCTGGATGGGCACTGGGTGGACGACACGGCACCTTACGCCTTCAAGACCACGAACTTCGGCGAATCGTGGACTGATGTGTCCGGAGATCTGCCCCGCGAGAACCCGGGCTGCACGATTCATACAATCGTGGAGGATTCCCGCAACCCCAATCTCCTCTTTGTGGGCACCGAATTCGGCGTTTACGTGACCGTAGATGGTGGAACCCGTTGGAGCCGGTTCATGAATGGCCTGCCACCAGTCGCAGTTCACGATCTGGTGATTCACCCTCGGGATGCAGACCTGGTGGCAGGGACCCATGGACGCAGCATCTGGATCGCCGATGACATATCCCCGCTGCAACAATTGAGCGAAGAGGTCATGATATCCGAGGTGCATCTGTTCGAGGGCCGGGTCGGCACCAAGTGGCTCGACTTCTCCAAGGGGCGGATTCAGAGCTTCTTCAAATTCCGCGGCCCCAATCCGCCGCGCGGCGCACCGATCGACTTCTATCTGCGATCGGCCCATGACTCTGTCCGCATCGATGTGGCGGATCCGATATCAGGCCGGATTCGGACTATGTGGGCCGAAGGCCAGCCAGGACTGAACCGCGTACTGTGGGATATGCGGTTCCTCCCCAATGATCAGGAGACGGAAGAGCACCGCGCCCTACTGGCCCGGGTGCATGATACGATCTATCAGTCGGTGCGGACGACCCGGCGCGACGATATCCTCGAGCAGATGCGCAAAGACCTGCTCGCCATACAACGCTACCCTGATCTGTACCCTGATGCCGAATACCCGGGAATGAATGATGCCCGGACACTGTTACTGGATCACCTCGACCACATCGCCGACGCACTAGAAGCAGCCGAATCCTTCCACCAGCTATTCTCCGTGCGTGAACAGCTCCTGGCTTACAGCCAGCTGGTTGGTGATCAAGCATTCTTCGGCTTCTATGGTGAGGAACTCACGGCGATCGAGGCGCCGGCGGGTCGGTACCGGGTCACGTTGACGGTGGATGGCACCGGCTACGCAGGAACGGTCTCTGTGCGCGATGACCCACTGAAAGCGTTGAGGTAGCCGCCGGATGGCTGGTCTTCACCGCAACCTCGCTCGGGACAATGCGACCGACTATCCACCCTTTTGACCGGCTATGGTTAACTTTACTGCCGCGATGGTATCCCCGGCAGCAATGAGGGGCACTTGATCTCCGGCACCATTTTCGACATCAAACGCTTTGCCATCCACGATGGACCTGGCGTGCGCACCACCGTGTTCTTCAAGGGTTGCCCCCTTTCCTGCTGGGCATGTCACAACCCCGAAGGGCAGCGTCCGGGGACCGACCTGTTCATCCGCGACGAGCGCTGCAACGCATGCGGTGAATGTCTGGAGGTTTGCCCCGAGGTGGCGATATCCACGGACGGCGATGCCGTTCATATCGATCGGTACCGCTGCAATCTATGCGGCGCCTGTGCTGATGCATGCCTCCGTGGCGCATTGGAGCTCGCCGGCCGGTCGGTATCGGTTGACGAGGTAATTGCTGAGGTAGAGCGCGATGTGGTCTACTACGACGAGTCCGGCGGCGGAGTGACCTTCTCGGGTGGGGAACCCCTGTTTCAGCCGGAGTTCCTGGCCGCTCTACTGCATGAGAGTAGGAAGCGCGAGATCTCAACCACGGTCGACACTTCAGGCTACGCCCCCCACGCCGTCATCCATGATATCGCCGACATGGTCGACTACTTCCTCTACGACCTCAAACTCGTCGATGAGGATAGACATCGCGATTTCACGGGCGTGGCCAACCGTCCCGTCTTGGAGAACCTCAACTGGCTCTCCGAACACGGAGCCACCGTTACGATCAGGTTCCCGTTGCTTCCTCAAATCAACGACGACGAGTCGAACCTCAGAGATCTAGGGAGGTTCTTGTCCTCGCTTGCTCAACTACATCCGATAGATATCCTACCATACCATAGAATAGGCGCAGAGAAGTATGCGCGGCTGGGCCGCAGCTACCGGCTATCGCAGCAACCAGTTCCAGCTGCCGAGAGTATTGCAGTTGCCGTACGGCTGCTGGAAGAGTCAGGACTGACAGTGACAGTGCGAGGCGAACCGTATGCCATTGAGTGATAGAGTGCGTCAACTGAGAGAGCAGAGCTTGAATGCGCCTCCGACATTGTCCGCCGAGCGGGCGCAGCTCATCACGCAGTTCTACAAGCAGGACATCGGCACAGTGTCCAATCCTGTGCGTCGTGCCCTGGCGTTCCAATATCTACTGGAGCGAAAACACATCTTCATTGGTGATGGTGAGTTGATCGTGGGCGAGCGGGGTCCCGCGCCCAAGGCAGCACCGACATTCCCTGAGATCTGCTGCCACACACTCGACGACCTGGACGTACTGGACTCGCGCGAAAAGATCTCGTTCCGAGTGAGCGACGAAGTGCGCCGCACATTCCGCGACGAGATAATCCCGTTCTGGTCGGGCAAGTCAATGCGCGAGCTGATCTTTGAAGAGATGACCGAAGAGTGGGAGGCAGCCTATCACGCCGGCGTTTTCACCGAGTTCATGGAGCAACGAGCACCTGGCCATACAGTGCTCGATGACAAGATCTATCGCAAGGGTTTTCTCGACTTGAAGCAAGATATCGCGACCCGACGAGAGCGGCTCGATTACCTGAACGATCGGCAGGCCTACGCGAAGCAGGAACAGCTCAAGGCAATGAGCATCTGTGCCTACGCATTGATCCACTACGCGGGCCGCTACGCTCAGTTGGCTCAAGACCTGGCCGACGCCGAACGGGATCCCAGACGCAAGGGTGAACTCAAACGCATTGCCGACATCTGCATCCACGTACCCGCCCATCCACCGCGTGATTTCTGGGAGGCCCTGCAATACTACTGGTTCGTGCACGTCGGCGTCATAACTGAGCTGAACACGTGGGATTCATTCAACCCCGGGCGGCTGGATCAACATCTGTACCCATTCTATCGCGCCGGGCTCGACCAAGGGACACTAACTACTGACCGCGCGAAAGAGCTGCTTCAGTGCTTCTGGATCAAGTTCAACAACCACCCTGCTCCACCGAAGGTCGGAGTCACTGCAGAAGAGAGCAGCACCTATACCGATTTCGCCCAAATCAACACGGGAGGTGTTAGATCAGACGGATCGGACGCGGTAAACGACCTCACGTACCTGATCTTGGAAGTCATCGGGGAGATGCGGCTCTTGCAGCCCAGTTCCTCGGTTCAGCTGAGCAAGAAGAACCCCGATCGTTTCCTCAAGCGGGCCGCCAAGATAATCAAGACGGGATTCGGCCAGCCATCGATCTTCAACACCGATGTGATAGTGCAGCAGCTTATCCGTCAGGGAAAGTCTGTCGAGGACGCGAGAAACGGGGGATCCAGCGGATGCGTCGAAGTCGGAGCCTTCGGAAAGGAGAACTACAATCTCACCGGATATTTCAATATGCCCAAGGTGTTCGAGATCGCCTTGAACTCCGGCCGTGACCCCCAAACGGGCGACATGATCGGGGTGGCAACTTCAGATCCCGCCAGCTTCGACTCGTTCGATCAATTGATGAATGCCTACCAGCAGCAGTTGGCACATTTCATCGACGTCAAAGTTCGGGGCAACAACGTCATCGAGCGGCTGTGGGCACTACACACACCGACCCCGTTCTTGTCTCTCCTCATAGACGACTGTATCGAGAACGGTGCAGACTATCACGACGGCGGTGCACGCTACAACACTTCGTACATCCAAGGGGTCGGGCTCGGAACGCTCACCGATGCTGTGACTGCCGTCAAGTATCACGTGTTCGACAAGCGCACGATACCGATGCAGGAACTGCTCGCTGCCCTACGCTCCAACTTCGACGGTCATGAAGAAGTCCGGCTCACGCTGCTCGAACGCACTCCCAAATATGGTAATGATGACGATTACGCAGACCAGGTTATGCAAGATTTGTTCGAGATGTATTTCGCTGCGGTCGAGGGGCGCAAGAACACCAGAGGTGGCACCTACCACATCAACCTACTGCCCACTACTGTGCACATCTACTTCGGCTCCGTCGTAAATGCGACTCCGGATGGGCGCAGGGCCAGAGAGCCACTCTCTGAGGGTGTCTCCCCAGTGCAGGGAGCCGATAGGTCTGGCCCGACTGCGGTCCTGCGATCCGTTGGCAAAATGGATCACGTTCGAACCGGCGGAACACTGCTCAATCAGAAACTCGCACCAGGTATCCTGGACACCGAGGATGGCCTTAGCAAGTTCGTGCACCTGGTGCGCTCGTATTTCCGGATGGACGGTCACCACATTCAGTTCAACGTCGTGGATGCCGACACACTGAGGGCCGCGCAGGCCAATCCCGAAAAGTACCGGGACCTGATCGTACGCGTTGCCGGATACAGTGACTACTTCTGCGACCTCGGTAGGATCTTGCAGGACGAGATCATCGCACGTACGGAGCATCAGGCATTATGACGGTACCTCAGCGCATGGGTGCCCCAGCCGGCGGGAAGTAGCAGGCGGAGGCTAGTTCCCTTCGTCCGCACTCGGCCTCAGGGTCGAATCTGCCGGCATCATTTGATCCGCACGCCACGCAACAATCCTGTAAATGTGGCCCCCTGAGGCCTGCTGAACCCAATAGCCCGCGTTGGTGGAGTCGAACATCACTGACGCGAGTGTGTCTCCTCTCGAATTGAACAACGTGACCTGCCGATCGGGGGGATCGAAATCTATGGAATCAGCCTGCGCATCTGAAGCAAAACCAGTTGCGTCCAGTGTGCGATACCGTAACAACATCCGCTGTACGGCGCTAGAATCCGCGGCGGCACCGCTGCCAAACCGCCACTCACTGCCCTCGCGCATGAGCGAGTATGCCTCGTCGCCGCGTCGCACCGTCACTCGTGCAACACTGTCGGGTGAGACATCGAGAATTCGTTTGTTGCGCCACCCGTCCGCAGGACGCGCGACCAGACTGGCAAGCTCACCCTCGTAATTGAACACGAAGTTGCTCCCGGCACGTCGCACGTAGCGACTGGCGTACCCCCTGCCGGTGTTGCCGAAGACCACCGCCGCCAGGGCCCGATCGTCGCGGATGAAACTGACCCGAATTCCACGCACCGAATCCAATCCCATTCGCTCATGTACGACGGCGCTGGTGGCCACCAACTCGGCCTCAACCGAATCACTCACCGCCTCGAACAACTCGTTCACCGCATCTCGATCCGCCTCGAAGCCATTCACCGTCCACGTATTGTCGACCGCCCGCGCCAGGACCGTGGTTGCCGAATCCGTTGCGAAGATCACGCTGTCTACTTCACCCGCCTGGAGAGCGGGCAGCACGAACCCGATCTCCGTGTCGTTACGGCGCCCTCCGAGAATCTCAGACATACCCCAGAAAAACAACACCACCACCAGGACAATAGCGATTCGCTTGAGCTGCTTTGGATTCATGATGCCTCCGACCGTGCCAGCGGCTGGTATACGCGCCTGGTGGCCTGCTTGCGCCGCCACATCCTGACGGCCCCTACGATTATGATCAGGATGGGAATACCAACCCAATTCAAGTACTGCACCGAATCACGCAAGGTCGCGCTCTCGAAAACCAGTGTCGGCGGCGCTCGGTTCTTGGATCGAATGGATATCAACGCCTCATCCTGCGCGAGCCAATCGACTGCGTTGAGCACGAAGATCACATTCATCGTGGCGTTCCTCACCCAATTGTCCCGCACGAAATCGCCGTTTCCCACAACTATCAGTCTTCCACGTGGCGGCGCCGCAGCCAGCTCATTGCCAGCTTGAGCCTCGGCCTCATCGACGGCAAGCGGATTGACCATAACAGCAACCATCCGCGACTGGAGGTTGTCCTGCCCATATTCCTCGATCGGTCGCTGTGGCATGATCATAGCCTGTCCTTCCTCGAAGCCTCCAGCATTGCTGGTAACGAACAACGGCGTCACGGACCCCGGCAGGGCTTCAGAGGTGTCTATCTGACTAGTCCATGGCAGGAAGATGGTCTCCAGCTCTTGATTCACGGTCGTCGACCGCGTACTGAGGGCGCGTAGCCAGAACGGGTAGTTCACGAACACCCTCATCCCGGGAATGCGCGACTGCACCGATGCCTGCTCGTTCGATACCAAGTCATAAACCATGTCGCCCCTGATCGACAAGCCGTACGGCTCGAGAATCTGGTTCCAGACCACAGGAACCGGTTGCGCAAATGGTTGACCCGGCTGCGGCGGCATCTGCATTCCGCTCGCCATGATCAGCGCGCTGCCACCGTTTTGCAGATACTGCGAGACCTTCTCAATCACGGAATCCGTCAACATGAAGGGTGATCCCGCGAGCACCAAAGTCGTAACCGAGTCGACATTCAATGAATCCGTATCCAGGTTGACTGCCTTCACCTGGTAGCTCTCACCGAGTGCTTGTCGCAGCGTGCTCAAGCCACCCCCACCAGTAGCCTGGCTAGCCGCTGCGTCCTCCACGATGCCTACCGTAGGCTCGGACTCACGCGTTAGATCCCTGATGAACGACACCAGGCGGTACTCCAGATCTTCCGGACGCTGCACGAGGGGGATCGTCCTGGTCTCATCTGCGTATTGGACCGCGATGCCAAGATACCCCTCCCTGACATTGAACTGCGATTGGCCTACGACGTTGAACTGCACGGGCGGGATTCCCAGATTCTGTGCTTCGGAAGCAGCCTCCGTATCGGATGCCGGGTCGGTTTCGGTCACCCGGATCTTCCCGTCGCCGGCTGCGCGGAAATCGTCCAAGAGATCCTTGATGTCTCGCTTGCGCAATTCGAACTGAGGCTCCATCTCACGCGACGCGAAGAACTTGAGCAGGACAATATCATCGAGACCGCCCAGCAATTGCCTGGTTGCAGGCGAAAGCGTGTAGACGTTTCCCGGAGTGAGGTCCAGCCGCCCTCCAATGTGTCGACCAAACAGGTTCAGAACCGCGAGCGTAGCGATCAACAACGCGGTTCCTAGTCGCAGCCGCTTGAGGGTCGCGCCGCTCGGCGCCAGCTTACGACCCATCTGAACCATGTAGGCCAGCACCAGGAACACGGCCACAACTGTGAGGAAATAGACCGCATCGCGCAGGTCGATCACTCCACGAGTGATGTTGTCAAAGTGGGATATCACGCCCAGGTTCGCAGCTAGAGAACTCAATATCGGCGGCAGGCTGCCGAGCAACACCCCTGTACCCAAAAAGATCAACAGGAACGTCACCGCTGCCGCCACTATGAAAGCAGTGACCTGGTTCTTCGAAAGGCTCGATGCCCACAACCCGACCGCTGTCAACGCAGCCGCCAAGAGCGCAGCTCCAAAATACTGCGCGAAGATGACCCCGACCTGCAGGTCGGCACCCAGACTCAGTCCCAACGGGATGAACAGCGTTAGCCCCAAAGCCAACCATACGAACAACAGCTGGCCGAGGTACTTGCCGAGTAGCAGCTCGACCTCGGTGATCGGTTGCGCCAGGATCACTTCCAGCACCCCGGAACGCTGATCCTCGGCCAAGGCCCGCATGGTCACCGCCGGAATGAACACCAGGAACATCCACGGCAATAGATCGAGCAGGGGCCGCAGCGAGGCCACCGACTGGATATAGGCAGTCTTGAAATAGAGGAAATCGTTGAGTCCGATGAAGACGAAAAGCAGGATATACCCTATCGGATGATCGAACAGCGATCTCAGCTCTCGTCGGGCGATTCTCCAGACCGCTCTCATTCCGACTCCGTTGTGGTAGTGAGTTCTTGAAACAGATCTTCCAGACTCCGTGTCTCCTGATGCAATTCGAACAGCGTCCAACCCTTTGCTCCGGCCAGTTCGAAGATCTGGGGTCGAACATCGCGCGACGAATCGGCAGTGAGCGTGACAGAGACGCGCCCCACAGCCTCCTTGTGCGACTCGTTCACCCGGCGCACACCGTCCAGCCTTCCGATCTCCTCGGCTATGCCAGCACCGGTCGCCTCCACCGTGACCTGAACCGCGCCACTGGCCTGCGCCATTAGTTCATCGACCGGCCCGTCCGCCGCGATCTTGCCCTGGTGAATCACTAGCAGGCGCGAACACGTGTGCTGTACCTCAGGAAGCACGTGGGTGGATAGAACCACGGTGTGATCCTTGCCCAGATTCTCGATCAGCTTCCTGATCTCCAATCGCTGATTGGGATCCAACCCCTCAGTCGGCTCGTCCAATACCAGCAAGTCGGGCTTGTGGAGTATTGCCTGGGCCAGGCCTACCCGCTGCCGGTAGCCCTTCGACAGCTCACCGATCGGACGGTAAAAGACCTCGGCGATTCCGGTCGCGGCCACGGCGTCGTCTATCGCGCCGGCACGTTCGCTCCCTGCGAGTTCTCTCAAGTCGGCTATGAAATCGAGATACTCGGCGACCGGCATGTCTCCGTAGAGCGGGTTGTTTTCCGGCAGGTACCCGATCCGCCGCTTGGCTTCCCGGGATACCTCGTCCAGCCTCTCGCCATCGAGCCGCACGGTGCCAGCGTCGGGCTCGAAGAACTGGTTGATGATCCGCATCGTCGTGGACTTACCGGCTCCGTTGGGTCCCAGGAACCCGACGACCTGGCCTCGATCGACCGAAAATGAAACGTCATCCACGGCCGTTACTGGTCCAAACCGCTTGGAGACGTTTTCCAGAGTTAGCAGTGACATGTGCCTTTGACCTGTGTCGTCCAACTGTTGATTAAGAGTGCCGCGGGGAAAATTCTAACGGCCCGGCAGCAACCTGTTCAAGCCCCCCCGACGGATAGCCCCATCTGCGCCCAACGACGGCATACCCCTATCTGTGGTCAGCCGGCTCACGGCAGAGGCTTCTGCCAAACCGTGCCGGATAGCAGCATCAGCACTCTTGCGCGTGCAGCTAGGTTATTTACTTTGTAGTATAAAGTTCTTTATTGGCGATTTGGCAACTCAGGAGAGGTAACGTGTCGATCCCAACCCAGCAGGATCAGCAGGAGGCAAAGGAGACGCTGGCGTTCATCCGGCGCACCATGGAATCTGCTTCCACATTCTCCGCCGTCTCGGGCTGGGGGCTCATCGCCAGCGGCATCGTCGGTTTGCTGGCGGCGTGGCTGGCTTCGATGCGAGTCAACCCTGCAGAACTCCAGATCTGGATACCCGCGGCCGCTGTCTCGGTCGTGATCGCAAGCGGCGCCAACGCGATCAAGGCACGGGGCTCGAACACGCCGCTCTGGTCCGGTGTCATGCAGCGGATCGCCTGGGTGATGGCCCCGGCCCTCATCGCCGGGGCCCTCCTGACTTTCGCGCTGCACGGCCAGGGGGCGTCCCAGCTGCTGCCGGGCATGTGGCTTGCACTTTACGGAGCCGGAGTCACCGCAGGAGGCACCCTCTCAGTACGAGCCGTGCGCTGGATGGGTATGGCATTCCTCGTGCTAGGTGCAGCGGCTCTGATCGAGCCCGGTCTGGGGCTCGCGATGCTCGCCGTTGGCTTCGGCGGGCTCCACGTAGCGGTGGGATTCGACCTAGTGTGGAGACATGGCGGATAACCCGGTATCGGAGGAGTTGGACCGCCTCATTCACGAGCGTATGCGGCTCGGCATCGTGTCGGCCCTCGCCGCCGAAGAACGCCTAAGCTTTGGCGACCTGAAGGCGATCCTCAAGACTAGCGACGGCAACCTGAGTGTACATGCGAGGAAGCTGGAGAAAGCGGGGTACATCAAGGTCGAGAAGGGCTTCGAGGACCGCAAGCCCAAGACGGAGTACTGCCTCACTCCGATCGGCCGGCGTGCCCTGGAACTCTACATCGACCGCATGGATGCGCTGCTGAACGAGGCACGAGAAGCACTGGAGCGAACATGAGTGGAATGCACGTTGGCATCATCATGGACGGAAACGGCCGCTGGGCCAAATCTCGCGGGAAACCGCGGTGGCGCGGTCATGTGGCCGGTGTGGATAGCGTCCGAGACATTGTCCGCAGCGCACCGAACCTGGATGTCACGACACTGACACTTTACGCATTCTCCAGCGACAACTGGAAACGGCCCCCTACAGAGGTAGGTCGGCTATTCTGGTTGCTGCGCGAGTACTGCCGCAGAGAGAGCGCGGAGCTCTTGGAAGAGGGAGTGAGGGTGTCGGCCATCGGCCGCCGGGATAGGATTCCCCGCAGTGCGCTGGACACTCTCGAGCAGTTGGAGAAGGCAACGCGGCATGGCACAACGCTACACTTGAGACTCGCGATCGACTACAGCTCGCGCTGGGCGATCACTCAGGCAGCCGCACTACTCGCCAGGAGCGTCCAACGCGGAGCCCTGGACCCGGCAGATATCTCCCCCGCACGTATGGAACGGTTCATCTACCAGGACGCGCCGGAGCTGGACCTGCTCATTCGGACCGCCGGCGAGCAGCGACTGTCGGACTTCATGCTGTGGGAAGCTGCCTACGCTGAGTTGTACTACACCGAGGTGCTGTGGCCGGAGTTCCGGGGCCGGGACCTCGCTTCCGCCCTGGCGGAGTTCGGCAGGCGCAAACGGAGCTTCGGCGGGCTGTTGAAGATCGAGCCGCAGGTGCGAGTGGGGTGACGGCGGGCGTACGCCTGCTCCCGCCCCCACTCCATATCGAGCGGTTCAACCTGGGGTAGGATGTCCAGCCCAATCTCCGCCATACGCCGCCCTAGATCGACCACGTGTTCGGCAAACACGCGGTTGAACGCCACCGAAGCGTCCTGCAGCTCCGCCTCGGCCAAGTCGAGTCTGGCTCGTGGCCCCTCGTCGGGGTCTCCACGAAGTCTGCAGCGAGGAATAGGCCCTGAATGCCGGGCTCACGAGACCGCATGACTGGCACGTCCATTGCTAGAGTCAGCCGCATGCGAATTGACCTCCACCTCCACACCAATTACTCGGTCGACGGCTGGTCCACTCCGGAAGAGATGGTTCAGCAGGCCATAGCCCAGGGCCTCGACAAGATCGCCATCACCGACCACGAGACCATCCAGGGTGCTCTGGCAGCCCGAAGGCTCTACCCAGACCGGGTAGTGGTGGGCGAAGAAATCCACTGCCACTGCGGCACCCATCTGATAGGGTTGTTTTTGTCAGAGCACGTGCCATCCGGTCTGTCGATCGAGGAAACCGCCGAGCAGATCCGTCAGCAGGGGGGATTGGTGTACGGCCCCCACCCGTTCGCCTACATCACCCGCGCGGCGAACCGAGCACGCCGAGTTCTAGCAGTATCCGACGTCGCCGAAGTGTTCAATTCACGTGCGTTCCTGGTCCCGTGGAACAGCAGGGCGCGGGCATTGGCGCGCGACCTCTCCTTACCACAGGCCGCGAGCTCCGACGCTCACTTCCCCTGGGAACTTGGCAGGGCGTTCACAGAACTGCCTGAGTTCTGCACGGCGGAGGAGTTCAGATCATCCTTGCGGGAGGCCAGCCCGGTAGGGCTACGCACGGGGTCGCTGTGGCTGCACGTGATGTCGATGTTGGTAGCCAAGAGCCGGTTGTTCGGTGGCAGGGCACACACCCTGATGCCCCGTCAGGCAGAGGACCGTGCTGTTTCTTGAGGGCCGGTGAACTTTCAGTCGAACGATAACCAGCCAGCCCGTCCGCTGGGCGACTTTACGTAGAGGAAGCCCGCGTAGGCACCCAGAACCGGAACCTCGGAACCGGCCGTCAGGCTCTCTACCCGATCGGCGCCGGACTCCGGCTGAGAACGCATCACTCCTCCGTGCGCTACCAGCTCACTGCGAATCGGTTCGCGGGCAGGCTCAATCAACCCGGCAGCAACGAACCCAAGGGTCCCGTCCGGTAGGTTCACTCGATACCAAGAGCCGCTCCCCGCCAAGATCCGCACTGGAGTATGGAGCCGCAGATCAGCCAACCGCTGGGAGCTGCCAGTGGGATGCTGCCTCAGACTCACCCGGCTGCCGGAAATCCGAGCCAGCTGCCCGATCATGGCCGTGTCCCCGGCAAACTGCTGCGGCACCAACTCCGGTTGGTACAGCGCCGGATACGGATCCGCCGGCCCGCCCCAGTACATCCCGAAATGCAGGTGGGGTGGGGTAGTGCGGGCGTTGCCGGAGTTACCCACGAAACCGAGGGTGTCACCTGGCTCGACCAGATCGCCACGTCGCACTACCTGGCTGTCCAGGTGAGCGTAATACAACGACCTACCCAATTCATCGCGCAACCAGACGACTTTGCCGCCCAGATTGTTGGGCCGAGTGCTCCTTACCGTTCCCTTGGCAGCGGCTATCACCGGAGTGCCACGCGGGGCGAAGATATCTACTCCATGGTGCTCACGCGATCCACCCGATCGTGGGTCGCCGAACCAACTCTTGATCGCCATGGTGTCGTGGCCGCTGACGGGGAAGGCCAGTGAAGCACCCACTACTATGGTTATCTCGTAGCTCCCGCCTCTCAGCAGCTCGGGCTGCACCCGCACTATGTACTGGCCGTCCCGCCGGGCTACGTATTCCAGCTCATGTTCGAGACTGTCCCCGCTCGTCAACAGAATCGGTGACCCGTCCGAGTTGTCCGGAATCACGAACATGTCGAGGAATACCCTAAACGCGCCGTCGCTCTCCATCTCGAACCGCGCTGTAATCCTCTGGCCGCGCCGCAGGTTCAACCGGTAGCCAACGGCATGCGCCTCACGCGAGTCGAGATAGCTGACCTCATGGTAGGGAGATGCTATCGGGACAGGATTCGAGACCGCCTTTGCGGCGGCCGTAAGCCATTCGCGGCCCAGCGCGGTCTGGTCCAGGCCCGCTTGCCGCAGGCTCTGCTCATAACGCTCGTGAGGTGTGTAGCCTACGAAAAGACCGCGCAGCGAGTCCTCTCCGCACGCCACTGCGCCACAGCACAGGGATGCGAAGGTTGCAACACGCAACGCAAGGCCGGAAGTCGACTGCCGCATGCTAGAACGTACGTGATCCACTAGGTATATGTTCCCCAGCCACTGTTCCGGTCCGATCCACGGAACTTCATTGCACACCACATTCTTCTGACCCAATCAGTGGAGCAACCTCCGTGCCGACACATATCACGCATCCCTCACGCATACCGGCAGCCGGCACCAAGCCGAAAATTATCGAGGAATTCTTTGGCCGGGTCAACTCCGACACGCACGACGTCAGTATCGCCCGCATGAGCAGCCCGCCAGGTTGGAGCGAGCCGGGCCAGACACCGGAGTTCGACGAGTTCACTCTGGTACTCAAGGGTACACTGCGCGTCGCTTATGCGGGTGGGACAATCGATGTCAACGCTGGCGAGGCCGTCGTCGCCCACCGTGGCGAGTGGGTCCAATACAGTTCACCACAATCTCGTGGGGCACAGTACATTGCGGTCTGCATCCCAGCATTCTCGCCTCAACTGGTACACCGAGACCGTTGAGGCTCCCTCCGTCCCACCGCCGGAACCCGACTGTCCGAATCCGGAACCGACAGGGTTTTGAGTCGGGCCAACCGGCACCGACACTTGGCATCGCCGCCGGTCATTGCCAATCGTCCTTTTCCGGATAGAGGGACACCCTCACGTAGTTGTCCTCCGGTAGGTACTTCGCCGCCGCCTGCCGTAGCAGGGTGGCGGTGAGTCGGTCGATCATCTCGTTGTCTGTACCGAAGCCGCGCGGGTCCACTCCGAGCCGCTCGGCATCCACCAGCAGCCACAGCCAATAGTTGTTCTGCTTGAGATTGGTTTCCAAGCTACGGCGCTGACTCTCGCGCACCTTGTCCACGTCCGACTCCTGCGGGCCATGCTCCTTGAGGAGACTGATCTCTTGGAAGACCTCCGCTGTCAGTTCTTCGAGACGTCCGGGATCGGCCCCAAAACTGATGCGTAAGGAATAGGACGGAACGGGATCACGCCCGGGATTGGCAGCCACCGACACACTGTACGTCCCGCCGAGATCTTCGCGCAGCCGTTCGCGCAGTCTGATTTGGAGCAAGTCAGCTAGCGATCCTATCAGATGTGAGTTCTCTCGGTCGTAGTCGAACGAGCCCGTGAAAACGATATGTGTCTGGCTCTTCGGCTCGATGCCGCGCCGGACCTCCTTGACCACTACACCCGCGGGAGGTCTGATACCGACATCTCGCCAATTCTCCGCCCGTCCCGTCGTGGGCAAAGATCCCAGGTAGGTCCGCGCCAGCGGCCGCAGCTGCTCGACTTCGAAGTTGCCGACGAAGACGAAGGTGAAGTCTCCCGCGTCCGCGAACCTGTCACGATAGAACGTCAGTGCCTTGTCCAAGTCCATCTCCTGGTACACTTCCACCGTCGGCGCGCGTGCCCGGTAGTGGTTTTGCGTCAGGGTCGCGGTTAGTGTGTCCTGGAACGCGTCCATCGGACTCGCGCTGCGGTTGGCCAGTACGGCTTCGATTTGTTTCCTGAACGCCAAATAGGCAACGCTGTCGCGCCGCGGCGCCGTAAACGTCAGATAGATGAGCTCAAACAGCGTCGCGACATCTTCGGGTGACGCGCTGCCACCCATTCCTTCGTAGAGCGGACCGATCGATGCCCCAACCCCGACGGCTTTCCCGGCAAGCTTCTTCTGAAGCTCAACCATGCTGAATCCGTTAAGTCCTGCGAATCCTACGATGTCGGCTGCCGTTGACGCGGCTATGTAGTCCTCGTCGCTCGCCAGTGACGTTCCACCCGGACTCGAGGCCCGAAACAAGATCTCATCGTCTTTGTAATCAGTCGGCTTCAGGATGACCCGAGAACCGTTCGACAGCTGCCAAGTGGTGATCCCGAGAGCATCATCGTATTCCTCGATCACGATCTCACCTGGTACGGGCGGAGATGACACTAAAGGCGTATCGTCCACCAAGTCTACGTACGGGTCGATCTCGCGGTTCTTGATACGCTCGAACGCAGCGAGCAGAGCCGATTCCGAGGGCAATGCCTCACCGACCTTGTCCGGCGCGTTGACCATGATGACTCGATTCCGATCGACCAGCCACTCGCGTGCGAGCCGATTGACCTCCGCGAGCTGTATCTCGGGCAGGAACCGCTGGTAGTACTCGTACTCCGCAGCTATTCCCGGAAGCGGATCGCCGTTCAGAAAGGCGTTGACGTACTCGTAAGCATAAGCGGAAGAGTGCGTCTTTTCCCGTTCCGCGTAGGCGCGCTCCATCCAGCGCAGCAGTTCAGCCTTGTGCCGCTGCATCTCCGTCGCCGTGAAGCCATGCTGTGCAACCCGTTCGGCCTCGGTGAGCAAGGCCTCGAGACCACGCTCAATCCCGCCGCCTTCGACTACGGCGCCCAGCACGTACACCTCTTTCGAGCGAATCAGCCGTCCCTGGCCCGATGAGGCATACAGAAACGGTGGGTCCGACTGCTGTGTCAGCTCGAACAGCCTGTCGTTGAGCATGCTGTTGTACAACCGCTCCACTATCAGGCGCCGGAACCCACCTACCGTATGGATTTGTCGCAACGGCTGCTTGTAATAGACGCTGACCCTCGAGTCCGTCGCCTCCTTGTCGGTGGTGATCGTGACGAGCGTTTCATCGTGATCGGGAACCGGATAGACGGTCCGTTCTCGCGGGTTGGCTCTCCCCGAAAGACCCGAGAAATGCTCATCGATCAACCGCTCGATGTCGTCCACGTCGAAATCGCCGACCGCGACCACCGCCATGAGATCAGGGCGGTACCAATCGTTATAGAACCGTTCCAAGGTCTCGTGCTCGAAGTTCTTTATCACGCTCGTGTCACCGATCGGCAGCCGCTGTGAATACTTGGACCCCCTAAACAGTACCGGGAATTGCTTGTCAAACATCCTCGCATCGGCTCCCCGCCCGAGCCGCCACTCCTCCACCACGACCCCTCGCTCGCCATCCACCATCTCCGGCTCAAACAGCAGATTGCCGGCCCAATCCTCCAAGATCTGGAAGGCCGTCTCCACGATCTCAGCCGAGTCGGTCGGTACCTGAATCGTGTAGACTGTCTCGTCGAAGCTGGTGAGAGCGTTAATGTCCGGACCGAACTGCATGCCGATCCGCTCCAAGTAGTCGACCAGATCCTGCCTCGGGAAACGCTCCGTTCCGTTGAACGCCATGTGCTCCACGAAATGGGCCAACCCGAGTTGATCGGGATCTTCCAGAACCGATCCAGCGTTGACCACAAGCCGCAACTCAGCCCTATTCTCCGGCCGCCCGTTGGCCCGGATAAAGTAGGTCAAACCGTTATCCAGCGTGTCAATTCTGACCAGAAGATCGAACGGAAGCGTCTGTTCCAGGTCGGGATAGACGAGCTGAGCCCAGCCGCTACTCGTAACCAAGACGGTCAGGCCAAAAGTTGCCGCTACTGCTGCGAGACTCTGCTTCATTTACACTGCCTTTACTGCGTTAAATGACCCAACTGAAAACCGGCGTCAAGCTGTACACCGGTCAGGGCCAGGAGTGCCACATTGCCTCCGACAGCAGGAGCCCAGAACGGTCGGCCCGCCCAAGCGCCGGTCCCCACCCCCGGCGCCGGCCACCTCGATCAGGGACTCGCATCCTGCCACCAACCCACCAGCCGCTCGTGTCGGCCGCCCTGAGCTGACGCCCTCCCTACCTCCCTCCAGTCGCAACTCTCTCACCCACCAACTCCAAACCCAGGGTCTTCCCCTTCTCGATCGCTGGAATCCCGTCCGCCAGCCACACCGGAGCTGGAGCCCCTTGCAGATAGTGATCGAAGTATTGCTGCAACCGGATGTTCCAGTCCCGCTTGTTGGCGTAAGTGGTCGGCCAGTGGGGCTCATCGTTGTAGTTGACCAGCCATGCCGGCTTACCCAGGCGGCGCAGGGCCACGAACATCTCGATCCCCTGATACCAGGGCACCGCGCCGTCGTGATCATTGTGTAGCATGAGCAGCGGAGTCTCGACCTTGTCGGCCCAGAAGATGGGGGAGTTTTCTATGTACCGCGTCGGGGCCTCCCACAGTGTGCTGCCGATCCGGCTCTGCGTCTTCTCATACTGGAACATCCTACTCATCCCCGAACTCCATCTAATCCCGCCGTACGCGCTCGTCATGTTCGACACGGGAGCGCCTCCAGCGGCAGCTCTAAACAGATCCGTCTTGGTCACCATATACGCGATCTGGTATCCGCCCCAGCTGTGTCCCTGGACACCGACGTTTTCCTCATCTACGTACCCCTGGTCAATCAAATGGAGCACTCCCGGCAGCACGCATTTCATGGCGCTCTCACCGGGGTAGCCAACCCGGTATACGATGTCGGGAATGAACACCACATATCCTCTACTAGCATAGAATGTCGGCCTGATCACCGACCGATGAGGTATCGGTTCGTAGTGTGCGTGGAGATTGTTCGAGTTTCGCTCGTAGAAGTACACCATCATGGGATACTTGCGGGCGGGATCGAAGTCCTCCGGCTTGTAGAGGAGGCCCTGCAAGGGCGTGCCGTCGGTGGAACGCCATCGAATCAACTCCACGGTGGCCCACAGGTACTGTGATTGTTGTGGATTGGCATCGCTAACCCGGCGCATATCCGCGAAATCAAGCCTGCTCGCCCAGAGATCGGGGAACTCTTCGACGCTGGACCTCGTGAACAGCAGCACATCGGCCTCTTTCGCCTTGGTAGGATTCGAAAACCGGCGTGCCATGGACACCAGCAGCTCCGGCGCTCCGTCGCCCCGCACCCGGTCGCGATAGAATCCCGCGTCCTTGGTCCACAGATCGAACGCCGCCAGCAACATCGGGTTGGAAGGGGATAGAGACCGCGCCTCTCGGTCCAGCCGAACGTAGCGGAATTGGAGGCTATCGCGCCGTCCCAAGCCGTCTGTCACGTTGCGTGGCGCATCGCGGCCCTCCGGATCAACAGCCCAAACATCATAGCGGTCGTACACGAGGAACTCCTGATCCCCGTCAGTCCAACCAGCGTTGCCGTAGGAGGAAGGCAGAGCCGGCGAATCATGATCCTCATTGAATAGCGGGTAGGGAATCTGGGATGTGAGGTTGACCGTTGCCGTTCCATCTGACTTCCGGCCATACCAAGCCAAGTCGACCCGGTCCCACCAAAATACATATTCGCCGTCTGGTGACAGATCGGCACCACCCTGCAGCTTCTCCAATACCAGGCTGCGCTCTCCCGAGGCAACATCCACCAAGTAGATGTCGTTGTACCCAGGCGAATCCCAGGACACCAGCATTTGGTAGGGCACATCAGAACTCCCCAGCGCCAAGTCAGCGTCCCCATCCTGACCCACGCTGACAGTGGGAACTTCGTGGGTGGCCAGCTGCACGACCCGTCCGTTCCGCAGGTGGACCACGGCACTGTACGTTCGATTCCGCTCACGCTCGACTTGTAGCAGCTGCATCGGTTGGAGCAGCGGATCCTGCCAGTGCCAGATGTCGAGCTTCACTCGCTCGTCATCCGGAGTGCTGTCGTTGACTTCCGGCTCGGGGATGGGCTCGGTGGCGAAGAATACCCTACTACCGCTTTCCGAAAACGACGGGTCTCCACGCTCACTGACCCACCAGCCAGCGGGAATCCCTGCGGTGCCACGAGTCGCGATAAGGCCTGCTTCGTCCTGGCCCGACCGCCAATGATACAAGCCGAACACCGGTTGATCCGCCTGGTAGTCGTCGCGATTGGATAGAAACGCCACCTGATCGCCCGCTTCATCGAATACGGCCGCCTTATAGATCCCCTCACCTGTCATGAGAGGCACAACGGTACCGTCTTCGAGTTGCACCGCCATCACGCCGTCAGCTGATCCATCCTGGCTCGATGCCGCATAAACGAGCCGTTCGCCGTCGTTGGAGAACGCGTACTCTGTGACACTTCCGTACCGTTGCTCGGCACCCGAGGAGAGGTCACGCAGCACCAGGGTGGTGCCGATCTCGTTGTCCTCTTTCTCTTTCGCCTCCTCCCCACCTACCTCAGGTTCCGGCTCTCTTTGCAGCTCCGGGCCCCCTGGCTCGGCCTCTCCGGAGTCGGGGACGTCCTTCTCGAGCAGATACGCTACCCAGCCACCCGCGTCCTGCGGCACGCGGAACGATCGGACTCGGTTTAGTTTGAGAATATCACCGGTCGACAGGTCCAGTAGGGCCAACGAGTCCTTCGGTTGCTCCGCCGGCTTCTTCTGTCGCGTAGCCTCTTTCACGGCCGCCTTCTCGGGGTTCAATAAGGTGACCACGAACCTGCTGTCAGCCGTGAACCGGGCCGATGTGCCCCGTGGGATGCTGTACGCGGCATCCGAGTCGAGTCCACGAACCATCAACTCGGCGTCTCCGTCTTGCAGTGTGAGATTGTACAACGCCCAACGACCGTCGTTGGAAATCGCTTGGTTCTCGATTCCCTTCCAGATTTCGTACGCCTCATGACCGAGGGCCTGCTTCGTTTGGGCTACCGCTACAGCGGGGATCAGGAGCAGCGCGGCTAGTGTATAGCGGGCAGAGCGGTTCATCGTGTGGCTCCCGGGGGTGGGTTCAGAAGTCGCAGCGGCCAGGTCGCTTGATCGCTGGTGCAAACATGGCTTGCGGAATCCCCCAATTCAACTACCGAAGCGACTGACCCCGGCTTGTCGCCGGGGTCAGTGTCATCGTCTCCCTGGTCAGCTTCTCAACTGCCACCGCCTCCGGTGGCGACCTCCGGTTGGGAGCCGGTCAACTCCAGTCCCAGTGTCTTGCCCTTGTCGACTGCCGCGACTCCCTCAGACAACCACACCGGTGCCGGAGCGTCTTTGAGGTAATGGTCGAAGAACTGCTGCATCCGGATAGCCCAATCCACTCGATTTTGCTGCTTGTTGAGACCGTGCGGCTCGCCATTGTAGTTGAGCAGCCAGACAGGCTTTTCCAGCCGCCGCAGTGCCACGAAGAACTCGATCCCCTGATACCACGGAACGGCGGTGTCTTCGTCGTTGTGCATCATCAGGACCGGAGTGTTGACTTTATCCGCCCAGAACAACGGGGAGTTCTCGATGTAGCGGGGACGCACCTGCCACAGCGACCCACCAAGCCGGCTCTGGGTCTTCTCGTACTGGAACATCCGGCTCATACCGCTACCCCACCGGATTCCACCATACGCACTGGTCATGTTGGCCACCGGTGCTCCAGCCTCAGCAGCACTGAAGACGTCGGTCTTCGTCACCAGGTAGGCAATCTGGTAGCCACCCCAACTGTGGCCCTGCACTCCGATCCGATCGGGATCGATGAAGCCCTGCGCGACCACACTCAGTACCCCAGGAACGACACACTTGAGTGCACTCTCGCCCGGATACCCGTCCCGATAGTGTATGTCTGGCACGAACACGACGTAGCCACGGCTCACGTAGAAACTGATGTTGATGCTGGAGCCTCCCGGTGCTGGAGCACGGTGCGAGTGCAGCGTGTTGGACATCTTCTCATAGAAGTACACCATCATCGGATACTTCTGCGAAGGATCGAAGTCCTCGGGTTTGTAGAGAATTCCGGTCAATGGCATACCGTCGCTCGAGTTCCAGTAGGTGAGTTCCGCGGTGCCCCACCGGTATTGCGATTGTTGCGGATTCGCATCGCTCACCTTCCGCATGTCGCCGAAAGATGAACCAGCCACCCACAGATCGGGAAACTCCTGGAAACTCTGCCGAGTGAAGACCAAGACGTCAGCATCGTCGGCTTTGCGGGGAAACCCGAAGGAACGATCCATCATCACTAGCCGCTGCGGCGGTTCATCTCCCCGAACCTGGTCTCGATAGAAGCCACCGTCCTTATTGCCCCAGTTCATAGCACGCAACAGCATTGGCTCATCATCGGCGATCGCATCTTCCTCTGGATCCAGACGCACATAGCGCAACTCGATTCCTTCGCGCCTTCCCAGGCCTTCTGTGACACTCCTGGGAGGTCGCCGACCAGTAGGATCTGTGGCCCAGATGTCGTATTTGTCATAGATCAGGAACGACTCGTCGTCCTCGGTCCAGCCCGCACCCCGATAGCCGTACGCATTCGGAATCTGAGGACTATCGGCCAGCTCATCGTAGACGGGGTAGGGAATCTGGCTGGTGAGGTTGACGGGTTCGCCACCCTCGACGTCGAGCGCGAACCAGGCCAACTCGTGGCCGTCCCACCACGTGATGTACTTGCCGTCGGGTGAGAGTTCTGCAGAACCCTGCAGTCCTTCCACGACGAGCCGTTTCGCACCGGTCTCGATATTCACTACATAGATGTCGTTGTAACCTGGGGAATCCCATGAAATCTGCATGCGATAAGGCATCCCGGTTACGGCGAGCCCGACATTTGCATTACCGTCCGACGCGACTATCACCGATGGGCGTTCGACATCGGCCAGTTGGACGATCTTACCGTCACCCGGAAGCACATATGCTAGATAAGTGCGATTGAGTTCCCGCTCCCGCTGCACCAACTGCATGGGCTGGAGAAGTGGGTCTTTCCAATTCCAGATGTCCACCTCGACCTTTTCCCACTCAGGTGTCTCCTCCTCCGGTTCCGGTGTCGGGCGCGGCGCCGTGCCGAAAAACAGTCGCCGACCGTTGTCGGAGAACTGCACGTCTCCGTGCTCACTTACCCACCACCCGTCGGGAATTCCCGCAGACCCTGCCGCAGCCGCGGCAGAAGCTTCAGCACGACCCGAACGCCAATGATACAACGTGTATTCCGGCTGCTCTGCCTGGTAGTCATCGCGATTGGACATGAACGCGACCTGACTGCCCTCCTCGTCGAATACCACCGTCCCATAGATGCCCTCGCCCGTGAGCAGAGCCGTGGCCGTTCCAACTTCGATCTCCACGACAAACGCGCCGTCAGCTGAACCGTCCTTGCTCGACGCCAGGTAGGCAAGTCGTTCGCCGCCCTTTGAGAACACATATTCCGTCACACTCTCGTAGCGCACCTCGCCGCCGCCCGACAGGCTGCGCAGAACAAGAGTTGTACCTATCTCGTTGTCACTCTTCTCCTTCTTCTCGTCTTCTTCCTGCCCTTCTTCCTCCGGCTCTGCCGCCGGCTCCTGCTCCTCCTGCCCCGCCTCTTCTCCGCTGTCCGGCTTCTCCTGCGTCTTCTCCAATAGGTAGGCGACCCAGTCACCACCATCCTCCGCCAACTTGAATCCCTTCACCCGCTCCACCTTGAAGACGTCACCGGTAGACAAGTTCAGGATACCCAACGAATCCTTGGGCTGCTCGTCCGGCTTCTTCTTCTCTTTCCTCGCCTCCCGTACCAGCGCCAGCTCCGGCTTGATCAGGAACACAAGAAACCGGCCATCGGGGCTGAACCGCGCCTGGCGACCCCTTGCCACCGCGAAAGTGGCGTCCGAATTCAGGCTGCGGACCTGCAGCTCGGCGTCGCCCTCTCGTGGGTTGAGGGCATATGAGATCCACTGGCCGTCGTCCGCGACCGCCTGATCGACGATCGACCTCCAGACGTCGTACGCATCGTGATCTAGCGGCCGCTTCTGCTGCGCCTGGGCCGTCAATGGCAGCAACAGGGCCACCAAGGTAAAGACACTGAACCGCTGAATTGCTCGCATGTTTGTGCTCCGGTCGACGAGGGGTTTCGAAAACGCGCCTGCACCCTGCACCTGACCCCAGCCAACCTAGCTTGCTTGCCAACTAGCCTCAACCGATGGCCGTGATACTGTACCCACTTGACTGAGACTTATACTTGTAGTCATGAGAACTTGCCTTGCTTTGCTAGTGCTCTTCGCCGCACGGGGAATCGATACGGCTGCCCCTGACCCCATCGAGTGGTCTCAGCCGGACGTCACGTGGAATCCGTCGCGGCCGGTCCAGGGCACGATCGTACAGCTGACTGTGCGTTCGGACAGTTCGGGTTCTCTGTCCGATATCGTTGCGGTCTATGGAGTGCTGGAGGATCAGCCACTGCACTTCGAGCCCGACCGCGGTGGCGAATTCCACGCTTTGGCTGGCATTCCGATATATGCGCGCGACAGCATAGTCGTGGAACTCACACTCGCGTATGCGGCTGGAACGAGCGAGCGGCTCACGCGATATGTGCCGGTCGGACGGGGACAGTTCTCTGTGGCACAGCTCAGCGTCGATCCTCGCTTTGTGGAGCCACCCGACTCGGCTCTAGCTGTGCGCATCGCGGCGGAACGCGATGCGGTGAGGGACGTGGTGCAGCGCTCTCACTCGACTCCCAGAGTCTGGGTCGACGGTTTCGTGCTTCCCAGAGACTCCCGCGTGACCAGCCCGTTCGGACAGCGGAGGGAGTTCAACGGCGAGTACCGCAGCACGCACATGGGACTCGACCTGGCCGGACAGGTTGGCGCAGCGGTGGCGGCGGCCAACCGGGGGGTGGTGGCGCTGGTGGGTGATTTCTACTACTCCGGCAACCTGGTCTATCTCGATCACGGGCAGGGATTGCTGACAGCCTATCTGCACCTGAGTGAGACCTACGTATCTGTGGGCGACACCGTGGCACGCGGGGAGGTCATCGGCCGGGTTGGCGCCAGCGGCCGGGTGACCGGTCCGCACCTGCATTGGATCGCGCGCTACGGCAGTGTCATAGTGAACCCGCAGAGCCTACTAGGGTTGGATGTCTCGATCTTGACTGCGGGCAGCTAGGCGGAGCAGCCTCCAACCATTGCACCGGGACTCGTGCAGCCGGATCTCAGACCACTCGAGATCGCAAGAATCGGGTTGAGACGGCCAACTCGACGCCCCACCTTTCGTGCGACAATACGAAGGCAGCCCAACAGTGTCACACGACTACGAACGAGTAGAACAGGCAATCCGCTTCATAGAGAAGAACTTCCGCAGCCAGCCTTCTCTGAGCGAAGTGGCGATGGCGGTTGGCCTGAGTGAGTACCATTTCCAACGTCTGTTCAAGCGCTGGGTTGGGATCAGTCCGAAGCGGTTCCTGCAATACCTCACCGTCGGGCATGCGAGGAACCTGCTCCGCGACGGCACCTCCGTATTGCAGACGAGTTACGACGCCGGTCTCTCGGGTCCCAGCCGGCTCCACGACCTGTTTGTTTCGGTCGATGCGGTCACGCCCGGCGAGTTCAAGTCTCAGGGTAGAGGCCTCACCATATCTTACGGGTTTCACGAGACTCCCTTTGGCCGGTGTTTCATAGCGGCGACCGAGCGGGGAGTAACGAGCCTGGAGTTCGGAGAGGGGTCAAACGCGGTTACACGCCTGGGTCGGGCATGGAGGGCCGCCACATTCAAAGAAGATCGACGGTCCACCGAGCGCTTGGCGCATCAGATCTTCACTTCCGACCGGGATAATCCGGCCAGCATCAATCTGTACATCAAGGGAACGAACTTCCAGCTCAAGGTGTGGCAGGCGCTGCTCGAGATCCCCTCCGTACGAGTGGCTTCCTATCAGGAC
>Ga0209536_100001114_pt1 | contig 44476 bp, 37 predicted proteins | sample DeeMarSeWOR28_12_FD_187461 | JGI IMG/M metagenome (GOLD analysis project Ga0209536, IMG submission 187461) | Marine sediment microbial communities from White Oak River estuary, North Carolina - WOR-2-8_12 (SPAdes) (version 2) | ecosystem: Environmental > Aquatic > Marine > Intertidal zone >...
CTGCTTGCGGCGCTGCTCATGGCGGTGGTGGTCGCGTGCGTGCTGCTGCTGCGCGCGCTGCAGGCGCGCTGGCCGATCCTGCGGTCGCGGTGACGGCACGCGGCTTCGCGCCCGCGGCGCTTCACTCCGGTCTGACGGTCTCGATCAGAATCGGCAACGGCTCGCCAAAGCCCCTCAACTGCATGGGTTGCGCGCGCCAGGCCGGATCGCGCGGGACCTGCGCAGCCGTCGCCGGCGCGATCAGTATTTCCGCGTCTTGCGCCCGGCTGCAAAGCCGCGCCGCCAGATTCACCGCGGAGCCGACCGCGGTGTACTCGAGCCGGCTCTGCGAGCCGATCGCGCCCACCGCGCAGGCGCCGCTCGCGACCCCGGCGCCGACACCGAGCGCCGCCCCTTCGCGGCTCATGGCGTCGGTGATGCGCTTCACCGCGATCAGCAGCTCGCGCGCGAGCTGCAGGCCCACCTCGGCGTGGTCGGCGCGCGCGATCGGCGCGCCGACCAGGATCAACGCGCCGTCGCCGGCGAAATCCTTGACCGTCGCGCCGTAACGCTTGGCGACCGCCACGATCGTTTCGTAGTACGCGCGCAGCACGAGGGCCATCTGCGGCGCGCCGTGCGTCTCCGTGTAGGCGGTGAATCCGCGCAGGTCGCAGCACAGCGCGGTCAGCGTCAGGGTTTCGGGCACCAGGGTCGCCTCGATGCCGCGTTCGCGGACCATGCGCGTCACCTCGGGCGCCAGGAACCTTGAGAGCTGCGCGCGCTCCTCGATCAACGCCTGCTGCTGCTGCGCAATCACGCGTTCGCTGCGGTAGGCCTGCCGCGTGACGGTCTCGAGCACGGCGCAGACCAGCAGGCCGGTCATGACCGTCATCATCGGCATGAGCGTGTAGGCCCACAGTTCGACCGTGTTCAGGCGCGCGGCGCGGTAGTCGCCGACCAGGAAGACCAGGAGCAGCAGCAGGTACGGCGCGACCGCCAGGCTGGCGAGCGTCGGCGGCAGGCGGAAGATGGTCAGCGCGAAATAGGCGACCATGATGAAGGCGGCGGGCGCCGCGGCCGGCACAGCGAACAAGTCGTGAACCAGCCAGATCGCCATTAACCCCGCGATGCAGTTGACGAACGCCGTCACCGGCATCACCGCCGGGCGCAGGCGCGGCACGAAGGTCACCGCCAAAGCGGCGAGGACCAGCGGCAGCATCGGAAAGAAGACGGGCAGCGCGATCCGATAAGACGTCTCCGGCACGATGAGAAAGCCGGAGCCGGCGACGCCGAGCCAGATGAACGCCGAGGCGAGCATGCCGACGCGCACGAACGGGATGGACACCCCGATGCGCCAGCCCTGGTAGTCGGCCTCGGTGGCGTCGTCGCGAAAGCGCAGTCCGAGCCGGCCGAGCGCGAGGCGGCTGTCGACCGTCTCCGACGCTGCGCTCGCCTGCACCCGCATCGCAGGCGGCGGCTCAGCCGCGCGCCGGGCCCTCTTGCGGCGCCAGCAGGTAGCGCAGGCAGATCTCGATGCCGGCGGGATTGATCTGCGCGTCGGGCCCCGGAACCAGGGTGAGGCGCACGCTGCCGTCCTCGACGTGCTCCTGCATCGACCCGATGTTCACGCATTCGCCGGACTGGCAGGCCCAGGCGCTCTGCCGGCAGCGGCGGATGCCGTCGATCACCGCCTGCTCCCGCCCGGCGACGCCTTCGATCTGGATGCTGACCTGCTCGCCCTGCTTCTCGACGTGGACCTTCATGGGCGCCTCCCCGGTTTCGCTGGCGCGCTCGGAACGCGATGCGGAAAGTCTACGCCTCGCCGGCCGGTATGGGGTCCGCGCCAGCCGCGGCGTCAGGACAGTGCCGCGAGCTCGTCGGGCGCGAGGTCCTCGGCGAGGAAGCCGCCCGACTGGTGGCGCCACAGCTTGGCGTACAGGCCGTCGGCGGCGAGCAGCCCGGCATGCGAGCCCTGCTCGACGATGCGCCCGGCTTCGAGCACCACCAGGCGGTCCATGCGCGCCACGGTGGACAGGCGGTGCGCGATGGCGATCACCGTCTTGCCCTGCATCAGGTCGAGCAGCTGCGCCTGGATGGCGAGCTCGACTTCGGAATCCAGGGCCGAGGTGGCTTCGTCGAGCACCAGGATCGGCGCGTCCTTGAGCAGCACGCGCGCCAGGGCGATGCGCTGGCGCTGTCCGCCGGAGAGCTTCACGCCGCGCTCGCCGACGTGCGCGGCGTAGCCGCTGCGGCCCTTCCAGTCGCGCAGCCCCATGACGAACTCGTGCGCCTGCGCGCGCGTTGCGGCCTCGATGACCTGGGCCTGCGACGCGTTCGGCCGGCCGTAGCGGATGTTCTCGGCGATCGAGCGGTGCAGGAGCGAGGTGTCCTGCGTCACCATGCCGATCGCCGCGCGCAGGCTTTCCTGCGTCACGCCGGCGAGGTCCTGGCCGTCGATCCGGATGCGGCCGGCCTCGGGCGCGTAGAAGCGCAGCAGCAGGTTCACCAGCGTCGACTTGCCGGCGCCCGAGCGCCCGACCAGGCCGACGCGCTCGCCCGGGCGGATCTCGAGCGTGAGGCCGTCGATCACCGGCGGCGCGTCGGTGCGGCCGTAGCCGAAGACGACGTTCTCGAAGCGGATCTCGCCGCGCGAGACTTCCAGCGGTCGCGCGTCGTCGCGGTCGACGGCGCTGTGCGGCACGGCGATCGACTGCATGCCTTCCTGCACCACGCCGACGCTCTCGAAGATCGAGCTGACTTCGAAGCTCACCCAGCCCGCGGCGTTGGCGATCTGCCAGGCGAGCGGCAGCGCGGTGGCGACGATGCCGGCGCCGATCTGGCCCTGCGCCCAGAGCGTGATGCCGATCGCGCCGGTGCTGACCAGCAGCAGCGCGTTCATCGCGTGGAGGATGAACATGAAGCGGGTGATGGTCGCCATGTGCGCGCCCATCGCCCGCTCGTGGGCGTCGATCGATTCGCGCACGTGGGCGTCCTCGTCGGCGAGCTTGGCGAACAGCTTGACGGTGAGGATGTTGGTGTAGCTGTCGACCACGCGCGCCATGACCAGCGAGCGGGCTTCCGAGCTCGCGCGCGAGAGGTTGCGCAGCCGCGGGACGAAGTGGCGCAGGAAGACGACGTAGCCCGCGACCCAGACCAGCAGCGGCACGCCGAGGCGCCAGTCGGCGAGCGTCATCAGGCTGAAGGCGACCACCGCGTAGACGGCGATGTACCAGACCGCGCGGATGCTGGCCATGGTCGATTCGCGCAGCGCCATGCCGGTCTGCATGACGCGCTGCGCGATGCGCCCGGCGAAGTCGTTCTGGAAGAACGGCCAGCTCTGGCGGATCACGTGCCAGTGGTTCTGCCAGCGCACCAGGTTGGTGACGCCGGGGATGATCGCGTTGTGGCGGATCGCGACGTCGATGAGGATCGCGGCGGGGCGGATGACGAGGATCAGCGCGACCATCGCGGCGAGCAGCGGCCACTGCTCGGCCAACGCCTGCTGCCGGTCGGTCGCCTCCATGATCGTCACCAGGCGGCCGATGAACAGCGGGATCACCGTGTCGAGCAGCGCCACCGCGAGGCTGGCGGCGAACATCGCCGCGTACCAGCCCTTGGTCTGGCGGATGTAGTGCCAGTAGAAGGCGGCGAGGCCCGGCGGCGGGGCGCCCGGGGAGGGGCGCGCCGAGGCGGGGGTCTTGGGGCTGAAGAGCTTCAAGGGGCGGCAGGGTACGCGGGCGGCGGGCGGGGGGCAAATGGTGCTGGTGGTTAGTCCGGCCCGGCAGTGAATGAGTTCCTGTCGCGTTGCCGCGCGCGGGCTTAGGCTGGGCGCTGTTCGCCAAACGAGGAGCGACGATGAACAGGCTTGCTGCCGTGGTGCTGGCCGGCGCCGTGCTTGCGGGGTGTACGCTTGACGGCATGAAGCGGACCCCGCCGCCGTCCGAAACGAAATCCGCGCCCGCTGCGCCGCAGGGCTGGAAGCAGACCGGCACCATGACCGTCAACGGCCAGCAGGTGCCGGTGTATTCCGAGACCTACCGCGGCGAGGGGCAGAGCGTGAACCAGAAGGCGCTCAATCCGCAGACCGGGAAGGTCCAGGAATTCCGGCGCGACGAGGTCGGCAACGTCATCTGGAAGCGCGACCCGATGGAGCCGTAAGGCGCTTCAGCCGACGATCACGTACTCGGTGGTGATGATGAAGGGGATCGGGCCGGGCGCCACGAAGTTGGCGTCGTCGGCCCGCGCGCGCTCGAATTCGCGGCTCTGCTGCGCCGCGCGCAGGGCTTTCGAGTCGTCGAACCAGATGATCGAGATGCCGTCCCACTTCGGCTCGCGATCCTGGGCGTAGGCCGCAAGGCGCGTGTGGCTCTGCTCGTAGCGGCACAGCTGCGGGAACTGCGCGGCGAGCGGCGCGTGCTTCTCGCGCCAGTGCGTGCGGAATTCCTCGATCGGCATGCCCGGCTTGCGCTTGATGAAGCCGATGCCCTTGGCCATTTCCGGGTGCTTCGGCCCTTCCTTGATGACGTGGTCGTCGGTAATGATGAGGCCCATCGTGATGCGGTCGATGAAGCGGGTTTCGTCGGCCTGCACCGCGGCCATCTCCGGCGTGTCGCGCAAGGCTCGCAGCGCCTGCGTGTCGTCGAACCAGACTTCGGCAATGCCGTCGTAGGCGGGCTCGCGTTTTTCGTAGCCGCCGCGCAGGGTGTGCGACTGGACGTAGCGGCGCAGCCCGGGGAGCTTCTTGACGAAGCGCGGGTGGTGTTCGCGCCAGTAGGTCTGGAACTCGACCACCGGCATGCCGGGGCGGCGCTTGAGGTAGGTGATGGCTTTGATCATGGCCAACTCCCTTTCGCGACTCGCAGAATGCGGTGGGTGAGCCGCGCTGCGCTGGGGTCGCGACGAAGCGCCTACTGTAGCGCGAATGCCATGACAAATGTCATTCGGCACGCGCCGTTCCGTCGCGACGGATCCGGGTTGGCCTGCGCGTGCCCGTGAGAGCCGCGCTTTAGGCGGCTTCCGCGCCATCCGCAGGGCCGCTGTCGCGAACTTCGACAGCGCCCGGGCGCGCCGTCAGGGTGCTTTGGGCGGGAGCTCCGGGACCTGCGGCAGATCATCCGTGATGTCGTGCCACGGCGCCTTGTGCGCGACGAACACGTGCAGCTTCGGCTTCGTGCCCGGGTCGTCGTCCAGCGCGCCGAACGGGAGCCCGTAGACAGTCGGGTCGAAATCGAAGCGGCTGAGAAGGGGCGATCCGCACACGCGGCAGAAGCCGCGGTGGTTGCCGGCGGAGGATTCGTAGTAGGTGACCAGGTCTTCGCCTTGTGTCCAGCGGAAGTCGGCTGCCTTGACGCTCGCGCGGGTGCGGAAGGCGGCGCCGTGCGCCTTGCGGCACATCGAGCAGTGGCAGTTGAGGGCGCCATGCAGCGGGCCGTTGATCTCGTAGCGCACGCCACCGCAGAGGCAGCTGCCGCGCAGCATGGAACCTCCTAACGTTCGCGTTGAGCGGCGCGCGGCCTTAGCGCGCGTCCGCTGCAGCGGGTTGTTGGGCCCCGCTTGAGAAGGACGGTCTCGCATCTGCTAGAGGATTGGGCGCACCGTGACGACGTACGTCCTTAATGTGCGACAGAAGTTCTTAAGGTCAGCAACAGCAGCCTTGCCCTCCGGCGATGCCAGCGATGCTTTAGAGGTTGCCTCATCGTCGTACGTCAGCTCCGCGATTCCGTCCGGAAGCTCGTCTACTGCCATTCCTGCTCCTAGCAGGCCTAGTTCCGTGACTACGTCCTGTTGAACATAGCTCCTTAGCTCGGGCATTCGGCTCGCGATCGGTGCGTGGACGTTCCGCCAATGCGCGCGGAACTCTTCGACACTCATGCCATCCTTCTTGTACAGAAGGGAAATGCGCTTGATCATGAGTCGTTCTTTCCTGTGTTGATAGGTGCCATACGTGCCATCACGCATAGCCCATGAAACGCGCTGCTTGAACAAGGCAGTCTCCGCCCAGAGCAGGGGTCTGAGCTGACCGTCCGTCCATGATTTGGTGTTCCCACAACTTTCTACTTAGGGGCCAACGTTCCGGTTCAGCGGCGGCGTGCGAGCGCCGTCCGCTGCAACCGATAGTTAGGCCAATTCGGAACAGGGAAGATCGTTCTAGTGACAATTTCCGTTCTTCATGACCAGCGCCAGGCTTTCCTGCGGCAAGCCAAGACCGAGGGAACCGAAACCGCTCAGCCGTCTGCCGGCCTCCGACCCCGCAAGACCGGCAGACGACACCATCACGACACGGGCGATTGCGCGACGATGCTAATGCAGATCCGGCTGCGAGCCGGGCACGCCGCCGCCGAAGTCGATGGGCACAACATAGAACTCACTCGTCCAGTGTTCTCTCGACAACGGTTTGAAACGCCCTTCCCCTTGGGGGTCGAAGCGAATCGGCTGCCCCGCATCGAACCGCTTGAGCGGTTCGGAATCCCTCATGACCAAGATGCCGTTGACGATCATGTGGGGGATGCCCGTCGAGGGCAGCGTGCCCTTTTGATAGGTGGCGTTGTCAGTCACTGTCTTTGGGTCGAAGATGGTGATGTCGGCGACCATGCCTTTCTGCATGCGGCCGCGCACCTGCATGGCCTTCAGGCCCATGGCACCCAGCGGCTTAGCGTAGTTGTAGCTGGTCATGGCCACCGCCTGCATCAGCGGGATCTCGCTTTCGCGGGCGATACGCAAGACCGCGGCGAAAGAGCCGGAGAAGCGCGGATGGGTGTTCGGAAGATCCTCGTACGGGGTCTCCCATTTCAGGTTGTCATCTGGCAGTAGCGGCATGCCGTCGCTGCCGATGGCGACACCGGGCATCTTTATCCAGTCGACAATCGTCTCCTTTGGCATCTTGTATACCAGCACCGGACGGGTGGGCTGCTCTTTCAACATCCTCGCTCGTGTCTGCTCCGTGTAGAACTCGCCGGTCTCCACATCCTGGACAGTGTCCTCGTATCTGTGCCCCAACGCCTTCACCCACACCTCGGGTTCGAGGAACACGGCATTCAACGCCGTTGACCCGGCCGCATAGGGATAGATCTCGCCCCACACGTTGTAACCCCGCTTGCGCATGCCAACCAACAGTTCATGGACCAGGTTGTAGCCGGGATTGTTGAAATGACACGCCAGGGCAGGCGTACCTAGGGCCGCAGCATTGGCCAGCATTTCCTGGATGCCCAGCGCCTCCTCCACGTCGCTGCCGGGTGTCATCCTGAAGTGCATGCCGATCTGGCGGCCGTACAGCCCTGCAAGCTTCTGGAGTTCGTAGATCTCCCGGGAGGACACCCCGGCGCGCATGTAACCGACGGTCGAACCGATGCCGATGCCCCCTTGGCGCAGACCTTCATCCATGATCTTCAAAATCTGATTTCCCTGATCTAGGGTGGGGCGGGTCTTGGTCCATCCCTCGCCTTTCGCCCGTGATCTGACCGCATCTGGTGTGTAGAGGTATTTCCAATCAGCAAATCCGTCCAGAACGGCGGCCCGGGCGAATTCATGGGCAACGGCGACTCCGTAATTGATCGGGCTGTTGCCTTCACGCCGCTTGTACCATTCATCGACCTTCTCGCCGAAGGCGCCGATCTCCAAGTCCAAGATGGTGGTTCTGCCATCACGCACCATCAGGCGATAGGCGTAGGGCTCCTGGCAATGTTGGTGTCCGTCGATGAAGCCCGGGGCCACTACCAGACCCGTGGCATCGATGGTGTCCTTGCCCGTGATGGCGTCCTGCGTGATTACGGCTATCTCGCCGCCCTTGATGCCGACGTTGCGGATGCCGTCGAAGTCTGTCTCTGGGTCCATCACCCTGCCGTTGTTGATGACGATGTCATACTCGGCGGCGCGGGTGGCGCAGGCCTGCATCAGACCCAACACCATACACGCTATCAGTGCTGCCAGTCGTTTCATGTCGACGCTCCTTTCCTTGTAGCCTAACGTGGCGCTCAGCCGCGCGCTTCAGCGCGTCGGCTGCAGCAGCAAGTTATGCCGCGGATTGCAGATGGTCTTCCCATCCCGGGAATACCAGCACGGCGGGGTGGCATTTGAGCGCCTTGGCTAGTACCTTGGCGCGCTCGACGCCCAATCGGACGCGATCGTTCTCGATGGCTGAGAGAGTGGATTGGGGGATCCCCGTGCGCTCGGCGAGCTGGTTCTGGCTCAGGCCCTGCAGCTCCCGCACAATACGCACCGACTCGCCTACCGACACGGCGACGCGCTTCCTTGCGGTACGAAACTGGCTCACTTACGGCCTCCGATATTCATGGGCGGTGATTAATATCACCTGAAATAGCTGCTGGTCCGCCACGGTGCGGTAGATGATCCGCCACTGCAGCCCCAGCCGGGACGAGCGATGGCCTATCCACTCTCCCGATAGCGCCTCGTCGTTGAAGCCCTTGATGAGCCGCAGCCCGGGTGGACCGGACAGCATTGCGATGTCCTTCCATTTCTCGTAGCGCTTGAGGATCTCCCGGGGCGCCGATGACAGCTGCTTGTCGACCCTGCGGTGCTCCTCGATGCGCCACATGCCGCATTGTGCCTATACCAAATATGGCATGTCAAGGTTGGCCGTCGTCTGCGGCATAACGTTCCCGGTAACCGGCGCGTGCCCGGTAACCTGGGTGTATGGCGGCGCGTCCGCACGCGTCCGCGTTGACCGGGGGGTTAGGCATGGTTCGGGCCTTGCGCAACAATTCGTGCGCACTCCTCGGCATGAGTATGAATCAGGAAATGGCTTGCACCCGCGATTTCCACGACGCTACTCTCCAGAAAGAGGTCCTGAAGACGTTGAATGAACAGCCTCGCGATGTCGTGCGCTCCATCACTATGTACCAACGTCGCTGGGATATGTAGCTCGCGGAGCGCATCGGGTGCAGGACGGAACGCGAAATTGCCTTTCCACTGCCGGATATTCTGGGCCGCGCCGGCGGCAATAACCTCCCGGGCGGTGGCTGACATGGCTTCGAATGATCCCGCACCACCCCAAAGATCAACTACGGCGCGGGCAGCCGAAGAATCACCCGCTTCAAACACGCGCTGATATTCGGCCACGAAACGACTTAATTCAATATGGGCTTCTTCGCCTTTGCCGAGAAGAAATATCGGCAACGGCTCAAACAGGGTAAGGGCGCGAATGTCCACTCGACCCGCGAGTGCCACGGCCAGGGCTACTGGTCCGCCGTGCGAGTGGGCCACCAAATGTATCGACTTCGCATTGACCTGTGCGGCAACCGCCTCGACGGCGGCGGCTTCGTACTCCACGAGGGATTGGCAGTCCTCTGGAGAAGCATCCGATTCGCCCCATCCTGGTAGATCGAGAGTGATGGCGCTACAGGTACTTGTGTCGAGCCTCGCAATTAGCCGGCGCCACGCCGCACGCGACGCGAAAGAGCCATGCACGAAGATCATTGGCGCACCCGACCCAACGGTGGTGTAGGCGACCCTGCGCCCGTTCAGTTGGACAATGCTTGTACCAGGACTAACCATGCCTAACTTCTGTATATCCGGCAGATGCCGTCGTCTAATACGTTTATCTCGGCAGCCCCGTCGACTATCACGTCTAGCCTACTCGGCTCGATGGAAACTGCGTTTCTTTTCAAGACGCTGTGCCTCATGCTCGCGGCGCGGGCGCAGATATCCGACGCGGGCCGAGCGAAACTGTTGATTTGCGGTCCGAAATTTCAGCTTCACTTCCGTTCGCCGATCCCCACCTACCCCGGCACCCCCGGCTTCTCCGACCCCGCCAGCCACGCCTTCCCCTCGGCGTAAAGCTTCTCCACCTCGGGCCCCTTCAACCCGGGCATGCCTTTCTCCTTCGGCTTGTAGCCGACCTGCGCCTGCAAATACGCCAGGTGCCGATAGCCCTCCGGATACTTCGCCAGCACCGCCGGATCGAGCTTCACGGTAGCCGACGGATCGACCGGATCCATCCGGTCCTTCTCGTAGATCGGTTGGCGCCGCACCATCAGCCAGCGATCACCGGCCTTTTCGAAGAAGTCGTAAAACCGCCCGGTGCACACGACGTCGCACAGCACGCCGTGCACCGGCGCCCTCTGACTGATCGTCATCTTGGTCTGCGCTACGGCCCGCTTACCCACGATGTCCGCCGCATGCGCCCCCAGAAAATGAATGATGGAAACGCCGTTCTCCCACCCCTCGCGCCGCGCCTTGACGAACTCCGACGCCGGCGCCTGGAACCAGGTCGCCGACATCCAGCCGTCGGGATGCCACAACGCCGCGAAGCGCTCCCAGTCCCCGGCGTCTGAATACAGCACCCATTTCTCCACCGCGTCGCGGATCGCCAGCGCGTCATCCATCAGCAATCACCGATAAACGAAATCCGCAAAACGCTACTCCCCACAATCCGCCCAGTCCAGCACCCGGACAAAGCGATAAGCTGGGAATAGCCACGCCGCCTCAGGCGTTAGCCGCAGGACATCCGGAGGAGACCACCCGTGAACGCCATCACCCAGCTCGACATCGACAGCCAGGTTTACAGCCTCTACGACGAGTACTGCCACGGCGGCATCGACCGCCGCGAGTTCCTGCAGCGCTCGGCCGCGCTCGGCGCGGCCGGCCTGACGATGGCGCTCTCGCTCCTGCCGCGCTACGCCAAGGCGCAGACGATCTCGTTTACCGACAACCGCATCAAGGCGAATTACGTGACCTACGATTCGCCCGGCGGCAGCTCGGGGCAGATGCGCGGTTACCTGGTGCAGCCCACCGGCAGCGGCCCGTTCCCGGCGGTGCTGGTGATCCACGAGAACCGCGGCCTCAACCCCTATATCGAGGACGTCGCGCGCCGCGCGGCGGTGGACGGTTTCCTCGCGCTGGCGCCCGACGGCCTGTTTCCGGTCGGCGGCTATCCGGGCAACGACGACGACGGCCGCACGCTGCAGTCGGGGCTCGACCAGGGCAAGCTGCGCACCGACATGCTGAACAGCGCGAAGTACCTCAAGGGTCACGCGCTGTCGAGCGGCAAGCTCGGCGCGACGGGGTTCTGCTGGGGCGGCGGGACGACGAACTGGCTGGCGGCGACGCTGGGCGACGCGCTGCAGGCCGGGGCGCCGTTCTACGGCGCGGCCGCGGCGACCGACAGCGTGCCGAACATCAAGGCGCCGCTGCTCATCCACTACGCCGAGGACGACCCGCGCATCAACGCGATGAAGGACGGCTACGAGGCGGCGCTCAAGGCGGCGGGGGTGCGCTACGAGATGCACGTCTACCCCGGCACGCGCCACGGCTTCCACAACAATTCGACGCCGCGCTACAACCCCGAGGCCGCCAAGCTCGCCTGGGAGCGCACGGTGGCCTGGTTCAGGAAGAACCTCGCCTAGTCGGGCCGCGCCCAGTCGCGCGAACGGCTCACCGCCTCGCGCCAGCGCGTCAGGCGGTGGGACGCCTCGTCCCTCGCCATCGCCGGCTCGTAGCGCCGCCCGACCTGCCACTGCGCGGCGATCTCGTCGCGCGATTTCCACAGGTTGACGGTCAGCCCCGCGAGGTAGGCCGCGCCGAGCGCGGTGGTCTCGAGGATTTTCGGCCGCACCACCGGCACGCCGAGCAGGTCGGCCTGGAACTGCATCAGCAGGTCGTTGGCGGTGGCGCCGCCGTCGACCCGCAGCTCGGTGAGCGTGCGGCCCGAATCCTTCTGCATCGCGTCGAGCACGTCGGCGCTCTGGTAGGCGATCGACTCGAGCGCGGCGCGCGCGATGTGCGCGCGCGAGGCGCCGCGCGTCAGGCCGAGGATCGCGCCGCGCGCGTTGGCGTCCCAGTACGGCGCGCCCAGGCCGGTGAACGCCGGCACGACGTACACGCCGCCGGCGTCGAGCACCGAGTTGGCGAGCGCCTCGACCTCGGCCGAGGATTCGAAAAAGCCCAGTTCGTCCCTCAGCCACTGCACCACCGCGCCGGCGACGAACACGCTGCCCTCGAGCGCGTATTCCTTTTCGCGCAGGTGCGCGCAGGGCGTCGACACCAGGCCGTACTCGGACTGCACCAACTCGCCGCCGGTGTGCAGCAGCATGAAGCAGCCGGTGCCGTAGGTGTTCTTCGCCATGCCGGGTGAATGGCAGGCCTGGCCGAACATCGCCGCCTGCTGGTCGCCGGCGACGCCGCCGATCACCACCGGCGCGCCGAGGAAGCGCTTCGGCACCATGCCGAAGGCGTGCGTCGAGGGATGCACGTCGGGCAGCAGCGCGCGCGGCACGTTGAGCAGGCGCAGCAGCGCCTCGTCCCAGTCCTGCCGGCGCACGTCGTAGAGCATGGTGCGCGCCGCGTTCGACACGTCGGTGACGTGGGTGCGGTTTTCCGACAGGTGCCACACCAGCCAGGTGTCGACGGTGCCGAAGGCGAGCTCGCCGCGCTCGGCGCGCGCGCGCGCGCCGGGCACGTTGTCCAGCAGCCAGGCGATCTTGGTGGCGCTGAAGTAGGGGTCGATGACGAGGCCGGTCTTCTCGCGCACCAGCCGCTCGGCGCCGTCGGCCCTCAGCCGCTCGCACAGCGGCGCGCTCCTGCGGTCCTGCCAGACGATGGCGTTGGCGATCGGCTCGCCGGTCTGGCGGTCCCAGACGATCGTCGTCTCGCGCTGGTTGCTGATGCCGATCGCCACCACGTCCTGCGGCGCCACGTCGCTCAGGCGCAGCGCCTCGCGCGCCGTGGCGCGCTGGGTCTGCAGGATCTCGCGCGGGTCGTGCTCGACCCAGCCCGGCTGCGGGAAGATCTGGCGGAATTCCTGCTGCGCGCTCGACACCGGCGTGCCTTCGGCGTCGAACAGGATGGCGCGCGAGCTGGTGGTGCCCTGGTCGAGGGCGAGAACGTAGCGCTGCGGCATGCGAAAAATGATAGCAGGGCAGCGTGTAGAATCCGGGGCCGCGCCGCCTGCGTCAGGGAGAACTCGAGACGTGAAGATCCACGAATACCAGGGCAAGGAGCTGTTCCGCAAATACGGTGTCGCCACCCCGCGCGGCATTCCCTGCTTCTCGGTCGACGAAGCGGTCGAGGCGGCGAAGAACCTGGGCGGCGCGGTCTGGGTGGTGAAGGCGCAGATCCACGCCGGCGGGCGCGGCAAGGGCGGCGGCGTCAAGGTTGCCAAGTCGCTCGACGAGGTGCGCCGGCGCGCCAAGGAGATCCTCGGCATGCGGCTGGTCACGCACCAGACCGGGCCCGAGGGCCAGATCGTGCGACGGCTGCTGGTCGAGGAGGGCGCCGACATCGCCACCGAGCTGTACGTCGGCATGGTGGTCGACCGCGGCACGCAGCGCGTCGCGCTGATGGCCTCCTCGGAAGGCGGCATGGACATCGAGGAGGTGGCGGCGAGCCACCCGGAGAAGATCCACACCGTGTTCATCGACCCGGCGCGCGGGCTGAGCGACGAGCTGGCCGACGCCGAGGCGCGCAAGATCGGCCTGCCCGACTCGGCGCTGCCGCAGGCGCGCAGGCTGCTGCAGGCGCTGTACCGCTGCTTCGACGAGACCGACGCCTCGCTCGCCGAGATCAACCCGCTGATCCTGACCGGCGACGGCCGCGTGGTGGCGCTCGACGCCAAGCTCAACTTCGACGACAACGCGCTTTACCGGCATCCCGAGATCGTCGCCATGCGCGACCTCGACGAGGAGGACCCGCTCGAGATCGAAGCCTCGAAGCACGACCTGTCGTACATCTCGCTCGACGGCGAGATCGGCTGCATGGTGAACGGCGCGGGCCTGGCGATGGCGACCATGGACACCATCAAGCTGTTCGGCGGCGAGCCGGCGAACTTCCTCGACGTCGGCGGCGGCGCGACCACCGAGAAGGTGACCGCGGCGTTCAAGATCATGCTGTCGAACCCCAAGGTGCGGGCGATCCTGGTCAACATCTTCGGCGGCATCATGAAGTGCGACACCATCGCCGAGGGCGTGGTGGCGGCGGCGCGCGAGGTGCACCTCGCGGTGCCGCTGGTGGTGCGCATGAAGGGCACCAACGAGGACCTCGGCAAGAAGATCCTCAAGGACTCCGGGCTGCCGATCATCTCGGCCGACAACATGGCCGAGGCGGCACAGAAGGTGGTCGCCGCGCTGAAGGGCGCGGCGAAGAAGGCAGGCAAGGCATCAGCGCCTAAGAAGAAGGCCGCGGCGAAGAAAAAGGCGCCGGCGAAAAGGGAGGCGCCAGCGAAAAAGCGCGCCAAAGCAGCAAAGCCGAAAAAACGGACCGTGGCCAAGAACACGCCCGCCGCGAAGAAAAAGCGCGCGGCGAAGAAATCGGGCAGGGCAGGCAGCGCGAAGACGGTGAAGAAGGCGAAAAAGGCGCAGCAGGCGGCGCGGCGCGCCAAAGGGAAGAAGAAATGAGCATCCTCATCGACCGCAACACGCGCGTGATGACGCAGGGCATCACCGGCAAGACCGGCCAGTTCCACACCCGCACCAGCCGCGAGTACGCCAACGGCCGCAACTGCTTCGTCGCCGGCGTGAACCCCAAGCGCGCGGGCGAGGACTTCGAGGGCATCCCGATCTACGCCAGCGTGCGCGACGCGAAGGCGCAGACCGGCGCCAGCGTGTCGGTGATCTACGTGCCGCCGGCGGGCGCCGCGGAAGCGATCTGGGAGGCGGTCGACGCGGATCTCGACCTGGTGATCTGCATCACCGAGGGCATCCCGGTGCGCGACATGATCCGCGTGCGCGCGCGGATGCGCGCCGAAAAGCGGCGCACGCGCCTGGTCGGGCCGAACTGCCCCGGCGTGATCACGCCGGGCGCGCTGAAGATCGGCATCATGCCCGGCCACATCCACAAGGCGGGGCGCGTCGGCGTGGTGTCGCGCTCGGGCACGCTCACCTACGAGGCGGTCGGCCAGCTCACCGACCTCGGCATCGGCCAGTCGAGCGCGGTCGGCATCGGCGGCGACCCGGTGAACGGTCTCAAGCACGTCGACGTCATGCAGCTGTTCAACGACGACCCGGACACCGACGCGGTGGTGATGATCGGCGAGATCGGCGGCTCGGACGAGGAGGACGCGGCGCGCTGGGTCAAGGCGCACATGCGAAAGCCGGTGGTCGGCTTCATCGCCGGCATCACCGCGCCGCCGGGCAAGCGCATGGGCCATGCCGGCGCGATCATCTCGGGCGGCAAGGGCACGGCGCAGGAAAAGCTCGCGGTGATGGAGGAATGCGGCATCACCGTGACGCGCAACCCGGCGGAGATGGGCAGGACGCTCAAGCGCGTGCTGCGCTAGAAGCGGACCCACGAGCGGGCGCTGCCCGCAGAGGCACAGGGGATGAGCATCCCGGGCATCGCGCGCGTTGTCGTTCTGGCACTCGCGGTCAGCGCGCTGCCGTTCGCCGCTGAGGCGCAGCCGGCGCAAAAGCGCGTGCGGGTCGGCGTGCTCGCGGGCGGCGGCTCCGGATTCCACACCGGCTTCGAGCCCTTCCGCCAGCGCATGCGCGAGCTGGGCTACGTCCAGGGCGAGAACCTCGCCCTCGAAGTGCGCAACGCCGAGGGGCGGGCCGAGCGCTACGCGGCGCTCGCGGCCGAGCTGGTCGGGCTCGCGCCCGAGGTGATCGTGGTCCAGGGCAACGTGGCGCTCGCCGCGCTGAGGCAGGCGACGCAGACCATCCCCATCGTGATGGCGATGATCGGCGATCCGGTGGGCGCCGGCTTCATCACGAGCCTCGCCAGGCCCGGAGGCAACATCACCGGGCTGTCGAACCAGGCCGAAGGCATCAGCCCGAAGTGGGTCGAGCTGCTCAAGGAGGTGGCGCCCGCAAGCGCACGGCTGGGTGTTCTCTGGGACCCGAACAATGTCGCGCACGCGAAGATGTGGGGCGCGATTCAGGAGGCCGGCCGCGCCGCGTCGGTCAGCGTGGTCGCGAGGGACGGGCGAGGACCCGACCCGATCGCTCAGGCGTTCTCGGCGATGGCCGCCGAGCAGATCGGCGCCCTGATCATCCTTCCCGACCCTGCGTTCAGCGCGAAACTGCGGCACATCGCGGAGCTCGCCGCCCGGCACAAACTGCCCGCCATCTATGCGTTCCGCGGATTTCCGCTCGCCGGCGGACTCATCAGCTATGGGCCCAGCGTCGCGGACAACTGGCGGCGCGCCGCCGTGTATGTCGACAAGATCGTCAAGGGCGCCAAGCCAGCGGAGCTGCCCGTGGGCCAGCCGCTCGAGTTCGAGCTGGTCGTCAACCTGAAGACCGCCAGGGCCCTCGGCCTGACGCTGCCGTCGTCGATCCTGCTGCGCGCCGACCGGGTGATCGAGTAACCGTTTCTTTTGCGTCGCGACGTCGCGACAGGCGGCGCGAACAGTCGCCCCGGCACGTCGGTCGATCGCTGCGCGAACGTTGCATTTGCACGCGCAGGCGCGCGGCCCGCGCGCGATAATCGCCGGCCTTTCCCCCAACCGAACGCAGAGGTTCCCATGCAGCGCATGATTCGCGTCGCGATACTCGGTGTCGCAACCCTGTTTGCTTCCCAGGCGGTGGCCGCCAAGGACTGCGAAGAGCTGAAAAAAGAGATCGCCGCCAAGATCGAGGCCAACGGCGTCACGGACTACACGCTCGAAATCGTGCCGAACGAACAGGTCGGCGAGCGCAAGGTGGTGGGCAGCTGCGGCGGCGGAACGATGAAGATCGTCTACGAAAGAAAGTAGCCGCCCGCGGCCGGCGCCGGTCCCGGCGGCCGGGCGCGCAGCGCACTGCGCGGTGACGGGTTCTGCGGCCGATGCGAATCGCAAGCGGATAAATCGCGGCGCTTGACCGCAGTCAAGCGTGCGGCGCTGCCGGTTGCAGATAAACTGAAGGCTCGATTGACCGGGAGAGCCGCAGGGTGAAAAACAAGGCCGTCCGCGGGACGCCCAAGGGCCGCAGCGTCGACCCGCGCGCGCGCGGCGAAGTGCTCGGCCTGCTCGCCGCGGCGAAACGGCAGACCGGCGTCGACCACCACCGGCGCGACCTGCTGATCGAGAACCTGCACCGCATCCAGGACCGCTACGGGCATCTGTCGGCGGCGCACCTCGCGGCGCTGGCCGAAGCGATGCGCCTGTCGCAGACCGAGGTCTACGAGGTGGCGACCTTCTATCACCACTTCGACGTGGTGAAGGAAGGCGAGCCGGCGCCCGCGGCGCTCACCGTGCGGGTGTGCGACTCGATCGCCTGCGAGCTCGCCGGCGCGCAGGATCTGCTCGCGCGCCTGCCGAAGATTCTCGGGCGCGCGGTGCGCGTGCTGCCCGTGCCCTGCGTCGGGCGCTGCGAAGCGGCGCCGGTCGCGGTCGTCGGCCAGAACCCGCTCGGCCAGGCGAGCGTCGACGCGGTGCAGGCGGCGGTGCGCGAAAAAAAGACGCAGTGCCCGACGCCCAAGGCGATCGACTACGCCGCCTACCGCAAGGCGGGCGGCTACCGCCTGATCGCCGGCTGCCTCGCCGGCAAGCACACGCGCGAGGCGATCACCCAGATCATGGAAGACGCGGGCCTGCGCGGCCTCGGCGGCGCGGGTTTTCCGGCCGGGCGCAAGTGGCGCATCCTCGCCGCGGCGCCTGCGCCGCGCCTGATGGCGGTGAACATCGACGAGGGCGAGCCGGGCACCTTCAAGGACCGCTGGTACCTGGAGCGCGATCCGCACCGCTTCCTCGAGGGCATGCTGGTCGCGGCCTGGTGCGCGGGCGTGGGCGAGATCGTGATCTACCTGCGCGACGAGTACGCCGGCTGCCGCGCGCTGCTCGAGCGCGAGCTGGCCAAGCTGCGGAAGAACCCGCCCTGCGCGCTGCCGCCGATCGAGCTGCGCCGCGGCGCGGGCGCCTACATCTGCGGCGAGGAGTCGGCGATGATCGAGTCGATCGAGGGCAAGCGCGGCATGCCGCGCCTGCGCCCGCCGTACGTCGCCGAGGTCGGCCTGTTCGGCTACCCGACGCTCGAGCACAACATGGAAACCGTGTACTGGGTGCGCGAGATCGTCGAGCGCGGCGCGCAGTGGTTCGCGTCGCAAGGGCGCAACGGCCGCAAGGGCCTGCGCTCCTTTTCCGTTTCCGGCCGCGTCAAGCAGCCCGGCATGCACCTCGCGCCGGCCGGCATCACGCTGCGCGCGCTGGTCGACGAATACTGCGGCGGCATGCTCGACGGCCACCGGCTGTACGGCTACCTGCCCGGCGGCGCCTCGGGCGGCATCCTGCCGGCCTCGCTCGCGGACCTGCCGCTCGATTTCGACACCCTGCAGGCGCACGGCTGCTTCATCGGCTCGGCGGCGATCGTGGTGCTCTCGCAGCAGGACAGCGCCGCGGCCGCGGCGCGCAACCTGATGCGGTTCTTCAAGGACGAGTCCTGCGGCCAGTGCACGCCCTGCCGCGTCGGCACGGCGAAAGCCCTCGAGCTGATGAAGGACAAGCGCTGGGACGCGCCCTTGCTCGAGGAGCTGTCGCGCGCGATGATGGACGCGTCGATCTGCGGCCTCGGCCAGGCGGCGCCGAATCCGGCGCTGAGCGTCATGAAGTATTTTGGCAAGGAAGTCGGCCGTTGAGGTCGCGCGCGCCTTGCGACGCGTCGCGGAACCGCGAGACTGAACGGGCTGGGAAACTGCGATGGACCGTGTAAGCACGAAGCAACAGGCGGCGCTGCCGATCGAGTTCAAGCTGAACGGCGCCACCGTCGTCGGCCGTCCCGACGAGACGCTCATCGAGTGCGCCGCGCGCCACGGCGTCGAGATCCCGCACCTGTGCTACGCGCCCGGCCTGCGCCCGGACGGCAACTGCCGCGCCTGCATGGTCGAGGTGAAGGGCGAGCGCGTGCTGGCGCCGTCGTGCTGCCGCACGCCGACCGAGGGCATGGAGGTGAACACCGACACGCCGCGCGCGCGGGCCTCGCAGAAGATGGTGCTGGAGCTGCTGCTCGCCGACATGCCGCAGGACGCCTACCGGCGCGACTCGGAGCTGGCGCGGTGGGCGGACACGCTCGGCGTGGGCAGGCCGCGCTTTGCGGCGCGCGAACAGCCGCAGGCGGACCTCTCGCACCCGGGGATCGCGGTGCGGCTCGATGCCTGCATCCAGTGCACGCGCTGCCTGCGCGCCTGCCGCGAGGAGCAGGTCAACGACGTCATCGGCTACGCCTTCCGCGGCGAGCATTCGAAGATCGTGTTCGACTTCGACGACCCGATGGGCGCCTCGACCTGCGTGGCCTGCGGCGAGTGCGTGCAGGCCTGTCCGACCGGCGCGCTGATGCCGGCGCGCGACGTGGGCCTCGCGGCGATCGACAAGACGGTGGACTCGGTGTGCCCGTTCTGCGGCGTCGGCTGCCTGCTGACCTACCACGTCAAGCAAAACGTCATCCAGTTCGTCAGCGGCAAGGACGGGCCGTCGAACCACGGGCGGCTGTGCGTCAAGGGACGCTACGGCTTCGACTACGTGCGGCACCCGCACCGCCTGACCAAGCCGCTGATCCGCAAACCGGGCGTGAAGAAGTCGGCGGACTTCAAGGTCGACCCCGGCAACTGGGGCGAGGTGTTTCGCGAGGCGAGCTGGGACGAGGCGCTCGAGCTCGCCGCCGGAGGGCTCGCGCGCATTCGCGACGCGGATCGCGCGGCGCTGGCCGGTTTCGGCTCCGCCAAGGGCTCGAACGAGGAGGCCTACCTGTTCCAGAAGCTGGTGCGCACCGGCTTCGGCACCAACAACGTCGATCACTGCACGCGGCTGTGCCACGCCTCCTCGGTCGCGGCGCTGCTCGAGGGCATCGGCTCGGGGGCGGTGTCCAACCAGGTCAACGACGTCGCGCACTCGGAGGTGATCTTCCTCATCGGCGCCAACCCGACCTCGAACCATCCGGTCGCCGCCACCTGGCTGAAGAACGCCGCGAAGCGCGGCGCGACGCTGATCGTCGCCGACCCGCGGCGCAACGACCTGGCGCGCCACGCCACGCATTTCCTGCAGTTCAACGCCGACACCGACGTGGCGCTGCTCAACGCGATGATCCACAGCATCATCGACGAGGGACGGGTGAACGAGGCCTTCGTGCGCGACCGCACCAGCGGCTTCGAGGCGCTGAAGGAGAACGCGAAGGACTTTTCGCCGGAGAAGATGGCGCCGATCTGCGGCATCCCGGCGCAGAAAATCCGCGAGGTGGCGCGCCTCTACGCGAGCTCGAAAGCCTCGATCATCCTGTGGGGCATGGGCATCAGCCAGCACGTGCACGGCACCGACAACGCGCGCTGCCTCATCGCGCTGACGCTGATGACCGGCCAGGTCGGGCGCCCGGGCACCGGGCTGCACCCGCTGCGCGGCCAGAACAACGTGCAGGGTGCCTCCGACTCGGGGCTCATCCCGATGATGTATCCGGACTACCAGCGCGTCGCGACGCCGGAAGCCAGGGCGCGCTTCGAGAAATACTGGGGCGCCGCGCTCGATGCGAAGCCGGGCCTCACCGTGGTCGAGATCATGAACGCCGCCTACGAGGGCGCGATCCGCGGCATGTACATCATGGGCGAGAACCCGGCGATGTCGGACCCGGACCTCGCGCACGCGCGCGCCGCGATGGCGAAGCTCGAGCACCTCGTGGTGCAGGACATCTTCCTCACCGAGACGGCGTATCTGGCCGACGTCGTGCTGCCGGCCACCGCCTGGCCGGAGAAGGACGGCACGGTGACCAATACCGACCGCATGGTGCAGCTCGGCCGCAAGGCGCTCGACGCGCCGGGCGAGGCGCGCCCGGACCTGTGGATCATCCAGGAACTGGCGCGGCGGCTCGGCCTCGACTGGCGCTACGCCGGCCCGCGCGAGGTGTGGGAGGAGATGCGCGGCTGCATGGACTCGATCCGCGGCATCAGCTGGGCGCGGCTCGAGCGCGACGCCTCGGTGACCTACCCCTGCGCGAACGAGGGCGATCCCGGCCAGCCGGTCGTGTTCCAGACCCATTTCCCGACCGCGACGGGGCGCGGCAGCTTCGTGCCGGCAGACCTGATCCGCGCCGCCGAGCGCCCGGACGCCGCCTACCCGATGGTGCTGATCACCGGCCGGCAGCTCGAGCACTGGCACACCGGCGCGATGACGCGCCGCTCCGGCGTGCTCGATGCGATCGAGCCCGAGCCGATGGTGTCGATTCACCCGCTCGACCTGGCGGCGCTCAAGGCGAATCCCGGAGACGTCGTGACGGTGGAATCGCGCCGCGGCCGCATCGCGCTGTATGCGCGCGCCGACGCGGGCACGCCGCGGGGCGCGGTGTTCGTGCCGTTCGCGTACCAGGAGGCGGCGGCGAACCTGCTGACCAACCCGGTGCTCGACCCCTTCGGCAAGATCCCCGAGTTCAAGTACTGCGCCGTGCGGGTGACCAAGGGCGGCGCGCGCCCGGCCGACCCGGGCTACGGCAAGGGCCGCGCGCTCGCGGCGATCGCGGGCTAAAACGGCGCTCGCCGGCGGCGCTTGACCGCCGTCAAGTGCGGATCCGGCGCGCCGCGCCTATAGTCCCCCGGATCGCGCCCCGCGCGGCGACGAACGCAAAAAGGAAAACGGAACCCATGGCATCGGACATCGAGATCGCACAGGCCGCGAAGCTGCAGCGCATCGCCAAGGTCGCGCAGGACAAGCTCGGCATCGCCGAGAAGCACCTCGAGCCCTACGGCCACACCAAGGCCAAGATTTCCTTCGAGTACCTCGAGTCGCTGAAGGGCAACAAGGACGGCAAGCTGATCCTGGTGACGGCGATGACGCCGACGCCGGCGGGCGAGGGCAAGACCACCACCACCGTCGGGCTGGGCGACGCGCTCAACCACATCGGCAAGAAGGCGCTGATCTGCCTGCGCGAGCCCTCGCTCGGGCCGGTGTTCGGCGTCAAGGGCGGCGCCGCGGGCGGCGGCTACGCGCAGGTGGTGCCGATGGAGGACATCAACCTGCACTTCACGGGCGACTTCAACGCCATCGGGCTGGCGAACAACCTGCTCGCGGCGATGCTCGACAACCACATCCATCACGGCAACGAGCTCGGCATCGACGTGCGCCGCATCCAGTGGCGGCGCGTGGTCGACATGAACGACCGGGCCTTGCGCGACATCGTCGCCTCGCTGGGCGGGCCGGGCAACGGCTACCCGCGCGAGGACGGCTTCGACATCGTCGTCGCCTCCGAGGTGATGGCGATCTTCTGCCTCGCGACCTCGCTCGACGACCTGAAAAAGCGCCTCGGCAACATCGTCGTCGGCTACACCCGCGAGCAAAAGCCGGTGCGCGCGCGCGACCTGCGCGCCGACGGTGCGATGACGGTGCTGCTGAAGGACGCGCTCAAGCCCAACCTGGTGCAGACGCTGGAGAACAACCCGGCGTTCATCCACGGCGGGCCGTTCGCCAACATCGCGCACGGCTGCAACTCGGTGATCGCCACGCAGGCTGCGCTCAAGCTTGCCGACTACGTCGTCACCGAGGCCGGCTTCGGCGCCGATCTCGGCGCCGAGAAGTTCGTCGACATCAAGTGCCGCAAGAGCGGGCTGCGGCCGAACGCCGGGGTGATCGTCGCCACGCTGCGCGCGCTCAAGTACCACGGCGGCGTCGACGTGAAGCGGGTCAACGAGGAGAACGTCGCGGCGGTGGAGAAGGGGCTCGCCAACCTCGAGCGCCACGTCGACAACGTGAAGAACGTGTACGGCATTCCCTGCGTGGTGTCGATCAACCGCTTCACCTTCGACACCGAGGCGGAGATCGAGGCGGTGAGGGCGCGCATGAAGGCGCTCGGCGTGCCGGTGGTGCTCGCCAACCACTGGGCCGAGGGCGGCAAGGGCGCGACCGAGCTGGCCAAGACCGTGGTCGAGCTGAGCGATCGGCCGGCCAAGCCGACGCTGGTGTACGACGACGCCGATTCGCTGTGGGACAAGATCGGCAAGATCGCGCGCAGCGTCTACCGCGCCTCGGAAGTCACCGCGGACACCAAGGTGCGCAACCAGATCAAGAAGCTGCAGGACGACGGCTACGGCCACTACCCGGTGTGCGTGGCGAAGACGCAGTACTCGTTCTCCACCGACGCGCAGAAGCGCGGCGCGCCCGAGGGGCACGTGATCAACGTGCGCGAGGTGCGCCTCGCGGCGGGCGCCGAGTTCGTGGTGATGATCTGCGGCGACGTGATGACGATGCCCGGTCTGCCCAAGGAGCCGGCGGCGAACCGCATCGACCTGATCGACGGCAAGGTGGTCGGCCTGTTCTAGCGTGCGCGCGCGCGGCGTGCGCCGCGCCTCTCGAGGAGACCTCCCTATGGACCCGCTGGCTTCGGCCGGACTCGTTTTCCTGATCAGCTCGGTCGCGGTGATCTACGCCGGCGTCGGGCTGGCGCGCTACGGCGACGAGCTCGCCGAGAAGACCGGCTGGGGCAAGCTCTGGGTCGGCACCGCGCTGGTCAGCGTGGCGACCTCGCTGCCCGAGCTCACCGTCAACATCTCCGCGGTGTGGCTCGAGGACGCCCCCGACCTCGCGCTCGGCAACGTGTTCGGCGCCAACATGATCAACGTCTTCGTGCTCGGCCTGGCCGCAATGGTGTTTGGCGTGCAGAACCTGTTCGGCGGCCAGGGCAGCGACACCCGCGCGCTGGTGCTGCTCGGCATCGGCCTGGTGGCGGTGGCCGCGCTCGCCGGCGCCTCGGGCGATGCGCGGCTCGGCCCGACCAGCCTCGGCGCGCTCGCGATCCTGGGGCTGTACGCCTGGGGCATGCGCCGGGTGTACCAGCTCGGGCGGGTGCCCGCCGAGCTCGGCGACATCCCGGCGCCGACCGGCAAGGCGCTCAAGGCCTGGATCCTGTTCGGCGTCAGCGCGCTGATCGTCATCGTCGCGGCGCGCTTTCTCGCCTCCAGCGCGGACGAGATCGCGAAGCTGACCGGCATCAGCGCGAGCTTCATCGGCGTGCTGCTGGTGGCGATCGTCACCACGCTGCCGGAGGGCTCCGTGACGGTGGCTGCTGCACTGCGCAAGTCCTACGGCATCGTCATCGGCAACGTCTACGGCAGCTGCGCGTTCAACGTGTTCATCCTGTTCGTCTCGGACCTGTTCTACGTCAAGGGGCCGCTGCTCGCGACGATGCAGCCGGCGCACTTTGTCGCCGCCGCGGGGGCGTTCGTCCTGATGGGCATGGGCTATCTCATCCTGCGCGGCAGCGCGGAGGAAAAACTGGCGTGGGCCAAAAAGCTCGCGCCGGCGATCCCGCTGCTGTACTTCGGCGCGCTGTACCTCGTGTTCACGCTCGGCCAGCGCTAGGTCCCCGCGGGACGGTCGGCCAAGGACGGGTGCCGCGTTTTCTTGACCGCCGTCAAGAGCGTTCGCGCGACCCGGCGCCGAGAATCCTGCAGTCAAGCGTCGGCGACGGCGCGATTCCGTATTACGATGCCGGACTGCGGCCCAATGTCGACGATCGATCGGCAACGGCACGGGCCGGCGGATCAACGAGGAGGAGGGTGACATGAAAACGCAGAGAGTGGGTGTAGCACTCGCGGCCGCGCTGTCGGTGGCCTTCGCGACATGGTCGGCGACCGCGCAGGCCTGGGAGCCGAGCAAGACCGTCGAGTTCATCGTCCCGGCGGGGCAGGGCGGCGGCGCAGACCAGATGGCGCGTGCGGCGCAGGCGATCATCGCCAAGCACAACCTGATGAAGGAGTCGATGGTCGTCATCAACAAGCGCGGCGGCTCCGGCGCGGAAGGCTTCCTCGACGTCAAGGGCTCGCAGGGCAATCCGCACAAGATCATCATCACGCTGTCGAACCTGTTCACCACGCCGCTGGCGACCGGGATCCCGTTCAACTGGCGCGACATCACGCCGGTGAAGATGCTGGCGCTCGACAACTTCGTGCTGTGGGTGAACGCGTCGACGCCCTACAAGGCGCCGAAGGACTACATCGACGCGGTCAAGAAGGCGGGCCCGGGCAAGATGAAGATGGGGGGCACCGGCTCCAAGCAGGAAGACCAGATCATCACCGTCGCGGTGGAGAAGCTGACCGGGGCCAAGTGGACCTACATCCCGTTCAAGGGCGGCGGCACGGTCGCCGTGCAGCTCGTCGGCAAGCACATCGACTCCTCGGTCAACAACCCGATCGAGGCGGTGGCGCACTGGCGCGGCGGCAAGCTGCGCCCGCTGTGCGTGTTCAACGAAAAGCGCATGCCGTACAAGCAGGTCCTGACCGGCAACCAGTCCTGGAGCAGCGTGCCGACCTGCAAGGAAGCCGGGCTCGACGTCAGCTACATGATGCTGCGCGGCATCTTCATGCCCGGCGGGGTGAGCGCCGACCAGGTCAAGTTCTACGTCGAGCTGTTCCGCAAGGTGCTGGCGACGAAGGAGTGGAAGGACCTGATGGAGAAGGGCGCATTCGACACCACCTCGCTCGAAGGCAAGGCGTACGAGGACTGGGTCGCGGCGGCCGAGGCGACGCACGTCAGCCTGATGAAGGGCGCCGGTTTCATCTCCGGCCAGTAGCGCAACACCGAGGTCACGATCGCGGCGTGCCGGCCCGTCCGGCGCGCCGCGCGCGCGTCCGGGGCAGCTGAGCGAGGACATCGATGGCGAAGCACGCGGAAGACTCGGCCGACACCCGGCCGGCGTTTCTCACCAAGACCGCCGAGCTGGCGGTGGCGGGGCTTTTTTTCCTGGTCGGCGCGATTGTCATCTTCGATAGCGTGCGCCTCGGCGCGGGCTGGGCCGACGACGGTCCGCAACCCGGCTACTTCCCCTTCTACCTCGGCGTCATCATCTGCATCTCGTCGGTGATCAACGCGCTGCGCAGCCTGCCGCTCAGCGGACCGCGCAACCGTGCCTTCGTCGAACGCGGCCAGCTCAGGCTGGTGCTCGCGGTGCTGGTTCCCTCGGGAGTGTTCGTCGGCCTGGTCGGCTGGCTCGGCATCTACGTCTCGGCGATCCTCTACATCGCGCTGTTCATGCGCTGGCTCGGCAAGTACGACTGGTGGAAGCTCACCGCGGTCGCCTTCGGCGTCAGCATCAGCTTCTACCTGATCTTCGAGATCTGGTTCAAAGTGCCGTTGCCGAAAGGGCCGCTCGAAGCCCTGCTCGGGCTCGACTGAGCGGGAGACGCGCGTGGACGAGATCCAGTCGCTGATGCACGGCTTCGGGGTGGCGCTCACCCCGACCAACCTGATGCTGATGTTCACCGGGGTCATCCTCGGCGTCATCATCGGCGTGCTGCCGGGTCTCGGCGGCGCGAACGGCGTTGCCATCCTGCTGCCGCTCACCTTCTCGATGGCGCAGTCGCCCGGCGGGCAGACCTCGGCGATCATCCTGCTGTCCTGCATCTACTGGGGCGCGCTGTTCGGCGGCGCGATCACCTCGATACTGTTCAACATACCGGGCGAGCCCTGGTCGGTGGCGACGACCTTCGACGGCCATCCGCTCGCGCAGCAGGGGCGCGCGGGTGCCGCGCTCACCGCGGCGTTCACCTCGTCGTTCGTCGGCGCGTTCATCGCGGTGATCGTGGTGACCTTCCTGTCGCCGATCGTCGCCAGCTTCGCGCTCGAGTTCGGCCCGCCGGAGTTCTTCGCGGTCTACCTGCTCACCTTCTGCGCCTTCATCGGCATGAGCAAGGAACCGCCGTTCAAGACGCTCGCCGCGATGATGACCGGCTTCGCGCTCGCCGCGGTCGGCACCGACCCGGTGACCGGCACGCTGCGCATGACCTTCGGCTCGGTGCACCTGCTGAACGGCTTCGACTTCCTCATCGCGGTGATCGGCCTGTTCGGCATCGGCGAAATCCTGCTGACCCTCGAGGAAGGGCTCGCCTTCAAGGGCGCCTCGGCGCGCATCAAGCTCGGCGTGGTGCTCGAGACCTGGAAGGAGCTGCCGCGCTACTGGCTGACCTCGCTGCGCTCCTCGGTGGTGGGCTGCTTCATGGGCATCGTCCCGGGCGGCGCGACGCCGGCCTCGTTCATGAGCTACGGCGTGGCGCGCCGCTTCTCGAAGAACGGCGACAAGTTCGGCACCGGCCAGGTCGAGGGCGTGGTCGCGCCGGAGACGGCTGCGCACGCGGCGGGCACCTCGGCGCTGCTGCCGATGCTGACGCTCGGCGTGCCCGGCTCGCCGACCGCCGCGGTGCTGCTCGGCGGGTTGCTGATCTGGGGCCTGCAGCCGGGCCCGCTGCTGTTCGTCGAGCAGAAGGACTTCGTCTGGGGGCTGATCGCCAGCATGTACCTCGGCAACATCGCCGGGCTGATCGTGGTGCTGACCTGCGTGCCGCTGTTCGCTGCGATCCTGCGCATCCCGTTCTCGGTGATCGCGCCGGTGATCGTCGTGATCTGCGCGATCGGCGCCTACACGGTGCACAACTCGATTTTCGACGTCTGGATGATGGTCGCCTTCGGCGTGCTCGGCTATCTGTTCAAGAAGCTGCACTACCCGCTGGCGCCGATGGTGCTGGCGATCGTGCTCGGCGACCGCGCCGAGGGTTCGTTCCGCCAGGCGATGCTCATGTCGCAGGGCGACATGTCGATCTTCTTCGCCAACGGGCTGGTCGGCGGCATCACCACGCTCGCGCTCGCGCTGCTGCTCTGGCCGCTGGCGAGCTGGATCTGGCGCAGCGTGCGGGGTTAGGTGACCGTGCGCCCCTCGCGGCGCGCGGTGCTTAGCGGCCGAGTTTCTGCTTGAGGCGCGAGAGCGTCTCCGGCGACAGGTTGAGGTAGGCGGCGAGCTCCTTTTTCGGGATGCGTCCGGCGAGCTCCGGATGCTTGCGCTCGAAGCGCAGCACCCGCCCCGGGGCGTCGAGCAGGTGCAGCGTGATGGTGTGCGCCATGACCTCGGACATGAGCTTCATCACCTCGTACTCGAAGCGTGCCTTGACCTCGAGGTGGCGGTCGATGAAGTCGACCCACTTCGCCAGCGGCAGCTCGGCGGTGCGCACCTTGCTGACGGCGACGATCGAATAGGGCACCGGGGTGCGCAGGCGCCAGGCCGCGTAGGAGGTGTCCATCTCGTTCTCGGCGGCGAAGCGCAGGATCATCTCGCGCCCCTGCGGGTTGGCGACCACGCGCTTGAGCATGCCGTCGAGGACGAAGACCTGCGCCATTTCCTCGTCGCCCTGGCGCACCAGGCGGTCGCCCTTGCGGTAATCGGCGATCACCAGCAGCGGCTCGAACGCCTCCCATTGCGCGGCGCTCATGTCGCGCAGCACGAGGTTGCGGCGCAGCTGGAGCCGGATGCTGTTGCGCTGCGGGTGGCTGTCGATGGGGTTCACGGCGGCGGGGCGGCGCGGCGGCGCGCGGAATTGCACGAGGCGGGCTAGTCGACCGGAAACATTGACCGCAGTCAAGGCTCCCCGGGCGCCGCCATTCCTACCATAAGGGTTCGCCGACGCGCCGCAGGCGCACATCGAGGAGGCAGCCCATGGGTAACGTTGAACCGCAAGTCGCCACGACCGGCGGCGCGCAGCCGCAGGCATCACCCAGCACCGACGGCTTTCAGCTGGTCATCGATGCGCTCAAGCTCAACGGCATCGACACGATCTTCGGCCTGCCCGGGATTCCGATCACCGACCTCACGCGCCGGGCCCAGGCCGACGGCCTGCGCGTGCTGTCTTTCCGCCACGAGCAGAACGCCGGCTACGCCGCGTCGATCGCCGGCTTCCTCACGCAGAAGCCGGGCATCTGCCTGACGGTGTCGGCGCCGGGATTCCTGAACGGCCTCAACGCGCTCGCCCATGCCACCGTCAACTGCTTTCCGATGATCCTCATCAGCGGCTCGAGCGAGCGCGAGATCGTCGACCTGCAGCAGGGCGACTACGAGGAAATGGACCAGCTGGCCGTCGCCCGGCCGGTGGCCAAGGCGGCGTTCCGCGTGCTGCACGCCGAGGACATCGGCGTCGGCATCGCGCGCGCCATCCGTGCCGCGGTCTCGGGCCGCCCGGGCGGCGTGTATCTCGACCTGCCCGCCAAGCTCTTCGCCCAGAGCATCGACGCCGCGGCCGGGAAGGGCTCGCTGATCAAGGTGGTCGACCCGGCGCCGCGCCAGATCCCGGCGCCGGAGGCGGTCAAGCGTGCGCTCGACCTGCTCAAGGGCGCGAAGAAGCCGCTCGTCATCCTCGGCAAGGGCGCGGCCTATGCGCAGGCCGATGCGGACATCCAATCCCTGATCGAAAAAACCGGAATCCCCTACCTGCCGATGTCGATGGCCAAGGGGCTGCTGCCCGATACCCACGCGCAGTGCGCTTCGGCGGCCCGTTCATTCGTGCTGCCCGAGGCGGACGTGGTGATGCTGATCGGCGCGCGCCTCAACTGGCTGCTGTCGCACGGCAAGGGCAAGACCTGGGGCGGCAAGAGTCCGAAGGCCTGGGGCGGGCAGACGTTCATCCAGGTCGACATCTCGCCGCAGGAGGCGGACAGCAATGTGCGCATCGATGCGCCGGTGGTCGGCGACATCGGTTCCTGCGTCGCGGCGCTGCTCGCCGGCATCGACAGGGGCTGGGCGAAGCCGCCGGCGGAGTGGCTGGGCGCGATCGCCGAGCGCAAGACCAAGAACGTCGCCAAGATGGCCGAGACCCTGGCGAAGGATCCGGTGCCGATGAATTTCCACAGCGCGCTCAACGTGGTGCGCGACATCGTCAAGGCCAACCCGGACGCGATGTTCGTCAACGAGGGCGCCAACGCGCTCGACTTCACGCGCAGCATCGTCGACATGTACAAGCCGCGCAAGCGCATCGACGTCGGCACCTGGGGCATCATGGGCGTCGGCATGGGCTACTGCGTCGCGGCCGCGGTCGTCACCCGGCAGCAGGTGATCGCGGTCGAGGGCGACAGCGCCTTCGGCTTCTCCGGCATGGAAGTCGAGACCCTCTGCCGCTACAAGCTGCCGGTCTGCGTGGTGATCATGAACAACAACGGCGTCTACAAGGGCACCGACGTCAACCCGAGCGGTGGCCCGGACGTGGCGCCGACCGTGTTCGTCAAGGGCGCGCGCTACGACAAGATCATGGAGGCCTTCGGCGGCGTGGGCGTGCACGCCACGACCCCGGCCGAGCTGCGCAAGGCCATGGAGGATGCCCTCCGCTCGCGCAAGCCCACGCTCATCAATGCGGTGATCGATGAGACGGCGGGCACCGAGAGCGGCCGCATCACGAGCCTCAACCCGTCAGCAAAGAAGAAGTAATCGCAGACGTACTGGAGATCAGAATGGAAGCACTCAAGGGAATCCGCATCCTCGACATGACCCACGTGCAGGCCGGGCCGACCTGCTCGCAGCTGCTCGCCTGGATGGGCGCGGACGTGATCAAGTTCGAGAACCCGGCAGGCGACGCGACGCGCGGCCAGCTGCGCGACGTGCCGAAGGCCGACAGCCTGTACTTCACCATGCTCAACTGCAACAAGCGCTCGATCACGGTCAACATGAAGACCGCCGAGGGCAAGCAGGTGTTCGTCGACCTGGTGAAGACCTGCGACATCATCATGGAGAACTTCGGCCCCGGGGTGCTCGATCGCTTCGGCTTCAGCTGGGAGAAGATCCACGAGATCAATCCGAAGATCGTGATGGGCTCGATCAAGGGCTTCGGCTCGAGCGGCCCTTACGCCGACTTCAAGGCCTACGAGAACGTCGCCCAGGCGATGGGCGGCGCGATGAGCACGACCGGCGTGCCCGACGGCCCGCCGTTCGTCACCGGCGCGCAGATCGGCGACTCGGGCACCGGACTGCACCTCGCGATCGGCCTGCTCGCGGCGCTGCGCCAGGCCGAACATACCGGCCAGGGGCAGTACGTCGAGGTCGCGATGATGGACGGCGTGATGAACCTGTGCCGCGTCAAGTTCCGCGACCACCAGCGTCTGACGCGCGGTGAGCTGCCCGAGTACTCCGTGCCCACCTACAAGGGCATGGGCGAAGTGCCGCGCGCGGGCAACGACTCGGGCGGCGGCCAGCTCGGCAACGCGATCCACTGCAAGCCGCACGGCGCCAACGACTGGCTCTACATCGTGGTGCAGGAAGCGGTGTGGGCGCCGCTCGCCAAGCGCATCGGCCCCGAGCTGGGCATGCCGGAGCTCGCCAGCGACCCGCATTTCGCCACCATCGGCGAGCGGCGCAAGAACCAGCAGCTCATGTGGACGCTGATCAACAAGTACGCCGAGCAGCACACCAAGCGCGAGCTGATGGGGATCCTCAATTCGCTCGACGTGCCCTGCGGGCCGATCATGAGCACCGAGGACCTCGCCAACGACGAGCACGTGCGTGGGCGCGACATGTGGGTCGAGCTCGATCACCCCGAGCGCGGCACCTGGTACAACGTCGGCATGCCGATCAAGCTGTCGGATTCGCCCGCCGTCATCAAGCGCTCGCCGCTGCTTGGCGAGCACACCGACGAGATCCTGAAGCAGGTGCTCGGCTACGACGAGACGCAGGTCTCGGCGTTGAAGAAGGCCGGCGCGTTCTCCGTTCCTCCGAAAAAGGCCGCGTGATGAAAGTTGCCATCGTCGGACAGCAGGACTTCGGAAAATCCGTGCTCGAGGCCTTCCTCGAGCGCGGCGACACCGTCGCCGGCGTGTTCTGCGCGCCGGAAAAGCCGGGCGCGCGCCCCGACGCGCTGAAGACCGCCGCCGAGGCGAAAGGCGTCAAGGTTTTCCAGTTCGCCTCGCTGAAGAGCGACGAGGCCAAGGCGGCGATGCAGGCGCTGAACGTGGATCTCGGCATCATGGCCTTCGTGCTGCAGTTCGCGCCGCAGGACTTCGTCAACATTCCGCGTCTCGGCACGATCCAGTACCACCCCTCGCTGCTGCCGAAGTACCGCGGCCCGTCGTCGATCAACTGGCCGATCATCCGCGGTGAGGCGAAGACCGGGCTGACGATCTTCCGCCCGACAGACGGCCTCGACGAGGGCCCGGTGGTGCTGCAGAAGGAGACCGCGATCGGCCCCGACGACACGCTCGGCACGGTGTACTTCGACCGCCTGTTCCCGATGGGCGTGGCGGCGATGCTCGAGGCCGCCGACCTGGTGTACGCCGGCCGCCATCGCGAGCTGACCCAGGACGAGTCGCAGGCGAGCTACGAAGGCTGGTGCCGCAAGGCCGAGGCGCGCATCCAGTGGGCCAACCACGTCGATTTCATCTACAACCAGATCCGGGGCTGCAACCCCGCGCCCGGCGCCTGGACCACGCTCGCCGGCAGCGAGCTGCAGATCTTCGATGCGCGCAAGATCCCGGTGCGCACCTTCGGCGCGGTGCGCGGCAAGATCGGCGAGGTGGTCGAGGCGGGCGCCGACAGCTTCCAGGTGACGGCGCAGGGCGGGCGCATCGAGGTGCTGCGCGCCAAGCTCGGCGACGGCAAGAAGCTCGCGGCCGGCGAGCTGCTCGCCTCGGGCGCGATCAAGCCCGGCGCGATCCTGGGCGGCTAGGCCACCGGGCGCCTGCCCGGAACTGTCCGTGCCGGCGTGACGCAGTTCACGGCGGGCGCTTCGTGCCCGCCGGGAATGCACGCAAGTCGTTGACGCAGCTTACATTTGACTGTAAGAATGCGGCTTAGTCTCCTGTTTTGTGGGGCGTTATCGGCGCGCGGACGTTTTCGGGAGGGCAAAATTGCGGCAGCGTCGCTGGCGTAGAATTTTCTGTTGCCATCCGACGCCACATAACGACAAGAACGACAGCGCCTGATCCATGAAATCCAGCTTCTGGAAATCCGACTGGTTTCTCGGTCTTGTCGTGGTGATCGCGATGCTCGCGCTCGGGCGCAGCGACCTGATGCAAAGCCTCGAGCGCAAGGCCTACGACCTGGGCGTGACCGCGAGCACGCGCACGCCCTCCGACCGCCTTGCGGTGATCGCCATCGACGATGCGAGCATCGCCAACATCGGCCGCTGGCCCTGGCCGCGCGACGTCATGGCGAAGATGATCGATCTGCTGGCGGCGGCGCAGGCCAAGGTGGTCGGCAACACCGTGCTGTTCACCGAACCGCAGGTCGACCCGGGCTACCGCTACATCGTCAAGCTGCTCGAGCTGGTGCAGCGCGACGCGGGCAACGCCCAGATGGTCGCGCTGCTGAAGGAGGCCGAGCAGGCGCTCAACACCGACCGCAAGCTCGCCGAGAGCCAGAAAAAGGCCGGCAACGTGGTGCTGCCCATGGTGTTCACGCTCGGCGAGCCGCGTGGGCGGCCGGACCGGGCGCCACCGGACTACATGCAGCGCAGCGCAGTGGCCGCAGGCACCGGCGACGCGCTGCCGCTGCCGACCTCGGCGGTGCTGGTGCCGATCGCCGACATCGGGCGCAGCGCGGTGGCGCTCGGCCACGTCAACACCTTTCCCGACGTCGACGGCGGCATCCGCACCGAGCCGCTCGTCGTGCAGTACTTCGACCAGTTCTATCCATCGCTGTCGATGATGGTCGCGGCGAAGAGCCTCAATCTCGGCCCGGCCGACATCAAGCTCCGCCTCGGCGAGAGCGTCACCCTCGGGCGGCTGCGCATCGCGACCGATCCGGCGCTGCAGATGTACACCTATTTCTACAAGGAACGCGACGGCCGCCCGGCGTTCCAGGTGGATTCGTTCTACGACGTGCTGACCGGCAAGATCCCGGCGGACAAGTACCGCGACAAGATCGTGCTGATCGGCGCCACCGCGGCCGGCGTCGGCAGCGCCCAGGTGACGCCGGTATCGCCGGCGATGTCGCCGGTGGTGACGCTCGCCCACTCGGTGTCGTCGATCCTGCAGGAGCACTTCTTCGTCGCGCCGACCTGGGGCACGCTCGCCGAGCTCGGCGTCTTCCTGCTGGTCGCGGTGTATCTCATCGTGCTGCTGCCGCGGCTCAAGGCTTCGCTGGCCGCCGCCGTCACCGTCGCCGTCCTCGCCCTGCTGCTCGGCCTGCACTTCGGCCTGATGACGACGCAGGCGATGTGGCTGCAGCTCATGCTGCCGGCGACGCTGCTGCTGGTCGGCCATCTCGCGCTGGTCTCCAAGCGCTTCATCGTCACCGAGCGCGCCAAGCTCAAGTCCGACGAGAGCTCGGCGGAGTCGAACCGCATGCTCGGCCTTGCGCTGCAGGGCCAGGGCCGGCTGGACGAGGCCTGGGACAAGTTCCGCCAGGTGCCGCTCGCCGACGCGGTGCTCGACAACCTGTACAGCCTGGCGCTCGATTTCGAGCGCAAGCGCCAGTTCAACAAGGCCGAGTCGGTGTTCCGCCACATGCACGCCTTCAACCCGAAGTTCCGCGACCTCGAGGCGCGGCTGTCGCGCGCGCAGAAGCTCTCCGAGACGGTGATTCTCGGCGGCAGCGGCGGGCATCCCGGCGGCACCATGGCGCTCGACGCGGGCGAAAAGCCGATGCTCGGCCGCTACCAGGTCGAAAAGGAGCTCGGCAAGGGCGCGATGGGCGTGGTCTACCTCGGCCGCGATCCGAAGATCGGGCGCGTGGTCGCGATCAAGACGATGGCGCTGTCGCAGGAGTTCGAGGCCGACGAGCTGGACGAGGTCAAGGAGCGCTTTTTCCGCGAGGCCGAGACCGCGGGGCGGCTGTCGCACCCCAACATCGTCACGATCTACGACGCCGGCGAGGAGCACGACCTGTGCTACATCGCGATGGAGCTGCTCAAGGGCGAGGATCTGATGCCGTTCACCAAGGCCGACCACCTGCTGCGCATCGACAAGGTGATCTCGATCGTGGCGCGCGTCGCCGACGCGCTGGGCTACGCGCACAAGCAGGGGGTGGTGCATCGCGACATCAAGCCGGCGAACGTGATGTACGACCCGGAGGCGGACGCGGTCAAGGTGACCGACTTCGGCATCGCACGCCTCACCGACAGCTCCAAGACCAAGACCGGCATGGTGCTCGGCACGCCCTCGTTCATGTCGCCCGAGCAGCTCGCCGGCAAGAAGATCGACGGACGCTCGGACCTGTTTTCGCTCGCCGGGACGCTGTATCAGCTGCTCTGCGGCAAGCTGCCGTTCGAGGGCGAGTCGATGGCGCAGCTGATGTACAAGATCGCGAACGAAATGCCGCCCGACCTGCGCAGCGTCAACCCGAAGGTGCCGGCGGGGCTGGTCGCGTTTCTGGCGCGTGCGATGACCAAGGACCCGGAACAGCGGTTCCAGACCGGCGAGGCGTTCGCGCAGGCGCTGCGCGCTTCGCTTACGGCCGCGGGCGGCGCCGCACGGCCCGGGCAATCGGCGCAGCCGGCCTCATCCACGCCGTCCGCGGAAAAGACGCAGCCGCTGGCGACGCCACCGAAGGCGTCGGGTGGCGGCGACGGCGGCCTCGACATTGAACTCTGACGCCGCCAATGGAATTGAACTGCGCAACCGATCTCCAGATGGGCGTTTGTCGCGAGCGGACGGCGAGCGCAGCGACGCGCCGTCGCCAACGGGCGAGGGCGCGCGGGCGATGAACCTCACCGACGCGCTCGAGATCAGCAGCTGCACCGACCCGGGCATCGTGCGCTCGCACAACGAGGATTCGGTTGCCGCGGATGCCTCGACGGGGCTGGTGGTGCTGGCCGACGGCATGGGCGGCTACAACGCGGGCGAGGTGGCGAGCGGCATGGCCACCACGGTGATCAAGGCCGAGGTGGCGCAGATCCTGGGCAACGTCGAGCCGCACCTGGTCGACGAAAAGACCAACAAGGTGTTCGCCGAGCTGATCCTGCGCGAGCAGATCCGCAAGGCCAATGCCTCGATCTACCAGGCGGCGCAGAGCCAGTCGCAGTACGCCGGCATGGGCACCACGCTGGTGGTGTGTCTGTTCTACGACAACCGCGTCATGGTCGGTCACCTGGGCGACTCGCGCCTGTACCGCCTGCGCGGCAAGACCCTGAAGCAGATCACGCGCGACCATTCGCTGCTGCAGGAGCAGATCGACGCCGGCCTGCTCACCCCGGAGCAGGCGAAGACCGCGGCACACAAGAACCTGGTGACCCGCGCCCTCGGCATCGACCCCGGCATCGAGCCCGAGCTGCACGAGTACTCGACCCAGCCGGACGATATTTACCTGCTTTGCTCGGACGGCCTGTGCGACATGGTGAGCGACGAGGACATTGCGCTGACCCTGAAGGCGCTCGGCCGCCACCTCAATCTCGCCACCCAGCAGCTCGTGCAAATGGCCAATGACAACGGGGGGCGAGACAATGTTTCGGTTATACTCGTGCGCATCCTGCGGGAATACCCGGCTGCGCGCGGTGTCGTAGGCAAGTTCTTCGCGTGGTTAAAATAATTCCCAGGGGTCAGCTATGGCGAAACTGATACTCAGTATGGATGGGCTGGTGCTCAAGGAGATCCCCTTGGGCAAGGAGCGCACCACCATCGGCCGCAAGCCGTCGAACGACATCCAGATCGACAATCTGGCGGTCAGCGGCGAGCATGCGGTCATCGTCACGATCATGAACGACTCGTTCCTCGAGGACCTCGGCAGCACCAACGGAACGATCGTCAACGGCAACCCCGTCAAGAAACACTTCCTGCAGAACAACGACGTCATCGAGCTCGGCAAGTACAAACTCAAGTTCCTCGCCGAGCCGGGCGTGCAGCCGGCCACGGCAGCGGACTTCGAGAAGACCATGGTGCTGCGTCCCTCGGCGATGAAGGCGGTCGCCGAGCAGGCCCGCGCCGCCGCGCCGGGCGGCGGCCAGCAGGCCGCCGAGCAGGCGCGCGCAGCGGCGGTGCAGCAGGCCGCGAGCGCGGCAAGCGCCGCGGGGACCGTGGCGAAGGACAGCAAGGCGCCCGCCGCGGCGCCGAGCCCGGCCGCGGCGCCGGCCGCCAAGGCACCCGCGGGTGCCGCACCCGCGAGCGCGGCGCCCGCAGCCGCATCGTCCGGCGGCGCAGCTGCGCCGGCGCCGGCGCAACCGGCGGCGGCACCCAAGCCCGCGCAGCCGCTGGGCGCGATCCAGATTCTCTCCGGCTCGAACGCAGGCAAGGCGCTCGAGCTGGTCAAGCCGCTGACCACCCTCGGCAAGCCGGGCGTGCAGGTCGCGGTGCTCACCCGTCGCCCGCAGGGCTATTTCATCACGCATGTCGAGGGCGCGAAGCAGCCGAGCGTCAATGGCGAGTCGATCGGCACGGCGCCGCACGCGCTGAAAGATCACGACGTGATCGAGCTCGCCGGCGTGAAGATGGAATTCTTCGTCAAGGGCTGACCCCGGGGGTGCGCGTCCACCCCCCAAAGCCGGACGCGGTGAGCCACCGGCAACAGCGAGCCTCCGAGTGAAGCCGCTACTGGTCCGCTTCGCCATCGGCCTCGTCGTCGCGCTGTTCTTCATCGGCCACGCCGCGCGCGTCTACCAGGTCGGGCTGATCGCGCAACTCGACAACATCATCTATGACGCGCGCATGCGCCTGACGATGCCGCGCGGCGTCGACCAGCGCATCGTCATCCTCGACATCGACGAGCGCAGCCTGCAGGAGGTCGCGCGCTGGCCCTGGCCGCGTGACGTCATGGCGCGCATCGTCAAGACGCTGTTCGACAAGTACCAGGTGGCGCTCGTCGGCTTCGACGTGGTGTTCGCCGAGGCCGATTACTCCTCGGGCATTCGCAGCCTGGATGCGCTGGCGGATGCCGATCTGAAGGGGGTCGCGGAGTTTCGCGAGGTCTACCAGCGCCTGCGGCCGACGCTCGACAACGACGGCCTGTTCGCCGAGGCGATCAAGGGGCGGCCGGTGGTGCTCGGCTATTACCTGAGCAGCGAGGTGGACGCCAAGCGCATCGCCGCCATTCCGCAGCCGGTGCTGCCGAAGGGCACGTTTAGCGGGCGCAACATCGCCTTCACGACCTGGGCGGGCTACGGCGGCAATCTCGCGCAGTTCACGGACAACGCCGCCAACGCGGGGCATTTCAACCCGGTGGTCGATTTCGACGGCGTGGTGCGGCGCGTGCCGATGATCGCCCAGTTGGACGGCGCCTACTACGAGGCGCTTTCGCTCGCCATGGTGCGCGCGATTCTCGGCGACCCGAAGCTCGAGGCCGGCTTCGCGAGCCAGGGCCTGCTGCAGCGGGGCTACGCCGGCCTGGAATGGCTCAAGGCGGGGCCCTTGACGATTCCGGTCGACGAGACGGCGAGCGCACTGGTGCCGTATCGCGGACCGAAAGGCAGCTTTCCCTACATCTCGCTCGCCGACGTCGTCGCCGGGCGGGTCGCGCCCGAGCAGCTCAAGGGCCGCATGGCACTGGTCGGCACGACGGCCCCCGGGCTGCTCGATCTGCGCTCGACCCCGGTGGGCAACGTCTATCCCGGGGTCGAGATCCACGCCAATCTGATCGCCGGCATGCTCGACCGGCTCGGCGTGACCTTGTCGGATGCGCCGCATCGCCTGGCCTACATTCCCGAGCGGCCCGCGTACATGCTGGGCGCCGAGGTGGTGATGCTCGGCGTGGTCGGCGTGGCGCTCGCGCTCGCGATCCCGCTGCTGTCGGCGCTGTGGGCGACCGTCGCCGGCCTGGCGGGCCTTGTGGGGGTGGCGGGGCTGAGCCTCGGCGTGTGGCAGCAGGCCTCGATGGTGCTGCCGCTCGCGGCCAGCCTGCTGATGATTGCGGCGCTGTACACCATCAACATGGCCTACGGCTACTTCATCGAGTCACGCTCCAAGCGCCAGTTCACCGAGCTGTTCGGTCAGTACGTGCCGCCCGAGCTGGTCGACAAGATGGCCGAGGATCCCGAGCAGTACAGCATGGAGGGCAAGAGCGAGGACCTCACCGTGCTGTTTTCCGACATCGTCGGCTTCACTTCGATCTCGGAGTCGCTCGAGCCGCGCGAGCTGGCGCTGTTCATCAACGAGTACCTGACCTCGATGAGCCTGGTGATCCGCGAGCACGGCGGCACGCTCGACAAGTACATCGGCGACGCGATCATGGCGTTCTGGGGCGCGCCGGTGGCCGATGCGAATCACGCCACGCACGGCGTGAACGCCGCGCTGCGCATGCAGGCGGAGCTCGAACGCATCAACCGCGAGGTCATCGCGCCCAAGGGCTGGCCGCAGATCCACATCGGCGTCGGCCTCAACAGTGGCGTGATGCGCGTCGGCGACATGGGCTCGAAGATCCGTCGCGCCTACACGGTGATGGGCGACCCCGTGAACCTCGGCTCGCGCCTCGAGGGCCTGACGCGCGAGTACGGTGTCCGCATCCTGGTCGGCGAGGAGACGCGCCGGCGGGCGAGCGGCTTCGTGTTCCGCGAGATCGACCGTGTCAGGGTCAAGGGCAAGGACGAGCCGGTGGCGATCTTCGAGCCGCTGGGTCGCGAGGGCGAAGTCGGAAAAAGTCACATCGAGGAGATGAAGCTCTGGCAGCAGTGCCTCAAGCAGTACCGGGCACAGGACTGGGATCACGCCGATATGTCGCTTCTTAACTTGACGCGCATGAACCCGCAGGCCAAGCTTTACAAGGAATTCGTCGAGCGCATCGCGGCGCTGCGCCAGGCGCCGCCGGGGCCGGGCTGGGACGGCGTGACCGCGTTCAAGACGAAATAGCCAACGAGGTCCTGGGGGTCGCGACAGGCATGAGATTACGGGTGCTCGGCTGCAGCGGAGGAATCGGTGGGCGCCACCTGCGCACCACCTCGTTTCTCATCGACCACGACGTGCTGCTCGACGCCGGCACCGGCGTCGGCGACCTGTCGCTCGCCGAGCTCTCGCTGATCGACCATATCTACCTGACGCACTCGCACCTCGATCACGTGGCGTCGATCCCGTTCATTGTCGACACGGTCGGCGGGATGCGCACCGGCGGTCCGATTACGGTGCATGCCACGCGCGAAACGATCGACATCCTGAAGAGCCACATTTTCAACTGGACGATCTGGCCGGACTTCACCCAGGTGCCGACACCCGAGGCGCCCTTCATGCGCTACGCGGAGATCGAGCTCGGACGGACTGAAACGCTGGACGGGCGGTCGATCACGCCGCTGCCGGCGGTGCACACCGTGCCGGCGGTCGGCTTCCATCTCGACAGCGGCGAGGGCAGCCTGGTGTTCAGCGGCGATACCGGCTGCAACGACGCGCTGTGGGCAGCGGTCAACGACATCGAGAACCTGCGCTTCGTCTTCATCGAGACGGCGTTTTCCAACCGCGACCGCAGGCTGGCCGAGCTCTCGAAGCACCTTTGCCCCGAGACGCTCGCCGTCGAGCTCGCCAAGCTGAAGCGGTCAGCCGACATCTTCGTCACGCACCTCAAGCCGGGCGAGATCGAGCTCACCATGGAAGAGATCGAGTCCGTTGCCGCCGACCACCGGGTGCGCATGCTGCAGAACAACCAGGTTTTCGAGTTCTGAGCGGTTCCCGTGGCCCTGCGGCGGTCGACTGTGGCAAACGTCACGTGGATGGAAAATTGTTATAAATCATCGAGGTGTCAGTTGAATGTTGGGGCCCCAGCGGCTAGCATAGTTGCCGACAGCCGGCACCCGGCGGGTGGGCTGCGTTCGCGCGCGCCCCGCGCGTCGCGGCCGCACTGCTGCGCGACCGCCGGCACAGGAGATTTTTTATGAGCGCCGTACTGAGCCATCCGTCCACTTCGCAAAGCGACGTCAACGCGCGGCTCGCGTTCCAGAAGCAGCTGCAGGTCGTCACCAACAAGATCCATGCGACGAACAACGTCGACGAGATCATTCTCGACGTCAGCGCGGACGTCTGCGTGCTGTTCAACGCCGATCGTCTGACCATCTACGTGCTGGGCGAGGACAAGCAGTCGATCGTCTCGAAGGTGAAGACCGGCCTCAACTCCTTCAAGGACCTGCGCCTGCCCGTCGCGGAGCACTCGATCGCCGGCTACGTCGGGCTGTCGAAGAAGATGATCAACATCAAGGACGTGTACGACGACGCCGAGCTGCGCGGCATCAACCCCAGCCTGCGCTTCCTGCAGGAAGTCGACAAGCGCACCGGCTACCGCACCAAGCAGATGCTCGTCGCCCCGGTGCTCGACGAGTCGAAGGAGCTGATCGGGGTCCTGCAGCTCATCAACAACAAGGCCGGCGTGCCGTTCGGCGCGCTGGCCGAAGAAGGCGTGACCGAGCTGGCGCAGACCCTGTCGATCGCCTTCAAGCAGCGGCAGAAGCCGCAGCTCGTCAAGACCAAGTACGACTACCTGATCGCCGATGCCGTGCTGTCGGCGGGCGAGTTCGACCTCGCCTCGCGCCAGGCGCGCAAGAAGGCGATGGACATCGAGGCCGTGCTGGTCGACGAGTTCCAGGTCAAGAATTCGGCGATCGGCCAGGCGCTGTCGAAGTTCTTCGGCGTGCCCTACGAGGCGTTCAAGCCCGACCGCGTCAAGCCGATGGAGCTGCTGCGCAACCTGAAGCGCGAGTATGTCGACGCGAACCAGTGGCTGCCGATCGACGATACGAAGGAAGGCCTGGTGGTGCTGTGCCTCGATCCGGAGCGGATCCGCTCGTCGCGCATCGCCTCGAACGTGTTCCCCAAGGCGCGCATCCAGTACCGCGTCGCGACCGTGCGCGACTTCAAGGACACGGTCAACCATTTCTACGGCAGCGAAATGGCCGACATGGGCGACATCGGCGACCTGCTGACCGGTCTCGACGACGAATCGCTGGAGATGGAGGGCAGCAACGACGAGGTTTCCGCTGCGGCCGACAACGAGCTGGTGAAGCTCGTCAACAAGGTCATCATCGAGGCCTTCCAGAAGGGCGCCTCCGACATCCACATCGAGCCGTATCCGGGCAAGTCGAAGACCGAGATCCGGCTGCGCCGGGACGGCAACCTCGAACCCTACATCGAGATCCCGGCCAGCTACCGCGCCGCGATCGTCGCGCGCATCAAGATCATGTGCGACCTGGACATCTCGGAGAAGCGCCGGCCCCAGGACGGCAAGATCAAGTTCAAGAAGTTCGGCCCGCTCGACATCGAGCTGCGGGTGGCGACGATTCCGACCGCGGGCGGGGTCGAGGACATCGTCATGCGGATCCTCGCCGCGGGCGAGCCGATTCCGCTCGACAAGCTCGGCCTGACGCCGGGCAACTACGACAACCTGAAGAAGACCGTCGAAAAGCCCTACGGCCTGTTCTTCGTCTGCGGGCCGACCGGCTCGGGCAAGACGACCTCGCTGCACTCGGTGCTCAAGTACCTGAACACGCCGGACACGAAGATCTGGACCGCCGAGGATCCGGTCGAGATCACGCAAAAGGGCCTGCGCCAGGTGCAGGTCAACAAGAAGGCGGGGCTCGACTTCGCGACCGTGATGAAGGCCTTCCTGCGCGCGGACCCCGACATCATCATGGTCGGTGAGATGCGCGACAAGGAAACGACCTCGACCGGCATCGAGGCCTCGCTCACCGGCCACCTCGTGTTCGCCACGCTGCACACCAACTCGGCGCCGGAATCGATCATTCGCCTGCTCGACATGGGCATGGACCCGTTCAACTTCTCGGATGCGCTGCTCGGCATCCTCGCCCAGCGCCTGGCGCGCCGGCTGTGCGCCTGCAAGGAGCCTTACGTGCCGGAGGGCGCCGAGCTGAAGTCCTTCCTCACCGAGTACTGCGACGAGCTGCACAACACCAAGCCGTTCAAGACCGACGCCAAGACGGCGATGGAGACCATCTACAAGCAGTGGGTCAAGGAATACGGCAACGACAAGGGCCAGCTGCAGCTCTACAAGCCGGTGGGCTGCGACAAGTGCGGCGGCGGCGGAATGAAGGGTCGGGTCGGCCTGCACGAGCTGCTGGTGGCGACCGATCCCCTGAAGAAGCTGATTCAGGAGCACTCCCGTGTCGCGGAAATGCTCGCGCAGTGTCTCGAGGACGGCATGCGCACGCTCAAGCAGGACGGCATGGAGAAGTGCCTGATGGGCCTGACGCACATCAAGGAAGTGCGCGCGGTCTGCATCAAGTAGCGGCGGGCCGAACACGGCGCTTCTCCCTCGATTGTCGATGAAACGCTCTTCGATCGATCGAACCCAGGGCCTGCTGTTCGGCGAGGACGACCGCGAAGCTGCGGCCGAGGACCTCGTCCAGCGTCTCGAGCAGCTGCACGAGATCGGCGCATCGCTGTCCGCCGAGCGCAACATCGAGCGCCTGCTGGAGACCATCCTCACGGCGGCGAAGACCATTACGCGTGCCGACGGCGGGACCCTGTACCGCGTCACCGAGGAGCACACCCTGCGCTTCGAGATCGTGCGCACCAGCTCGCTCGAGTACTACCTCGGCGGCACCACCGGGCACCCGGTGCCGTTCTATCCGATCCAGCTCTACAAGGACGACAAGCCCAACCACAACATGGTCGCGGCCTACGCCGCGCTCACCGGCCAGACGGTGAACATCGCCGACGCCTACACCGCCGAAGGCTTCGACTTCACCGGCACGCGCGCCTTCGACAGCAAGACCGGCTACCGCTCGAAGTCGTTCCTCACCGTGCCGATGAAGAACCACGAAAACGAGATCATCGGCGTGCTGCAGTTGATCAACGCGACCGATCCCAAGAGCGGCGAGATCGTGAGCTTTTCGCCCTCGGACCAGCGCCTCGCGGAGTCGCTCGCCTCGCAGGCGGCGATCGCGCTCACCAATCGCATGCTGATCAATCAGCTCGAGCAGTTGTTCGAGTCATTCATCAAGATGATCAACTCGGCGATCGACGAGAAATCACCCTACACCGGCGGCCACTGCCAGCGCGTGCCGGAGCTGACGATGATGCTCGCCGAGGCGGTCAACGAGACGCGCGACGGCCCGCTGCGCGCGTTCAGCATGACCGACAAGGACCGCTACGAGCTGAAGATCGCGGGCATGCTGCACGACTGCGGCAAGGTCACCACGCCGGTGCACGTGGTCGACAAGTCGACCAAGCTGGAGACGATCTACGACCGCATCCACCTGCTCGACACCCGCTTCGAGGTGGTGCGTCGCGACTTCGAGCTCGAGATGCTGAAGGACCGCGCGGCGCTGCTCGCGCAGGGCAAGCGCATGGAGGCCGCCGAGGTCGACAGGCGCTACCGCACCCGGCTGCGGCAGCTGGACGACGACCGCAACTTTCTGCGCGTGTGCAACATCGGCGGCGAGCGCATGCGCGACGAGGACGCCGAGCGCGTGCAACGCATCGCGCGCCAGTACCGCTGGCGCGACGTGGCCGGGCACGAGGCGGATTTCCTCAGCGACGACGAGATCCGCAACCTGACCATCCGCGCCGGCACCCTGACCGAGGACGAGCGCAGGATCATCAACCACCACATCGTCGCCACCATCAACATGCTCGAGGCCCTGCCCTGGCCCAAGCACCTGGCGAACGTGCCGGAGTACGCCGGCGGGCACCACGAGCGCATGGACGGCAAGGGCTATCCGAAGGGGCTGACGCGCGAGCAGATGTCGGTGCAGGCGCGCTGCATGGGGATCGCCGACATCTTCGAGGCGCTCACTGCCAAGGACCGGCCCTACAAGAAGGGCAAGACGCTGTCGGAATCGCTCGAGATCCTGGGCAAGTTCCGCCTCAACGGGCATATCGACGAGGACCTGTTCGACGTCTTCATTCGCAGGAAGGTGTACCTGCGCTACGCGGAGATGTTCCTCGATCCCGAGCAGATCGACACGGTCGACGAGACGCGCATTCCGGGGTACACGCCGTGACGGGCGCGGCCCCGGCGCCCGGGCGGGGACCGCGGCCGCGCCGCCGGGGGCGCTGACGGCGCAG
>Ga0209536_100001116_pt1 | contig 44371 bp, 33 predicted proteins | sample DeeMarSeWOR28_12_FD_187461 | JGI IMG/M metagenome (GOLD analysis project Ga0209536, IMG submission 187461) | Marine sediment microbial communities from White Oak River estuary, North Carolina - WOR-2-8_12 (SPAdes) (version 2) | ecosystem: Environmental > Aquatic > Marine > Intertidal zone >...
TTTTCATAAGTAATAGCTTTTTGTATACACTTTCTTTTATTGTTAATGTTTTAAATGCCATAATTATGTTTATGTTTAAACATATATTTAATTATTTCGGTAAAATATTACTGCAACCAATGACAATTGCAAAAAGTTCAGCATCAGAGATAGCACTTGCACCCTTCTTTTTAAATCTGATTCCTAGTTTATTGTACCAAGGGATATTCTTTATTCTCATAAGAAATAGGAGAGAATTGACAAATTAATAGATAATGTGATGATTTGTAACAAAATAAATAAAACCCCCTTGATATGCAATGATTTTACTAATAAAAAGAAACAGTTTTATTTACTTTCCAATCCCAATAGTTTTTGTAGTATTAAGTTAAGAAGCGGATTTCTTTCAAATAATTTTAAGAAGAAATTATTGTTTATTAGTCTACTTCTTGGTGTATTTAGTTCTATAGGTACTATATCAAAATCATTAGCATCCTCTGAGTTGACTATTTTTATACTACCGTTAAATTTCTGATTCTTCTCATCTGGGGCGACAACTTCAACGTTTACTGTAACAGTACCCATCTCAGGAGTTAAACCAGTTCCACCGGATGGAATAATTGTCCAGGTTCCCCATTCAGGGTGTGAATCAATCTCCCAGCTAAGCTCAGATCCAGGATCTCCAACATTTGCTAAAACAAAATCACTTGTTACTGTACCCCCAGGAGCCACATCATACCAGATTAAGGAGCCTACACAGTCTAAATCAGGAATAAGTTCTTTGAAAACATAAGCTGAACCAGAATTTAATCCATTATCATCATCATTTCGAGCTCCTATAATTATGTATCCTTCATAGATCGAAATCGATTCTCCAAAATTATCACCGGCTTCACCATCAGCAGCTGTCACTTTCTGATTAATAGCCCAAGTTGAACCACTTCTTTTAAACATATATGAGGATCCCTTATTATCGTCATTCATGGCTCCAATGGAGCAATCATCTCCACAGATAGAAACACAAAAACCAAAATAATCACCAGCTACGCCGTCCGCGGCAGTCAATTTCTGTTCCTGAGTCCAGGTTGTACCACTTCTCTTGAAAACATAAGCCGATCCTTTACCGCTATCATCAAGATAAGCCCCAATAATTGCCGAATCTTCATTTATTGAAACAGACCAACCAAAACGTTCATTTGTTGAAGCGTCTAAGGCAGTTAATTTCTGTTCCTGAGTCCAGGTTGTACCACTTCTCTTGAAAACATAAGCTGCTCCAGTATAAGTATCATCACCAAAAGCACCAACTATTGCACTTTCACCATCAAGAGAAACAGAAACACCAAATTGATCCCAAGCCGCACCATCCGCAGCAGTTAACTTCTGTTCCTGAGTCCAAGACGACCCGCTTCTTATAAAAACATAAGCTGATCCAGAAGCACCTCCATTGTCATCGTCATCATGGGCGCCAATAATGCAATGTTCCTCGTAGATCGAAACAGAACAACCAAAATAATTCCAAGCTTCGCCATCTGCAGCAGTCAGTTTCTGTTCCTGAGTCCAAGACGACCCGCTTCTTTTAAAAACATAAGCTGCGCCTTTATAACTATTAGAATAACGTGCACCAACAATTGAATACTCCCCATTTATTGATACAGAATTGCCAAAATTATCGCCAGCATTGCCATCTGAGGCAGTCAGTTTCTGTTCCTGAGTCCAAGTTGAACCGCTTCTCTTGAAAACATAAGCTGACCCCTTTCCGCTATCATCGTGGTAAGCACCAACAACAGCATAATTTCCATCAATTGAAACGGAAATACCAAAATTATCATCAGCAGAACCATCTGAAGCAGTAAGTTTATGCTCCGACCAATCTGATAGAAAAATGTTTTTGCTTAAAAATTTTTCAACAATCTTGCTGTAATCATCAGATGTCTTAGTGATATTTTCTGTGTTACTTTTTCCTGTTGATGATATAACAGTAACTGAAATCAAAAGCATGCTTGCAATAATACAAATTATTATCTTTTTCATATTGCCTCCCTCAAATTAATAATATTTAATCTTAAAATTATATTAATAATTTTCTATATAATCATTTGGGACAAAACTTGCTAATTAGAGATTAGAAAGAGCGCTTACGCCTTTCTTTTTTAGTCTTACACCTGGTCTATTGTACCAAGGAATATCCTTTATTCTCATAAGAAATAGGTAAGAATTTAAAAATTAATAGATAATGTGATTAATTGTAACAAAATAAGATAAAATTTGCAATACTAATTTTTATAGATATTATCACGATGATCAAGATCATAGAAATAGATTGAATCTTTTCTTTTATCATATTTAAATAAAACTACAAAATGTGCATTTATTTTAACTCTTTTGTAACCTTGAAGAGGTTTTCTAAGGTTTTTGTAATGATCGATTTTGTTAGAACCAACTATCTCTTCAATTTTTTTAATAGTTATCTTATATCTTCTCTTGTCTTTATTGAAAAAAACTGATAGCTTTTTTTTGAATTTCTTTTCAAAATAAAATTTACGCATTCTCAATTTCTTCTCTGAGTTCTTTTACTGATGAGTATCTTTTGAACTTCCCATTTTTTTCTAGTTTTTTTATCTTTTCAACATATTCTGGTCTTAGTTCAGGTTCTAATATCTCTTCGTTGTATTGTTCTGCCATTTTATCTATTGCCTCGCTTTTATCCTTCAGACCATATTTTGCTTTGATGATATTTAAAAGCCTGTTGGTCCTTTGATTTATATTTATTATTGCTTTTACCATATTAATGTAACCTTAATATAATATTAATTTAACATTAATATTTATAACTTTTGGATGATTGTTAAATCACACTAGGAATTGTTACCTCTATTCATAACAAGTAACTCAAAAATTATACTGGATAATCATTTATAAGAATGGAAGTCGGTTCAATCGATTTTCCCAAAATCGGGATAGTAGTACCAATCAACAGCATACATACTAAAATTCCAACCATTTTTTTATACATATTTCCTTCATTCCTCCCTTAGAATTACAGTAAAATTGGTATGTTTTAGTTTTATTTAATCTTTACTAAAAAATTATTTAGATAATTATTGTAACACTTGTAATAAAAAAAGAAAAAAGATTTGGATTATTAAAATCCAAATAGTTGCCTTAGAACTGGTAACAGGTTTGGAAAGTGTTCAAACAGCCAATTAATAAAAGGAAAGCTTGGAGTTGGCGGTACGACTTTAATTTTATATATAACGTTTTCAACATCACCTGTTACATATATGTAATCATCTTTATCAACAGCAACACTATCAAATGTCCAGCTTGGTACCAATGTGGGTGTGGCTGCTGAACCAGTGGCTAGATCCTCTGCTAAAACAGTTTTTTCGCCAGTATTGGGATCTATAAGAGTAAGCCGTCCGATGCCACTCTCAACTACTAGCAGGTTACCATCATTATCTACAACCATTCCTTCAGGTTTAACTAGTCCGCCAGCTACTACTTGTTTTGGACTTAGTACGGCTCCATCGGCTACTATCTGGTAAATAACTCCTGTATACCATTCTGCCACCCAAAGGTCATCATCAGTATAGGCAAGTCCTGTTGGAAGATATAGACCTGATGCAAGTGTAGTACGGCTACCTGTATCAGGATCCTGGGAAACAACACTGCTTGAGCCTAGTTCTGCAACAACCAGGGCACCTCTGAAACGGACTGCATTTATTGGTAGATTGAAGTAATGGGCTTCTAGGGCAGTTTTTGTCTCAGGATTCCAGACCTCGACAATATTACCAAACCATGTGCTCAGTATTAGGTTTTCACCATCAGGCGCTGCTGTCAATGGTCCATCAGAAAGACCAAAGAAACCAGTTCCCTTGGGCTTACCAGTTATGATGTCAAATTCCTTAACTGTCCAGTATTCAGCTATAAAGAGTGATTCACTGTCATCTTCGTTAGACAAAATCGCTATGCCACCTGGTGAAATAGGCCCACTTGGGCTGAGTAATTTTTCTTTACCATCCTTTTTGATTTTATAGATTGATCCATTTACCAAATTCGAAAGATAGATATAATCATTTGAATCAAAAGCCAGGTTGTCAAGGTTTGCTTCAAGCTCAGCTATAATAGTGCACATACCACTATCCACATCGCAATGGTATAAAAGGGTGTCCTCGGCGATATATAGTTCCCCATTAGAATCAAACTTACAAGCACCAGTTGCCTCATTTGTGACGACTTCAACAGCGGCAGTGTCAACATTGATTCTAACTATCTGGTTTAGATAACCGCGGGGTGCATACAGAAGACCATCCGGACCGAAATCAAATGCATTCAAACTAAAAGCAGGATGTCCAATACCTAATATTTTAGTTGGTGGATCAATTAATTCTGGATCGAGCTCATATAAACCGTCAGCAATAAATGCCTGACCAACAAAAAGCCTTCCTTCATCGTTAAATGTTATAGGATTTACAAAAGGAGCAACGTACTGCTTAGTATATGTACCATCTGGTTTTAACCGACCAACTTCTCCTATTACTATATCGGTCCAATAAATCGATCCATCAGGTCCAAAGGCCAAATCATCTGGACACTCAACACCCTGGTCAGGGCCAATTCTATCGATAATTATACCTTTATCTGGATCCATCACAACAATCTCGTGACCAAAGACACTTGCGATATAGAGGTTTCCATGAGGTCCGATTCTTAAACCATTTGAACCATCTATTGGTGCACCTTTAATAAATTCCTTTACAATAACCGTACCTATTCCTTGAGCTTGCGCTATAGGACTTGAAGAACCATACTCAGCAATTATTTCTTGATTTATTTTTAAGGTTCCTTTATTTTCAATAGTTCCTGCTACTGTAAAACCAGTAGGGACTATCAACAGCATTATTACAAAAATTCCTAATACTTTCTTTTTCAATTTTCCTTCCTCCATCTTTTATTATTATTTACCCTGCAAGGCGGGATTTTTTTTCTGCCTCACCCATTAAAAAGTATTGATTTATCAAAATAGATATCATTGTTATAACTTACTTTTAACAACTATCTACATTTACCTATTTTTTTTCCTTTCCTCCCCCAATAATTATTTATGGAATATGTATATGAAATAAAATATTATGATTTAAATATTTCCTTAACAATAGTTAATTATTACAAAAGTAAAAATTAAACAATTTTAAAACCATATTATAAAGGAAAGCTGCATTTTCAGACCTGTTGCCGCGACCAATGACAATTGCAAAAGGTCTGGTATCAGAAAGAACGCTTGCATACTTCTTTTTGAGCCTGATTTCCCCTATTATATTGTACCAAGGGAGATTCTTAATCCTCATAAGAAATAGATTATAATTAGCAAATTAATAGATAACGTGATGATTTGTAACAAAAATAAATAGAGATTGTTAGAAATTACCTTCCAAAACATTAAAGATACAAACTTATTTACCAATTTTCGGACAGGATGGAAGAAAAATCAATTAATCTGATTACAGACATTTCAGAAACACTACTTATTCCCTTATATTCAAGAGCTTTAGAATCTAACTCAGAAAATCCAATCCTAATTGATAAAAAAGCAGTGGAAATCACAAAAGAATTAAACAAAATCTTTGAAAATTCTGATTCACAACTGCATCAAGCGCTAGCAAAAGGAAAATTGAGAAGAAGGCTTGGAAAAAAACTCAATGCAACAATGGCCCTCAGAACAAGAAAATTTGATAGATACTGCTACTCTTTTCTAAATAATAATCCGGAGGGAGTAATCGTTGAACTAGGTTGTGGTCTGAGTACAAGATTTCCAAGAATTGATAATAAAAAACTTACATGGTATGATCTTGATTTTCCAGAAGTAATTGATATTAGGAGACATTTTTTCAAGGAAAATTCTAGATATCATTTCATACCTTCTTCTGTTTTGGATTTTGAATGGATGGAGAAAATCCAAAATAAAAATAAAAAAATCCTTTTTATTGCTGAAGGACTTTTTATGTATCTTAATGAAGACGATGTAAAAAATCTGGTTTTAAATCTTCAAAGAAATTTTCCAGGCTGCGAACTTGCATGTGAGGTGGCAAATACTTTTGTTATAAAAATACTGAAAAGAAAGATTTGGAGGAAAAAATTCCAAAGAGATTTTCACTTAGGTAAAGATGCAATATTTCATTTTGGAATAAGTGATAGTAAAGATTTTGAAAAATGGAATGAAAAAATAATCTTTCTTGATGATTGGACATACTTTGATGACAAAGAAAAAAAGCTAGGATGGATTAATATATTTGCAAGATCAAAGAAATTTAGTAAAACCCAATGGATAGTTCATTATAGACTAGAATAGATTTTAAAAAAAGAGAGAAAGGATGTTATTATTGATAAATCCTAAACAGCTGTCGTAGTATAGGAAATCTTTCAAACAACTGTAAAATCAACGGATGAAATGCAATCCTTGACCTGTGTCTTGGAATTATTACTTCAAGTGTGCTCTCATCACTTGTTGCTTCTTTTGTATCTTCTGCATATACACTTATTGTGTATGTATCTTCCTCAGCATAGGTGTGACACACCTCTACTGGTGTACATGATGGATTATAATCAGTTACTTCAGTTTCGTCATCACCCCAATCAATATGATATCTGACATCATTTCCATTCGGATCTTCTGAATGAAATGTCCAGCAAAGCAGAGTATCTACTGGCCCTTCAGTTGGACCGTCAATTTCAGGTGCTGTTGGCGGCTCATTTGGCACTTCCTCTGTTGTAAAGCTCCAAATTGGGCCATCTGTAGTAAGACCTTGGAGATCCTCTGAAACAATCTGCCAATAATATGTTGTAGCAAGCTCCATTGTTCCTGGATCATACTCTGCTTCTTCAATATCCTCATCAGCAAGCGGTGGTGGGCTGTCTGTTCCAAAATACACATCATATGTTACCACATCATTTTCATCAGGGTCTCCTCCCTCCCAACCAAGTTTCTTTTTGATAGGTACATCAGTTGCTCCATCAGCAGGGTCTGGATTGCTTGGTTCGTTCGGAGGTTGATTTTCTCCTGTTGTAAACTTCCATATAGGCCCAGATGTTGAAGTGAATTCATCCCATGCAACTATTCGCCAGTAGTACTCAGTATTTTCCTCAAGTGTGCCAGGATCATAAGTGGTATCGGTTTGATTATCTGAAACAAGCTCGTCAGGTGTTGAATCTTCTGCTTCAAAGTACACGTCATAAGTCACATCATCATCATTTGGATCTCCTCCTGTCCAACTTAAATAAGTATAAATGCTTACACTTGTTTCTTCATCTTCGGGAGTAGGGTCACTTGGTGTATTTGGTGGCTGGTTAGCGGCAAAATCAAATAATTTTGTCAACAAAAGACTCATTCCTTCATGTGCTGAATTAGTCAGTATAATAACTCCAATATTTGTCGCAGGTTCAAAAGCTATCACGGTTCTACATCCTTGAGTACTTCCAAGATGATACCATACTGTTCTTCCACCCAAGGTTGTTGTCCACCATATAAGTCCCATAAAATTTGACCATTGCTCGGTAAGCATTAGGTTAACTGTACTTTCTTCAAGTATTTGTGTGGAATTATATAATCCACCGTTCATCATCATCATAAGAAAATGACGGAGTTGTGTTACACTACTACGAAGTCCTGAACTAGGATATACTGTACGGCTATAGTGCTCGTAAGGCTCGTATTCTTCTTCATCATTGTTCCATAGATATGGTACTGCAATATTGCTGACATTTAAATCCCTTAAGAACCAAGCAGTCTCATGCATGTCCAAAGGTTGAAAAATAGTATTATTACAAATTTCATAAAACAAAAGACCTTCACCTGTTATGTTATCTACTATTACTTCTACTAAATAACCAATTAATCCTACACCTGCATTGGTATACTCGAAATATGTACCAGGTTGATAAGGGTTAAAATTATTATCTGAATCATAAAAATTTCCTCCAGGAGTAAAATATTCCTCAAGAAATTCTCCTAATGGAATTTTTGGGTCTCCATACGTATAATTAATATAAAGTGGATTATCTATTATTGAGGATGTATGGGTCATTAGCATTTTAAATGTTATATCTGTGGAATGAGTTGGGTGATGCACATTAAATGGAAGATAATCATTTATTGGGTCATCTAAATCTAAATAATCATCTTCATAAAGCTGCATTATAGCAGTTGCGGTAATTGTTTTAGTAATTGAAGCAAGATAAAACAATGTTGTGTTTTCTACTAATTGGTCATTACTAATATTTGCATATCCATAGGATTTTGTCCAAAAAACATCTTGATTTTTAATAATAGTTGCTGATAATCCAGGTATATGTAAACCAGACATTTGAGTTAAGATAAGCTCATCAATTACAACATTTAATGGTTGACTATTTTGTTCCAAAAATATATTTTTAGTATTTATTTTATTTATCAATTGCATTGTTGTTTGTCCATTTACTGGAAGAATTATTGCTCCAATCAACAGCGTCACTACTAAAATACCAATTAATTTTTTTATCATGCCTTTTTTCCTCCCTTAGGATAACGTACATGTAATATAATATTATAATTTAAATATTTCCTTAACTATAGTTAATTATAACAAAAGTAAAAATTTGTAGATTTTAATTAGAAAAAAATGTAACTTATGACTTAATTGTTTGATTTCTATTAAATTAGTTTAATCTAAATTTAAATATTACAATATTTAATAGAAGGTAAAATCTAAAATAATTAAAAGAATAACAATAAGTATTGATTATAAATGCTCACGATAAAATGCTCAAGATGTAAACAAAAAATCTTCAGATATGTAAAAATTGGAAAAGGAAAAGTGTGGCATTGCTGGAAGGATAGAATAATTGAGGATTTTAGCATTCATGATGGTAAAAAGGTTTTATGTGAATGTGGAAACCTAATTGGTATTGATGAAGATAAATGGATAAAACTAAAACAGCATTCATTTACAACTTCAGGAACAAAAATGTGAGTCTTTTTTACTCATATCCACCAATTTTTAAACTAGGATCCCCAAATAAGATCCATTCCTCAAGTGCTAAAAAGTTTAACCAAACAACCGAGTTTCCATTTGAGTTCATATTTTCACTAACAGACCAGGCAATATCATCATCTAGGTATCTAATTATTGTCTCACCCCAGATATTACCAAGAATGTCCACTCCATCATTGTAAGCTTCAAAAACGCTCATTGTGGTATGTCCACTGAGTGATTCAGTGTACATTGTTGTTGGGTAAATGTTACCTTGGGTAGTAAGTGCGAAACTAGCAATTGCACCACGATCGCTATGCTTTACAAACTCCCATGCGATAGGACAAGGTTCTATATCAAAATCTCCATTTGAACATGCAGCAAATACTGCTACCGGAAGTTTTCCACCATTTGTTAGTTTTTCAACCTCAGATATGTTGTAACCAAATGGAAATGGAATCTGAATGCTTCTCTTCTTATTGAATGGTGGATAAGTTACAAGTTTTGTTGGTGAACCATGCATTGAAAAAAGAACAAAACCAGCGCCATCATTAATTGCCTTGTTTATGTTTCTATTAGTAAGTCTTTTTGCACGAACGCCCAACATTCCACTTGAATAATACTTCTTTGCATTGAAGGTATTAAGGCATTTAGCAACCTCATCACCCATGTATTCACCTTCCCATGCAATTCTATATTTCATGCCGGTTATATTCTTAAATACCATAGCCAAAAGAACTTCCTCCCAAGTATTTGGATGAGTGTCACCTCCACAAAGAATCAGATTATTGAACCAATCTTTTCCATATGCATTATTTTCATAATCAATGATTTTACCTACTACTGTTTCAACTTCCTCTTGGTTTTGACAAAGAATCCTTCCAACATAAATATCAGGATACAGGTCAACCTCATCGATTGCACCATCTGACCCTACCTCACCAAACACACTGTTGTTGTTTGAATCCCAACAGCAAAAACTACCGTTTTCGTCATAAACATCAGCGTAATATAAATCTGTAATAAAACCACTTGATTTAACTGAACAAATATCTGGAAATAAAAAGTCAAATTTGAATTTTAAATTGCCTTTTAATTGAATTTTTGAATATCTTACTGGAAGCTCCTCCTTCCCACCGACAAGCATTACATACTCTGTATTCCAATTTTCAATTGAGTTCTTAATAAAATATTTTATTTTTTCAGCATCATCTCTTCCTTCAACAGGATAATAAAAACTGTTGTATATTTCGTCAAGAGTTACTATTATTGTAGAAACAGAATGTGATTCCTTATGATCAATCAAGGGCTGTAATTCATCAAAAAAATCTGTTGGTGTAATAATTAACAGATCATAATTATCGTTAGAATCAGCAATTGATAAAATTGAACCAAATCCGCCTAAAAGGAAAATCCCTAAAATTAATATTGTAATGAACTTCTTCATACTTTTCCTCCTTAAATTTTTTAATCGTTAAATTATATATAAAACTTACTTTTTCATAATTTGAACGTTTTTTAAAATCATCCAATGAAGAATCTTCGAAATTCAAATAAAAAAAGAAAAAAGATTTGGATTATTAAAATCCAAATAGTTGCCTTAGAATTGGTAATGCATTTGGGAACCGCTCTATAATCCTAAAGAGTAAGGATTCATAGGTTGCTCTGGTTCTTGGAATTGAAACTTCCAAGGTTGCAACACCGCCTTCAACGCCAAGATGGTCTCTTGCTTTTGCCTCAATTGTAAATGTCCCTTCTGATTTATAGGTATGATCGATTACAAAATCCTCACCAGAGGCAAAGGGGCCTTCCCAATTCTCAACATAACCATCGTCCCATAGTACGTAGTAGTGGATTTCGTCTCCATCAGGATCAACTGAATTAAATGTGTATGTTAATGGAGTATCAATAATTCCATTTGTAGGTCCATCAATTGTCGGAATATCTGGTGGATTGTTTATATATTCAATCACAAGTGCAGAGGATACAACAGTATAGTTATAATCAGTTAAGTATCCTGGTATCCAGAATTCTACCTCGGGCATATTTGAACAAGGTGAACCAAGAGTTATTTGATACCTATCTTGTGATACGTATTGGGTATCATTGTGATCATCATCACTTGGAGTGTTTTTATCCCAAAAGGGATCACTTATCGCTATCGATGAGTCAGCCAGATTAATACCCGCACAGGTAACGGCACGACTTCCTACTATCTCACAATCTCCTGAACTATCATCAATAAAGTCGATTACAAGGATTATCGCTTTTCCAATTTCAATTTCACCTGCAATGAACTCAAAGGTTGGATAGTTATAAAAATTAACATCTAGTTTATCCTCAAGACTAACATTTACAAACCATTCATCAATTGCATCTACCCAAACATCATCCTCAAGATAAATTGTACTTGTTATGTCTAACCAATTAGCCATTTTTTCAATTGAAAGAGGTGCATTAGTAGATATATGATCGTCTCCTGCACCATAGTCGCTAACTAGTGGGTAAGTGTCTTCTCCATCACCTGGAATACCAGCTGGGTCACCATATCTTGAATCAAACCACCAAAAGCAGTTCATTGTCGATACTGCACTAGAGAACATCCAGATTGTAATGTCATCTCCTCCAGGTGTTGAATTTAATGCACAATCAGGACCCGGGGCAATAACTGCAGGTGCGTCAGGGTCTACAAAGCCGCCCAAATTGGTAACCTGTACATCATCGCCTGCTGCAGATGAGTCTGCAATACCGTTTCCTCCATCGATTATACCCATCCATTCACCTTGTCTCTGGTCAAAATCAGGCATTCCACTTGGAGCATAGTTAGGATAAGATTCAACCCAATACCAGCTTCTATCAATAGTAAGACCTTTATATTCATTTTTTTCAGCAAGACTTGTCGATATTGGTAAGACAGTTGCTATCAACAGCGTACAAATGAAAATACCAACAATTTTCTTTTTCATTTTTTACTCCCCCAAAACTATAAATTATATAAAATTATAATAAACTATTGTAATTTAAAACTATGCTTACCAATTGTTAACTTAAAATATTTTGTTTATAATAATATAATATTTGGTTAAATGGTAACATAAAAAATAAATTGTTATAATTACCAAATTATAATATTTTATACAAAATATCAAAAAATATTTAATTTGTACAAATTTTCTTAAAAAAAGATTTATATCATAAAATCCTTTTTTAAAATTATATTAATAATAAGGGAGGTAGAATAATGAAGAAAATAATACCATTTTTATTAGTAGGCTTGTTAATATTAAGTGGACTAAACTCTGTTGAATCAAAAGGTAGAATTGAAAAAGAAATAAGTGCAGAATCAAAAATTACTGTAGTACCAATTGCATGTCCGAATTCACAAAACAATGAACTAAAAACTCACTTGGTTTCATATAGATCTGATACGAAGGAAATAAAGGATATTTTTAAGCCCGTTGAAAGGGTGAAATCTTTTCTGATTTTTGATTATGTGATAATAACTACTGAAGACCTATACAGTGCAATAACATCATCACTTTTTTTGGATTGGAAGGAATATATTGGATATAGTGTAAAAATTGTAAATATCACAGACAGTGAGATATCTTCTCAATCAGGTGAGGACCTACCACAAAAAATAAGGAACTTTCTAAGGTCCTATTACTTGGATTGGGGAATGGAATACCTGCTAATCGTCGCAGATCATGATACAATTCCGATGAGGTATTGTTATCCAGATCCTACAAATCATAGATTTGATATTTTTGATTTTACAAGTGGAGAGGTTCCAACTGATTATTATTATTCTGATCTTTCAAGCAGTGATTCTGAATCGTGGGACTTTGATGGAGATGGTTATTTTGGCGAATACGGTGAAGACCTTCCTGATTTCAGTCCAGAGATATATGTAGGGAGAATCCCAACTAGTGAAAAATCAAAAATCACTTACACACTTGACAAACTAGTAAACTTTGAGCAGGATACAGGAGATTGGAAGCAGAATGCACTTCATGCTGGGGCGTTCTTTTATTTTAATAATGAAGACAACACCGGATATCCGACAATGGATGGTGCAAAACTTTCTTATTACATTGAAAAGGACATTATGACCGGCTGGAATGTCAGCAGGTATAGTGAACAGGAAGGTCTTGAAAAATCCATTTATGTTTGGCCTGCACTTACTGAATCAGCATTTATAGATGACTGGCGTACTGGGAAGTACTCTATAATGAACTGGCAAGGTCATGGCTGGACAAATGGTGTTGCAAGAAAGGTTTGGATTAGTGATGATGGTGATGGAGTTCCGGAATATGATGAAATTTCTTGGCCCTATTTTATAACAATGAGTTCTAATCTTGATGATGATTATCCATCAGTTGTAACAGCAGAATCATGTTATGTTGGTTGTCCTGAGAATTCACCTGATGGAAATCTTGGAATTGACTTACTTACTGATCCAACGATGGGTGCATCAATAGGAGTTATTTCATCAGCACGCTCACCATATGGTTCTTTTGATTGGCCAAATAGCCCAGGGGGCTCTGATTCTATTATTTATGAGTTCAACCGTTTCATGATAAATGATTCAAAAAAGGTAGGTGAAGCATTCTACGACTCAAAATATTTCTGCAACTATAACTATGGCTGGGCTTCCTATATTGAATATATTGATATGTACACGTTCAATCTATATGGCGATCCAGCTCTTGATATAGCGGGAATCAGTTTAGAAAATAGTCCTCCAAATAAACCAACAATCGAGGGGTCAAATGAAGGTAACCCAGGAACTGAATATACATATTGCATTGTTGCAACAGACCCTGAAAATGACACACTTTATGTAAAATGGGACTGGGATGATGGGTCAAGCAGTGATTGGTTGGGGCCATATGAATCTGGAACTGAGGTTTGCGATTCTCACATTTGGTCTGAAGAGGATTCATACATAATATCAGTAACAATTGAAGATGAACATGGGGCAACCGTTAGAGCATATAAGGATGTAAATATCCCAAGGTATAAATCTTTGAATGCAAATCTACAATCAATTATAGAGAGATTCCTAAAAGAATTTCCCATACTACAAAATCTATTTTATTTTCTAAATAATCTCTAGAAATTAAGATTTTATCAGTAGTGTGAAAATATGAAAAAACACCCTTTCAAATTGGAAAAGAGCCTAAAATTAAATTTTTTCTTTTTATCAATAGTTACAATACTACTTGTTTTACCAATAAATGCATCTGCATGCACGGGTTTTACATATTCTGATGAAGAAAAGGTCTTGGTGGGAAGTAACGAAGACTGGTACGACTATGATTTCTGGATAAGGTTTTTACCTTCTGAAAACGATACCTATGGAAGACTTATTATTGAAAACCACTGGCCGATACCACCAGACCCAAATTGGTACTGCCCGCAAGTTGGAATGAACACCCAGGGACTTTTTTATGATTGCTTTGCAACACCATCACTAATGCCTGTAAACTCAAGCTCAAAACCATATTATCACAACGAAAGTGATCATTACGAATATTCACTTGAGTCATACTGCCTCTCGGTTTGCTCATCAATAGATGAGGTGCTTGATATTTATGATGATTATAACCTGGAACACATGGAAAATTATCAGGTATTATGGGTGGATAATACTGGCGAATCGATTATAATCGAAGGTGATGATATCATTTTTAAAAAGGGAGATTACCAGGTAGTTACAAATTTTTATCAAACACATCCGGAACTAGGTGGCCATCCATGCTGGAGGTATAATACTGCTGTAAGTATGCTTGACAACATGCAAGATTTTTCAGTTGAATATTTCACAGATATTTGCAATGCAACACATCAGACAGGAACATACCCAAGTGTGTTTTCAGGAGTTTATAACCTAAATGAGGAAATTCTTTATCTATACTATTTCTATGATTATGACAATATTGCAATAATTGACCTAAACGAAGAACTACTTCTTGGTGAACATTTATATTTTCTAGCAGATCTATTTGAAGGATCAAACAATCCACCAGATAAGCCTCTTACTCCTTTTGGACCATATAATGGAAAAATAAGAGAGGAATTAGTATATCAAAGTCAGTCAATAGACCCTCAAGAGGATAAAATACATTATCTATTCTCATGGGGGGATGGAACAGATAGTGGGTGGCTTGGACCGGTAAGTTCAGGTGAAACATTTGAAGCTTCACACACGTGGAAAAGAAGGGGAAACTTTGAAGTAAGAGCCAAAGCAAGAGATACTGAGGGTCTAGAAAGTGAATGGTCAGACCCTTTATGGATTACTATTCCAAGAGAGAGGATTGTTTATGATATTTTCTTTTTAGAGTTCCTAAAAAATCATCCAAATATATTGCCGATATTGCGATGCTTCGTAAGTTTTTTTACAAGATAAATTCAATAAAATAATAGTAATTATAATGATTTATAAACAATTAATAATTTTATTCGTTGATTTTTTATAAAATTATTTAAAATAATCTTAAATATAAATTACCAATGATTGATATAATCAGGCATAGTTATTACAAATATTTCCTATTTGCCAGTCTATATTTTTCAGAAGGTATAATCATGGCTATAGGTTTTGTGATTATACCTGTATATTTTGTTGAAAAAGGGCTTTCAATTGAACTTACAGGTCTAGTTATTGGAATAATAGGACTACCTGTTGTTATCAAATTTATTTGGGGAGCAATAGTTGATCATTTCATAAGGTTTGGCAGAAAAATCTTTATTATAATTGGAGGGCTCTTGATTATCATAGGTTTTTTGGCAGTTGTGTTTATCGATCCTTCAAAATCCTTAATTGCTTTTACATTTTTTTTATTTATATCTGTTTGTGGAATGGGATTTCTAGATGTTTCATCAGATGCATGGGCAATTGAGATTGGAAAAGATGAAGAACTAGGTAAGATAAATGGATCGATGTTTGCAGGCCAATATGCAGGTATGGCCGTAGGTTCTTCACTTCTTGCTGCAATTGCTCAATTCTATGGTTATCCCATGTCATTTTTTGTAGCAGCAATAATTGTAGTACTGATTATTTTATTTCCACTTGTAATAAAAGAAACCAAAAAAAGGATTAAACGGCAAAAGATGGCAAAACTTCTAATTAAGGAGTTTAAGAAAAAACAAACACAAGTACTTACTGTTCTTGTTCCAATTATTAATCTAAATAAAGGATTTATCCTAATTGTAATTCCAATATTTATGAAAGTGGTACTGAACCTTGATATAGCTCAAATTGGACTTATTGTTGCATTATTTCCAATAACTTCTACTTTTGGTTCAATTATAGGTGGCGCAACATCAGATAAATGGACAAGAAAAAAGGCACTATCCCTTTTTGTTGTGGGAAGTATGGTTTTTTCAGCCCTGATGATATTTGCAGATACCTGGATTATTCTTGCTTTAATCTATGCAGCAATTGGATTTTTACAAGGTGGATATATTACAATTAAAGCTTCTATGCTTATGAGCATATCAAATCCAAAAGTAGGTGCAACACAATTTTCAATTCTAATGGGTCTTGGAAATGGTGGAATGATTTTAGGAGAGTCTATTAGCGGACCATTAATTTCTGCATTTGGATTTACAAGATCTTTTTTATTTTCTGCATGGTTTTTCGGCCCTGCTCTTTTAATAATTCACTTCATAAAGGAGAAAAAGCAAATTAAAAATAAGCTTGCAGTGAAATCTGATTTAGACAGGTAATAGTCATTTTTTTAATTGAATTTCTAATTGGTGGATTTGAACTGGGAGGATATAATAAATTTATATATTGATATTGAATATCTTCCTCTTCCTCATTTTTTTAGTTTTTTCTTAAAAGATAACTCTTTAAACAATCTCTCTAATGTTTCATCATCAATTATCCGATACTTTTTTTTCATTTCACCTCATCCAAATATATAGGCATCTTTCTAATATTTATTATTTTATAAATTATTGAGATATTTAAAAATAAAAGAATTTTGGATTATTAAAATCCAAATATCTTTATTAGAATCGGAAATCCTTCAAAAATATGCAAAATTATTTGTTGAAACTCTGTTGAATATCTAAATCTTGGGATTGTTATCTCATGAGTTGAAATAAAACTTTCATCACCAAAGATGTCCCTTGCTTTAGCTTCAATTGTGTAAGTTTTTCTTTGTGAATAGGTATGAGCTATCTCAAAGTCCTCACCTGATGAATATGGACCTACCCAATCCTCAATATAACCATCTCCCCATATTATATAGAAATATACATCGTCACCATCAGGGTCAACTGAATTAAAGGTGAAATTATATGAGGTTCCTGCTACACCACTTGTTGGACCATCTATCTCTGGTACTCCTGGAGGAGTGTTTGGACTTGAATAAGGATTTCCGACTGGTACAACAGACATAGGTCTTAGGTTTGTCTGTGAACCAATGCCTAAAGCAGAGCGAAGGTCTCCTTCACTAGAGATATCATATATAACATTTGAGCTGAGGTTTAATGCTGCTGCTTCAAGTAGAATGTTGTGTATTATTGCACCATTCTCATAATACCAAAAACCGATATCATAAGTACCTCCCATATTAGTATTATAACATGGGACAATAACTATTGGTGCTGATGGAATGTCAATATTATGCTGATCAAGTGAGTTATTGATTGCTTCTCTTCTATCTCCAGTAACTATCTCAGAAATGGAATGAGTACTTGGTGAATATAGATAAACTCCATTTTCATTTGCAGCATAAATCTGGAATGGATAAACAGCAACAGCGCTTGGAAGGGTCCTATGTCTCTTATTGTTCACATTGTTCCAAAAGTATGAATATCCATATGAACACCATAAAAGTTGAGATTGTTCAAACAGTGGTAAAGCTACATTATCCCAAGAGTTTTCAATAATACGATTATTTATTGCTTCTTCAAGAGTCAAATTGTTATTTTCAACCTGTGGAAGGTTATCTTCAGGAAGAGGGTCATAGGTAAAATCATAAGGTTCGGATGGATGTCCTAGTGACATTATGATTTTTGGTTCCTGGTTTGAAGGAAGACCTAGTTCATATAGATCTTCAGCATAAAGTGCAGTAGTAATTGTTGCCAAATTTAGAGCGTTTGCATCAAAATAGACATTTTGAGCAAGCATCCCAACAACACCCATTGCAATCAGTTCATCAGATTCTGCATCCGTATCCCAAACAAGACCGAGTTTTATTGGCGGATCATATTGACCAAGATGTAGATAATTACCGGTCTTAAATTCCAAAAGAGAATGGTTCTCAGGGTCATAAGTGTAGGTTGCATCACTTCTGATAACATATATTACTATGGGATATGTTCCCTTTGAATTGAAAATAGAACGGTTCCCATCTTCAGTTACACCATAAGCCGCCCAAAGAATTGTTGATAGTTCCTCATCAGTTACTGATTCACCGGAATACGTTCTCCAAGACATCCTGCGACTGATAGATTCCTCAAGAATCATATCAACAGATAGTGGAGGTGGAAGTGTAATATCATCTAGAAAAAGGATTGGAGTTTTTATAAGATTCTCATTTTTTATATCCCCAGTCACGGTTATTACTGCATTAAAAATTAATAATATGCATACAAAAATTCCTATTAATTTACTTTTCATATTTTGTTATCCTCCCTTTTTAATTCTTTATAACTGTATAATATAGTATCAATATAAATATTTCCTGAATCAAAATTATTCATAATATTTGTAGTAAATATTTTAATTTAGAAATTCTTTTTTAAAATCAAGAACTTTTTTATAAGATATTAATATCTTATTTAACTTGAAATGAGACCATCATTAAGGTTTGTAAGACTACTGGAAAAATTTTTTCCTCAGAGGTATCTACTTGCAAAACTTACACATTATCCAATTTTTAGAAAAATACTTGATAAGATGCTTTTTGATAAAACTAATCTAATAATACTTCCAAAGGACAATATTGTTGAAATTACATTAAACAAGAAAATAGAACCAGTAGAGAGCATTGTAGTTCCATCAAAAGTTGTTGAATATTTTATAGATAAATCAAACTATCATTTTATAATGGACTTTTGTCTTTGTAAAGAGGCTATGCAATGCAAGAGCTATCCAATAGAACTTGGCTGCCTTTTTATGGGTGAAGCTGCTAAAAAAATTCCTAATGAACTTGGTAAACTAGTAACAAAAAAAGAAGCACTTGTCCATGTTGAAAAATGCAGAAAAGCAGGTCTTGTTCATTTAATTGGAAGAGACAAAATTGATCAAACCTGGCTTGGTGTAGGTACTAAACTTCCTTTAATTACTGTATGCAATTGTTGCAACTGCTGTTGTCTATGGAAAATGCAATCTCATCTTGATGAAAAGCTTTCTTCAAAATTAAAAGGTATGCCAGGTTTAAAGATAATTACAAATGAAAAATGCACAGGGTGTGGTGCTTGTACAGAAGGAATATGCTTTGTTGATAATATAAAGCTGAAAGATGATAAAGTAGATATTGGAAACAATTGTCTTGCATGTGGAAGATGTGTAGAAATATGTCCAAACAATGCAATTGAACTAGTAATTGAAGATGATGATTTCATAAATAAGACAATTGAAAGAATTAATAAAGCTGTTAGGTAATTCTTTTTTTATAGTCTATTTTAAAAAATAAAGTTTTTACCATTTAATATAAAACCTAATTTTTTATTTCATAAATAATGAACAAATCTGAATGGTTTAAAAAATCTGTGATATATCATATTTTAATTGATCGTTTTGCTGGATTTAAATCAAAGGATAACTGGGAAAAACCAGAATTTTTAGGTGGTAATATAAGAGGAGTTATAGAAAAACTTCCTTATCTTAAAGACCTTGGAATAAATGCAATCTGGATATCACCATTCTACAAAACAAGCGAGTACCATGGATATCATGTTACAGATTTTTTCGAGGTAGATCCACATTTCGGCTCAACCAATGATATAAAAGAACTAATTGAAAAAGTACACAAAATTGATATGAAGATAATTGCAGATTTTGTTCCCAACCATTGTTCAAACCAGCATCCATATTTTAAGGATGCTCAAGAAAATAAAAACAGTGAATATAGAAATTGGTTTTATTTTAAACATTGGCCAGATAGATATCTCTGCTTTCTAAGTATTAGAAAACTTCCAAAATTAAATCTTGAAAATCCAGATGCAAGGTCCTATATAATTAATGCTGCAAAGCATTGGCTATCACTTGGTTTTGACGGTTATAGACTTGATCACTGTATAGGTCCTTCACACAATTTTTGGCAGGAATTTACAAGTGAAATAAAAAGGATGTTTCCAAACATTGTTTTAATTGGTGAAGCCTGGATGAAGGGTATCAAATTTAAAGAACTTAAAACGATCAATATAAGAAATAAACATCTAAAATGGTTGTTTGGAGCATCATCAGACAAACTACTTGCTGAATATGCCGGGGAACTTGATGGAGTCTTGGATTTTAGATTTCAAGAATTAATCAAAAACTTTGTAGCTTATGGTAATTTAACAGATAACGAATTTGATTTTCAATTAAGAAGTCATTATGATAAATATCCAGATGATTACTGTTTGCCAACATTTCTTGACAATCATGACATGAACCGTTTTTTGTTTGATTGCAAAAATGATATAGACAAATTAAAACAGGCAGCTGAAATCCAATTTTCTATCTCCCAACCTCATATAATCTATTATGGAACAGAGATTGGTATGTCACAAAAAAAGTCTATTTGGAGCTTTACAGATCATGGTGATCTGCAAGCTCGACGACCAATGGACTGGGAAGAGAAAAAATCTGAACTAACTTTATTTTATAAATCACTAATAAAAAATTGGAAAAAAAAGATGAATTAACTAAAATCCTAAAATTTGTCTTAGGATTTGAAATCGTTCAAAGAGAAAGGTCAAAATATTATAGTTGTAGTTGTTAGTTTTGTATCTAGGTATTGAAACTATTTTTGTTGTCGGGGGACTAAATTGACCAAAAATATCCTCAGCTTGTGCTGTAATTGTATATGTACCATCTGCTTCCCATATATGAGATGCCATTATATCTGTACCAGATTCTCCAAAACGTGTGGTTTCAGTTTTTGAATCACCCCAGTCAATATGGTATCTTACATCGTTTCCATCTGGATCGGTTGCTCTAAAAAGGTAACTATAAGATGTTCCAGGTTTACCATTATTTGGACCAGAAATAAAAGGTGCTAATGGTGCGGTATTGGTGTAATGATTTAGAAAATCTACTGTAGGGTCACCGAACAAATTCAATGCATAATAACTCCATCTCATACAATCATCATTAATGCGATATAAATTGTCCTCTTTGGAATCGTGATTTGCTTCACCTATCATTGTTTTCTTTTCACTAAAAACAGCATCCCAAAACTCCCGATGATAATGCTGTGAAGAAGCATCTGTTCCACCTGGGTTATACCATCCATATCTAGCATTCATAATTACTGCAAATGCAGCATTATCTGTTTTCACTGTGAAATATTCTGCAACACAATCTCCATTATCAAATCCTCCAGCCATACAACCCTGGGAATATATAAAACAAAGTTTTTCGTTTGTTAGAGAATTTATACTTGAGGTACTCAACTTCATAGCAGAATAATAATTAGCATGTCCTAGATGATTTAGGATATGAATGCCATTTTCTATTTTACTTATGAGCTCTGATGCATACCAATTTCCATTCTTTTCATACAATGTATCGATATTATATTCGTCAGTAGGTATTCCTTTAGTTGTATATCCATTGGCACTGGATCCATCGATGATTTCGTCCATATAAGTCCCACCCCATGTAAGTGGAGCAGTATTTAGTAATTCACCAACCATCAAAACGTCTTCCAAATAAGGGTCATCAGTAAATAAATATTCAATTGTTTTAGAAACAAAATTTGAAGCTTCTGCAATAGTTCCAACAGATGCTCTTCCTACATATACATCAGCTACAAGGTCTACATCACCCCCACCTGAACCGTCGTTTGGCTCACCATAATATCCATTACCATTGTCATCATATGGACCATCTAAGCAAGCATAATAGGTATCAGAAGGCATATTTTCTTCTGTTTCTGACCAAGGCCACCACCAAACAGTTCTAACAAAAAGGTCTTTTGCAGGAATTATATCATCATCAGCACCGATTAAGACATAATCGATATGTAGATTGTTATAGGCATTTCTAATATAATTTCTAATAGAGTCAGGATTGCTGCTTCCAATATCAGATGTCGTTTTTATAATTGTGCTGAGGTCATTTGCATTATGAAAATTTTCTAATGGTTCAAAACCACTTTTCAATGAATCGGTAGTAATAATAAGAAGATCGTTTGAATCAATAGGCTGATATTCAGGATGATTATAGGTTTCTGCAATTTCGGGATTATCAACTTTTTCCATAATTTTTATTTTATCTTTTTCTAAATTACGAAACATCGGATTTATATTACCATCTTTTACAAGATTTACAGATAACTCAATATCTTTATAAAAATAAAGTTCACCCTTGGCTGGAATATACTGAATAGGATAAAGTTTCAATACAAGTATCTCATATCCCCTAAAACTATATACTCCTACTTCTTCAAACAGTTCTCCAGGAAACATTTCAATTGAACTGTAAATATCTTCATCTGGAACTTGAAGTGTTGTTGAGCAGATTTTTGATATTGGAATCGATTCCCCTACAGGTTCAACCTTGAAACCTGAGCCTAGAAATTTACTCTCACTTCTCACTGTAATATCATCTACACTTGTAGCTTGAGGTAAAAGTATATAGGCTCCATCTGAAGGTAAACGAGGATTACCAAAATTACCTGATGCTGAAAGACCCTCTATAGTTATGCGGGTATAGGGATCATTATCTATCATAATTTCTTCAATAATGGGAGATTCAAATGAGTAAGTCATTAAGAGTTGCTCATAACCATTTACGTTTTGAGCTACTGTAAAAATTGAAAACGATGTCAACAATAGAATAAAAGCAATTATTATTGATATAAAATTTATATTTTTACTTTTCATCTTTATCTTCCCTTATCTATTCTTTTAATTAACTGTAATCCTTCCAACAATTTATAATATTTATGATAATAAAACTATATAATTCCCCATTGATTTTAAATAATAAAAAAATAAACTTAAAGATATCTTAGATTTTTTTGATGAATATTAATTTTTTATGTAGACTTTGGATATGATTATTTGTTTTTATTTTTTTCTCCTAAAGTGTAAAGCTACAATTAAAATGGATAATAGCACAAAGATGAATTCAAATCCAGGTGAAGGTTCTGAAACATTTATTACAGAACTATAGCTGGCAACTTTACCACCATTATCTGTTACTGTTAGAGTTACATTATATTTACCCGGTGAAGAATATGTATGTGAAGGATTTTGACTGTCACTTGTTTTTCCATCTCCAAAGTTCCATGAAAAAGATTCTATTGTTCCATCCATATCAATTGATGTGTCTGTAAAGATTATCTTTTTTCCTGCGGTTGGATCTTTAGAAACCTTAAAAGCTACTTGGGGTGCAATATTTTCTGTTGCTAAAACAAAATTAATTGTATTTTCACCAACCTCAAAGCTTTCACCAGTCTTTTTATTATTGTCATAACCACTTTTCATACCTTCAATATCATAGGTTCCTGTTTCTATCTCAGAAATTTCATATTCACCATTTTGATCAGTAGTGACACTTTTCAATACCTTATCACCATCATAAAGTTCTACTATAGCACCGTTTATTGGACTGCCCTCTGAGTCTTTCACTGTACCTGTAATTGATGCAAACTCTATAACAACGATATATTCAATTTCATAGTCAGTCGTTTGCCAGTCATCTGCAGTAACCTTTAATTTTACAGGATATACGCCTCCGCGAGAATATATATGTGTTGGATTTTGCAAGGTAGATGTTGAATAATCTCCAAAGTTCCAATCCCATTTAACAATATCTCCACCCATGATTTCTGAAGTGTCGGTAAATTCTATTTGGTTAAGTGTTGAGGGTTTCACTGGTAAATAACTAAATGATGCATCTAAATTTGGATAAATAACAACATAACCAAATTCCTCATCGGTTTGACCAAGACTATCAGTAATTCTAAGTTTTACTTTGTAAGTATCTGCTTCATTATAAAAATGATTAGCGATTTTTTCTGTTGAGTCCCATTTTTTATTATCATCAAAATTCCATTCATATTTCACAATTTCAAAGTCTGTTGCAGCAGTCGAAAGACTTGCATCAAAAGTTATCGGTTCACCTGCCTTAACATAAGTATCAGATATACTCATTATACATGTTGGTGTGTTGTAGTTGTCCCAAATGTCAAAATATACTGCTGCATCATTTTGATCAACAGAGATAGCATCAAAATCACCTGATGTTTTAAAATAACCATCTTCAATTGTTGTCTTATCACCTGTTAGTTCGTCTGTAATAATATCATAACTTCCTTTGTAAATATCATAATTAAATATCCTATCTTTAAGCACTGCAGGTAGGTTATTTGGTGTTATTGGTGATTCGAAATCATCCCAATAAAAATTAGAACCCCCATATGCTCTACCAGTAATATCAGCCAGATCATCAGTATTCTCTCCTTCATCATATTCACATAATAAAATTGCAAAATCAATTGATGTGCTTGTAATACCTGTGAAAATATGGTTAGTATTTACTTTCCAATTATCTGTATCTTCTTTCATTGGAATTTCATCTAAAGATGTCCAATCATAGTTATCACCACCATCTTCAGAAATTCCAATATAATAATACCAATCTGCCTCATTAGAACCATCTTCTTCTATTTCGTCTATTTTTTGAATTTTATGAATTTTAATTGTAATTGTTGCAGTTGAATCAGCAGAGACGGTTGTTACAGATAAAATTGTAATTATCAAGCCTAAAAAAATTCCCAAAACTAATACTTTTTTTTTCATCTTGCATCCTCACCAATATACCAAACTTAAAAATTTTAAATAACTTAATTTAATTTAAACATTGCCTTAAAAGCAGTTAATCCTAAAAAATAAAAAAAACTATGGGTACATGTACCCATCAAAGTTATCTTCTACAAATGGGTCTACAGTATAACCATTATCATCTGCCCAATCTGTCATTTTAGTGGCAGCATAGCTACCGTCCTGCTCGAAATTATCATAAGAATTCCAACCATCAATTTGATAATATGTGAAAACTCCATTCTCAAATTCACTAGTTTCCCATGAATATTCATCGTTACTTGCAAAGGCACCGACTCTATTATTTGTAATGAGACCCTTAAAATCTCCTATCTCGCATGCATCAAAGGTAAAAAATATATGTGTGCTGTCTGCACTACTAAATTTAGACTCAAACCATCCATGTGTTATATAGTAAAGATCATGGGATATTATACAAGAACCATATCCAGAGTATTTTGCTCCGTGGCCTGAATAGGTTAGAACAACGTAGTCGTTTCCATCTTCAAGTGACAATAGATTGTTAATCTCTGCTTCTATATTATTTGCCTTTGCCTGGCTGTCTATCAAAGTCTTTACTGTGTATCCTTCATTTTCTAGAAAGTTTTTCCATTCCATTGCATCATCGTCACAATATCTAAGGTCGTTCATCCTTCCTCTATAATCAGCAATTCCTATTACAAGTGCATATTTTTCTACCTCTCCTTCTCCACCGCCTTCATTATCAACTGTAACAGTTATTTCATCTGAACCTTCCAATCCTTCAATATCTGTTGCATTTGCAAATATTGTATGACTTCCATCAGAATAACCGGTTGTATCCCAATCATATGTATTAGAAGATGTGATAAATGAGCCATCAATATAGATATCAGGAGTTAAATCCCCATCATCTGCATCCGTTGCAGTAACAGTAATTGTCACTGTTCCTGAAACAGTATCATCATTATTTGGGTTTGTAATCGTTACAACAGGGGGCGTGTTTCCTCCACCACCATTACTGACAGTTACAACAACAGTATCGGTATGACCTCTTGCAGATGCCGTAATTGTATGAGACCCATCAGAATAACCAGTAGTATCCCAATTATAACTATCTCCACTTCCAACTTCTACTCCGTCGATTTTAATTGATGGATTTTCATTTGTATCAATTAATATTTCAACTATACCACTAACTGTTTCACCGTCACTAGGATTAGTAATTGTCACATAAATTCCAGGTTTACCCCTTGCACCAGGAGCTTTTTCAAGGCCATGTGATGTGAATACTGGAACAGCATCACGATTTTCAATAAATCTTTTATCTTTAAAAGTGAAATCATTTGTTATATTATCTCCAAGAATACCCGGTAACATACTTGCTGTAAACATACCTGCTATCAAAATTATCAATATCTTATTCATAATTTTTCCTCAATCCTATTTTCAATAGATATTACATATATAGAATTATTTTAAAAATTTAATTGTTACATTTATTAACTAATTGTTATTAAAAAAGAAAAGAAAAAAAGAAAGAGGATTTTGGCTTCTAGATTCCAAGTAGGTATCGAATTAGAGAAAATATATTTGGATACCTTTCAAAGAACCTTAGGAGTATAGAATGAAATACCGCTCTATTTCTTGGAATTATAACCTCAAGCGTACTGTCTCCACTTTCAGCTCCTCTTTCGTCTTCAGCACTTGCAGTTATTGTATATGTTCCTTCTTCTTCGTATGTATGACACACTTCTACTGGTGTACAGGGGTCATTTAGAGCTGTTTCATCAGAACTTCCATCTCCCCAATTTATTATATATTTGACCTGGTGGCCATTTGGATCATCTGAATGGAACGTCCAGCATAATTCTGTTCCAGCAGCTCCCTCTGTTGGACCATCTATCTCTGGTGCAGTTGGCGCCTCATTAGGTTCTTCTTCAGTTGTAAAGCTCCATATAGGACCATCTGTTGTTACAGCTTGGCTGTCCTCTGAAACTATTTGCCAGTAGTATGTTGTACCCAAGTCCATGGTACCAGGGTCATATGCAGTTTGGGTTAGGTCTTCTTCAACAAGTGGCGGCGGACTGCTTTTTCCAAAGTAAACATCATATGTTACTGTATCACCATTGTTTGGGTCTCCACCTGTCCAAGTAAGAAGTTCATCAATTGATACATCTGTTGCTCCGTCAGCAGGGTCAGGGTCAGTTGGCTCATATGGAGGTTGGTTCTCCTCAGTTGAAAAGCTCCAAATTTCTCCTGCTGTTGAGTATTCAAATATATCCCAAGCTACAATCTGCCAATAATATGTGGTATCAAACTCAAGGAGTCCAGGATCATAACTTGTACCAGACTGGTTACTTACAATTTTAGTTGGAGGGCTGCTTGTACCAAAATATATGTCATATGTAACATCATCACCATCTGGATCTCCTCCAGTCCAACTTAGAACTACATTTATTTCATTGTCAATAGAACCATCTGCTGGGCTTGGATCACTTGGTTCATAAGGTGCATCGTTGGTTCTGGTTGTAAAGCTCCACACTGGTCCTTTTGTAAAGAGATCCTTTTCATCATATGCCACAATCTGCCAATAATATGTTTTACCAAAATCAATATCTGGGTCATAAGATGTACCAGTTTGATTCTCTGAAACAAGTATATCCGGTGTGGAGTCACCCTCTTCAAGAAATACATTATAGGTTACATTGTCATCATTTGGATCTCCACCGGTCCAGCTTATATTTGTCAATGGTGAAACATCTGTTGCACCATCACTTGGATCTGGATCACTTGGTTCATATGGTGCTACATTTTCAGGGATATACATCCAAGCAGTATATACATACTCACCAGAGGTATAGCCTGAGTATTCATGCACAAGGTCTGAATTGTTTGCAATATCAACTGAATGAGGTGAACTACGACTCATAGCAGATGTTACATTAGCTGTATAATTCTCATCATTATACCATCCTTTCCATCCGCCTTGACCATGCATTGAGCTACCATCTACATAAGAATCAAAGTTGTCAGACCAAAGAGTACCTACTCCAACCTTTGATAGACTCAAATCATCGTAATATACAGTGGATGCAGAGTTTGCATAAAGATCAACTGCTGCAATATTTAATTCACCTCCTCCAGTACCACCAGGTTCATCTGTCCAGTTCTTTTCATATAGTAAATCACCGTCGTAATACATCTCCAACCAGTCTGTGTCAAGGTCGATGTTTAATTTTATTTCCACCCATTCATCTGTTATTAGAGGTAAGGTCGCATCATCAAACTCACTTTCAACAACTTCTAATTCGCTATCAAACCTCATTTGAACAGACCATACATTACCTGTACCTGAATCAGAGTAGTTGCTCAACATAATAAAATATGTCTCGCCTGTAAAAAGAGGTTCAACCAATGGTTCGTTAGATACCATTAACTCGAAATCTGATTCGTTTTCAGCACCAATACTAGGTAAAACACTAGCTCCAAAAAATAATATTACTATTCCAAAAACTATTCCTTTCTTAAATTTTCCAATTTTCATGTTTGCCTCCCTCAAATTTTTCGATTTCAAAATAATAATAAAATATTACAATTTAAATATTTCCTTAACAATAGTTAATTAAGATAAGAATTTTAAATAATTAAAAATTATATTTTTATAAAATAAAATAGAAAAAAAGATAGAAGTTAACAATTACTAAACTCCTAGCAAATATTTCAAAAGTGAAAAGACATTTGGAAAATGTTCAAACAGCCAATCAAAAACATAAAAGTTGTAAAAACCTTGTCTGCTTCTAGGAATAACTACCTCAAGTTCAGCCCAATCACTTTCTGCATTATATTCATCTTTTGCTTTAGCCTTGATTAGATAGGTTCCTTCCTCATCCCAAGAGTGTGAAAATGTAACTTCCATTTCTGAAGCATAAGGACCATCCCACTCCTGGAATGTTCCGTCACCCCAGTCAATATAATAGTAAACATCATCACCTTCGGCATCCATTGATTTAAGAATATAATCATAATCAGTTTTTGTCTTACCACTATCCGGTCCGTTTATTGAGGGGATACCCGGTGCAGTATTATTGAGACCATATGTTGCAAATGTACAATCTACGTTAGCGTCATTTTCCCATGATGAGCCTTCATCTTCAGATAACCAAACCATACCATGAGGATATACATCTAATAGCATTGCACCCCATGCATACCAATTATCAGGGGAGTCTGTAGTATATGCTACAATAAAATATGTGTTACCTGGTGTTACAGATATATCATCAAAATCAAATTCAACCCAACTAAAATTCTCAGTTGGAAAAGCGTCAGGGCTCAAAGATAATGAGGTTAAATCTGCACCTAACAAATCATCCCTTATAGCTAGATTAAAGTCAAATGTTGTAGTTGAATTTTTTCCAGCCATAAGTTCTACCCGAGTAAGTAGATTTCTGGTTGGTATGAATGATTGAGCTGACATGTAATTAATTTCAGGTGCTATATATACAGGACCAACAGGTGCAAAAAAATTCATTACTGGTTGATATTGATCTAATTCATCGGATCCAGATAGAATTAAAATTTCACTTTGCTCCCATTCAATGCTTTCATTTATTTCAAAAATAGAACTAGCACTAGCTACAAAACAGCTTAGTATAAAAAAAACTGCCACAAATATTGATAATAACTTTTTCATTTTTTTACCTCCTCTATTTATATATAATTTACAATATTGTATCATTTTATCCTGATATAAAAGTTACTGAAAGTTACATTTTTGGTTTTTTATTTAAAAGATTTGTACATAAACACATGAATTGGAATATTTCAGTAAAATCTTGGTTTTCTAACGACAAAGCAGTTTTATGAATGGATTTAAAAGAGGTTCCAAACCAGGATAGCGATTTTTTAGATTTACAAGTAGTTCAAGTAATGGTAACAAAAATCCAAATTTTGTTATATGAACAGTTATTGGTTCTGACCAATCACCTTCAGCACCCATTGAATTTTTTACTTTTACCTTTACATCATAAATACCTGGTTCACGCCATGAGTTTGTAACAGTACAAGTCTCTCCTAACCTGTAATACCCAAGCCATCCGCTATTTGAACCATCTCCCCAGTCAAAGAAAAATTCAAGTGGTGGGTCTGTGTCAAAATCAGTTCTTACCTTAAATTCACAAGTGTCTGGTAACTTAGCACACTCTGGTCCAACAAAAGAGTCAAAAGTTGGGTCCATTTTAATATACAAACCCTTTCTATAATTAATGTCATCAAATGATATGTTTGGATCAAATGTTGGAAAATGACCATAATAATTATACCATGTATCAGGAAGTTCAAGACCGTCTGGTCCATTCCAACCATAATTTATATGAACATTAAAAGCGGGTGGACTACCAACATATTCATAACCATCAATAATCATTGCATGAGGAAATTTCTCTTGAGTTGTTTTATTATGACCTACCGTATAAAACATAATTGGTCGGCCGTGATCTATTTCATAAACGATTTCTGATTCATTTAGATCTATATCCCATTTAGTATATGCATTAATTGATGGAAAGTGCTCAATGAGCTCATTTATGAGGTCTGGTATAGCATCTGTATTATTAACAGTCAAGTATCCACCTGTTCCAAAATCCTTTTGAATTACGATTGCAGTATCATATAACAAACGGGAAACATTGTCTTTCTCAGGTTCTGGTGAAAAATTATCAAGTTTGTTTGACATATTATTCCAGCTGTAATCTGTTTCATCAAGATCACTTTCAATATGCCAAGGATCGATGGTATGGTTAGTACAATCATATTCAACATTACCTTCTGATTGAAGATTGTAATATTCAGAATGATAATTTATTATTTGACCTATAGCAACGGACCAGCAACCCAACCTGCACCGAGAAGTATGACTACTGTTTGTAAAGGGACAAAATCTTTTATAATGGCCATGTTGCCCCCACTCTGTTTCAATTAAATATGTACCTGGAAAATATTCACTTGAATTTTTATTTTTAGAGTTTTCAAGGACTAAATTTGAAGTAACAATTGGTACAGCACTTGTTATCAAAAGCATGCATACAAAAATTATTAATATTTTCTTTTTCATATTCTTACCTCCCCAGAGATACAACTTTACAATGTATTCATAAAATTTAAATATTTCTTATAAAAAAATATATGATTTAAAATATTGTATCAATAATTACTATTTGATTCACTATTTGTACATATGAAATAATTATACTATATATTACTTATTTTTGTTCAAATATTTAGTAACAACTCTTATCTTTTAAAAATGATTTTAAAGAAATTAGGAGGAAAAACCATGAAGAAAATATTTGCCATATTGTTAGTATTATTTTTAGTTTTGAATTGTTGTATAGCTAGTGGAATTTCTGAAAATGAGAAAAAAACACTACCGATATCAAATTCAGAGGAATATGACATGGTAATCATATCACCTGAAAAATTTTCAGATTCAATCCAACCATTAATTTCTCATAAAAACAGTTATGGTATTGATACTGTTTTAAAAACAACTGAAGAAATATATTCAGAATATTTTGGTTGTGACAAGGCAGAGAAGATTAAATATTTCATAAAGGACGCATTAGAAGAGTGGAATATCAGTTACGTACTTCTAATGGGTGGTAGAAAAGGACAACTACCAAGCTTTTACATACCTGGAAGGTATGTTCTTTTAGACGATGGATATACTGACCTTCCGTTTCTTTCTGACACATATTATGCTGACATATATAGAAATGGAGATGAATTTGATGACTGGGACAGTAATGGAGACGGAATTTTTGCAGAATGGGGAAATGATACACTTGATTTGGAACCAGACGTCTATGTAGGTAGACTTCCCTGTAGATATCCTTTTGAGGTAAAAATTGTAGTTGATAAAATAATAGAATATGAAACAACAGCATATGGTACAGATTGGTTCAACAAGATGGTAGTTCTCGGTGGAGACACAAATCCAGGAGTGGGCGATCCTTTTCCAAACGAAGGCGAAGCTGCTTGTGAATATATTTCTGATATGATGGTTGGTTTTGACATAACAAAACTGTACTGTTCTGATGAAACTCTAACAGGACATAAGGAACTTCTTGAAGAATTCAACAAGGGATGTGGTTTTATTCTGTATGAGGGGCACGGTCTTCAAAATAGAATTGAGACATTCAATCTGGATGCAGAACCAGTTGAGCCATTCCATAATAAATATGTTCCTCTACTAAGAAATAAAGGAAAGTATCCAATATCAGTTTTCGGTTGTTGTGTGACTGCTAAGTTTGATGTAACTATTTTAAATATTTTTAATAAAAATCGTTTTGGAAATTCTGATTGTGTTCCTGAAGAGATTGCCTGGAGACTGGTAAGAAAACCAAATGGTGGAAGTATAGCTCACATTGGTGCAACGTCAGTTGTATGGGGATATGCAGGAGATTTGAATGGAAATGGAATTCCTGATTCTGTAGAATTCGGCCTTCTTGAGTGGATAAATATGGAATTTTTCAGATTATACATTGAGGAAGGTTATGAGCATATCGGTGAGATGCATTGGGAGACAATGAGAAACTACTGCAACTCCTTTTCAGTTCATACAAATAAACTTGATTGTAAGCATGTCCAGCAGATAACACTAATTGGTGATCCAAGTCTAAAGGTTGGTGGATATCCAAGCATTTAAAATAGATAATTTGAACATTATCTCTTTAGAGATATTATTTATTTTTATTTTGTACAATTATTCAATAATATATCTTTAATATTGCAACAATATTCTAACAAATGGAGGAATAATGTGAAAAAAATAGTAGTTTCCTGCATAATTATGATGCTGGTAATTACAATAACACCGCTTGTAGCATGTGGAGAGGTGGCAAATGAACTTGAAAAAAATGATTTTAGATATGATGTTAGACCTAGGTTTCTTTTTGCACGTTTTAATCCATTATGGCAGAGACCTTTGAGACATCTTGATATAGTTTCATTTTCAATATATGAGGATACTGAAGAATCAGAATTCTTACACGCAAATATGAAAGTTAGAAATTTTAGGTTTTCCAAACTTCGTGCAAGTTATGTAATCTATTTTACCTTAGATAATGTTTGTTACTATTTAGGTGCTAGCACTCATACAAATGGAGAATCTTTAAGCTTTACTGCGGGTTATTTTGAAGAAGACGGCACAGGATATTATTCTGAAATTGAAGGTGAAATAAATCAAGAAGAAAGTGTGATTTCATGGAAAGTCCCAAAGGAAAAGATTGGAAATCCAGATATTGGGGATGAACTAGTCAATATCCATGCAAACACCTTCTTGACACTTCAAAAGAAATGTGATGCTAAACTTCCAATACATCTTGCACAGGATGTAGCAAGGCCACTCTTAAGAATTGGTTATTCATATTCAATACAGTGCTAAAATACAAAAGTTGGGAAATAATCCCTTCTTCTCTTTTTAAAAAAAAGAAAAAAGAGAGATTGTTTTTGTTTTATAGTATTAGAATTAGCTGTCTTAGAATTGGCAATAGATTTGGGAATTGTTGAAAGATTTTTTGTAACGGTGAGAAAGTAATTTCTCTAGTTCTTGGTACACTACAATATATACTTATACTACATGTATCTGCGGCATTATCCTGGTTAGTTAGCAAAATTTCTCCCGAATATTTACCCTTTTTATCTGGTGCAGTTACCTCAACATATACCTCTTCAGGATGAGAGGATCCAACAAAACCTCCATCTTCGTAAAAGGTCCAGTTTAATGTCCAGTTGGTTCCCCAATCAGGAAATACAGCTTTCCATTCAAGCATAGAACCAAAATCACCATTATTTATCACAGTAAAAGTGCCATTTACAAGTGTTCCACCAGGTGGAATGTCTTCCCATCTTAAATCACCATCACAGTCAAGGTCTGCAACTACAGGATCTCCCTCACCAGTTAATTGGAAACATCCGTCGCCAGGGCCATCCATTAATTCAGTAATATCCACCCAATCAGGGTAACCAAAATAATCAGATTGGAAGACAGCTTCATGCAGAACATATAGAAGTCCATGACCAGACCAATGCGATTGTGGAGGAAAAGCTCCTACTCCTTGAAATGAAACCCAGTATTTTTCTCCACCTGTAAAAGTGATTGGATCTATGAAATCAACCGAGTAGCTATAGTACCAATCACCGTCAATTTCTTCAATGAATGTCTCATGAACATCTGCATTTGGAAACACCTGCTCAAATATCTTAGTGCCAGGGGCATTTCCGTCACCTCGATCGGTATAGAAAGATACGTTCCAATCAAAGTCACCATCTTCGGCAGGATTCCAGTATCCACCTATCCAGTGAACATCAGTTACATCTGTAGTTTCCTCAAACTGAAAATCATCAGCGGCGATTGCATCAAAGTTCATTAAGGCATCCCACTGAGATGCAACAAAAGAATCATAGTGCATTCCGTTGTCCCAAACAACATTTGCTTTAGAGCTAGGTCCAGTACCATGACCAGTTCCAAATGGTTCTAATTTTGTTTTTGATTTAGTATTTGCAACAGCAACAGATGAAAAAATCATAACTGCTACTATTAACAAAACAACTGCTCCTTTTAAAAAATATTTGTTTTTATCCATTTTTTCCTCCCTAATTTTTTTAAAATTGTTATAGGATATTTGAATATAAATATTTCCTTTTATAAAAATAAAAAAGAAAAAATGAAAAGAATTTTTTATTTTATAATAACGATTGGACCTAATACAAATCCCTGAAATTCTTCAATGGTTGTATTTGCTGATGGAGAACTTGCAGATATAATTACATTAATTTTACCAAATCCAAATATCCCATCAGTTGCAATTGTTATTTCCTCGTCAACTAATAGTGTATCATAGGTTTCTTCTGAAAACTTGTCAATCAGTTTAAGAATCCCTCCTTTAACTGAAATATTACAATTAACATCATAAGCATCAAGAAGACCAATGTTTTTAATTGTTGCACTAGCAGCTCCAATTCCTCCTTTGATATCAATTACATCAAAGAAAGGTGCCTCAGAGACTATTGTCACAGTAAATGGCTCTGACCAGCCACTGTCAAGACCAAATTGATCCCTTGCTTTTACTCTTATTTCATAATCTCCGGGTATATCCCAACTATGGCTATTTGTTGCAGTTTCACCTGAGGAATACCAGTCAGACCAAGAAATTGTACCATCACCCCAGTCAAAACAATATTTTATGTATCCTCCGTTTGGATCAGTTGACATTGTTGTATAGCTATATTCAAGACCAACACCACCTGTTTCCGGTCCAACTGGAACATCGGGTACATTTGGAAAATCAGATACCTTTCTTATCCTAAGTGAAGGATCACTAAATGGCTGCCACTCCTCAACACATTTATATCCATGTGCTGACCAAACTCCAAACTCAGTAAGATAATTGTTAAGTGCTTTCACCCACAGATCACCAGTTGATTTTGCCTCAAGAGGTCCATATGCCTTGAATGCACTCATCTCCATTCCACCAGTAAGACCATCCGTACATCCATAACCTGGAATACCCCATCCAAGTGCTGAATAACCATATGAAGCAATTCCCCCACCATCAGGGTTTTTAATCCAAGACCATCCAAAGCAGTTCTTACTAGAGAATTGACAGTTTGAGCACCCACCAATTACTACAACAGGTAAAAGTTCTTGATTATTTAGTAGTTCAACTCTAAAATGAAAATATCCAGTTAAAGGCCACCATGTATCGAAATCACCAGGGGGATGAGTAACCCAATTATCATGAGTTCCATGCCCGGTCATATATAGAAAACCTGAACCATTTTCTACCGCTGAATCAATATTAATTGCATATTTCAGTTTACCATTTGAAGCCCATATCTTTTCCTCACTAAAGCCAGACATATAGGTGAGTGCATTCTGGTTTAGATGTTCACCTTCAAGGACACTTTGAAAATCATCAAATGTGTCACCACCAATTATTACGAAATCTGAGAACCAATCCTGCATTACCGCTCCAGTTGATTCATATGTGATTATCTTACTAATAACACCGTCAATCTCATCAATATCTCTAAAGTTCAGTCTACCCAAACAAACGTCAGGATAAAGGTCTACAATATCAGTTCTACCCTCATAGTTATATTCTCCAAATAGGTCGTTATTATTTGAGTCCCAACTGCAGAAGTCTCCATGGGAATCATAGATATCTGCAAAATATAGATCACTATTGAAGTTTATTTCCTCTCCATCCTGAACATATGAGGCTCTTGCAGGAACCTTGTTTATTCCACCCCCAAGTAGAACATATGTTATATTCCAGTTTTCTATTGCATCTTTTATGAAGTATTTGATTTTTTCAGCATTATCCCTACCATTTACAGGGAAAATTTCTCCATTATAGATTTCTTGATTTGTTACACAAATAGTCTCAATAAAACAATCGTTTCTGTAATCTACAAGTGGCTGCATTTCTTCAGAAAATTCTTCAGGTGTAATTATTACCATGTCGTACTCATCAGGAAAATTTAATGGTTCCGTGGGCTTATTATATTCTACCTTTATATCAAAAGAATCTGCAAATTTTATTAGATTAATGGCTGGAGAATACCTTACCGGATTAATTTTTATATTTAGAATTACCACACGGTTTGAATCATCAAGACCCGAACCTACATTATATGTAAACCAACTATCTGGATAGAATTCAACACTATTATAGACACTGCTATCCTTAAAAATCGACTTATCAGTATATTTGTTTTTTTCAAATGAGTTCACACTACCAACAAGTCTAGGTTCAGGTGCTGGTTCAATATAACCTGTAATTTCAATTACAGATATATCAAAAGGTATGCAAACAACATTTTCTATTTTTGTTCCAAATGGAAATATCAATGTTTTGGAGTAAATCGGTAATATCGGTTTTCCAGCTAGCATTAATTGAGATGTTTGTTCATTTAATTCAACTTCGACAAAATTATCATTTTCAATCAAAATCGGTTCAGAAAAAACTATTGATTCAGAAATTTCATAGGTAAAATTATTATCTTTGGCATTTATTGTAACACCTATAGAAATAGTTGACAGTAGCATAAAAACAAACAAACTAAGTATTTTTACTTTCATTTTGTAGTCCTCCCTCAAATTATTAATTTACAATTTTATAATAAAATATTTTAATTTAAATATTTCCTTAACAATAGTTAATTAAAAAAAAGGAAAAATAAGAATATTAAATCAAAGTAAAGATAAGCAATTGAGAACCACTAGTATATTTTACTACATCATCTGCAATGACACCTATTTGGATTTTTCCAAGTCCAAAGAATAAACCTGATTTTATAGACGTAGTATCGCCAGGATTAAGATTAACTGCTTCCCTCTTATTTATTTTTGTTTTACTAAGTAGACCACCATAAACTACAATGTCGACTGGAATATTTGTTAATGTTTCGTTTCCAATATTTGTAATTTCAACGGATACTCCCAATCCTCCATTTATACTAAGCTCAATTTCAGGATCTCCAATTTCAGCTAATAAAAAAGCAACATCCATATCCCTCTCAATATCATTTTGAAATAGTTTGCCATTTCCATCTGGTGATTCAATCCAACCAAATACAGAGTCAGTTGGACTATATTTGCTAAATATTGATACCCATCCACATGTAAGATCAAAGCAGAGACCAAGGTCTACCTCAAAATGATAGAGCTCAAACGGACCATCTGGCCATTCATCAGGATAATCATACATAATACCAGTTTCAGTATATTCTGGAACAACATCTTCAAATGAAAAAATCACAGAACCAGGTTCTCCATTGTTATTTTCATAGAAAATGATGTCAAAAGTCATGCCCTCTGGACTACCGGGAAACCATGTTTCATTTTGTCTAATGACAGTCTGACCCCACCAGTGAATATGACATATTGGAAGAGTTAAACCAGAGAAATCTTCATAAACCGTCCATCCTTGATCCGGATCGCTTACCAAACCAAATGGCATGGGATTACCTGGAAGAGAAGGAAGCTGCCTGAAAATTCCACCTTTATTAATATTAGGATTGCTATCTGATTCATTTACAATTCCAACAACAGGAATTGTAGTTGAAGTAATTAGCATCAAAACAATGATTCCAACTATTTTTATTTTCATTAAATAATCCTCCCTTCAGAGTTTTAATTATCAATATAATAATAAAATAATTTAATTTAAATATTTCCTAAAAAAACATCAGATTAGTAAAATAACTTTAGCAATCCTTCAAGTATCGGAAAAATTTCAATAATCCGTTGATACCAAACAAATGTTTTTCCTCTGGTTCGAGGTATTGTAACCTCTATGCTATCAGACCATTCACTTTCAAGCCCATAAATATCTTTTACTTTTACACGAACAATATATGTCCCATGCCAAAAGTCATGACAAATTTCAACTGGCTCACATTGAGGGTAGGGTCCCACCCATCCGCTAGTTGTACCATCACCCCAATCAACCAAATAAAAGACATCATCAAAATCAAGATCTGTACAATGAACTATTACACAGTACTCTTCTCCTGCTTTACCACTGGGTGGACCATCAATATTTGGCTTTTCAGGTGGATTGTTTTCAAACGGCTCCATTAATGGATACCTGTCCTCATTATCACCGTCTGGAATATGATAGGGAGTATCTCCAATGCCATCACCATTACTGTCTGTTCCATTATAATCATCCCAATAGTTACCGATTATCCCATTATCCCAATAATTATCAAAACTGTCACTTGCCTGCTTATCATTATCAATTACGGAGTTTGAATAAAAAACATTACCATTAGACCCACAACAGGAATATAGACCTATCTCATTTCCTTCAACCCAATTAAGAAAGATCCTATTGTTAGTTACTGCCTTTACACGAATTGCGTATCTGTTTTCTGTGCAGACGTTTTTTGAAATGATGTTTCCGTCTGATTTAATATTTAGGTAAATTGCATAATAGGTATTAGAGTGAAGATAATTTCTTGTTATGCTGTTATTCATACTATAATAGATTTTAATTCCTTCATAATTGTCAATGACATAATTTTTATAGATTGAACTGTACATGAAATTTCCACGAGTATAGATTCCAAAAGTACAATTTGAAACTTCGTTATTTGAAATGTTGTTATTTATAAAAAACAGTTCTTCATTTTCTTCTGATAAATAGATACCATATTCAAATCTTCTAATATTATTATTGAAAATCTTATTTTCTGATGAATGCAAGTTTATACCTATTATATCAATATTGAAAATGTTGTTTCTAATTGTAAAATCTTTTATGCTGCAGTTGTCAGCAGAAATATAGATTGTGGAATTTTCGTTTTGTTCAACAGCCCCTGGAAATAGTATAGTATTTTCTTTATCTTCACCAATAAGAGAAAGTGATTTCCAAAGTAGGATACTTTCATAATATGTCCCTGAATAAACAAAAACTGTATCCCCTTCCGTTGAATTGTCGATTGCATCCTGTATCTTTGTAAAGTTACCCGGTCCAGTACCTCCTACATATAAGGTGTTACCATATGATAATATAGAGCTTGATTTTCTCTCAATAATCTTACTTCCTATTGAAGGTGTAAAACAAGTACAAATAATAAAAATGATTGTTACAATAGCTAGCAATTTTCTTATCAATATTTTTCCCTCTCAATTATTATAGTCTTTTTAATTATTATAATATTTCCATTTATTATAAATGTAACTGAAAAATAATTCAATAAATACCTTTAGGATACGAGGGGAGACAGTTCGTATCCAAAAAAACATACCTATTGAATTTGGGTAGTTAATTAATTTACCTTTCCTTTGCCTCCCTAAGATTATGAATTGATAACATACTTAAAAATGTTATCATTTTTAATTGACAGTTGGTTTAATATTAAAACATATTATCTGTTGGATGGAGTTGTGCTCTCCAAACTATTATCATATCAGATGCTTCATTTCCTGCAAAATCGCGAGCTGTAGCTTTCAATTTGTAAAAAAATATCATCATCGAATATTCTTCCCATAACCAAATATATGGATATTCATAATCAACATCTCTGATTTCATCATCAATATAGAAAGTTACAGATTCAACTCCAATGTTATCAGTTGCATTAACTACTATATAAATAGGATCAACAAGACCATTTATATATGCAATATCAAATGGTATTGGAATTTTAAAATTAAAACCAAATAAGGTGATATAATAAAATCCGGATTCCGGATAGATTACTTCAACAGTTGGAGGAATATCATCTTCATATTCAACATATTTTCTATAAAAATATTTAGAATTTCCAAGACTACATACAACAGAGCTAAAACTTGATAATAAGATAACAAGGAGAAAACCAAAAGCTAAACATTTTTTAAAAATATTAGGTGTCATAACTATCCTGCTCACCAATAATAAATGGTTTTAGTGCTGGACGAAGGTCAAAATTTACTAGACGAAAAACAATGTCTTGAAAAGGAAATGGCATCGGAATACTAAATGCTCCTCTGATTTTTTTAGGAAGTAACCTTGGTCTGTTCCAATAATTATTCTTCCATTTATTCCTACAGTTTTCAAAATATGCATTACGATTGTTTCTTAAAAAGTTATTTTGTTGAATTGTATTTCTTCTAGAAGATTGAAGCTCTATCCCACAATTAGAACTTTTTATTTCGTTACCTTCAATGGTATTACTATTTGAATGATAAAATAAAATACCGTTAAGAAAGCCCCCTGAAATAATATTAGATGAAATTATATTATTGTTGGATCCATTAAACAATAACCCATATATATTGCTTAATATTTCATTGTCATTTATTGTATTTTCATTGCTATTCATTGCTCCTATTCCGATACTATTATTTGATATGATATTTCCTTCAATTGTATTACTATCACTATATAATAGATAAATACCACAGAGAAGATTTGATTCAATTATGTTGTTTTTTATTGAATTACTAGAACTCCAGACACATATACCAGATGACCTGTTGGTTGAAATGTAGTTATCCTCAATCAGGGTGTAGTTTGAGCGAACATCTATTCCAGCAACAAGAATCATATTTCCACCATTTAGGACGCTAAATCCACTAATTTTAACGTTATCTGCTGAAACCAAAATGACGCTCCAATTCTTCACTCCAAGAACTTCGGTTGTATCTTTGTTTTCACCAATCAGATTAATTGAATTATTTATGTATAAATTCTCATTATAAGGTGAACCTTCATCAAAAACAAAAACAGTATCTCCATCGGCTGCAAGTTCAATTGCACTTTGAATTGTTGAATGATTTCCTTCTCCAGTACCACCGACATAGAAAGTGTTACCATTTGATATTATTTCTTCAGATTCAATATTTACTATTGCTTGAAAAGATGGTACTGCTGCTAGACAAAAAAATAGAATTGTAATACTTAATGCTAAACCTCTTTTTATTTTTATATTAAACGTAAAAACACCTCCAGTAGTGGATATCTTTTAATTATTAGACTAAATATTGAAAATGAATAAATTCTATAACGTGGTATTGAAACACTAAATTGACCCCATTCACTATATTCTCCATGTTCATTAAAAGCTCTTACCCATATTGTAAAATCACCCATCATAGTCCAGGTGTGATTTGCTATTACCTCTGATAAATTTAAGGGTGGACAAATAATTTCAGAAGTTCCATCACCCCATTTAATTTCGAAACAAATCCTATCTTCTGTATCTATTGAAAAAGTGTAGTTATGTTTACCATTGACTCTGCACTCGGTTGGACCATCAATTTTTGGAACAGGAAATCCACAATAACCTGTGGAAAAAGACCATACCGATCCAATACTTTTTTCTCCTTCCCTATCCCAGGTAACTATCTTCCAGTAATATGTCTCAAATAATTGCATATCTCCATCACCATATGGATCAAACGAGGTTGTTGTCTGATTCCAGGTTTGTTGTGTTGGCGGATCGTATAAACCAAAATAAACATCGTATGTAAGCTCGTCCCATCCATTTGGATCCCACCCTGTCCAGTTTATAACTGCCCAAACTGGTATTTGCTCTGCTCCATCAGGGGGATCTGGATTTTTTGCAGGATATGGTGGATAATTAGGTGGGATTTTAAAAACCCATATAGGGCCTTCAGTTGAACCATGTGGATCCCAAGCAACAATCTTCCAATAGATTGTAGTGTTAGGTTCAGGTGGAAAAACAAATGGATCCCATATTGTTCCAGATATATTATTTGCAACCATAGGTGGTGGATTTGTTAATCCAAAATAAACATCATAACATACCTCATCACCATCAGGATCACCGCCTTTCCAAGATAACCAAGGTCCACTAATAACACCTGTTGTACCATTCATAGGTCTTGGATTATGAGGAACATAAGGAGGATTATTCTCTGGAGGATAATCCCATGGGATTACAAATCCTGTAACATCAACTTCTTGAGGAAACTGACCTACATGGCCGCAGTCTCCAGTTTCTTTATCACATTCATATAATTGATAAGGATAATCTGGAGGTGAACCAGGAGCAGCAATGTATAAAATATCATCTTCTTTGCAAAAATCACCATCACAAGCATAAATTAGATTAATACCCAGTGAACCAACCTCTGTTGCATCACCAGTATCTGTATCAATTGTCCAAAGTTTATCATTTCCAAGATCCCAACCATATAAGGTACCTTCAGAATCAAATGCCAAACCAACCATATAGTTTACACTTGAACCAAAAGCACCAATTTGACTTTGTTCACCAGTTTCCGGATTGATACTAAATAGATAGTTACTATCTGAACTTCCATACATATTTTCTGTTATTGGATCGTATGCTATTCCTAAAATTGCTGTACCACCTCCTCCAATGCTCCACATATCACATGTTTCTATATCTATTGCATATAAAATACCACTATTATATTGACAGCCATAAATATAATAATCATCTGACCATGTTCCACTTGAAAGAAAATCGCTATCCTCAGCAGATTTTTCACAGATATTGGTAAGATTACCTGGATTACTTAATGTGAATTCATAAAGGCTGTTAGACATAATAATACCTTTATGATTGCATGAATACAAAATATTTTGATTAAAATAATCATTTTCTATAGAATTTCTAGATGATGATACAAAACTTGTAAATATAAGAAGAAAGGTTATTCCAGCTGCAAATATAACATATTTCTTCATATTTTTTCCTCCTATTTTTCATGTTTCATGATACCATTCAATATTTCCAAGGGCGTTACCCTGAACAATTGGAGTACCAAATCCAGATTGAGAATAATGACCTATGAAACGATAAGCATAAACAAAAGTAGCAAATTCTTCAAAAAATACAACTCTTCCGTTTTTCCATCCAAAACCAGTTAATTTGAATAATCCAATACCCTCGTTTGTCAAATTTACCTCCCCACGGTATTTTGCTCTTTTGGTTATCCACTCCAGTGATACCCATATACCAAATATATGGGTAACAATTTCTTTATATTCATCAATTGACCTATTATTTAATTCAATTTCATCAGCAATAATTACAGGATTTAGAGAAATAGTAACAAATAAAATAATTACTCCAGTCGCAAGAGTTTTACTTAACATACTACAATGTATGTGCAGGCTTAACTACCTCCCTCAATATTACATTGAAGATAGTATATTTAAATGTTTCATATAAAAGAATTATTAATAAATAACTAATAAAAAATAAGAAAGAATTACCCTTGTTCAGAAAGAATAATTTTACCGACAGCCCATCCAATATTATGAAATGTCATCCAGCGCATTTTAACAATTCGTTTTATTTATATTATATAAGTAGATGATTTTGCATTATTTCTAAGATGAAATTTAAGGTAAACTCTTATATATCATATGCCCCATACGTTATGCGTGTTAATAATTAACATACTTATTGGGGGTAAAAAATATTGAAATCAAGAATATTAATATTTTCTGTCTTTATTTCAGTTATCCTTCTTATAACGCCTTCAATCTCATCAATACAGTTCAATCATATTAATATTGAAAATAATAATAAAAATATTACAACAAATATTTTGTGTCTTCTTAATAAAATATTTAAAGATCCTGCTCCAAAATGGTTTACTTTTTTTTATTATTTGATTATACTTTCCCTAAATTTAAGAATTGTATTAGTAACACCTTTTGCAGTAAAACCTGGTGGAGAATACTGGTGGTCTTATGAAGTAAATAGTTATTTTTTCTGTTTAATCTTACTTACACTTGTTTATAGATTTGCATTTTGGTATAATCTTTTTGATAGAATACTTGAAAAAAACAACTGGGAAAGACCATAAAAAATAAGGGGGAGGGAGTAGGCTTGAGCTAGTATTT
>Ga0209536_100001118_pt1 | contig 44353 bp, 34 predicted proteins | sample DeeMarSeWOR28_12_FD_187461 | JGI IMG/M metagenome (GOLD analysis project Ga0209536, IMG submission 187461) | Marine sediment microbial communities from White Oak River estuary, North Carolina - WOR-2-8_12 (SPAdes) (version 2) | ecosystem: Environmental > Aquatic > Marine > Intertidal zone >...
TAGACAACACTTTTGCCTCGCCAGCTTTGCAGCGGCCGCTTGAACTCGGCGCTGACTTTGTCGTCCACAGCACGACCAAATACATCAGTGGCCACTCCGATGTAGTCGGCGGAATAATTGTTCTCAACGATACTGAGGTCTATGATGAACTAAAGTTCCTGCAGAACGCTATCGGCGCAGTTCCAGGGCCAATGGACTGTTTTCTCACTTTACGAGGAATCAAGACCTTAGCCTTGCGCATGGACGCCCACTGCCGTAACGCCACCCAGGTTGCCCAGTTCCTGGCTGACCACCCAGGAATCGATGAGGTTTTCTTTCCAGGTCTCCCTAACCACCCTCAGTTCGAATTAGCCCAGAAACAGATGAAAGGACCCGGGGGCATGATCGCTTTCGTACCCAAGGGCGGGGAGGCCTCAGCCCGGATCATCGCTCGAAAGACCAGGCTCTTCACCCTGGCTGAATCTCTTGGTGGAGTGGAATCGTTAATTGAACTACCCGCTCCGATGACCCATGCCTCAGTCGCCGATTCTCCCCTAGCCGTCGACCCGGCCTTCGTCCGATTATCTGTGGGCATCGAAGGAGCCGGCGACCTGATAGATGATCTAGCTCGAGCGATCCATCGAGCTGATTATCAGAGGTAAAAGACTATTCTAAAGAAAACCCGACCTCAAAAACCGAAATATCAAAGGTCTGAATGAAAGTTCTTGTTTCTGGTTAAAGTCATAAGCAAGGCCGTTGAGGATTGTTTCGTAATGCATATGTTATACTAGAGCTCTATCTGGAAGGCCCTATCCGGATGACGCCCAATTTATTGGGACTTCCGTCGGACTCTCGTCCACCTAGAGCTTTCGGTGTAAATTAGATATTTTGGAAAGAACTAATAGTTGATATGGAAATATTAAAAAAAGTTGGGTTGCTCTTCGTCGACACCTACAAGAAATGGCTAGACGACCGGGCTATGCGTATGGCTGCAGCCCTGGCCTATTACGCCCTATTTTCTCTCGCACCGATCCTCGTCATCGTAACTGGTTTTGTCGGTTCACTCATCGAGAGATTTTTGGGAGATTTAGTTGAAACTGTAAACCTAAATTCGACATTATCAGGAATTCTTGGCCCAGACGTGACCGAGTTAGTTCTTGATATGGTAGAGAGCACGGCCGTCGACAATTCGATAACTTCATCGCTGCCCATCGTTTCCATTATAAGCATCGGCATTGTACTTTGGGGCGCTACGAGCATCTTTAAGTATCTCCACGAAGCACTCAATACTATTTGGGGGGTCGAGCCAATCGTCAAGGGCGGCGTTTTAGTTACCATCAGGCGTTATGCGGTGTCTTTCGTCATTGTTTTTTTGCTTGGCTTCCTGCTGGTTTTATATTTGATTCTGATTGGCGTCCTTTCATTTCTGCTGCCTGCCTTAGCAAAATTTATTCCCGATGCCCTGGAAATCTTGCCTGACTTCAGGGTAATTCAGCTCTCTCAATTTGTGGTCTCATTTCTGGTTGGAACACTTCTGTTCAGTGCCTTTTTCAAGATTTTGCCTGACGTTGAAATACAATGGCGTGATGTTTTCGTTGGTGCGGCATTTACAGCGTTACTCTTTGGGATTGGCGTTTTTGTGCTGAGTATATACTTTACTTTTTATAGTAGTTCCCTCTATGGCGCGGCTGGTTCACTTGTCGTTCTCCTGCTTTGGTGTTACTACTCGGCCCAGATATTTTTATTCGGTGCCGAATTCACTTACATGTATGCCACTCGTTTTGGCTCAAAGATCAGGCCGGCCGACTACGTCGAGGTAGAAAAAGTTGGCGATGAAGATAAAGTGGTAGAGGGAGAGCTAGAGAGCGGTTCGCCAGAGATGCGATAATTACCGGCCGCTCCAGAATACTTGTCTTACTTCGAAGCTACAAAGACTATCCATTCACCGGCGTCATACAAGGGCAAACCGTCCCAAGCGGGATAGACATCGACGGAATCGAAACCAGCCGCCATCATCATGTTGGTCATCTCCTGGACGGTGTAGCTTTGATCACACAGAATAATCTCATCCAACTGACCACTGTCCAGGTGCAATGTGTGAAAACGATCGACTGAAATCGCCAGCTCCTCTAACCAGAACCGTTCACCCAAATGAATAAAGGGGCCGTCGCCCCACAGTCCAGTGTTATCGGTAAACCACCAGGTGCTATCGTTCTTATCCACTTGTTGCTGATCAAGGATCTCGACGACCAGCCGGCCGCCTGGCTGCAGCGCCAGGGCAATTTGTTCCAGCAACTGTTCCGCCTCCTCAATGGTAAAAACGGATAATTGCCCATACAAAAATAGTGCACCATTAAAGTTAGCGCTACGATAATCCATCTGGCGCACATCGAGCTCGACGAAGTTGCATTGTTTGGAAAACCCTCTTTTTTGGGCCAACTCCCGGGCATAGGCAATGGAAGCCGGTGAGAAGTCGATACCGGTAGCCAGGCAACCTCTGCTGGCGAGTTCGACGGCATATAATCCAGGACCGCACGTCACATCCAGCACTTGGGCTCCCGGCATTAAGGCCAACTTTGACCAGAGCCAGTTGATTTGTTGCAGGCGTTCGGCCGGTTGCCGTGAGGCAGCACCATGTGACTCGTCTAGATGTTCGCGGAGCATCCTTTCTGAGAATCCGGGCTCGTCCCAGGGCAAGTTTCCCCCATCGGACCAGGAAGTTGGCCGTTCCGGCCGTCGATATATCCGCCACAGGGCCTGGGCCAACTTTTCTCGTGTTTCCTTCATAGCCCGTAATTATACGCGATTAACTGAGCCAGTGTTCCCCACTGTGAAAGATTGGAACCTGTAGAACGTTAAAATCTCGTAGGTACGCAGCGCCCATTGACGATTTTGAAAAAGCAAGCCATAAACACTTAACCGCCGATAAATTCCCTGGTATTGGCTGAAATTCCACGTTAAACTGGATGGGCTATGCCGCTTCTACCTCGTGAACTCCTCAATAAACGGTATCGCATCGTCAACCTGTTGGCTGAAGGACCGTACGGGGCAGTATACCGGGCCTGGGATCAGGTTGGTAAACGAGATGTGGCTATCAAGGAATACCTAGATCCGTCCCCAGAGATACAACGACTGTTTCGAGCTGAAGCCAGCCGCCTGGCCAGTAATAAGCACCCTCAATTGCCGACCGTTAACGATCATTTCTGCCTGGAGGATGTCGGCCAATATCTAATCAGCGATTACGTTGACGGCATTAATTTGCAGGCACTACTGAACGAATATGGTCCCTTGCCCTCCGACCTGATCGTCGAATGGTTACAAAGTGCCTCGGTGCCTTTAACTTACTTGCACGAAAAGAAACAGCTTCATTTAAACATTAAGCCTGCCAATATTCGCCTCACGCCAACGGGTGACGTCTTTCTCGTCGATACGGGCCTTCCGGGGTTGGGCGTGAGCCTGGGCGCCAGTGGTTATGCGGCACCCGAGCAGCAGACCCAAGGATCGGTCACCATCGCCAGCGATATTTATAGCCTGGGGGCAACGCTTTACACATTGTTAACGGGAAAGGTACCGCCAGATGCCTTGCATCGTGAGAGCGGACTGAAAGATTTGATTCCAGCACGAGAAATGAACCCCGATGTAGAGCCGTACTTATCGATTGTTGCCAATCGGGCTATGGATCTGAGGCCGGATGTTCGGTATGAATCAGCTGCTGATTTTGCCCGAGCCCTAGAGCGTCCGACCGGACGGTCGACGGCTTTTTTCGATCAGCCAAGGCGCACCGAACCTGGTCTAAATCCGGTGGCTCCACCGCGTTTGCCGGAAAAAAAGCGAAAACAGATTGAACAACGCACCATTATCGCTCTAGCAGCTGCCTTATTGCTGGTCATCGGCGTTATCATTGGCGTGGGGCTGGCTAGCCAGACGCCAGCGGCCGGGGAAGCTCAGGTTGCTGTTACTGCCACGTTGAGATCTCAGATCATTGCTGCGCTTACCGCCATTACAACGGTGACCCCATCGCCCGTTCCGAGTGCCACGCCGATTCCAACTCCTCAGCCCATAGTAGATGAGAAATCAGGAGCTAACATGATCTATATGCCTGGGGGAGTATTCCGCGTGGGCGCTGACGAAGCAGAACCGGACGAGGCACCCACACATCTCGTGCGCTTAGATCCCTATTTCATCGACGAGACAGAAGTGACGAATGGACAATATGCCCGATGCGTGGATGATGGTGAATGCAGTCCGCCGAGTCGTTCTGGAGCGACATATCATCCGGCCTATTATGGTGATACCGCCTATGCAGATTATCCCGTTATTTTCGTGAATTGGTTTGCAGCCCGCGATTTTTGCAATTGGCGAGGAGCCCGTTTGCCGACGGAGGCGGAATGGGAAAGGGCAGCAGGCTATGATCCAGCCATGGGTATAAAATACACATATCCTTGGGGTGATATCTTCGACGGGACCTTGCTCAACTTTTGTGATGTTAACTGCACACGTGATGATAGAAATGCCGACTTTGACGACGGATTCCGAGATACGGCGCCGGTGGGAACTTACCCTGATGGTCGTTCTTCGATTGGCCTTTACGATATGGTTGGGAACGTTTTGGAATGGGTGAGTGATTGGTATGATCCACGTTACTATCAACAGTCGACAGACACAAATCCGCTTGGCCCATTGGATGGTACCTACAAAGTCGTGAGGGGTGGATCATGGCTGTCCCCGGAAGATGAGGTCCGGGTTAGTGGCCGGGGCTCATTTGATCCGAGTGTCAGCCGAGCACACCTGGGATTCCGCTGTGCAATGACGGCACCATAATTTACTTTGTCCGCCTAAATTTTCAGTTTTTCTTGACTGTTTTTTCCGAATCTGAAAATCGCTATTCTATTATCATCGATCCTGCGTGAGTATTTTTATGTCACTTATATACTCTGTCTTATCGAGAAGGGATTGGAGATTCGGAGCCTAAACATCGGCTTTATTGGCATCGAATTGTAAATTTGAAAATCTAGAGTATAGTAAAAATGATTGCCAGAGCCGATGGCTTGATGTTCCATGCCAGATGAACAATGGTACGGGACAGGTGATTGAGAGAGGCGGATCGCGGAAGCTGTGTTCAATACAGTAAGGAGAAAGTAGCTAGCGTAGAATTCATAGGTAACGAGCTACTGGAAACCAACGGTTCCTTAGTGGATCGTCGTGTCTCTGAACTAGAAAACGCGAACCGAAACGTGAACGAGCATTGGGGCCAGCCCCAACTAAACGCCCTACATCAAATTGGACTGCAATTGCAAGGACTAAGGTCACCGGATTCTTTGGCCCGGGAGGTCCTGCAAATATTGTCAACAACCCTCGATTACAAGCGTTGTGCGATATTATTGGTCGACAGTGATGCCGGGCGACTGAAACCCTTCGCCCTTAGCGAAGAGGAGTACGGGAGGGATTTTCCCCAAGCTATCGAAAAATTTGTGGCAACCCATGATTTACGCCTTGGTGCCGGTTACATCGGTAGCGTTGCTGATAATGGGCAATCCCTCTGTATCGGAGATGTGCCGGGCGAGCTTCGCTTTGACGACGTTCAGTCCGAAGTCCTATCGGCTGTTTGTGTGCCAATTCGGATTGAAGATGTCATTATGGGTGTCGTGAGCGCTGAGAGCGATCGCTACAATGCTTTTACCCAGTCTGATCTGAAACTGTTAGAAATTATAGCCAGCCAACTGGCAATCGCCTTCCAAAATGCGCATCTAAAATCCCGGATAAGCCCGGATTCAAGAATAGGAGAACCAGGACAAGTCCGACCAGATATCCTCGAGGCTGAACTAGCGCCTGGTCAGATCCCTGCCAAGATGGATGAGGAATCAGAAGCTCGATTCCGCGCCATCGTTAAAGAACTCCAGTCCCAAAATGAAGAGTTAAATGCATTTAACCATACTGTGGCGCACGATTTGAAAAATCCTCTATCCATCCTGATCGGGTTTGCAGAAGTTTTGGCTCAGGATTACGGTGAAGGCGAGGATGAAGTACTAGCTCAGGGCATACGTGTGATTTTGGAAAATGGTCGACGTATTGAGAACATCATAAGGGAGTTGCTCCTCCTGGCGGAAGTCCGGCAACTGGATGAGATTACTATCGAGCCATTGGACATGGCTGGTATCGTCGTCGAGACGAGGAATCGTCTGAGCAATCTCATTGCTGAGCATGAAGCAAAAATCATCGTTCCTGCGGCCTGGCCAACGGCCGAGGGTCACCGGCCATGGGTTGAGGAGATTTGGGTAAATTATCTCAGTAATGCGATTAGGTATGGCGGAAGGCCCCCGAAAGTAGAGCTAGGGGCTATGGTGCAGTCTGATGGTATGATTCGCTTTTGGGTGAGGGACAATGGTAAGGGCATACCAAAGGAAGATCAGCATCGCATTTTCGTCCCCTTTACAAAACTACAGCAGGTGAATACGAAAGGGCACGGACTCGGATTATCTATCGTTCAACGAATCACCACCAAGCTGGGTGGCACCGTCGGCGTCGAAAGCGATCCAGGCGCAGGGAGCTTGTTCTGGTTCACCCTACCCATGGCGGAGACTCCGGACCAGCCAGGCACGTAAAGCCTATCTTAACTGCAAACCTTAATATAGAAGGTGTGCAAGAAGCCTCATTCTGGTAAAACACTTCAGTTTAAAAGCGGTATAATCAATGGTCAATAAAACTGCCGGTCAAACCGGTCATTATCTGTTGCTGGCAGGTTTTGCTTTGCAGACGGAGGCACAATGCACTTATATAATGCCCTTACCCGAAAAACCGAGTCTTTTGTACCAACAGGAAATGAGGTCACTGTCTATGTTTGTGGGATTACACCCTATGATACAACTCACCTGGGTCACGGTTTCACTTATGCGGTTTTTGATATCCTCATTCGCTATCTTGAATTCCTAGGCTATCAAGTACGATACGTGCAGAATGTGACCGACATTGACGACGATATTCTGCGAAGAGCCCGAGAAGTCGGTGATGATTGGGTGTCACTTGGAAATCACTGGACCACCCATTTTATCGACGACAATATCGCACTCAACATTCGGCCGCCAGATTTCTTTCCCAGGGCTTCTGAGGTCATTACTGAAATCGTTGGCGCAGTACAGGAACTTCTATCGACCGGCGTTGCCTATGAATCGGGTGGGAACGTCTACTTTCACGTAGCTGCCGATCCCGATTACGGCAAATTGAGCCGCCTAAACCATGGCGAAATGCTTCCTGTGGCCAATGAGCGGGGCAATAAACCTGATGATCCTCACAAGCGCGATCCCTTGGATTTTGTCTTGTGGCAAGCACAATCACTCGGCGAACCGGCCTGGGAGAGCCCATGGGGCTTGGGCCGGCCCGGCTGGCATATCGAATGTTCGACCATGTCGGTCAAATATTTAGGACAACCCATCGATCTTCATGGGGGTGGAGAAGATCTGATCTTTCCTCATCATGAGAGCGAGATCGCCCAAGCCGAATGTGCAACCGGTCAAGAGCCCTTCAGTCGCTTTTGGTTTCATATCGCCATGGTTAGATACCGGGGTGAAAAGATGAGCAAATCGCTCGGAAACTTGATCATGGTACGCGATTTGCTTCACGCAGGCTATACGGCCGATGCTATCCGTCTCTATTTGGCTAACCATCACTATCGCCAACCATGGAGCTACGAAGTGAGTGATCTAAAGAAATCTGAGGTTTTGGCAAATCAATTCAGGAACGCCGTTTCAGTTACAGGCGGGAACGGGCAACCGCTCGATCCGGGTCCGGCCGAGAGGGATTTTCGGCGAGCAATGAATGATGACCTTAATACGGCGGTTGCTATCAATGTCCTATCCAAATTTGCTGGTGAAATTGTGACTAGTGCTGGGGCAGGATTGAACGTGGATGATGCCCAGTGTTTGCTAAGAAGAAGATGTGGCATCCTGGGTCTACGGCTGGACCATCAGCAGCCAGAAAGCCGGGTAATCGCTGGTTGGCAAGAACATCGACGGCGTTTTGCCAGTTAAGTCCCCTGCATAGATGTAACTCTCGACATGTTCCCCTTCTATCAGGTGCCGCCGATGGTTACCAGTTCTCGATTCAGTATTCCTTTCACAAAAAAGAGCACTAAAAAGGATAGTACGACCATTATCGCCGCCAGGGTTAGCGCTATATCCAAATCAAGCTCAAAACCAATATAGATCGCCAGGGGCATGGTTTGGGTTCTTCCCAAATAATTGCCGGCAAATAGAATGGTGGCCCCAAACTCGCCTAATGCCCTGGCCCAGGTCATCACGCTGCCGCTCAACATAGCCGCCCATGCCAAAGGCACCGTCACGTGACGAAAAACTTGCCAAGTTCCAGCACCGTCAATGGATGCTGCTTGTTCGAGGTCCGTGTTGACAGCCGCAAAGCCAATGCTGGCCGCTTTTATATAGAATGGCGCGGCCACAAAGGTTTGCGCCATAATCACGGCCACTTGGGTAAAGGCAATATGGATACCAAATTCAGCCAACCAGCTACCGATCAAACCCTGCCGGCCGAATGTGATGAGCAAAGCCACGCCGGCCACAGCCGGTGGCAGGACGATAGGCAGATCGATTAAGGTATCAACTGCCCGGCGAAATGGAAAACGCCTGCGGGCCAGCAGGTAAGCTACAGGCGTGCCGAAAAGGATGGTAACTCCTGTCGTAATCGTCGTCGTCTTTATGCTGATCAGGATCGCCTGTTTAACCTGGGGCTTACCCATGTTTTCCAGGAGCTGGCCAGGTGGTATGCTCAATAGCAGTGCAAAGAGGGGCAAAGCCAGGAACAGGAGCATCGGCAAACTGGTCAACCACCAGGGATCGCGCCACGTACTAGTCGCCGGGCTAACAGGCCTAACTTGTTCTTGAGTAGTTGCCGATTGATCTGTCACTATTCCACTATTGCGATGGGTGTAAACCCAAAACTTGAGATTAATTGCTGTCCACGATTGGATAGCACAAGATTGATAAAAGCATGAGCCAGTTCTGGCTGGCTGCTGTTTTTGATTGGTGCGATTGGATAGCTGGCGACCTGATTCAATCGGTCAGGTATTTCAATCGTGTCCAATTGAGAGATCATGTCACTCCAGACATCACTGGCATAGACGATACCGGCATCGGCTTCTCCCAACCTGACTTTGCTGAGTACCGCGCGGACATTTTCCTCATAAGAGACGATATTGTCCACCACCCCAGCATAAAATTCGAGGCTGAATGCTGGATCGGCCGCGGCCGCCTGAAGAAAGGATTGGGCATATTGCCCGGCGGGCACTTCTGGGGCGGCTAAGATCAAACGCTGATCCGCCCTGGCGAGATCGCTCAAGGTGTGAATATTGGCCGGATTATCAATTGGAATAATGATCACCAGTTTATTCTTGGCGAATATCTGTTGGCTACCTTCCCTAACCCGGCCAGTTTGAATAGCTGCAGACATCTGGCGATCGTTGGCCGAGGCGAATACATCGGCCGGTGCTCCCTGGCTCAACTGGTGGGCTAACTGCTGAGATCCGGCGAAGTTTAGTATGACAGTCACCCCCGGGTTGTCGGCCTCAAACTGGCGAGCTATTTCGGTGAAAACTTCTGTCAGGGACGCGGCCGCAAAGACGATTAATTCAGTTTCCGGGTTATTTTTCTCGACCCGGGTACGGTTGCAACCGGTGTTTGAAAAGATGATTAGAATTGATAGGAGAACCACCAACCATAAACGAGGCATGTTTTTACCGGTGCACCCTTACCCCACCGGCGACCATTGACGGGTAGTTGGCAATAGTTTCTTAGACCAGCAGGCCGCTTTCATGATATAATTTCTATTCTGCATTGAGATCGATAATCGCCTGCAGCCGCCATTTTTCCACTCTGAGATGGCGGCTGATGACTGAATAGGAAATGTTACAAAGGATACCTATGCCTGACAAACTCAGCTTTCAGGACATCATCTTAAGGTTTCTTGAGTTTTGGAAAGAACAAGGATGCCTGGTTTGGCATCCCCATAACGTGCAAGTTGGTGCCGGCACGATGAACCCAGCTACCGTGCTTCGGGTGTTGGGGCCGGAACCGTGGAACGTCGTCTACATCGAGCCAAGCATCCGACCAGACGACGGCCGCTTTGGGGACAACCCTAATCGGATGCAACAACATTACCAGTTGCAGGTAATACTCAAGCCTGATCCCGGTGATCCCCAGGAAATTTATCTCAAGAGCCTGGAAGCAGTAGGTATTAACCTTCGAGAGCATGACATCCGTTTCGTTGAAGACAATTGGGAACAACCGGCCTTAGGTGCCTGGGGTCTTGGTTGGGAAGTTTGGCTTGACGGCCAGGAAATCACCCAATTCACATACTTCCAACAAGCTGGAGGGGTAACCCTGGATCCTGTATCGGTTGAACTTACCTATGGATTGGACCGTATCGCCCTTGCCCTGCAAGACGTCGAAAGCGTATGGGAGATTGAGTTTGGCTCTGGTACGATCTATGGCGACTTGTTGCTCCAGCCAGAAATCGAACATTGTCGTTATTACTTTAATGTAGCTGACGTAGACACGCTCAAAGAAGTCTACGAAGACTATGAGCGAGAGGCAAAGCGATGCCTTGAGGCCGGTTTAGTGATTCCGGCCCACGATTTCAATTTGAAGTGTTCCTGGCTGTTTAACGTATTGGACACCCGTGGCGCGATTGGCGTAACCGAAAGGGCTAATTATTTCCGACGGATGAGGGGAATCGCCCGGCAGGTCTCCGACGCCTACCTGGAGCAGCGGTTGAGAATGGAATATCCATTCGCGGACAACGAACTATGGAAATCGAAGACCGTTCCAGCCGTGCCGTCAAGCAAGCCCAAGGATTTCGAGACTCCACAGACCTTCTTGCTGGAAATTGGCAGTGAAGAGTTGCCGGCCGACGATCTTTCCTCGGCTCTAAAACAATTAAAGGCCATGGTCCAGCCTTTATTAGACGAATTGCGATTATCTTATGAGCGAATTGAAGTCAGGGGCACGCCTCGCCGCCTAGCAGTGATTGTGCATAAGCTGGCCAGCCGCCAAATAGACCTAGAAATGGAAGTGAAAGGACCACCGGTGGATCGAGCCTTTGATTCAGATGGAAATCCCACGAAAGCTGCGGAAGGTTTTGCCCGCAGCAGAGGGGTCAAACTGTCTGATTTAGTGGTTGTCGTCGAAGACGATCGCCGCTATGTGGCCGCAAGGGTTCGAGAAGCGAGTCTGCCGGCGGCTCAGGCCCTGGCAGAAGTACTGCCTGATCTGATTTCGAATATTAAGTTTGAGAAGACGATGCGTTGGAATAGTAGCAACGTATCCTACAGCCGACCGCTGCGCTGGATCGTGGCACTCTATGGCACAGAGATAATTCCCTTCATGTATGCTGGAGTAGCGAGTGGACGGGTAAGCCGTGGGCAGCGTCTTGATGATTCGCCAGAAATCGGGATCGACGCTGCGGCTCATTATGCCGATATCATGGCCGAAAACCGCATTGTCATCCAAACAGAAGAACGGAAGGCTATCATATTGACAGCTGCCGGCAATCTGGCACAAGAGGTCGGCGGTGTTATCCGTGAAGATCTGGACTTGTTAGCCGAAGTTGCAAATTTGATAGAGCAGCCCACCTTGCTTAGAGGCCAGTTTGAAGATCGGTTTCTCTCCTTGCCACCTGATGTGCTTGTTGCTGTGATGAAAAAACACCAGCGTTATTTCCCGGTATATGCGCCGGACGGACTGAGCCTATTGCCCTATTTCATCACTGTTCGAAACGGCGATAATCAGCACCTGGATATTGTGCGCCAGGGTAACGAGCACGTTATCCGAGCCCGGTTTGCCGATGCTGAGTTCTTCTATAAAAAAGATACCCAGAGCAAACTTGAGGAGTTCTTGCCTAGATTAGACACTTTAACCTTTCAAGCAGAACTTGGATCGATGTTGGATAAGGTGCGTCGGCTTGAGGATTTAACGCCGATTGTGGCCGACATGCTGGAATTAACGGCTAATGAGAAAACAGCGTCTGTTCGGGCGGCAACTCTATCCAAAGCTGATCTGGCTACAAGCATGGTGGTAGAAATGACTTCGTTGCAAGGCATCATTGGCGGCCAATATGCGCGGCTAAGTGGAGAGTCAGATAGTGTGGCCAATGCCATCAGCGAGCAATACTCGGCCGTCAGCCGAACGCGTCCTGGCCTAGCCCTGGCCCTGGCTGACCGGATAGATAGCTTGGTTGGCCTCTTTGCAGTCGGTTTGGCTCCTAAAGGCTCGAATGATCCGTATGCGCTCCGCCGGGCAGCCATTCAAATCGTCGAAAACCTTATAGCCAACGAAGTCAAGATCGATCTGCGAGAGGCGTTGTTGGCAGCTATCCCGTCTCTGCCTGTTTCGGCGAATGAAGACACGACCAGCGAGGTCTTGGGATTCATCAACAACCGGCTCGAGACATATTTGTTAGAACAGGGTATTCGCACATCTGTCGTTCGCGCGATTTTGGCTGAACAAGGTCACGATCCATTCTCTGCCAGCCAAGCGGCCGCCACTCTAAACGAGATAGTTCGGGAGGATACATGGCCTCCTCTTTTGGATTCTTATGCGCGTTGTGTACGTATCGTCCGTGACCAACCGCAGTACGAACTGCGACCTGATGATCTGGAAATGGCACAAGAAAAAAATCTCTTGGCCGCTTTCGAGCGGGCGTCTATTACCATAGATGGTTCAGTTGCCAGCTTCGTCTCTGCCCTGGCCGACATGGAACCAGCCATTAGCGAGTTCTTTAACAACGTACTAGTAATGGATGAAGATATGCGGATTCGACAGAATCGGCTAGCATTACTTCAGAAGATAACTGGATTGACCAAAGGAATTGCCGACCTTTCTTACTTAGAGGGTTTTTAAGTGACCATTACTGACGAGATTAAGAGCCGTCTGGATATCGTTGACGTCGTTTCCGAATCCGTCCAACTGCGCAAGTCTGGCAGTTCATATACTGGCTTTTGTCCTTTTCATCCCAACACCCGAACGCCAGCTTTTGTCGTCTTTCCCAATACCCAGACGTGGCGCTGTTTCGGTGCCTGTGCTGAAGGGGGAGACATCTTCTCCTACGTGATGAAGAAGGAGGGCTGGGATTTTAAAGAGGCGCTGAAACAGCTAGCCCAACGAGCCGGCGTGGAACTTGCTCCTCAACAACCGGAAGACAAGAAGCGCCGGGCATTAGAAGATAAGCTGTCAGATTTATTGAGCGGTGCGGCCGATTATTTTCATCAACTTCTACTTCACGCACCTCAAGCAGAAGCGGTCCGCCAGTACGTGACCGGCCGTGGCCTAACAAAGGAGACCGTGGCCTTGTTCAAGTTGGGCTACGCGTTGGATTCTTGGGACGCCTGTCGTAACCATTTCAACATGCAAGGTTACGATGATGAAGATTTGGTAGATGCGGGATTGTTAACTCTCAACGAAGAGAAGGACACGCGCTACGATCGTTTTCGTAATCGGCTAATGATCCCCATTTATGATGCTAGTGGTCGAATGGCTGGATTTGGAGCCCGCACCTTAGACCCAGATGGTTTGCCCAAGTACCTTAACTCGCCCCAGACTGCCGTATTTGATAAAAGTCGCTTGCTTTTCGGCCTTGATTTAGCCCGGCGGTACATTCGGGAGGCCCGTCAGGTAGTGATAGTCGAAGGTTACATGGATGTAATGCAAGCCTGGCAGGCAGGTTTTCGAAATGTTGTCGCCCAAATGGGGACGGCCCTGACTGAAGCCCAATTGCGTTTACTCAAACGATATACGAAACGGTTTGTGTTGGCCTTGGATGCTGATGCGGCTGGTGCAACGGCCACTCTTAGGAGCCTGGAAGTTGCCCGGGAGGTCCTGGATCGCGAAGCCGATGTTCGCTTTGACGCTCGTGGTCTTGTACGCCATGAAGGGCGGTTGCAGGCGGATATTCGTGTTGTCACGCTTCCGGAGGGTTTCGACCCGGACAAGTTAATTCGAGCAGATCCCTCGGCTTGGCCATCCTTGTTAGATCAGGCGAAGCCGATCGTAGCCTACGTCATTGACATCGCTACCGATGGGCTGGATATGCATGATGGCAAGGCCAAAGCTGCTGTGGTTCAGCAAGTATTGCCGGTGATCAATGACGTGGTGAACCCGGTCGAGCGTGAGCATTACCGGCAGATTTTGGCCCGTCAATTACAGGTCGATGAGCGTGTGCTACACAAGGTTGCAGTTCCCACCAGTCGCAAACGGGTAAGGGCTGTTGGCCAACCAGTAGAACCATCGCGAACGGCACCAGATAGCCTTGAATCGGTTGGATTGGCAGTGGCGATTCGGGGTAGTACGGCCGCCAGTGAAATGCGTCGGGCGGATTTCCTGCGACAGTGTCTTGCTTTTCCGCACCTTATTAGCCAAATCGACAAAAAACTTGCCATTCATCAGCAAGCCCTTATCACAGAGACCGACTTCACCAGATTAGATGATAAAGCCTTGTGGCGCCAGATTCGTCAACGACCCACCCATTGGCCTGTTGCCACCATGGATGATTTGTGGGATAGTTTGGATGACGACGAGTATCTCCGAGAACGGGTACAAACGTTGCTTTCAATGCCTCAGACTCCAGAGTCGGAGCTTGACCGGCTGCCTGACAGGTTGGTGCTATCCGTCCTTGATTGGCGTCTCGAACGCACCAAAAGCCTTTTATCAGAAGTGGAAAGACTTTTCCGAGAATCACAAGCGCAGGAGAATCTTGAAATGCTGGAGTTATACGGACAGCAGCTTCGTGAACTGCCGTCTCAGGTGCGCAGCATAGACAGAGCAAGAGGAGCCATGTCGGCGACCGGTAGACATCAAACCAAAGAGCATCGAAACATGAAGCGCAATACGGTACGTGGTGACTGAGCTCAGGGGATAACGACGAAGATGGATTTCGATCCCAGACTTGAAGACGCCGAAAACATTCAGGAAAACGAAGTTGAACCACAGGCCATTGATATTGAGGCCTTGGTTAAGGAGGCTCGCCGTTCGCGCGTAATCGAAGAAGCGGACGTGCAGGCCATTCTGGCTTCAGCCGATGAAGAACAGGCTGATCGGTTATACGAGCAACTACAACGACTTGGCATCCGAATTGTCTCCGATGAGGGCGAAACCATCGAAGACATGAGTGACGCAAACGCCCTGCTGGAAGCTGAGCTCGAAGAAGAAGATGATGAGGATGAGACCCGACCATACGTCCATGAGGCAGAGGACGATCCGGTTCATACCTACCTCAAAGAGATCGGCCAGGTCTCACTACTCACGGCCGAGCAAGAGATCTGGTTGGCAACCCAGTTGGCGGCTGCGACTACATTAGAAAGACTCACCACCCAGGTTATGGATGAGGATGGGCAAGAAAGCATTCATGCCCGAACGATAATGGCTAATTATCAATCTTTATTGGAAAGTTGGATCCAGGCCGATGAAGCCAGCCAAATCCTCAATGCCCAGTTGCCTATAGGGAAGGAACGAGTCGAGTTGCCCGATTTGTCCTTAATTATCCGGGAAGCCCAACAACTCCGCCAAGGATGGCAGTCGAGTTCGCCATCTTTTATGCGACATTACTTAAATGATGGCGAATGGGGCCAGGCGGAAGAATGGAGCGATTTAGCCAAGAGTGTTTTTACCATCTTTACGGCCCTTTATTTAATGCCTCCAGATTTGTCTGATCAGGTCTGCACCTACTATATGGAAAATCACGATCTACCATCGTTGGAGACCTTTCAAGAATGGTTGGATCAGGATGAAATTGCGCTTAAGTACAATGAATTTATGATCTATCACCTGGCCGAAGAGGCCAAAGACCAGCTTACCCGGGCAAACCTGCGCCTGGTAGTGAGTGTAGCCAAGCGGTACATGGGGCGGGGAATCCAGTTTCAAGATCTAGTTCAGGAAGGAAACGTCGGCTTGCTGCGGGCCGTAGAGAAGTTTGACCATACGAAAGGGTATAAATTCAGCACCTATGCGACCTGGTGGATCCGCCAAGCTGTTAGTCGAGCGATTGCCGACCAGGCACGGACCATCCGGATCCCGGTACACATGGTAGAGACGATCAATCGAATCGGCCGGGCCCAGCGGGATATGGTTCAGCAGTTACTCCGCGATCCCACCGATGAGGAATTGGCTCAAGAATTAGGTTATTTGACACCTGAGGAACTGGAGCAAATTAGCCGGTCAAGAATTGACGGTGAACCGATCGATCCATTATTGTATCGAAAATGGCGACAGGCTACGGGAAAAATACGCAATATCAGGCGAATTTCTCAGCCAACCATTTCCTTGGAACAACCAGCCCGGCCAGAGGAATCTACGGAACTCGTAGATTTTATCCCGGACGAGACGATTCCCGAACCCGTCGATGCGGCTTCAAAACAATTATTGCGCGAGCAAGTGCGTAACGTCTTAGAATTTTTAAGTGATCGAGAACGCCAAGTTTTAGAGATGCGTTTTGGATTGAAAGATGGTAAAGATCACACGCTCGAAGAAGTCGGCCGCGAGTTTGGCGTTACCCGGGAACGCATTCGCCAGATTGAAGCCAAAGCCTTGCGCAAACTACGGCACCCCAGTCGTAGTAAGATGCTCCGTGATTACCTGAGCTAGTGGTGCACCAGATCCAATATCACTCGTCCTAATTTCTCGCCGAAGTAATTTTAACTAATTTTATAATAAAAATACGATTAAAAGGTGTTGCTGGCGAATTTGATTGTGATAAAATGTACAGTCGATGTGGCTGAAGTCATAGTTTTATCGGTGACTGCAGCTTGTCGGAAGATGGCTAATGCGAAAATTACAATGGTAAAAGATGCCGTCTTTTGCCCCGTTAATTGCCGCGTCGCCGCATTCATGGATGCAGGCCTTTCGGTGAAGTGAATAGCGAGGACCGGCCTGCGCTTCTCATCATAATTCACCTACCTGGGTCATTAGGCGATAAATATGCCTGAAAATCTCCTATACCAATACATACCTATTGCCGTGATGTTCGGCATTGCCTTGTTTATTGCCTTACTCGTGCCGATTTTATCGATAGCTTTGGGGCCTAGACGTCCCAGCGCCCGTAAACTATCGCCGTATGAATCAGGCATAACGCCGATTGGCGCCGCCCAGCGCCGGCTTCCAGTCAAGTTTTATCTGATCGCCGTGCTCTTTATCTTGTTTGACATTGAGATCATCTTTTTATTACCCTGGGCCGTTACCTTTCGCATCCTGGGCTTGTTTGGATTCGTCGAGGTTCTAATTTTTGTAGCGATACTGATAGTTGGTTTCATCTGGATTTGGAAGAAAGGTGCATTTGAATGGGAGTAGAACAGAAACTTGGAAATATGGGTGTTGTAACCACCCGCCTGGAAGATCTGGTTAATTGGGGCCGGACGAATTCGACCTGGCCCATGCTCTTTGGTTTGGCATGTTGTGCCATAGAGATGATGTCTACCCAGGCATCCCACTATGATGCCTCTCGTTTTGGAATGGAATTGATGCGCCCTTCACCTAGACAAGCAGACCTGATGATCGTTGCCGGCCGGGTATCGCGAAAGATGGCCCCGGTATTGCGGCGTCTTTACGATCAGATGTCCGACCCCAAATGGGTGATCGCTATGGGCGATTGCGCCTCTTGTGGAGGCATCTTTAATAACTACGCCATTGTCCAGGGTGTTGATGAGATCGTACCGGTAGATGTTTATGTGGCCGGTTGTCCACCACGACCTGAAGCACTGCTTGATGGCATTATGACCCTGCACGAGAAAGTGCGCGGCGAAAAATTGCAGGAATGGGCTTAATGAGTAATAGTGATGGGCTATTTTACGAAAAAGTAAATGACGCTTTCCCTGAGTCCATTATCGAGGTCGTTGACTTTCGCGGCGAGCGGACCCTAGTTGTGGAGCAGGCCTACTTGAAGGATATTTGCCTATTCCTTCGTGACGAAGAGGACCTGGTTTGTAATTTTTTGGAGGATATCGTCGCCGACGATATGCTGCCGGAGTTCCCCCGTTTTGCCGTGAACTACCATATCTATTCTATTCCCAAGAACCACCACATTCGCCTACGAGTGCCGGTTGACGATCCGGATGATGGTCCAGATAGTGTGGGAACTGTATGGCCAGTGGCTTATTGGTTGGAGATGGAAGTTTGGGATTTGATGGGCATTACCTTTAAGGGCAATGACAAATTGCGACGTCTGTTTTTACCCGAAGATTGGCAAGGACATCCTCTTCGCAAAGATTATCCTCTTGGCTATGAAGAGGTTCAATTCTCCTTCAATTGGCAGGCAATCGACGCAAAGAAACCATATGCTAAGGATTGAGTTCTTAAATAAGGAAATATTGGTTGGCATATTGAGGAATAAATGACAGTTGGAATGAATCTGGGCATGCCGGGTGGCGATAATATACAAGAGCTAAGCGTCGAGGAGCTGCGAGCAAAGTACGGATCCGGCCTGGAAATTCAATCAGAAGAAAACATGCTGTTAAGCATGGGACCCCAGCATCCAAGCACTCACGGTGTGCTGCGATTGCTCTTGGAATTGGACGGCGAAACTGTCGTAAATTTGGCGCCGGACATCGGTTTCTTGCACACCGGTATCGAAAAAAACATGGAATCCAAGACCTATACCCAGGCCTTGGTGATGACCGACCGCATGGACTATCTGGCACCTATGTCTAACAACTTTGGTTATATATTAGCTGTTGAGAAGTTGCTCGGCGTTGAGGTTACACCTCGAGCTGAAGTCATTCGAGTGATTTTGGGGGAGCTGACCCGGATCCTAAGCCATTTGGTTTGGCTGGGCACCAGCGCACTGGACGTGGCTGCCCAATCGGTATTCTTGTATTGCTTCCGCGAAAGAGAATATATCCTGGACATTTATGAGATGGTTGCTGGTCAGCGAATGATGGCTAGCTACTTCCGGCCGGGTGGCCTCTGGCGTGATGTTCCGGAGGAGTTTGTGCCGGCTATTCGCAATTTTTTAGATTTCTTCCCATCCCGAATTGACGACTATGAAGCCTTGCTAAAAGAAAATCCGATTTTTCATAAGCGAACAAAGGGTGTGGGGGTAATATCGGCCGAGGACGCAATCAGTATGGGCTTGACCGGCCCTAGCCTGCGCGGTTCGGGAGTGAATTGGGATATCCGCAAGTCTATTCCCTATTCAGGTTACGAAAACTATGATTTTGAGGTGCCGCTTGGCACAGAAGGCGACGTGTACTCCCGGTATCTCTGCCGGATGAAAGAGATGCGTCAAAGCTTAGGAATCATTAAGCAGGCGCTTGACCGGCTGCCAGATGGTCCGGTTCAAATAGACGATCGCAAGATCGTGCCTCCTCCCCGATCGGAATTAGGCCGGAGCATGGAAGCGGTGATCCATCATTTTAAGCTTTGGACCGAGGGTTTTAAGGCCCCGAAGGGCTATGTTTTCCAAAGAGTGGAATCGCCTAAAGGAGAGTTTGCTTGCTACCTACGAGGAAACGACACTTCAAAACCGGCTCGCGTACATTTCCGGACACCTTCCTACGTCAACCTGGCCTCCTTACCGATTATGGCCAAAGGCTTGTTCGTAGCCGATTTAGTGGCCATCATTGGTTCTATTGATATCGTGTTAGGCGAAATCGACCGCTAACGAAAAGAAAATCTGATTTATTCGATTGCAGCAAAGGCTAATTCAGATTCATTGAACGGAGAGATAAGGTTGCTGGTAGAAAAATACGCTGACGAAATTCAGGCTATTTTGGCCAAATATCCAGATAAACGGTCGGCCGTTTTGCCGTTAATGTATCTAGCCCAGGAAGGGTATGGCTTCATGAGCCATGAAGCTATGCGGGATGTTGCTGGTGTCTTGGACCTAGATCCGACCGAGGTACTTTCCCTGGCTGGTTTCTATACCCTTTTCTACGAAGAGCCAGTGGGCAAGTATGTGCTTGAGATCTGCAATGACCTGCCTTGCGCGCTGCGGGGTGCAGACGAATTTGTGGAGATGGCCTGTAAAAAGTTGGGTGTAGAACAGGGTGGCACCACAGAAGATGGGATGTTTAGCGTCAAGACGGTGATGTGTTTGGCCGCTTGCGACAAGGCGCCGATGCTTCAGGTCAATCTAAAATACGAAGAAAACCTGGATGAAGCGAAATTTGACGCCCTGATCACTCGTTTACGGGAAGAAGCGGCCGAAGGGCAAGCCTCCTATTTTGGCGTTGAAGCAATGAAAACGGCATTGAAGCAGGGTTAAACATGTCACACATTCTGCTACGGCATCGAGACGTTAAGGATATCCACAAATACAGGGTCTATGTGGCTAATGGCGGCTACGACGGCCTAAAAAAGGCCTTGGCCGAGTATGAACCGGCTGAGATCAAAGATATCATCCGCAAGTCAAATATCCGTGGACGCGGTGGAGCTGGTTTTCCGGCAGGCATCAAATGGGGATTTATCCCCAATACCGAAGGTCCCAAGTACGTGGTTGTCAATGCCGACGAATCAGAGGCCGGGACCTTTAAAGACCGGGAGTTGATCGATTTTAACCCGCACCAGGTGATCGAGGGAGCCTTGATATGCGCCTACGCCATCGGTGCCCAAGCCTGTTACATTTACTTTCGGGGCGAGTTCATGCATACGGCCGAGAATTTCGAACGGGCTATCAAAGACGCATATGCGAATAAGGCCATCGGCCGGCAGATCTTTGGTTTCGATTTTGATTGCCATTTTTATACCCATTACGGTGCCGGCGCTTACATTTGCGGCGAGGAAACGGCCTTGTTGGAATCGTTAGAAGGCAAATTGGGCCAACCGCGTATCCGGCCACCATTTCCAGCGCAGGCTGGCTTATATCATAAGCCAACGGTTGTTAACAATGTCGAGACCCTGGCTAACGTTCCGCCAGTGATCATGAACGGGGCTGACTGGTACTTGACGATGGGTACTGAGCAGAGCTCCGGTCCGAAGATCGTTTGCTTGAGTGGCCATATCAACCGGCCGGGTAACTACGAAGTTCCCATGGGTATATCCTATCGAGAATTGATATTTGGCGATGAGTATGGTGGTGGAATACTTGATGGTAAGGGTCTTAAGGCTGTCTTACCCTCTGGCGGATCCGCTCCGGTCATCACTGAAGAAGCCTTAGATGCCCCATTAACTTTCGAAGGCCTGGCGGACCATGGCTCGTTGCTTGGTTCGGCCTCTGTGATCGTTATGGACGAAACCGTAGACATGGTTTGGGCAGCGCTTAAGTTGATTCATTTTTTCCACCATGAATCCTGTGGTAAATGCACGCCCTGCCGGGAAGGCACTTATTGGTTGGAAAGAGTATTGCAACGCATCTTGGACGGCAGGGGCCAGGAATCGGATATCAAATTGCTGGAAAGCATTGCCACACAAATGCAGGGGGAAACCTTATGTGCATTAGGTGAATTTGCCACAAGCCCGGTACTATCCACGATAAAACATTTTCCGGAGGATTACCGGGCCAAGATCAATGGGGCATCTTCGCCAATTGGGCGTAATGAAGCAAAGATGGCCGAAGTTGTTGTAGCCGCCGCTGAGGTGAAAGCTGGTTAATTTCATAAAGATACTGCCTGCAAGCGACGTTGAATAAAGACATGGGCGATATTGTTACACTAACCATCGACGGGGTTGAAGTGAGCGTTCCCAAGGGAACTGTCGTTGTCGATGCAGCAAAAAAGATCGGCAATGATATCCCTGTTTTTTGTTACCATCCCAAGATGAAACCAGTTGGCATGTGCCGTATGTGCCTGGTAGAAGTCGGTACACCGGTGCGTGACAGGGAATCGGGTGAATTTGTCACCGACGATGAAGGTAATCCACAAATCAGGTACTTCCCTACCTTACAAACTGGTTGCACCGTAGAGGTTTCCGAGGGCATGGTCGTTAAAACGGCCACCGAACCGGTTCGTGAGGCGCGGGATGATATCATCGAATTTCTTCTGACCAGCCATCCACTGGATTGTCCAATTTGCGACAAGGGCGGCGAATGCCCACTGCAAAACCTGACCATGCGTTATGGTCCTGGCACCAGCCGCTTCATCTATGAAGATAAATTGCATCTTGATAAGCATGTTCCATTAGGCGATCTGATCTATCTTGACAGGGAACGCTGCATTCAGTGTGCGCGTTGTACTCGCTTTCAGAGCGAGATCGTCGACGATCCGGTCATCGCCTTCCACAATCGCGGCCGCCACTTGGAAATCGTCACTATGTCAGAGCCGGGCTTCGATAGCTATTGGAGCGGAAACACAACCGATATTTGTCCAGTGGGCGCGCTGACGACAGCCGATTTTCGGTTTGGTGCCCGGCCCTGGGAATTAACACCGGTGGCTAGCATTTGCCCTCATTGTCCAGTTGGTTGCAATACGACGATGAGTACTCGGCAGGAAGCCCGGTCAGGTGGTCGGACGGTGATCAAACGCATCATGCCCCGCCAGAATGAGCGAGTGAATGAGATCTGGATTTGCGATAAAGGACGCTTTGTCCATCACTTTGCTGATTCGCCCCAGCGCTTAAGCAAACCCCTGGTACGGGAGGATGGGCAGTTAGTTGAAACGACTTGGGAGGATGCCCTGGATATAGTAGCCGGCCGGTTGCAAATGAATAAATTGATCGCCGCCGGTTTAGCAGGTGACCGGCTTAGTAACGAAGATTTTTACATGTTTCAGAAGCTGTTCGGGCAGGGTTTGGGCAGCAATAACGTCGATCTGTTGAATAAACAACTTGCTGGCGGTGATGTGGTGGCTAAGGTTGGCATTGCCAGTGGCAGCAATTTGCAGGAGTTGGGATCAGGTGACGCGATTCTGGTCGTGGCCAGTGACTTGCATGAAGAGGCACCTGTTTGGTGGTTGCGAGTAAAACAGGCCGTCGAACGAGGCTCTAAGTTAGTAGTATTAAACCTTCGCCAGACTCGCCTGGATCGCTATGCTAACTCTGCCGTTCATTACAAACCAGGACAGGCACTGTTTACCATCCATAGGTTGTTGAACGCGGCGAAAGTGGATGCAGATACTTCGAGTGATGATCCGATTCAAGATGTGGCCGATGCCCTTATCGAGGCCAATAATCTGGTTGTTTTCTACGGAAGTGAAGGGCTCAGCTACGAGGAGACGGATGTGTTGGCCAGTCTGTTGGGCAATTTGCTTCTGGTCAGACAATTGGACGGAGATGATGGGCTCCATCATGCTGGCCGGGTGAACAACGGCCTGATCCCTGTTTGGCCTGGTGGTAACACCCAAGGTGCCTGGGATATGGGACTGCGACCCGATGCCGGCCCTGGGTACAGGCCCTTGGATGAAGTCGGGTTAGATACATCGGCTATCTTGGATGGGGTAAAAAGCGGCGCCGTAAAAGCGCTTTTCCTGGTAGGGGCTGATCCGGTGGGTGATGGAATGTTAAAAGACCGGGACCAGTTGGAGTTCCTGGTTGTACAAGATCTTTTCCTAACCGAATCAGCCGAGCTGGCTGATGTGGTCTTGCCCGCCCAAAGTTGGGCAGAGCGGGAAGGGACGTTCACCAATGGCGAGCGGCGAATTCAGAGATTCTATCCGGCAATTCAGCCTGTCGGCGATTGCCGCGCTGACTGGCAAATACTGGCTCAGATCGGCGAAAGGGTGGGATTAGGAAAGCCGCCCTTTGCCGTAAGCTTGCTTTTTAAAGAAATCGCCTCAAATTTGCCGCAGTTAGAAGGCATTAACTATCGTTCTTTAGCCTGGACCGAGCAAGAATGGCCCATGGTGGGCGGTGATGACCTTTATTATGGGGGAACGTCTTATAAGAATGAGTCAGGTCTCGGACAGCAATGGCCTGTCGTGGCCGAGAACGCACCTGTTGACCGCTTTGACGTTCCAGATATTGTCAAGTCGTCGGCCGAGGGATTAGTCGCGGTTGGAATCGACGCCTTGTACACTCGCGGATCGCTGATTGATAAGTCAAAAGTTCTTGAACCACGGATTGCCGAAAAGGCCGTTTACCTGAATTCTGAGGATGCCGAAGCCTTAGGAATAGCTAACGGTGATTCTGCCTCAATGAGCGTCAACGGGCATTCGATCGAGGCCCGCGTCTATGTGAATGGCTTTGTCCCAGCGGGTGTTGCCCTGGTCCGCGGAGCCGGTCACCTGGGCAAACCGGCCACGATGGAAATTTGGTAAAGAAATGATGTCTAACCATCCAACTCCAAGAGGTTTGGCATGACTGCTGGCGAAATCGCATTGGTATCTCTGATCGTTGGTTTTATCGTTACCCTTGCGGCGGTAACTGGCTTTGCCTATACGACGCTTTATGAGCGAAAATTACTGGCCAGGATGCAACACCGGATTGGCCCGAATCGTGCCGGGTATATTCCAATACCCAGACGGGGCAAAAAAGAGGGAAAGCTCTTAGGCGGCATCATGCAGCCAGCAGCCGACGCGGTGAAGCTATTCTTTAAGGAAGATCCAACCCCGGCCAGGGTAGATCGGTCAACCTATACTTTGGCGCCCATGTTGGCTGTAATAACGGCTATCATGATTTTTGCCGTGATCCCTTGGGCACCGGAGATCACCATTTTTGGATACACTTTCAGCCCATATTTTGCCGTCGCACCAGGGATTAACGTGGCCCTCGTCTTTGTATTGGCCATCACATCAATCGCCGTCTACGGTGTGGTTCTCGGTGGATGGTCCTCAAACAGTAAATACGCCGTTATGGGTGGAATTCGTGCTTCAGCTCAGATGATCAGCTACGAGCTAGCCCTTGGTCTGGCGGTTATCCCGGCCATCATGCTGGCCAATTCCATGGATTTGGGCGTCATAGTCGAAGCCCAACGAAGTATGTGGTATGTTGTTTTGCAGCCACTAGCAGCCTTCATTTTCTTTGTCGGTGCCCTTGCCGAATTGGAAAGGGCTCCGTTTGATTTGCTGGAAGCGGAACAGGAACTCTCTTCCGGTTTTAACGTCGAGTACGGAGGGATGCGCTTTGGTATGTTCTTTATGACCCAGTACATGAAGATGATCGCCTTTAGCGCGATTTTTGCCACCCTGTTTTTGGGTGGCTATCTTGGCCCGTTCATCGACCAGGCACCGGCGCTTGGTTTCATTTATATCACCGTCAAGATCTTGATAGTAATGTTCCTGATGATTTGGATCAGGGCCACATTGCCCCGCTTTCGGTATGATCAATTGATGCATTTTGGTTGGAAGCAGCTGTTGCCGATTGGTTTGGCAAACGTGGTGGTAACAGCCTTCTTTATCATCATGGTTGAAGAACAAATATTGAATTTAGACAATCTGACGGCTATTTTTGGTTTCTAAGTAACTCGTTCTTTTCAATAATCATTGAAGTTTGTTTAGGGCTCTGGGCGGACGAGAGTCCGCCGGTCGGCAAATTGCTACTTTATCCGGCTAGAGCCCTCAGGGCAGTTTTTCTATTTTCGAATTGTACACGATGACAGGTGAAATATTTATATGATTAGTCCAATTCTTAAAGGAATGGCGACGACTTTTAAACATTTATTTAAAGAGCCGGTGACGATCCAGTATCCGGAAATTGAGCGACCAGTTCGCAACCGTTTCAAGGGCCGTCATCATTTACACCGCTACGATAATGGCTTGGAGAAGTGTATTGGCTGTTCCCTTTGTGCTGCTGCTTGCCCGGCTGACGCGATATTCGTCGAAGCGGCCGAAAACACTGACGAAGAGCGCTATTCCCCGGGCGAGCGTTATGCAAGTACTTACGAGATCAACATGATGCGCTGCATCTTCTGCGGTTATTGTGAAGATGCTTGCCCGACAGAGGCTATTGTCTTAGGTAAAGATTACGAGCTCAGTTTTTATGACCGGGCCAGTTCCATTTATACAAAAGAGATGTTGATTTTACCTGTGCCGGATGGGGGTCAGGCTACGCCTCAAAAGGTTGAACCTGGCACATTTGACCGCTCCATTCCGGATATGGAGGACCCGAAGTAAGCTGTGTAGGCAAAGCTTTCGATTTTTAGAGGGGTAATGGCGAAGATAAGCCATACGTGAATCTCGGAAGATTGGTGGAAGAGGCGATTTCATGGGAAGTCCAATCATCTTTACTATCCTGGCGCTCATAGCCATGCTCTCGGCGCTAGGTATGCTTTTAAGCCGGAATGCAGTTCATAGCGCCCTGTTTCTGGTTCTCAATTTTACGACCATTGCCGTTTTCTTTCTGATCCTGAACGCCCCATTTCTTTTCGTAACCCAGATTGCCATTTATGCTGGGGCGATCATGGTTTTGTTCATATTCGTGGTGATGCTTCTTGGGGCGGAGCAGTTGCGCAGTGAGCCGACAGCAGCCGTCGGCCGTTGGCAAGTGCCACTATCGATCGTCCTGGCGATGATCCTCTTGGGAACCTTCATTTTTATTCTTGCATCCGGCACGGGAACGCCATCGGTCGAAACCGAAGCTTTGATAGAAGCCGGACCTGTTGAGATTGGGCTACGATTGTTTGAAGGATATGTTTTCCCGTTTGAAGTCGCCTCTGTGCTATTGTTGGTAGCCATGATTGGCGTTGTAGTCTTACGCACAAGACGAGGTGAGAATGGCTGAGGTCTCTATAGAGTGGTACATTATTTTAAGCGCTGTCCTATTTACAATGGGCGCGATAGGTGTGTTGTTACGCCGCAACGCCATTATAATATTTATGTCAATTGAGCTGATGCTCAATTCGGCTAACTTGCTGTTCGTTGCCTTTGCCCGCCATCTCAATGACCTCGACGGCCAGGTATTTGTCTTCTTCGTCATTACTGTTGCCGCAGCTGAGGTTGCGGTGGGTCTTGCCCTGATTGTGGCCATCTTCCGCACCAAACGCAGCATTAACATCGACGAGTTACACATGCTAAAAGGATAGGGCTAACCGTGAATACCTTTGGATTAGCTCCGCTACTCTTGATACTCCCCTTCGCGGGCTTCTTATTTAATGCCCTCGTCGGCCGGCGGTTTGTCGAGTCCGACAATCGCTCCATAGGCGAAAAATGGTCGGGCTGGACGGCCAGCGGATTGGCCCTCTTGGCTTTTATTATTGGCCTTTCGTTAGCCTTCAGCCTCGCGGGCAATGATTTTGAGGGTGAGACGATCCGTCTTTTTAATTGGATCGTCATCCCATCGGCCAATTTCTTCGTCGAGTGGGCGATGCAGATCGACAGCCTGGCCATTGTGATGGTGCTGGTGGTGACCGGCGTAGGTTCATTGATCCACATCTACGCCATTGGTTACATGCACGGGGACCCGGACTTTTCGCGATTCTTCGCCTATATGAATCTTTTCCTCTTCTTCATGCTTGTCCTGGTGACCGCCAACAACTACTTGATGCTCTTCGTCGGTTGGGAAGGGGTCGGACTTTGTTCGTATCTGCTCATTGGCTTCTGGTTTGATAGGGTGAACGAAAAAGGCCAATGGATGAATGCCGATGCAGCCCGTAAGGCATTTGTGGTCAACCGCATTGGCGATGCTGGCATGATCCTGGCCTTAATTTTGCTGTTCTGGGTTTTTGGCACCCTGAATTTTAACGTCATCTTTGAATCGTCCGCCGAGCTTTTCCTGGCCCAACATTCAGTGGAGTTATTTGGCACCACGGTTTCAATCGGCGCCGTGCTGACCATCGTGACCGCCCTTTTCCTCCTTGGCGCGGCCGGCAAGTCGGCTCAGATCCCACTCTATGTGTGGTTGCCTGATGCGATGGCCGGCCCGACACCTGTTTCGGCCCTGATTCATGCGGCGACGATGGTCACGGCCGGCGTCTATCTCATCGTACGCAGCAGTGAATTGTATGAGATCGCCCGACTGAGCGGCGAGACTATCTTGGGTACTTTGAGTTCTTCCAACCTGGTGGCTCTCACCGGCGCCCTTACGGCCCTACTGGCCGGTTTAATCGCCTTCTCGCAATTTGACATAAAGAAAGTGCTGGCTTATTCCACCGTCAGCCAATTGGGTTTTATGATCGCCGCCGCTGGCATGGGAGCCTATGTCGCCGCCATGTTCCACCTGGTTGCCCACGCTTTCTTTAAGGCGTTGTTGTTCCTTAGTGCCGGGTCGGTTATTCACGGTGTGGAACATGGCCATCATCATGGGCATGAGCCCGGAGAGGCAGACAACTTCGATCCGCAAGATATGCGTTTGATGGGTGGCTTGCGCCATCGCATGAAGATCACCTTTTGGGTCTTTTTGATCGGTGCCTTAGCCTTGGCCGGGATCTTCCCGTTGGCAGGCTTTTGGTCCAAAGATGAGATCCTGGCTCATGGCTCGCTGAATCCAGGTGTCGTCTTTGATATCGTCTACATATTGTTGACCGTTGCCGCATTTTGCACGGCTTTTTACATGGGACGCCAGCTATTGATGGTCTTTTTTGGTAAACCTCGATCGGAGGCGGCCGGACATGCCGAGGAAAGCGGTTCACTCATGACGACGCCTCTGATCATTCTGGCCGCCTTGAGCGTGCTGGCCGGTGTGTTGAACTTCCCATTTCTCAGCGAGGCCAGCGCTGCCGCGGCCGAAGAAGCCCACGATTTGAGCTACCGCGTTCTTCTGGAACAATGGCTAGAGCATTCGTTGCCCATCCTTGAGCTAGAAGGGGAACTAGAAGCCCTGACTGGCATCAACGTTCCTGATACGCCAATAGAAATAATCTATTTTGTAGCCCTGATTTCGACGGTAATTGCTTTATCCGGCTTGGTGATTGCCTGGTTCGTCTACCGTCGCCGGCCGGAAACAGCCGCCGATCCCGATCCCATGGAAAGGGTCAAACCTATCTGGTGGTTTAGTGTTTTGCCATTGAATACACTGTATTACACGACAATAGTGCCCGCATACAATTGGCTAGCCCGCTTCCTGGCGGATAAGGTGGATTGGCAATTCTGGCACGATTGGTTTCACGATCGAGTCATTCGCGATACCTTTGTCAATTTTTCTAGTTGGCTAAATGACAAATTCGACCTGAACATCATTGACAACGGCCTGGTAAATGGCGCCGGCCGGGCGACTGGTTGGCTGGCTTCTCAATTGCGGATCACCCAGACAGGTTATGTACGCAATTATGCCCTGGCCGTGTTCATAGGCGTTATCGCCTTGCTAGCCTGGTTCATTTACATTGCGAATTGAGTTTGGAGACAACATGGATAGCATCGGTTTCCCATTACTAACAGTTTTAACCTTCTTCCCCTTGATAGGCATGGTAGCCATCTTGATGCTAAAGCCGTTCAAAGTGGAATCTGATAAGCTGATCAAGCAGATCGCCATCGCGACAGCGGTCATCACGTTCCTTATCTCGATCGTCGTCGTGATTGTCTTTGATCCAAACATTAGCACTTTGCAGTTGGTCGATCGAGCTGATTGGATAACGGTGGGAACGCTGAATATCGACTATTTCCTGGCCGTCGATGGTTTGAGCATCTTGTTCGTTATGTTAACAACGCTTGTATCGCTTCTGGCCATCATCTCCTCGTGGTCGGCGATTCAGCATCAGGTTAAGCTTTATTACGTCTTCATGTTGTTGCTCTTGACGGGTATGATTGGCGTTTTCCTGGCTCAAGATCTCTTCTTGTTCTATATCTTCTGGGAATTCACGCTGATACCCATGTACTTCCTTATTGGGATGTGGGGCGGTGAGCGAAGGGTCTATGCTTCCATCAAGTTCTTTCTCTATACTATGGCTGGCTCGCTGCTCATGTTGCTGGCCATTTTGTACCTGGGTCTGACAACCGGCACCTTCTCTTTGCCTGACCTGATTGCGCAGGGAGCGCTATTTGCTAACCGGCAATGGATCCTCTTCTTGGGCTTTGCCATCGCTTTCGCCATTAAGGTGCCGATCTTCCCCTTCCATTCCTGGTTGCCAGATGCCCATACTGAAGCGCCGACGGCTGGTTCGGTGATTCTGGCTGGCATTTTACTGAAGATGGGCACGTATGGTTTCATCCGTTTCAATTTGCCTCTGTTTCCCCAGGCCTCGATTGATTTTGCCCCGTTGATCGCCGTGTTAGCCATCATAGGCATCATTTACGGGGCCATCGTTTCCTTTGCCCAGAAAGATGTCAAACGATTGGTGGCTTATTCAAGTGTCAGTCACTTGGGCTTTGTTATGTTGGGCATATTTTCACTAAACGCGGCCGGTCTCGCCGGTGGTATCCTTCAAGGCGTCAACCATGGCCTCAGCACGGGTGCCTTGTTTTTCCTGGTCGGCGTCTTATACGAACAACGCCACACCCGGGCCATGTCAGCCTTTGGTGGTTTGTGGCGAGCAATACCAGTCTTCACTGCCTTATCGTTGGTTGTGGTCTTATCTAGCATGGGCTTACCTGGGCTTAATGGTTTCGTAGGCGAATTTACGATCTTATTGGGTTCAATGGGTGCTACCGAAGCGTTGGGCCAGAATGCCTGGATCTACACAGCCTTTGCCACCTCTGGCGTAATTTTGGCGGCCGTCTACTTGCTGTGGATGTTCCAACGAGTTTTCATGGGACCGCTGGATAAAGAGGAAAATAAGAGGCTACGCGACGTAAACGGCCGGGAGCTGGCCATTTTTATTGCCTTTCTGATCTTTATCGTCTGGATTGGAATTTACCCCCAGCCGTACTTCAATTTAATGGACACCTCGGTCGGCGACCTGGTGGATCATTTAGGATCGATGACGCTGGCTTTGCGTTGACCGCCTTTTGGAATGAATGAATGATTGCCGCCTTCAGTCCCAACAGGGCTGAGGGCGGTTCTAGTTTTATCAGAATCGGAGAGGAAAACCCGTGGCTAAATTGACTCCCCGCGATACGGATTTCAATGATTGGTATAACACCTTGGTTGTCAGATCTGATTTAGCAGATTATGGACCTGTCCGGGGCACCATGATCGTCAAGCCCTACGGCTGGACGCTATGGGAGAACATCCAGTCCGCGCTGGATCGGCGTTTCAAGGCTACAGGCCATCTCAATGCGGGCTTTCCATTGTTCATTCCCGAGAGTTTCATGAAGCGAGAGGCGAAACACATCGAAGGCTTTTCGCCGGAGTTAGCCGTCGTCACCCATGCCGGTGGTGAACAGCTCGAGGAGCCACTTATTGTCCGGCCGACATCTGAGACGATCATTGGCTATGCCTATTCCAAGTGGGTGCAGAGTTATCGCGATCTGCCGATCCTGATCAATCTTTGGAATAGCGTCGTCCGCTGGGAACTGCGCACCAAGTTATTCCTGCGGACGACTGAATTCTACTGGCAAGAAGGTCATACCGCCCACGCCACGGCCGAAGAAGCAGCCTTTGAGACCCGGCAGATGTTGGATATCTATGTCGACCTTTCCGTCGAAGATGCCGCCATCCCAGTTATACCGGGCGAAAAATCAGAATTGGAGCGGTTCGCCGGTGCCCAACGCACCTTTTCCGTCGAAGCCATGATGGGTGACGGGCGGGCGCTTCAGTCTGGCACGTCCCATAATTTCGGCCAGAACTTCGCCGAGGCATTTGACATAAAATATTTAGATCGAAATAATGAGCTCCAATATTGTTGGACCACATCTTGGGGATTGAGTACGCGCTTTGTTGGCGCCATCATCATGGTCCACGGCGACGATCAGGGTTTAGTCTTACCGCCGCGCCTGGCCCCATACCAGACCGTCATCATCCCCATTTATAAGACAGATGAGGAGAAGTCGGCCATCATGCCAGTCGTCACTCGGATCAATGCCGAATTGGCCGGTGCGGGCATCCGGGTGAAGATGGACGATCGCGACCACCTCACACCTGGCTTCAAATTTAATTACTGGGAATTACGAGGGGTGCCGACTCGCATCGAAATAGGACCTCGAGATGTGGCCAAAAACTCAGTGGCCCTGGCCCGGCGCGATATTCCAGGTCGCGAGGGTAAGGAGTTCGTCTCACAAGAAGGCCTGCCAGAAATCGCAACCAAGTTGTTAGATGATATCCATCAGGCCATGTTCGAAAAAGCCCGCCGTTTTCGTGAAGATCGTACGGTTGATGTTCAAGACTACGCGAGTTTCAAAGAAGCGGTTAAAGTTGGTTTCGCTCGGACCTGGTGGGCGGGTAACAACGAAGATGAGTTGCGAATAAAAGAAGAAACGAAAGCTACCATTCGATGTTTCCCCCTCGAACAACCAGAAGGCAAGGGCAGATGTTTTTACACAGGCCGGGAGGCGAATCAACTGGCCATTTTCTCCCGGGCTTATTAGTTAGCTAGAGTTTTCAATCCATCGATATTTGAACTATGCCAGCTTCTTTTTATCCATCTGAACCAGTTGAAACCGCTTATTTTGTCCATATAAGCGATACTCACATCGGCCCGACACCCGGGTATAGTCTCCGAGGTCATTACGCCCTGCCATGTGCCCGGCGAGTCGTCGAGATCATCAATGGCCTGCCACAGCAGCCGGATTTCGTGATCCATACAGGAGATGTCGTCACCGATCCAGACCCAGCCTCCTTTCGCCTGGCGGCTGAGACCTTTTCATTATTAGATGTGCCAATTTATTATGTCAATGGAAACCACGATTCAGCGGCTGATATCGCCCGATTCCTACCAATGGGAGCAAAAGAAGAAGTCCATACCGGTCCCGATCGTCTGACATACGTTTTCGAGGTCAAAGGTTATCGTTTTCTCGTTCTTGATGCCAAGGGGCCGGCTAGCATCGATCCACAGGGTTTATTGCCTGATTCTCAGTTGGAATTGGTTGCTAGAGAATCCCAGAGTGATGGCCCGCCCTTGGTGGTGTTCGTTCATTTTCCGGTTGTACCACTCAACTCGATCTGGATGGACAACAACATGTTGATCGCCAATGGCGATGATTTACACCGGGCATTGCTGCCCGCGCGGAATAGGCTGCGTGGTGTATTCTACGGTCACGTGCACCAGCATATGCAAACAATTCGAGATGGCATTCTCTATTTCAGTGTGGCCAGCGTGTTCTCTCAATTCGGCGCTTGGCCCCAGGATATTACAACCTTTTATGACTTGAACCATCCACCTAGCTACGCCTTTGTCCACCTCACGCCAAAACAAACGATTGTCCACCAGCATACTTTTCCTAGACCGGATTCGAGTGGATAAATGTCTCTAGTTCTAATTCGCGTCCTTTGTGCGAAAGTGCCCGGCACGTTGAAATCTGATATCATTGTGAAAATTGGATCGAAAGAGGGATTCTGACCAGAATGTTCCAAGCCCCAACCATCAACCTCCTGCTGATTTTGCCCTGGGTGATCATCGTCGGCTCGGCTATCCTTTTGATGTTGCTTGACTTGGTCGTGCGAAGTCAAAACAAGGCTTGGATCGCCTGGCTTAGCTTAATCGGTATTGCCCTGGCCTTCATCCAAACCGTAGCGCTATGGGATGTAAATGGAGCCACTTTCACGCCGAAAGATGGTACTCCCATGGTCGTCGTGGACAATTATAGTTTATTCATTAACATCATCGTCTTATTGACGGCCTTTCTGACCGTTCTCATGTCGGTTAATTACCTAAGAAAAGCCAACCTTGAGCGGGGTGAATATTATTATTTAATGCTTTTTTCGATAAGTGGCATGATGTTAATGGGCATGGCCAATGATTTAATCCTCGTCTTCCTGGCCCTGGAACTTTTGTCCATTCCCCTATACGTTTTGTCTGGTTTTGCCCGGCCGCGCATCGATTCGGAAGAATCGGCCATGAAATACTTTCTTCTAGGCGCTTTCGCTTCAGGATTCCTGGTTTTCGGCATCGCCCTGATTTACGGCGCGACTGGTACAACTGCCTTGCCCCAGGTCCTGGAGCGGGCTGGTGCTGGCGGCGCTCTGGCCTTGACCGGAGCGGTCATGGTACTGGTAGGTCTGGCCTTTAAGATCGCCGCCGTTCCATTTCACATGTGGACCCCAGATGTATACGAAGGTGCACCGACCTCGGTGACGGCGTTTATGTCTGTCGGTGCCAAGGTGGCTGGCTTCGCTGCCTTGATTCGCATTTTTATCTATGCCTTGCCAGACCTCGATGGGGCTTGGGTGCCGGCCGTTGCGGCTATCGCCGCCTTGACTCTGATTCTTGGTAATGTCATTGCCATCGCTCAAAGAAACATCAAGCGCATGCTGGGTTATTCTAGCATCGCCCATGCCGGTTTCATCCTCATGGGTGTGGCAGCGGCCATCTCTAGTGAACAGGGTATGAGTGCCGCCCTTTTTTACATGTTTGCCTACCTATTCACCAATTTGGGAGCCTTCGCCATCGTCGTGACCGTTGAACGGCAAGAAGGGCAAGGGGTTATGCTAGATGACTACAAAGGCTTATTCAAGCGCAGCCCGCTGATGGCCATGGCTCTGGCTTTTTTTATGCTTTCTTTGACGGGAGTGCCGCCCTCTGGCGGATTTACGGCCAAATTTGCCGTGTTTGGTTCTGTGGTCGAGGCGGGCATGGCCTGGTTAGCCATCATCGGCGTTATCACTAGCGTCATTTCCGGTTACTTCTATCTGCGGGTCGTCTTCTACTCGTTCATGTTCGAGGGCGAAGACAAAATGCTTCTTAAACCAGCAATAGGCGCGACTATCGCCATCGCCGTTGCCGTCTTAATTACCTTCATATTGGGCATTTATCCCAATCTCGCCTTCGATGCCGCCCGCGAGGCGGTTTTCTCGAGTGCACAGTTAATTGCTGGCGGTTAGCCTTAGAGAAGACTGCGCTGTTGTGGGGGCTGGGTAGGGGTAGTTGGCAATCCCACGACATCCTTGAATCTATTGCAAGTAGCGGGCGCGTGGCCGGCATAGTCATTATTGAAAAAACCGTAAATTGAGTAGACACCTTCCAGCCTTGCCTGTATATCTTCCCACCACTTTTCCAACTTTGGCGTCATATCACTCCGTTCATGATCTTTGGTTTCGTACTGGCCATGCCGGCCGATCCAGCGGATATAGATGAAGTCGGTCGTCACATATACTCGCTGGGGAAGGTAGACATAGTCGGTTGAAACCCAACCGATTTGGTGGTTCTGCAACATCTGTCCTGTCGCCGTCTGGTGCCAGGAGGCGTGGCGGAATTCGACAGCATAACGAAACTCCCTGGGCAACTCTCGTAAGAAGACGGCCAATTTGTGGATGTGAGCAAAAGTCATGTCCGGCGGTAATTGTATTAAGATGATGCCTAGTTTGTCGCCCAATAAGCTAATAGTATCAAGAAATTCATTCATTGGCTCGACGGCATCCATCAGCCGTAGGTCGTGGGTAATCTCTCGCGGGGTTTTAACGCAGAAGGTGAATTCTGGCGGTGTGACAGCTGCCCATCGTTCCACATATTGTGGTCTTGGCGTGCCGTAGAAGGTCGAGTCCAATTCAACAGCGTCAAAGATGGTGCTATAGTGAGCCAGGTAGTCTCGGGGGGGCACCCCATCTGGGTAAAAGACGCCGTTCCAGTCTTTATAGCTGAAACCCATCGTGCCCAGGTACCACTTTATCATCACAAAAGCCATTCGGCCGCAGCCAGGCCCGAAAGAGCTGCCCCTTCCACCCGGGGTCCGGCGAAGGCATCGCCAGCGAAAATCAAAGGCGCGGGATCGGAGATTGCCAAATATGGTTCCGGATGTAACCTGAGAGGTTTACTATATCGCCAGCGATGGACGTGGACTATCTTAGAGTTGCTTCCTATCCATTCTGCTGCTGCATCTAACAAGTATTCGGCCACCATTTCATCAGCTTCATCCCAGTATTTTAAACTGAATTCCGGGCCGGCGTGAATGGTAATCGCGCCTGGTACCTGGGAGACGCCTTTTCTGTAATTGTCGGCCATCCAGGCGATTGGCTCTCCAATCGGCCATAAGCCTCCTGGCTCTGGGAAGTGACCGGGATCCTCTTGTAAGACCAATAGGGCGATGCACGGTTCGTAGCTAATCTGCTCTAGTGCCTGGCGCTTATCTTTGGGTAGCCTAACCTTGCTGGTTGATAAGAGGCTTAACGATTGGGGTACTGGCGGTGTGAGGAGTAAGGCCTGGACGGAATAATGGCCATGATCCATGGTAAGGATATGCCAGCCGGGTGGCTTGACGTGAATGGCCGAAACTACCTGATCAAGATGGACATCTAAATTTTGAGCCAGATTTTGGCCGAATACCGTCATATCCGGAAAACCCCGGTAGCGGGGATGGCCATCGGCATAATAAGAGCCATCGGCTGTGGCAAATCCCCGTGACCATTCAATGGCTAAGCCCTTCTCCAACCAATGGGTAGTCAAGAGCGCAAATCGTGGATCTCGCACTGTGAAGAATTGGGCTCCATAATCGAAAACGGCCAGCTCTTTACCGGGCCCATTTAAGCGAAAAGCGGCCATACGGCCGCCAACCTCGCTTGAAGCTTCTAAAATTGTTACTTTCATACCCGCTTCTTGCAGTCGGTTTGCGGCCAACAGCCCAGATAAGCCGGCCCCGACGACCAGGCATGTGGTAACGGATCGCTTGGCACTCATTGTCGCATGGATCGGATCAGGTCCTGTTTAAGATCCCATAATTCTTGGGTCAAAGAAACGTGGTAGATGTGTGGCTTTATTAGCCGGCGTACGCCAGGATCGAGTCTTTCCATATCAGATACACGTTGCTGGCGCATCTCCTCGATCGTGTGATTTTTATAAACTACTTCCCCATCGCGTAATACTTCGACAAGAAGTGGTTCTATCTCGGCGATATCGTCCTGGTATAGCACACGGACTTTCGTATGGTCGGTGGGGTGGTGTAGCCGTAGACCCTCCATATCTTGTGGGTTTTCATCACCCAAGCCTAATAAGTCGGCCGTGGCATAATCACGCTTGTCGTATATTCGCCAGACCCGCTTGTTCCCTGGATTGGGAGTTTTGCTCAATGTCTCTGATAATTTGATAGCAGGTTCCCATTGGCCTTGTTTCTTAATAGCTACTAGCTTATAGACGCCGCCCAAGGCTGAATTTCCCCGCGATGTGATCAGACGTGTTCCCACGCCGTAAACCAACCGGCCGATAAGATCATCTGGATCAATCCCATAACGTGGCGCTTCCCCTTGAATCTGAGTGAGGATTTGCCATATGGTCAACTCGTCCAGATTTCCGGAAATCACAATGGTCGTATCCGGAAAGCCAGCCTTGTCGAGCATGCAGGCCGCCTGGATGCTGAGATAAGCCAGGTCTCCCGAATCGAGCCGGATCCCAACCGGTTCATGTCCCCTTTGCCGCAATTGTTCGAATACTTTGATCGCGTTGGGAAGACCACTCTCGAGGCTATTGACGGTGTCAACCAGCAACAGGCAGTCGTCTGGGTAAACGTCGGCGTAAGCTTGAAACGCCTCAAGCTCGGAGTATCCCAGAGCGATGAAGGCTTGGACCATGCTGTGGGCATGGGTACCTTGAGGTGGATAACCCAGCACGTGAGAGATGCCCACATTGGAGGTAAAGTCGGCCCCACCGATAAGTGCTGCCCTGGCGCCGGCATTGCCGCCTTTGCCGTGTGCTCTTCGGATACCAAACTCGAGCAAAGGACGGCCTAACCCAATTTCATGAATGCGGGCAGCTTTCGTGGCGATCAGGGTCTGGTAGTTGAGATGGTTGAGCAGCGCCGTTTCCAGGATTTGGGCCATCGCCAACGGACCTTGGACTACAGTTAGGGGAACGTAGGGATGTACCACGCGTCCCTCGGGGATAGCCCGCATGCTGATACCGTTGAAATTGCCATTGGTTCTAAGCCACTTTAAAAAATCCTCGCCAAAAACAGGTTGTCCAGCCCGACCGGTTTGGCCACGTATATAGTCGATATCCTGGTCACGAAAATGAAGCCCTTTCATCCAATCAAGTAACCACTCGAGGCCAGCGTTGATACAATAGCCGGCTGTGTGGGTTCCGTAATCTGGATAGTTGCGAAAAAAATGATCGAATTGGGCTGTATGCTCGTGTAGACCCGTTCGATAATACAATTGGGCCATGGTGAGCTGGTATTGGTCGGTGAGCAAGATTCCCTCGGCCGTCTGTCGTTCAGACTCGATCATATGCAATCCTTAGGACTGTTGATTAGAAAGGAGCCGGGATCGCGAGCCTATCAGGGGCGCAGCTAATTCGAAGATTCGCCTCCGTTCGCTCGGCCATAAGCTCCCAATAATAGAACCACATTATGCCCGCCAAAGCCAAAAGCATTAATCATGGATGTCCGGTGGGCCAAGGAGCGGGCCGTCAATGGCGTATAGTCCAGGTCACAATCGGGGTCTGGCGTCATATAGTTTATCGTCGGTGGAACCAATCCGTTATACAAGCCCTGGACCGCAGCCACAGCAGAAATAGCCCCGGCTGCACCCATCGTGTGGCCGATCATTGATTTTGTCGCGGATATTGGAGTGCTATAGGCATGTTCGCCCAATGCTGTTTTGATAGCCTTCGTTTCTGTAACATCATTCAATGGCGTGCTTGTGCCATGGGCGAAAATGACCTCTACGTCGGTGACCTCTAAGCCTGCGTCTTCCAGGGCCAATAGGATGGCTCGAATGGCACCCTCGCCACCGGGATCGGGGGCGGTAATGTGAAAGGCGTCGTTGGTCATCGAACCCCCCAGTACCTTGGCATAGATGGTAACACCGCGTCGCTGGGCATGTTCTTCCCTCTCTAAAACCATGGCCGCACCACCTTCGCCAAAGACGAACCCACTGCGCTCGGCGTCGAAGGGACGGCTAGCGCCGGCCGGGTCCCCAGGCCATTTGGATAAGGCTCCCATTCGGGCCAAGCCGGCCATATAAACGGTCGATATGACTGACTCGCACCCTCCGGCCACAATCACGTCAGCTTCTCCACGCTGGAGCATTTGACTGGCCTGCACCACAGCATAACTACCGCTGGCACAAGCCAGAGTGGAAGTGAGGGCTGGCCCCTTGGCCCCGAGAGACATGGCAACTGCTGATGAAACAGCGTTTGGCATACCGCGAGGGACCATAAAAGGGCTCACCGCACGAGGTCCTTTAGCCATTAGAGCCCTCGTCCCGATTTCCGCTTCGATGATCCCCCCACCACCGGTATTCATCACAATACCCATCCGTTCAGGTGCTACATCTGAGCCGATTTCAATATCGGCATCGGCCAGCGCCTGGCGGGTGGAGGTCAGAGCAAACTGGGTGGAACGGGAGCTCAACCGTGCTTCTTTTCGGGTCATATAATCAACTGGATTGAAATCCTTCACATCACAAATGACATTTACGGGAAAGTCATCCAGTTCGTCGGCTTCGAATGAATTAGCTCCGGAAACACCGGCTACCAGGTTCTCCCAAAATTCTTCGGCACCTTCGCCAATTGGGGTCACGGCCCCTAATCCAGTGATAACGATATCGTTGTCCATCTTATATCTCGTAGCGCTGTCCGAGCGTCGGTACATTCACATTTCTATATCCCTGGTTGCTCAATCCATCAGCCAGGGCAAAGGATGCATCTTCCTCTCCATGTACGACGTAGGTATGGCTGGCTTTCTTCGAAAAATGGCCGGTCCAGTTTAGTAATTCGCTCCGATCGGCATGGGCACTAAAGCCGTTAATCGTTACAACCTCAGCCTTGAGTTGATATTCCTCGCCGAAGATCTTAACCTTTGGTTGTTTTTCGACAATACGGCGGCCGAGCGTGTTGGGAGCCTGCCAACCGACAATCAGAATCGTATTTTTCGGATCTTCGATATTATTTTTGAGGTGATGGAGGATTCGCCCTGCTTCGCACATGCCGCTGGCGCTGATGATCACCGCTGGTTCGCGGAGGAAGTTGAGTTCCTTGGATTGCAAGGTTGAGCGTGTATAACGCATCATGTCAAAGCCAAATGGATCTCCATGCACATCTTCGGCTAAAAAATCGAAAACGCCCTGATTGTAAGCTTCTGGGTGGAGCCGATAGATACCGGTCGCATCAATCGCCAAGGGGCTATCAACGTAAACTGGCAGGTTAGGGGAGATGTCCCGGTTTCTAACCATCTTGTGCAAAGCGTAAACTAATTCTTGAGTGCGGCCAATGGCAAAGGAAGGTACGATGAGTTTGCCTCCCCGTTTACAAGTTTCGTTGACTACCTGCTTTAGCTTCTCCTCGGCCGCCTCGGCCGGTGCGTGATTGCGGTTGCCGTAAGTGCTTTCGACCAGTAGTACGTCGGCATCTTCGATGAAAGATGGGTCACGCAAGATAGCCCTATCCGGCCGGCCCAGGTCTCCGCTGAATACCAGCCGTACATCTTTCTTTGAGTCTTTATCCTCGATCTCGAGGACGACAATGGCCGAGCCTAAGATGTGACCTGCATCGAAGAAACTGATCCGAATTCCTGGCTTGATCTGATAAGATCGATCATATCCAACACCAATGAAGTATTTCAGGCTTTCTACCACATCCTCCATTGTGTAATAAGGTTCCAGCAAATGCAGGCCTTCTTTACGCCGTTTCTTGTTTAAATAGTCGATGTCGTACTGTTGAATCTTGGCGCTGTCTCGCAGCATAATCGAGCATAGGTCACGAGTGGCATAGGTACAGACGATATCACCTTGAAAGCCGCTTTTTACGAGGTTGGGGACATTGCCACTATGATCGATGTGAGCATGGGATAGAATAAGCACATCCACTTTAGCAGCATTGTAAGGCAGATGCTGGTTCCGTTCATAAGTCTGTTTCCTGCTTCCTTGATAAAGGCCACAGTCGAGCAGAATCTTACAACCGTTGGCTGATATTAGATGTTGGGACCCAGTAACGGTACGAACTGCGCCATGGAATTCAATTTGCATAAGCGACTCCTCAACAACTTACCAAGTGGTATGTTTCAATATTTGCGCCGATGTAGGATGCGCAATATTTCATCGCCGTATCTTTCCCGTCTCCATGGTCCAAGGGACCTGATCGCCTCTAAATCGTCAGACGTTTTAGGGTTCTGCCAGGCTAGATCCCAAAGAATATCGCGACTGAGGATCACATCAGATTCCACGCCCCGAGCTTGGGCCCGTTTTTTGCGCCAGTTTCGTAAGCGTTCATACCGGTTAGCAATCACATCTGGTGGTCGCCTGGAATTGGTCCTTGGTTTTTGAGGGGCCGGCCCCCGCTGGGCCTCGGAGATCACGCGTAGTATCTTCCGGCCATAACGGCGTATCTGCCCCTTAGACATACCATGTATTCCCGGGAGATCTTCAATAAGTTGTGGCTCGGTCTTGGCTAATTCGATGATCGTACGGTCATCATATATCTTGAAAGGTGGTCGATTTTGTTGGCTGGCCAACTGGTCTCGATAGATGTGCAGTGCTTTGACAATAGCTTGCTGCCTTGGCTTGAGATCGTGCACGCCGTTGATTGACCAAAAGCTGTTTGGGTCAAATTTAGATGAATTCACCTGGACGTGGCATTGCTCGGAAAATATTTCCTGAGCTTCCTCCATACGACCCGTTGCCTCGAGTTCTAACGCAAATTTATCCCGCAAGGATAGCAGGAAATGTGTGTCCGTTTGGGCATACGTCAGTTGGTTGCTAGGAAGCGGCCGTTTACTCCAATTCGCTTTCTGGTGCCTCTTATCTAGCTTCACTTTATAAAAACTTTCCAGGAGATTGGCCAAGCCATAGCGGGCATATCCTAGAATCCTGGCTGCCCACATCGTGTCAAATAAATTTTCACAAACCCATCCATACTGCCGTTTTAGGAGGACCAAATCATACTCAGCAGCATGGAAGACCTTTTCCACCTTCGGATCCCCGATGATGGCGCCCAAACCGCTTAGATCGAGGTCGGTAAGTGGATCGATGATATAATCCTGTCCTGTGATGGATATTTGAACTAAGCATACTCGCTCGCGATAGGCAAAAAGGCTGTTTGCCTCTAGATCGATGGCCAACCTGGCTTCAGACTGAAGTCTAGTCAGGGTGTTCTGCCACTCAAAAACTGTAGTCACTAACTTGAACGGGGGTAACTTCAAAAATAACCTCGACGTTTGCACACTGACTTGCGATTGTACCAGCCAACAGGTTGTTCAGCCACGGTAACCTCGTAGAGCCATAAAGGCGATGATAAAATCTTTCTATGTCAGAGTTGTATACCGACGTTCAACCGACGACAATGCTTGATATCCTGACGATTACTCGCATGACTTTCTCCAATATGACTGGCGCAGATCGCCAGTTCACCGAAATCACCCGGAATCCAATTGGCCGGTGGTTAATCTTCCTGTCATTACCAGCCTATTTGTCATTTTCGGGGCGTGGATTTAAGGTCATTCGCGATGGCAGCATTGCCGGTTGTGCTTTCTTGCATTTCCGGCAGGCCAGTGCCTACGTTTACAATGTGAATGTCAACCATCGTTTTCGGCGCCAGGGAATTGCCCGGCACTTGATGAAATACCTGGAAACCGAGGCAAAGAGATATGGCAAATCATGGATGGCTCTTCAAGTTGACAACGGAAACCAGCCAGCACTACGATTGTATGAAAATATCGGTTACCGAGCCTTCCAGCCTTGCTTTCTGTACCGGCAAGGATCGGGACCTATCCATAATATAGTGACGACTGGCTTATCTGTAGAGTCACTCCCAGTCTATCGCGGCCGCGGCCTCTATAATCGTTATTGGAATATAGAGCAGCAAGCCGGCGATCTTTGGGCATTACCGGTCATAGACGATTACGATATTAAGCCCTCTACGGCCGGATCATACTTTCGCTGTCTTTTAAATGGCGACGAGATCGGCTGCGCCCGCCTTTCTGGTAGCTTAAGCCGGCCTTGGATTGGGTTGGCACTAAAACCTGCATATTGGGGACACATCACAACCGGGGGCTTAATTAAACTTTTATTGCATGAGATGAGAGCAGTACCAGAAAGTATTGAGTTACACCTGGGTAGTAGCAGCCATCATGAAGTGGCTGCCAGACAATTGAATGGTCTTGGCTTTCAGTCTCGGACGGTCAGGCGACTCTTAATGTTGAAGTCGTTGGGTGGAGATTAGCCGTTCACCATATACCATTCCCAAAAAGCTTTAACGCCTTCCTGGACGGAAACTTTCGGATTGTAACCCAATAATTCAACCGCCTTGCTGATGCTGGCATAGGTGGTAACAACATCGGCCGCCGGCTTTGGTTTGTCAACCAGGTTGGCCTTACGGCCGGCAAGCTTCTCGATCATGTTAACGAAATCTCTAAGCTTTGTTGGTTCACCCCGGCCGAGATTGATAACCTCATATCCTAATGGCCGGTCAAGGGCAGCCACTGCGCCATCGGTGATGTCTTCGACAAAGGTCCAATCGCGGAACATATCACCACCATTATAAATTGGGATTTCAATACCTTTGGTTATGCTATCGGCCACGAGATAGGCCATCATGTCTGGACGGCCGTTGGGCCCATAAACGGTAAAGAACCGGATGGCGGTGAAGCTTAAGCCGTATAGATAGTGGTAGGTAAAACCCAGGATCTCAGCTGCACGTTTTGCTGCCGCATAGGGTTGTAGCGGCCTGTCGCAAGGATCGTTTTCCACGAAGGGTATCTGTTTGGTATTGCCATAAACAGATGAAGTGGAGGCGAAAACGAAGTTTTCGACGTTCGTGAAGCGAGCTGCATCCATCAGGTTCTGGGTGCCATTGTAGTCCACTTCCACGTAGAAATCAGGAGATTCGACGGCCGGCCTGACGCCGGCCATAGCCGCCAGGTGGGCCACGGCATCAAACTGTTCATCTTCACAAAGCGCTATCATTCGCGCTCGATCCCGAATATCGGCTTCGATCATCTTAAAGTTCTCGAATTCATTGAGCCTTTTTTCGTTGGCTCGTTTTTTGGCCGGATTATAATAATCGTTGAAGTTGTCCAGTCCGACGACTTCATCTCCCCTCTGGGCTAATTTTTCTGCTAGATGGCTGCCGATGAAACCGGCCGCACCAGTTACTAATACCTTCATCCTTTTTCCTTCGTTGGATTACCTTTTTACCAAATAAAAATTTCCTGAACCCTAACCCCCGACCCCTGATCCCCGATCCCTAACCCTCATTCCCCGCTTCTCGAATATCCTTGACGACGAGTTGTAGATCCCGCCGGCCATTCCATTCGTTCACGTTGATCGTATAGGCCAGGTCTACATGGCCGGGTAGGTGACCGGCCCAATCGCCCTGGCGAAAGGCGATGCAAGACCGTTTTACTTTGCCGTCGCCAACCCATAATTGTAGATGAGAGCCGTCTTGCCCAACAGCCCGGTGGTCATATACTTGGATATCCCGGCTCATAAAGACCGGCGTGGGATTGCCATAACCTGTGGGTTCTAGCGCTTCCAGCACACTGTGAAGGGCCCAATCGATATCAGCGATATTGATCTCTGCATCTATGGGAATGGCCGGGATTAACTCTTCACCATCCAGCATTTCCTGGGCGATTTCCAACATCTGGGCCTGGAAAGCTGCCAAATTTTCGTTTTTAATGGTAAACCCGGCCGCC
>Ga0209536_100001120_pt1 | contig 44342 bp, 39 predicted proteins | sample DeeMarSeWOR28_12_FD_187461 | JGI IMG/M metagenome (GOLD analysis project Ga0209536, IMG submission 187461) | Marine sediment microbial communities from White Oak River estuary, North Carolina - WOR-2-8_12 (SPAdes) (version 2) | ecosystem: Environmental > Aquatic > Marine > Intertidal zone >...
ATACAGGATCGCGATGAAGCATGTCCGGTGTGGATTCGTTAAAACTTATCCGGAATCGCGTTGTGCTTTCCCTGTCCGTCGGGTAACACAGCGTTAAATCAAATGGCGGAATAAGCATGTAGAGCCGATGGCAGAGGACTTGCGGACGCGGGTTCGAGTCCCGCCACCTCCACCAACACAAAAAAGGCTGCCAGAAGGCAGCCTTTTTTCTTTTCAGGAATCGGATTCAGTTGTTCGACGAACACTCACCTGCTCGATGCTGCGGTTGGTTGCTTGCAGAATTTTGACCTTGAGACCGTCGATGATGAATGTTTCGTCCACCTTGGGGATTTTCTCGGTATGGCTTAGAACCCAAAAGCCCACGGTATCGGTTGGTTTCCCCGGCAGATCAAGTTCAAACATCGACTCAATAATTCTGAGTTCCGCAGAACCTTCAACTACGATTTCATGTTCTGAAACCTGTTCTACCGCTTTTGGTGTGATATCGGATTCATCGTAGATCTCACCGACCAGTTCTTCCATCAGGTCTTCCAGTGTGACGATGCCGCGCTCTTCACCGAACTCATCGACAACAATGGCAAAGACACGGCTGTTACGTCTGAACTTGGCAAACAGGTCGTCAATGGCCAGGTATTGTGGAACATAGAGCGGTTCGTGCGCGATGTTCTCTACCAGTTCATCATCGCATTCGCTTGCGGATGCTTTCAGCAGATCACGGAGATGGAGCGTCTTGTAAAAGTGGTTGGTTTCCTTGTTGATCAATGGAATGCGGGAAAATGGCTTCTGGAGTACGACAGGCAGAACCTCAGCCACGGTCTGACGGCCATCCAGTGAGAATACATCCCGCATCGGTGTCATTACATCCCTGACGGTAAGATCGTTGAAACTGAAAACACGTTCGATTATTTCCTTTTCATCATGCTCTATCTCGCCTTCCTGGACGCCATAACCGAGCATGCTGATCAGTTCAGACTCCGTCACTGTTGGCTCTTCCTTGCCGCCGGTCAAGTGATAAACCCAGGTAGTGAATTCACTGAACATCCACACCAGCGGGTACATCAGGCGCATAAATGCCAGCAGCGGCATGGAGATAAACAATGAGATGCGTTCGGGGTAGCGTGTGGCCAGGCTCTTGGGTGTGATTTCGCCAAATACGAGGATAAAGAATGTCAGCAGACCAACGGCTATTCCCGGCCCGATACTGCCGAATTCCCTGGTGGCAATTACAGTTGCCAAAGCAGAGGCCGCAATATTAACCAGATTGTTGCCGATCAGTATGGTGGTCAACATCTGCGACGGATCCTTCTTCAGCGTGTATAAAGCTGCCGAACCGATACGACCTTCCTTTACCAGTGCTTGCACGCGGCCCATGGATAAAGCCACCAGGGCAGTCTCCGACCCGGAAAATATGCCGGATAGCATTAATAGAACCACTAATATAATGAACTCACCCATTTGCCATCCAGATATGACGATTTTGTTACAGGCAATATTAGCTAATTATCGGGTACACCCCAACAAAAACATTGTTTTGCCATGGATTTAGAAGGGATCGATCATGCAATAAACTGATATTTGCCGATGAAATACATTTACTGCTTACGAGATGCTTTGACGATTTCCTTGATGTTCAGCTTGAAGCCAATCAACAAGCTTGCAGTGCTTGATACCCAAGCTGTACCCATCATTATTAATTATTAATTGTTCATTTATTACACCGTCCCTTCCCGCAGCGTCTGAATGGGCGGATGGGCCAGTACCCTGCGCGTACCCAGCAGGCCTGCAATAACAACAATGAGCATTCCGCTCAGAATACCCGTCAGCGCCACGCTGATATCGAGCCGGTATTCAAACTTGAAAATGGTCTCGGCCAGCAGCCAGGCGAGCGTGGTTGCAGAAAGACCCGCAAGTAAACCGGATAATGCGCCCAGGGTGGCGAATTCTGCGAACAGGCCGAGCACCAGGGTCTTCCTTCGAGCACCCAGTGTGCGCAACACGGCATTTTCAAACAGGCGTTCATCCTGGTTGGCCTGAATGGCAGCATATAGAACAGCCAGACCCGCCAGTATGGTAAACAGGAAGATAAACTCGATGGCGAGCGACACGCGATCCATGATGCCGCGCACACGCTGCATGATGGTATCAATATCTATTAAGGTAATATTCGGGAACAGGCGCACCAGTTCGCCCAGCTGCTGGCGCTGCCCGGCATCCAGGTAAACACTGGTTACCCAGTTAGCCGGTTTGTCTTCCAGCACACCCGGTGGCACCACGGTGAAGAAATTAATGTTGAACGTGTCCCAGTCGACACTGCGGAGGTTGGTTATGGTGTAATTGATGACCGTACCGTTAATGTCGAAACCGAGAACATCGCCCAGTTCAAGCCGCAATGTTTTTGCCAGCTTGTCCTCCATTGATAACAACGGTGTACCGAAATCGGCCCTGCTCCACCATGAGCCTGAGACCAGCGCATTGTCGACCTGCATGTGCTCTGCCCATGACAGATTGAACTCGCGAGTGATCATGTGTTTCGCGCGCTCACTGTCATAATCTGAAGTAAGCGCCGGCTTGCCATTGATTTCCACCAGGCGTGCACGCACCATTGGATACAGTTTTGTATTGGAAACACCGCGTTCTTTGAAATACTCGTTGATGCCTTCAACCTGGTCGGGCTGCACATTAATAACAAAATGGTTGGGAGCATTATCAGGCAGGCTGTGTTGCCAGTTATCCAGCAGATCGGATCGTACCGTGGAAAGCAGCAGCATCACCATGATGCCCAGGCCGAAAGCAACGACCTGTATGACACTGCTTGCCGGTCTTCTCGAAATATTTGCCAGGCCAAAGCGCCAGGCGACACCGACCTGGCCACGCAGAGAATTTAACAGTTTTATCAGCGCATAGGCTGCAAGCGCGAGAACGGCCAGTGTTGCAAAGATACCACCCAGCACGGTGGTAACAAGTTCGATATTACCGATTTGCCAGTACATCAGCACAGCCATGCAAACCACAACGGCGAGATAAACAATCCAGCCACTGACCGGGGTTGCTGTTACATCTTTACGCAACACGCGCAGAGGCGGTACTTTCCTCAGTGAGAGTAATGGTGGAATGGCAAAACCTGTCAGCATGATAATCCCGGTTGCGTAACCCAGAAACAGCGACTTGAATGATGGTGCTGGCAAATGCGCCAGCACCAGCTGGTCGAGTAATTCGGTGATAACAAACTGCGTCAGCAACCCGAATGCACAACCGATACTGCTGGCTAATAGTGACAACCAGAGCATTTCCAGGGTGAACAGTTGAATAATGGTATGCTGCGATGCACCAAGACAACGCAGCATGGCGCTGGTATCGAGGTGGCGACTGGAGAAGCGATAGGCTACCGTGGCAACCGCAACACCGGCGAGCAATACACTGATCAGCGCTGCAAGACCAAGGAACTGCTGTGCTCTTTCCAGGGCCGTGTTCAGCTCAGGGCGTCCTTCTTCGACCGTCAAGACCTGTTCGCCCGGCCTCAGGCGCTTTTTGATCGCATTTTGATAGCTGTCGATACTGCTGCGCTCCCCTGAAATCAGCACACGATAATTCACCAGTGCGCCGGTACCAATCAGGCCGGTGGCATCGACATCAGAACGGTTCATTAATACGCGCGGTGCGACGCTGAACATATCACCCGCACGGTCAGGTTCATAACGCAGCACCTTGCGGATATTAAATGTCGTGTTACCAAGACTGACTTCATCGCCGACTTCAAGATCCAGCATTTGCAGTAACCGCGCCTCGACCCATATATCGCCTGAAGCAGGAATACCCGTGGTCGCCTCATCTGTTCCAAATGGCGTGTCGCTGATGCGCATTACACCGCGTAGCGGGTAAGCTTCAGTGACTGCCTTGACTTCGACCAGTTGCGGTTTTCCGTTGCCGAGCACGACACTGCGGAACTGCTGTGTCATCGCAAGCTGGAAATGATGTGCACGTCCGTCCTCGATATAGTCAGATACGTCCTGCCTGGCGGATGTAATCACGAGGTCAGCGCCTATCAGTTCTGCAGACTGCTGTTTCAGGCCGCGTTCGATGCGGTCGGTAAAGAAACCGACTGCGGTAATGCTGGTGACGGCAATCACAAGACCTATGGCCAGGATCGTAAGCTCACCACCTCGCCAGTCGCGCCACAGCATGCGCCAGGATGTAAACCAGAAGAAAGAAAAGCTTTTGTGTTGAGCTCGATCAGTCATTGTTGTTCCCGGCAGCATGCTCGACCAGGCGACCGCTGTCGAGATGAATCAGCCGCCTGCACATCTGCGACAGGTGCTCATCGTGAGTCGCCATAATCAGCGTTGTACCCAGCTCGGAGTTGAGTTCGAACAGCAGGTCGATAATACGTTTGCCGGTTTCACTGTCGAGGTTGCCGGTGGGTTCGTCTGCAAACAGACAGCGCGGTTGTGTAGCGAATGCGCGCGCGATGGCGCAACGCTGCTGTTCTCCGCCCGAAAGCTGGTTCGGATAGTGCTGCACGCGTTCACCGAGGCCGACACGATTTAGCAGTTCTTCAGCGGATTTACGCGGATGAGGTGCCTGCGCCAGTTCGAGGGGCAGCATCACGTTTTCGAGTGCGGTCAGTCCGGACAATAACTGGAAATTCTGGAACACAAAACCGACCAGCTCGGCCCTGAGCTGTGCACGCCCGTCTTCGTCGAATTCGTTGAGATTGCGGCCGTCGATAATGACCTCGCCGTGTGATGGTGTATCGAGTCCGGCAAGCAAACCCAGCAGGGTTGTTTTGCCCGAACCGGATGCCCCAAGAATGGCAACAGAGGTTCCCGCATCAATGCTGAAATTGATATCATCCAGTATGGTGAGCACGCCTTCACGGGTGCTCACCTGCTTACCCAGATTTCGGGCTTCGACAAAACTATTTAACGAACTATCAGCCATGCTTATGAGATTCTCCAAGTTTATCCTGCCTGCCGTATTCTGCATGCTTATGGCGTTGAACAATAGCGTTTCTGCCGAAAATAAAACACCGGCTACCATTCTGGTTTTGGGCGACAGTCTCAGTGGCGCCTGGGGCATCGATACCAACGAAGGCTGGGTTGCGCTTTTGCAGCAGGAAATCTCGAAACAGGGCTTTGATTACACGGTTATCAACGCCAGTGTTAGCGGCGACACCTCGCGCACCGGGTTAAGCCGCATCGATGCGGCCCTGCTGGAACATAAACCGGCCATCGTCATTGTCGCCCTGGGCGGCAACGACGGCTTGCGCGGACTGGCGTTCAGCGAAATAGAGAGCAGCCTGGCCAGCATCATCGAACGCTGCCAGAAAGACGGTGCACGGGTGCTGCTGTCAGCCGTACGTTTGCCGCCCAATTACGGGCCGGTATACATTGAACAGTTTGCTGCACTCTACCAGCGATTGTCAGTACGTTACGGCGTTCCGCTGGTGCCGCGTATGCTCGACCAGGTCGCCGAAAACCGCGAGCTGATGCAGGAAGACGGCATTCATCCAACTGTGGCTGCACAGCCACAGATTATGCAGAATGTATGGGTGGGGCTTGAGCAAATGCTGGAAAGGACAGGGACTAGGGACGAGTAACGAGGGGCGAGGTAAAAAATTAAGTCGTAGTCCTGGGCCTGACAAGGCCTCGCCGTTGCCGGCATCTGGAAACCGCTCATGGTGAGCCCTTCGGTATAGCTCAGGACAGGCTTGTCGAACCGTTCGCTTATACAGACCTACGATTCTACGTCACATAACTTAGCCGCAAAACACGCAAAGACCGCCAAAAAAGGGGTTATGCACTTTTCGTGTCATTTGCGTTTTTCGCGGCTAAATAAACATGTTTTAATATCCGTGTTTATCTGCGTTCATCTGTGGACGATGGTTTATTAATATTATAGAAAGGCAGTTGCAGGCTGGTATAAGTCATTGCCGTTGCCGGCATCAAGAAACCGTTCATGGCGAGCCCTTCGCTATAGCTCAGGACAGGCTTGTCGAACCATTCGCTTATGCAGACCTACGATTCCACGTCAGATAATTTAGCCGCAAAACACGCAAAGAACGCGAATAAAACAAAAGGTTTATGCACTTTTCGTGTCAGTTGCGTTTTTCGCGGCTAAATAAACATGTTTTAATATCCGTGTTCATCTATGGACTGTTATTTTGATTATTTATTGCTACCGGTTTTCCGCCAGTTCCGTGAGCATACGGATATAGTCGTTTGTCTTGCTGATGAAATGGGCTTGTTGATCTTCCGTCATACTGTGTGAAATCTGAACTGTCAGACGGACGATGACTTCCCTGTTTATCGCCGATTTTTCTTTCATGGTTTCATCATCGATATCTTCAAATCCTGAGAGGAACTGCCGCAAACGACCGGTCTTGTTTTGTGCTGTCTCCTCTTCAGCCAGGATTTCACGAATACCGTGCTGCCACTGCAGACGCCGCTGCAGTCTCAGTTCTGCTGTACTGACCAGTTCTGTCGCAACCTGTTCCACCGTACGTTGCTGCTCATCCGTCAACTCACCGATCCAGCTCTGATAAGTATCGGATATGCGCTCGACATAGTCTTCAATGCGTTGTTCTTCATTCAGATCGACAAATTCTTCACGAAATTCATCATTGCTGTCTTCGATATTCATGAATAACTCATCTTGCTGCTCTTTATTCAGCAAAGGCAGCAGATCTGCCATCTCGTCATTCACTTTCGCGGAGAGCGAGCGCCAGAACCGGTCCATTTCAGTAATACGCTGTTCTACCTGTTGTTCCGTGAGTTGTGTAGCCATATCACGCTGTAATGCGCTCAGCCAGTCAGCATATTGTTTTAACTGGGTATTGCGGTGCCATTCGAGCAGCACCAGCGTGCTCTGTTCCAGTTTTTCCTCGAGTACATCATCGAGCGTTACCATGCCTTCGATATATTCCGGTATCAGGTAATCCAGCCGGTTATAAACCGTTTTGAATGAACAGGCGGCAACAGCCGTGATTAGCGTCAGTATGACGATGGTTCTGGTAAAGCGATTGATCATCGCGGAAACAGCCGGTCCAGGTTGTTGCGCGAGATATCTGCTGCAACATCATCCGGCAGCTGCGCCAGCCAGCCTCGCGTCTCGGCGGCGATCTCGGGCAGGTCAGCCCAGCGGCTCGGTTTATAAGTATCCATGCCTACAATAAAACGATCGTGGTAATCCACCAGGAACTGTTTCCATTGTGGCGTCAGTCGCTGATCACTATCGAGCATACCCTCGCGCAATGACAGTTCAATATAGAACAACGGATATTGTTCGAGTAATTCACGCAGGGTTTCCACCGGCACATCGAATCCGCCATGGGCCCACATCACCACGATATCGGGTGCTTTTTGCAGGATAATGCGCATGCCTTCAAGATCGGTGTGCGGATGCAGCGCCAGTTTGCGTTCGCGAGCCAGTACGATCATTTCTTCAATCGGGATCGAATCAGCGTCCTGTCCGAATACATGAAACTCACCGAATCCCCTGTAAGCCACCCTGTCCATGTGTTCAAGCAGATATGTTTTAAGATCAGGGTCGTTGAACCATAGATAGCGATGGCGCCAGCTTTTGTAAGGCCGAAGCATGGGTATGACTATTACGGGGTCAGCACGATAAAGCATTTCCGCACCCTCGGCAGGTGTAGCAGAAACCAGTGCGCGTTTTATGTTCTGCTGCTTCAACATGCTAATAGCATCGGCAGGTGGCAGCGTTTCCCAAACGTCCTGGTCATAATGAATATGGCCATCATGGATGCTGTAATCATTCTCGCCCGCATTTAACTTCAAACATAATGCGGTTATCAGTAATGCAAAGGGTACAGACAGTTTCATGTTGTTATGCATATTCATTAACCGAGGATTAACCGCTTAACCGGAGCCTCCATCCAGCTGTCATCATTGCTCCAGTCATAATCCGGATTATCGACATACAGTTCAACCTCGTTGCCGTCAGGATCTCTCAAGTAAATACTGTGACTGATGGTATGGTCGGAGAGACCATCGATGGCATAGTCGAGATCCTTGAGCTTATCGTGGAGGGTTTTCAGCTGTTCGATCGAATCGCCGATTTTCCAGCCGACGTGGTAGAGACCAATGCGCCTGCCATGCACTTGCCCCTGTGCATCACCTGCCTGGATGAGCAGTAACTCGTGATGCGTACTGCCACCACTGAGCAATGCAGCCCGGCCATTGAATATCATGCCGCGGAGACCCAGGCCAACGACTTCCGTGTAGAATTTAACAGAACGTTCAAGATCGCGTACATAAAACACGATATGTCCAAGATTCGTCATGACTAGCTCACTGCTCTGTGTTTTTGAATATGTAATACGACCCGGCAAAATTCAACAGGTTCTATCGTAAGTTAATCGCTTTCAAGATCGCTAACAATACCCAGGCAAAAATCCATGGAAATTTAATCGGTAACCGGCCCTGCATCAATCCGGATCACCTGGAGAGGCCGGCTACTGGCCGATTGATCAGAGCACATCTGATATTTTGTTATTTATTCGCCGCAAACTACGCAAAAAGCACGAGCACAGCCTTATGTGAATGTTTAAAACAATTACCTTGTTTGCGACTTTAGCGTATTTTGCGGCTAATAATATTCACATCAGATCCTGACTATCTGTGCTTAATCTACTTCAATTTTCCGGCTACTAGAATTTTTTTATCTGCTTCTTTATTTCTCCGATGACCGGTTCGTCCAGCGGATCGATAGCGCTCATGTAATCAGCCACCAGTTGACCGTTGCGGTCGATCAGGTACTTGTGAAAATTCCATTTTGGATAGGTTCCCGCAGTGCGCGCCAGTTCGGTATAAAACGGACTCGCATGACGTTCGGAAACACGTGTTTTCTCAAACATTGGAAACCTGACTCCATATGTCATTCTGCAGAAGTTTTTAATCTGGTATTCATTGCCCGGCTCCTGCTGGCCGAAGTCGTTGGAAGGAAAGCCCAGTACAACAAATCCATCATCCCTGTATTTCTCATATAATTTTTCAAGCGAATCATATTGATCCGTGTAGGCACACTTGCTGGCGGTGTTCACAACCAGTATTACCTTGCCCTGGTAGGCCTCACATAGGTTGACAACAGTCTTGTCATTGAGTGAACGCACATCAAAATCCAGCAACGGAGAACATTCCTTTGCCGATGCCTCAGCATTGATGAGTAAAAAGATAAAGACAAATATTTTTTTCATCGCATTATTTCTCACTATTTACTGATTGGCGCTGATTGAAATCACAGGGGCAGTTTTTCCAGTGTACTGAACTTGGTAACGCCGACCGGCAGCTTGCGCAGGCGGCGTACACCTTCCCCGCCTGTCCAGATTTCAATATCGTCAGGTATCAACTCACGCAACTCGATCAAATGCGGGCGAATATTCTTGTACTGGTAAGCGCCGCTGAATGTAATACCGACAATATCTACGTTAAACTGCTCAACCGCACGGCCTATCTGATCCATCGGCACTCCGGCGCCGATATTAATGGTTACAACGCCATGGGATGACAGCATTGCCGCCACCATCAACAGGCCCAGCGTATGTTCCTCTCCGGGCAGAGTAGCTAACAGCACCCGTGGTTTTCTGGCGTGTCTCTGCAGTCTGGCAATTTCTGTATTGAGAAACCGGATCAATTGCTGAGACAAAAAGTGTTCCTGGAATATCTGCAACTTGCCGCGGGCCCAGAATTCACCAACCGTATTCAGTAGCGGCACGACTGTTTTCAAAATAAATCCCTGCATTCCCTGCTGCTGGTACTGTTTCTGCAGCAGTGACTCGAGCAGTTCAACATCCGTAGAATGAATCGCCTCGATAAGCTCACTGACTGTTTGCTCCAGCTGCAGGGGTTGCCCGGATTGCAGACTTCCTTCCAGTTCATCCAGACCCTCCTCCCCGAGCGGGAGCAACTTGCCCGGGCGCATACCCTGGTCGAGCAGACGCCGAATACGCTGCAATTGCCTTAACTGTTTTTCGGAGTACTTGCGTTCGCCTTTCTCACTTCGCACAGGCTCCGGAAAGCCATAGCGGCGTTCCCAGACACGCAGCGTGTCGCGTCCAATACCGGTATCGCGTTCAACCGCGCCTATCGAGTAAAGCCCGTCATTCTCAATCATTGAAAATCACCTCAATTTGCATGGTTAAATAATAGCATATTTTGTCCTAGACAAACAATATTTTTTGTGCATAATAAAACCATCAGCTGGCTTACCAGCTCGTTAACGTTTCGATAAAACAACTGGAGATATGCCATGAGTGATTACGAACTGCAGATTCAAGCTACCGGTAAATATTACGATGAAGCCATACATCGCCGAGCAGGAAGACATTGAGATTCTGTCTTCTGTCGTTCCCGGGAGCCGGCTTCATGAAGTCATTCATAACCCGATCGAAAGCGGCATTGACGAGGGCTGAGTTTCCCGTTCGATCCCGCCATCACTCAATTCCCCACAATGCATTCATCATGCAGAGTGATGGATTCATTATCACCGGAGCGGTTTAGCGACCGCTCCGGCCTTTTTGAGTATTTGATGCATATAAAACCTGAAAACCTGACATGCGATAAAGTTAGAGACTCAAGCAGGCAAAGCAGCCAACAACGACTACCCTGCCGTGGTTGTACGCGTGACTGCACCCGCTTTGGCCAGTGTGATGGCAAACCCTGGCGTCCGATTAAAAGCGGCTGATTGCTAAAACCATATCAATCGCTTAACCAGCTAGAAATACCATGCCAGCTGTGCAAACAGGTTGAGACCGGTGCTGTACGTTTTACCGGGCACCCCTGAATCTATACCACCAAACTCGGTGCCCGGGGCTCCGACGGGAACAGCCAGTGCTGCCAGTAACTGCCAGTCCTGTTTGAAATCGTATGAACTCACCAGCTGCACCAGCATCGAACCATCACTGGCATTGATGAACGCATTGGGCGTCAGCAGCCACAGTGGTGTGATTTCTATCATTGCCGATGCAGCGACATAATTCCGTCCGAGGGTGAACAGCTCACCGCGGATGATACGCTCGACCAGGTCAGGATTGTTTGCCAGAGCCGCGGGACTGTAATCGCCACCGGCTATACCGAAACCGTTATAAAAATATTCGAGAACGCCGCTGATATTCCTGCCCCAGCCGATCCATGAGTATGACAGGCTGGTCACCAGGCTGAAGACCTCATCCGTTTCTGTATCCGTCAGCGTGAAATCACCGCGCCAGACGGCGCCGCCGACATTGGAGATGCCGCCGATACCGAACACGTAGTCATCAAAATGCTCGGCAAGCAGCAGGTCGTACTCATGTTCGCCGGTAAAGCCGTGATACTTGGCGGCTATCGAATCGACATCACTCGTGACCTCGCCGTTGATGTCGCGCCTGAAAACCCAGACAGCCTGCAGGTCATCGCCGCTCTGGCGCAGATACTGGCCATAGAGCATGTCATCGCCGGTCTTGTATTCCTTGTCGACAGCCGCAGGATCGAACGGATTGAAAAAATCCATCGGCGTGTAGATAAGACCGTTGCCCCAGCTGACAGCCTGGCGGCCGATACGCGCGACGGCCATTGCGCTGGTGATATCAACATAGAGACGATCGAGGCGGTGTTCGACGACACTGTCGCTGTCTTCGGATATGACATGTGTCAGGTCCATCAGGCGGAACCGGTCCGAGGGAATACGCTGCGGAACCAGTATATTCCCCGGCAGGCTATTCGCAAGAATGAAGCCATCGCCCTTGCCTGCAAGCAACTGGTAATCGGCAGCGAGCTTTACCCTTTCCTTTTGCCAGCCAAACTTGAGTCGCAGATCACCAAACTGATCGACCGAAGGCGTATCGATGTAATCAAGAAACACGCTCTCATCAGGAAAGGTGTTCAGCAGCAACAGGTACTTGGCATGCCCGCCTTTAAAAAGCTCTGTATCGGCTATGGCGGCTGTGCTTAGTGCGCATGTCAATACACACGCGATCACAGACGGCAACAGGCAGCGGCTCATCAATCTTCGGTAAGACTTTGTTGTTTTTCGTCGCTGATGATCTTGCCGTCGCGCATCTTGATCAGGCGCCTGGCATAGGCCATGACGCGCGTATCATGGGTTGCGATCACAAACGTTACGTTGTGGTTCTGGTTGAGCTCAACAAACAGCTCCATCAATTGGCCTGCCGTGACGGAATCAAGGTTCGCCGTTGGTTCGTCCGCGAGCACAAGCGCCGGCTGGCTGACGATGGCACGGGCCACAGCCACGCGTTGCTGCTGCCCACCCGAGAGCTGAGCCGGACGACGGTCTTCCATGCCTTCAAGGCCGACTTCCTTGAGAATTTCATGCGACTTGCGTGATCTTTCACTGGCGCTTTCACCACGGACCTGCATAACGAACTCGACATTTTCGCGCGCGGTCAATACCGGGATCAGGTTGTATGCCTGGAACACGAAGCCGATTTTATGCAGACGCATGTCTGCCAGCGGGCCCTTGCCGAGCTCGTCAACCTGGATGTCACCGACGCGGATCCGGCCGCTGTCCGGTGTATCGAGTCCGCCCATGGCGTTGAGCAAGGTGGTTTTACCCGAACCGGAGGGACCTGATAAACAGACAAAATCACCCGCATCGATTTCAATGGAAACATGGTCCAGCCCGGTGATGATTTCCTCACCCTGCTGAAATGTTTTACACAGGTCCTTGCAGACTATGGAACTCATGGTGTGATACCTGTCCGGCTTCTTGTCTTGATTTGAAATAACTGTCTCATGGATTATGTTGCTATCAGGTCTTGTTCAGGGCTTCGATCGGATCATAGCTGGCCGCACGCCAGGCCGGCAGGAAGCTGGTCAACAGGCCGAGAATAATAACGATGGCATTGGCCATGATCATGTCGTTCAGTTTCAACGCGGGATACAGCATGCTGCTGGTGCCCATCATTTCCATGCCTTCGGCTACAATCGAAATATCGATGCCACCCTGCAACGGGATAACCGTGCCAACGGCCAGTACATTTCCCAGCAACAAACCGATCAACAGTAACAGCAATGATTCCATCAGGATCTGGTAGAGAATGGTACTCGGTCGCATACCCAGCGCCTGCATCAGTCCGATTTCACGCACGCGTTCGAACACCGCCATCACCAGCGTGTTGACCAGGCCGAACGACAGTGCAAGAAATACAATGATGATCCAGACAAGAACGAAACCATCCATCATCGCCAGCATGCTGCCGAGATAAGTATCGACCTCATACCAGGGCAGCGCTTCAACACCCTCACCTGCAGCCTGTTTGATGCGCGGATACCATTGCTCGACATTGCGGTAATCATCGCCGGTGATGGCTATTTCGGATACCCCCTCACCCAGTTTGAGCAATTTCTGCACGGTTTCACGCCCGGCATAGATGTAGGTTTCTTCAAGGCTGGCCAGTTTCGCCCGGTATATGCCGACGATACGAAAGCCGCGGTCGGCAATATCGTTGTCCGGATCCTGGCTCATCACGACCACGCGTTTGCCGAGATCAGTCTCGAGGTGATCGGCCATCTTCGCGCCGATAACGAGTCCCTTGTCACTGCTGTCTTCGAGGAAGCGGCCTTCGGAGATAGTGTCCGCGTCGAAACTGACCTGCTGTTCGCTGCCAGGTTCTATGCCAAGCAATATAACGCCGCGGGTGTCGCGCTCACTGGATATTACCGCCGGTACGCGCACCCTGCTGGTCCATGCAGTTACTTGCGGGATCTGCAGCGCTTCGAGCAATTCGGCAGCGGGTGGCGCGATACTGTTATTAATGCTCGGATCATCACGGTATTCCGGATGGTGAATCTGCACTTCGCCCGGCAGGCTGCGAATACCGTTCAGCAGCATGTCATCGACCATGCCGCGCATCAGTGCTGTCATGAAAATCATGGCCCATACACCGACGGTGATTGCTGCCAGCATGATCGTCGTGCGCCGGTGATTGCGCCACAGGTTGCGCCAGGCGAGCATGAACATGGCTTTTACCGGCAGGATGCTCATACCGCTCTCATCGCAGCGACGGGCTGCAGGAAAAACAGCCTGATTGCCGGGTAGATTGAAGCCAGCAGACTGAACAGGAACACGATACTCGGGCCGAGCATGATCGATAACAGTGACAGGCTGGGATACATGCGGTCAGGCAGATTGAAACGCTCTGCCATCTGTTCCATACCCGGGTAGGAAAAGCCGACGATGCTGAGGTACCAGGTCATCGCAATACCGAGTACCGCACCGATGGCCAGGCCCAGCCCCGACATGACGGCCGTCTCCGTGATGACCAGGCTGCCAAGACGTGCCGGCTTGACACCCAGGGCCATCATCACACCGAACTCGCGGGTGCGTTCAAGTACAGACATCAGCTGTGTATTGAGCACACTGAAAGCAACCAGCACGATGAGCACACCGTACATGAACCAGGCACTGGTGAAATCGGCCTGTATCGCCTGCTTCAGTCCGGGCTGCAGCTGCTCCCAGTCGAGCACAACCAGCCTGTCACGTCCAGACAGCATGTTCATGATGGTTTGCTGCAGTGCCGGAATCTGCGACAGCCCGGCTGCATTGATGACGATGTTGTGCCCCCTGTCATCCATGCCGAACAGGTTCTGAAAATAGCCAATCGGCAACTGGGCCATGTTGCGGTCAATTTCAGTGATGCCGGATTCAAAGATACCGCAAACGATGGCGATTCCAGCCGCGAATGATCCGTCGTGTCCGCTGCCAAGCAGGGTCAGTTCGTCACCGACGCCGACACGCAGGTTTCTCGCCAGTACCGAGCCAATCATGATTTCTTCGGCGTTGATGTCTTCGAAATACCTGCCTTTATTGATCAGGCCCGGCAAGGTGGATACCTTCGGTTCGTATTCGGGTTCGACACCGACAATCTGTAATCCATAGGAACGTTCTTCACTCGATGTCATCGCAAAGGCAACGCCGCGTGCAGCAACCGTATCGCTGCCAAGCTGTTTGCGCACTTCATTGGCCAGTGGAATGATCGCGTCAATGCTGCTGCGCATTTTCGGCTCGTCGTTGTAGCCCTCGCGCTGGATCTGCATGTGACCGGTATAGGATTTCAGCGTGTTGTCGATCATCATGCGGTAACTGCCGAACTGCAGCGAAATCGAGAACACCAGGATCAGGTTGGAAAACACCATCGCGCCGACAGTGAGCCAGGTGCGGCGTTTATGCCGCCACAGGTTACGCCATGCCATGCGTAAAGTAATCGTCACTGCCGTGGATTTCTCAGGTTGGACAGGGTGAACAGGCTGTCGGGATGCGACACATCGAACTCTATATCCTGAACAGACATTTCGGTCCATTCGTCGGGCGTATCCAGCTTGCCCATGCGTATAACGCTGGCCACGGTGCGCCCACCGAGCTGTTTGATTTCAAGCGCCTTCATGGTTTTGACCAGCACGCCGTCCTGGTCCCAGAATTGCTGCTCCAGCAGAACATTGTCATCGCGAATAACCAGCACTTCCCTACCCCAGACCACCGCGGCTTCTTCGTGTGGAACCGATTCGATGACGTAAACCATATGACCATCCTGCTCACGCGTTTCCAGCAGCTTGTGGTCATATTGATCAATAATATCCGTTGACTTGCTGATGTCCTTGTTGGAAAAATCGCTGCCCATCCAGCTCTGGCTCATCATTGAAGACGGAACTTTAATGATGCGATTGACCTTGGGTGCGAAGGTCCACATGTTATTGTCCTTGAGCAAGGTGCCATTGCCGGCATCCTTCTTCGGTTCGGTCACGCGCACCAGCGAGGTTTTTTCACCCCTGGTCCAGGAACGCATCGACATGCTGCGCTCCCAGTCAGGGCGGTGAATGGTCATGGTCATTTCCGAGTAGGATGAAGTGCCACGCCAGTGGTCCATAGCCTGCTGGATCAGATCACGTGGGTCGATGTCAGCCGAGGTTGCCAGTGGTGAAAACAGGCAAGCCATCAAAACTGAAAACAAATATTTCATTTATATTCCCCGGCAGGTCGAGCGTATTCGAGTTTATATCTGAACCACACATGGAACAACAGATCAGCACCGATTCAATACCTGTACACTTAATATATGAATTTAAATCATCGATATATTTCATAATCAACAGATAAGTACTAGAATTAATTAGGAAATTTTGACATCGTGGTGTTGTTTCAGGAGTCTCGCATGGCACAGACTATTTCATCAAACCGAAACCGCTGGTTATTGTTAACAGCTGTTCTGACAATCGGACTGATCAGTCTTACACAAATAGGCTGTGGTGGCTCGTCTTCAAGCCCACCCCCACCAGTGGTCACAAATGTTTATCCGTCACAAAGTAACGATGCGGCACTGGTAAGTACATTTGTTTCTGCTACGTTCGGGATCGACATGGATGACAGCACGATCAATTCTTCCACATTCACACTTACGAGATCAGGCGGTACCGAGCAAGCTGCCGTGATCAATTATAATCCAGCCGACAGAACAGCTTTTCTGGCCCCGAACTCCGATCTGATTTCGGGTGCGGAATACACTGCCAGGATCAGCTCGACAGTAGAAGATAGAGATGGAGACAGACCATTAGTTTCTGACTACGTGTGGAGTTTTACGATCAGCCCTGCAACCACGCTGGTTTCAAAGGATAGTGACGGAGCCGTCGGTAATGATGTCAGTGCACAGTCCGCCTCTGACGGAATCGGTCGCTATATTGTATTTGAATCACAGGCAACGAATCTTTCCAGCGCTGCAACCACCCTGAACAGAAACCACATCTACAGAAAAGATACGGTTACCGGTGAAGTCCTTCTGGTCAGCAGTGATGATGCAGGTCTTGAAGCAAACAACGACAGTTTTTCACCGCGCATCAGCGATGATGGCCGCTACGTCGTGTTTGAGTCACTGGCAAGAAACCTGTCATCAATTGATACGGGAGGATCGCGACAGGTATTCATCAAGGACCTGGCGGATACGGACCAGACGGATGGCGAAGTTAACATTGAGCTGGTAAGCAGGGATACCACCGGGCTTGTTGCGGCTGATACTGCGGCTGAAAATCCCGATGTCAGCAACGACGGTCGCTATATCGTGTTCGAATCAACTGCGACAAATCTTTCCAGTTTGCCTGCTAATGGTGCCACGCAGATATACCTCAAGGATATGAATGACGATTCAATTGATATGATATCGGCTGGCGGTACAGCCGACAGTAACCGGCCAGCCATGAGTCCCGGTGCACAATACATTGTATTTGATTCAATAGCAGGCAGCAGTCTGGTTACCGGTGCATTAACAACCAGGTCGGTTTATATTTATGATCCGACTGCTACAACGACAATCGAGCTCGTCAGTGTTGATAATTTTCGCAACCAGGGTAATGGCGAGAGCATCAATGCCAGCGTCAGCGATAATGGCAACTTCATCGCGTTTGAGTCAAAAGCCTCTAATCTGGTTACTGGAGGCACCTTGGGATCTGATATTTATCGCAGAGATCGTTCAGGAAATGAAACCTTGCTGGTAAGCACACCTAATGGTACAGACAGCGGCGATGCTGATAGTACAGGAAGCAGCATCAGCAGTGATGGTGCTTACGTTGCGTTTGAATCATTCGCTTCAAACCTGGTGTTTGATGGAACAAATGGATTGAGCCATATTTTTGTACGCGACCTATCTACAGACACCATCAAGAGAATTAATATCCCACAATCTTTCGTTGGTGAAGCAACAAGTAACAGCAATAATGCGTCCATCAGTGCTGATGGTCGTTATGTCAGTTTTGATTCAGCTTTCAACTATGATGTTACTGATACCAATACCATCGATGACGTTTACAGGTCGCACAATACGACTTTCGTCAGCCCTTGATTTAGCCCTGAACTGGTCCCGCCTACTCTGTTGAATTTTCTTTTGATGAGGCTTTTTCGGTGAAATACTGCACCAGGATGTCGTCGTAATCACGTATGCGTGTGACATACTGCACCGGCTCGTTGCCGCGTGCATAACCGTAGGTCAGGTCCTTGTAATATTCCTTTTCGCTGAGCAGCGGCAGCACTTCCTTCATATCAATCCATAGATTCGGATTCTTGCCGAGCTTTTCAGCGAGACCCTGTGCATCGCGAAAATGCCCCCTGCCGACGTTGTAGGCAGCCAGCGCCATCCAGCTGCGGTCGGGTTCGGTAACGTTCTCGTCAAACATCTTTTTCATTTTTGCGTGGTATTTTGCACCTGCAAAGATGTTCTGCTTGGCATCGAGGCGGCTGGTTACGCCGAGTGACTTGGCAACCGGTTGCGTCAGCATCATGATGCCGCGTACACCGGTAGGACTTTTTGCCTTGGGATTCCAGTGTGATTCCTGGTAGCTTTGCGCGGCAAGCAAGGCGGGTGAAATGCCGTTCTTTTTAGCTGCTTTGATAAACATGTCTTTGTATTTGGGCAGCCTGTCTTTTATCCGGCGTTTGAATTTCTGGATGTCGACATAATCGAACACATCGATGTGCCCGTAATACTTTTCGATTTTTTGCGCATATGCACCACTGTCCCGGTATTCCGTGAACCACCTGTTTATTGCGCTGGCCAGCCGCGGATTGTTTTGTGCATACATCCAGGCGAGCTGTGAACCTTTATGCAGGGTATATTTGACCGAGATTTCAGGGTAATAACGTCTGCTTATGTCAAAAATAGTCGAATCGCTGATCGTGCACTCGATCTCCTTGCTGCGGACTTTTTCCAGCAGCCTGGGTGTCAGCAGGTTATCGTCAAGACTCCAGTCAATGCCCGGGAATTGTTTATTCAGTGTGTCTGCATAACTGGTTGCGGCCGGTATGACTATTTCCAGTCCTTTCAGATCTTCAATAGTGTCGGCAAATCCGGCATCACGGTGGCATACCAGGTATTCACTGACATCCATGTAGGCGGGCCCGAAGTCGAATTCTGCCTGTCTCTCGCTGGTAACGGTCAGCCCTGCTGCTGCAATATCACCCTCACCTTTTCTTAACGCATCAATAACCGCTTCAGTTGAGTCGAATTCGATATACCTTGTTTCAACACCCAGTGTATGCGCGAAAGAACGCGTCATATCATACTCAGGACCGGTCGGGTTCTCATCACGATCGATGTAATAGGTGGTCGGCTGGTTGGTCGTTAAAACAACAAGCTCCTTATTTTTAATAATTCGATCAAGCAGGTCCCCGGTCTTTCCCTGCTCTGAACTGCTGCATGAAAGCATGATAAGACAGCACATGATTAAACAGGGCGTTGTAAAAAGGCAGCGTTGAATCATTGTTTCTGTTTCCTTATTTGAGAATGTGCTTTCAAATAAAGATAAAGCATAAACGAGAGGATTAATATAACGAGCAGGCTTATCACCATATAAAACTGTGTTGTTGTCAGTGTTGGTATTTCATAAATTCTTATGCCTTTATCCAGTGACAGATATTGTTTCGCTACGCGCGCAATATCATCCGGGGTGACCGCCTCGATCCTGGCTTCAATGTCTTCGAAGTAGCCTTTCTCCTTGAAATAGACATAATCAGAAGCATAATAGTCCGCAAACTGGGCATTGGATTCATAGCCCTGCACGTTCTGCAATAAAATCTTTAATTTTGATTTTTCCAGCAGTTCACTATCCATGCTTTCTTCAACCAGTTTTATGATCTCGGTTTCAATGATTTCCATGGCTTCATCGATATCATCCAGGTTGACATCCGCGTATATACTGAACAGGCCGAATTTACTCAGGGTTTCGCGCCAGATGCCAGGCGAATATGACAACCCGCGTTTGATACGGATTTCTTCGCCGAGCCGAAAGTCCAGGTAATGCTGAATAATCATCAACGGGAAAATATCTTCCGACCAGAAACCGGGGATACCATACAGGATACCGATGACGGCATCGTTGCTGAGCAAAGGAGACAAGGTCCCTGTTTCCTGCGCATAATCATCGGGTATACCCGGAGCGGGCAGTACACGCTCAGGTGAAGGCGTTAACGTAATCTGCCCGAAGGTCTGCCTGATCAGATCCAGCATTGGCTCCTGCTCAAAGTCACCAACAATGATCAGTGCCATATTCTCGGGTACATAATAACGGTTGTAGGTATCGAGAATGTCCTGCCTGGTGATATGGTCAGCTGTTCTCAGTCCCTCACAGACATAATCGACACCCGGCAGCAGTTTCATTACCGCTTTTTCCGTTCCATTGACACCAAAGCCGCGCAGTCTGAACCATTGTCGGACTTTTGAGGGTTTACCACCGACTTCACGGTGAATAATGTCCCTGGATGTCTCGACATTTTCTTCGGATATTGTCGAGTCTGTCAGGATCTCGTAAAGTATTGTGATAGCAAGGTCAGGGAAGCGGCTGTATATATCCATCTCGTATACCGTTTCCTCGTTACCTGTATAGGCATTCCAGCTGCCGCCGTGATCTGCAACAAGGTGTTCCAGCTCAGCCTCCGAGTACCTGGATGTGCCGGTAAAAAGCAGATGTTCGAGAAAATGTGGCGTTTCCTGGTGCTCGCATTCAAAATCCTGCATGCCAACGCCCACCCAGAGTCTCACTGACAGGGTGTGCGCACCGGGCCTCTGTTTGAAGATGATGTCCAGGCCATTATCAAGTGTCAGGTGATCGACATCATATAAGCCCGGAGGGCTGTACTTGCTGGCAATGGCTGCCTGCCAGGTGAAGACTGCGCCTGAAATCAGGATAGCAGTTAGCAGGTAACTGACGAAGCCTGCTGCTCTACGCTGGATTGATCGATATTTTTGAAACATATTACCCACTATTAAAGCCACTACTTGTGAGATGCTGCAGATACTGACACAATTCAGCCAACCTGGTTGCCGCAAATTCTAAATGTTACCGCTAATTCGACAAGCTGGTTCGCGCTGTAATAATGATAATGCGACTTGCTCGTTCTGCTCATTATTGTGTCAGTTTATGCTGGTATTTGTATTAAGCAATACGATTTTTGCGACCAGCGCATATTGCGAGGATCAGTCGGAAGCCGAGCTGATCAATTTTTCCTTTGGCAACTATCTTGGTACCGGCTTCTATACCTCAGGTGGCGGCGAGGTTTTTATTCTCAGGATACCGCTGTCTACTACGCTGCGTCCCATGACAAGCAATGATCCGGGATGGGTCATAACATATCCAGTAACCCTGGGAATTGCAAATGTTGACGAAATCGTTGACGGCAATGCCCCCACGCTGGATCACGTAGGCACCATCAGCGTGATACCTGGCGTCGAATACCACTACCCGGTTTTTTACAACTGGCGGCTAATACCTTTTTTCGACCTCGGCCTAGCAAGGGACCTGGCCAACAACGTAAACATCCGGGTTTTAGGTACCGGTGCCAAGAGTTTTGCCACCTTCGATTTTGGCAGGAACAGGCTGACCCTGGGCAACAGGTTTCTATATGCTGACCAGCGGAACCTGGACAAGGGAAGCAATTCCAACTTCGCCGTTTTTGAAACCGCACTGGATTACAATATTCCTACCGATTATACAGTTGACGGATCATTCTTTGATTTCAGTTTCTATTTTATTAATTACTATTACCTGAAAGATCTGGTCCTGGTTGATTACCTCGATAACCCGATATCGCTGGAAAACAAGAACGAAATAGGCTTTACTTTCAGTCTACCGGAGTATCACTGGCTGCCAGATAATCCACGGCTCGGATTTGGTGTTCAAATTACCAGGGATGCCAACCTGTACCGTATAGTATTTGGTATGCCTTTTTTCTAACTCAGGGAGTGACCCATGTCACGAACGCTAATTCTACTCAGGCACGGAAAATCTGACTGGAGCACAGATGACGATGATTTTGATCGCCCGTTGAAAAAGCGAGGTAAAAATGCATCCATCCAGGCAGGCGAATGGTTGAGTGCACACAGGCGGGTTCCTGATTTTGTCGTCACCTCACCGGCAGCACGCGCAATGAAAACGGCGGAACTTGCCTGCAATGCCATGGGCATCAAGAAAAATAATGTCTACAGCCGAAAACACATCTACCTGGCAACACCGGAAGAACTTCTCTATGTACTCGAAGACTGTCCTGAACAGGCCCAGCGCGTAATGCTGGTGGGGCATAATCCGGGGCTGGAAGAACTGCTCTACTACCTTGTTAACGGATTAATGACTATTCCGGAAGACGGGAAAGTAATGCCTACCGCCACCCTGGCAATCCTGGAAATGCCAGATATATGGAAAAATCTGCAAAGCGGCGCGGCCAACCTGGAGTTTTTGATAAGGCCTCGGGAGCTTTCCTGAATGATCGGTGATTAACGGCTGATGATATCGATATACTGATAGTTGTTATATTACCGTAGATGCACGGAGACGCAGAGGGTATAACAAATGTCCGTAGCAGCAGCTTAAGCTACGAACATCTGCAGATCGCGACTTAAGCCGCTCCTGCAACAATCAAAATAACTCTGCGCCTTCGCGGTTAAAACCATGTTTTGAGTGGTCGCCTTCTTTCGCCGTCAACCATTAATCACTCGGTTTTAACCGCGAGTTCATCCGGGATAAATTCTTTCGCTATACGTTTGGTAAGCGTGTAGATACGCCTTAACTGGTCGACCAGTTCAAGCTCAAGCCTGACCAGCAGCAAATGCTTGCTTGTCTGTAAACTGATGCGGCTCGCCTGGTTTTTCAGGATATCATCAACGATATGCTGTATCTGTTCTTTTGAAGAAATCACTTCAGCTGCAGCAGATTCGTCATTGTTTTTAATGGCTCCGACCAGTTTGTCAAAGGCTTCTGCCACCATCTTTGAAAAACCAATAAACAGGTCGAGGGTTTCATCACTTTCCTGTAGATCATGGTCAAGGAATTTCTTGCAAATGACAGAAAGCTCCGACTCCACCACATCGGCAAGACTCTCGATATTGATGGTTGCACTCATCAATGACTGAAGCGTATGACTGTTCTCATCGGATAATTTTTCCTGTTGTATTTCGCTTATATACTCCAGTATCAACTCGGACAGAACGTCTACCTTGTCATCCATTTTTACAACTTCATCAACCATGCCCCTGTTGCGAGTTTGAAATGCCATCCACAGCGTCGTAAGCATGTCACTGGTAATTTCTCCCATACGGCCGATCTCGAAACGCACATTCTCCAGGGCCACAGTGGGTACCTCGAGTAATTCTTTATTGAGATATTTCGGTTTTATGATCACTTTTTCTTCAACCGGTTTTTCCGGTACCAGGAACACGGCCAGCTTGGCAAATAAAGGTGTAATCCAGATAAACACCAGCGTATTTGCCAGGTTGAACACCGTGTGCGCGTTGGCAATCTGCCTAGGTACTTCGGCAGCCATTTTCTCCTTGCCGGTTAGCTCGGCCGCTGATGGCGAAATATAGGCAACAAACTCTGCCAGCTGGGGTATGAACATCAGCCAGAGAAGAACACCGGCTATATTAAAAGAAATGTGTACCACAGCAGCACGCACTGCTTCGGCCGGTTTGCCAATTGCGGCCAGTATCGCAGTCACGCAGGTGCCGATGTTTGCACCGAAAGACAGCGCAATACCCGCCGGCAGCGAAATAAGGCCTTCAGTTGCCATGACAATGGCAATACCTGTGGTCGCCGCCGATGACTGAACCAGTCCGGTAAACACCGCACCAACCAGTATCCCCAGCAAAGGGTTTTCCATCTTCACCATGAGCTCGAGGAAGGGTTCATAGGTGCGCATCGGGTTCATCGCCTCACCCATGACACCCATGCCGTAAAAGATCAGACCCAGCCCCATGATCATGCTGCCATAGTGGCGGATGCGTTCGGTTTTAGCCGTGAACAGCATGAAAAATCCGAGTGCCACGAGTAATAAAGCGTACTGTGTAACATTGAACGCGACGATTTGCGCGGTAAAGGTGCTGCCAATATTGGCGCCCATGATGATGCCGACTGACTGGGTCAGCGTCATGAAACCCGCTGATATAAAACCGACGACAAGGACCGTGGTTACAGATGAAGAATTCAGTACTGCGGTTACGAAAGCACCGGTAATAGCCCCCAGGAAGCGGTTTTTGGTGAGGCCAGCAAGCACATCCTTGAGCTTATCGCCGGCTGCGGCCTGCAAGCCGTCTGACATCTGCTCCATACCGTACAGAAACATGGCCAGGCCGCCAAACAACGCCATAACCAGGTAAAACCAGTCAACACTCTGTGACACAGTTTCTTCTGCAAACGCCGCATGCGTGAACAACACCAGCACCAGGCCAGCAGCCAGCTTGGTGTTCATGTTGATCTCAGGTCGCAACAGGTTCATAAGAAACGAGCTAACACATTACATGATCCATTAACCAAACACCTGCTCTGGTGTTTTGTTGAAATTTTTAGACAGTTTATCGATGGTGTAAAGCATTATTTCCCTGAATACATCATCCCTGTCGGTGTTAATGATAATCGGCACATCAGCCTGGTCAGATTCGGACAACAAATACGTCTGCAGTTTCCATATACTGTCAAAATGCTCAATATACCGCTCTGCCCGTCTTTGCGGCACACTGGTGCTTCTGCCCCTGATTCTTGACTGCAGGTTCTTTTTTTTCAACACAGCAAGCATTACCGGAACCACAAGAGCATCACTGGGTTCTATGATATTCTTTATAATTGTTGGATGAAAATGAACACCTTCAACTATAATGGATACGCGTTCATGTATGGCCCTGTGTATGACAGCTTTAATCGCTACAGACAGAATCTCGGCCTGCCTGCAGTAACCCCGGTATATCCTTTTGCCCTTTTCCTCGGTCTCCTGAATTTCATCAGGCAGTTCCTGCCATGCAGAGTAGGATGATTTGTGCAATATGGGCTCAACTTGCTGTGGAATCATGGTGCGCATGACTTCGCGCAGCATGTCGGTGGACTGCATGCGGGCAATCTCGAGTCGGCTGGCAAGCCCGGTAGCAATTGTACTTTTGCCACAACCTGCGGTCCCCCCTATGAGGAACAGCAGGGGCCTTCCGCTATTAATGAAATCACGCCAGACCAGCCACCTGAATGCAACCTTGTTACCCAGATCCTCTGATTTACGCAAATAACGATAGGTTATTTTTGCAATATATTTTGTGGTAACGCCTGGCTTGTTTCTTCTTAACAGATGCGCACTGACCTCATCTACAATCGACAGCGCTTCATCCGAACTCAGGCCGATTGTCTCGAGATCGACCCTGTATCTTGAAGGTGAATATGCTGCAAATTGACCGTTATCGGTTTCAATCTGCAGCATGTATGGCATGTTCCGGTTTTCATAGTGTGCAACCGAATTCACAGCCTTGGCCTTTTTAAGATGCTTGATGACAATGTGTTCCAGGTCAAGCGTTGTAACCAGGGGTTTATCGTCAATTTCATCGCGAATGGTGCTTGCGATCTCATGAGCCTGGTTAAAAGTTAGGCCTGATTTTTGTAATGAGCGTGTGAGTATCCCTCTGAGAAAGGGTGTCTGGGTTTGATCTTCAGGGTTTTCAACGAGAACTTTTGACATAGCTCAATTTTTTTTAAGGATTACGCGCTTTTATACACTATTTTTATACTCTATTATAACCAGAGTATATGAGTCAAAGCACAATCAAGCGAATGATCGACGATCTGGGGAAAGGCGCCGTATGATGTTCAGAACTGCAGAGCTTGGACAAAGTGTCCCAAAAGCTGAATTCAAACAAAAAGAGCCCGTTCTCAGACGTGAGCTGCTCGAAGCCCAGCAAAGGCTGCTGAAACTCAAAAAATGTCCCGTCATTGTAGTTTTTGCCGGTGTCAACGGAGCCGGCAAGGGTGAAACAGTCAACTTGCTCAATGAATGGATGGATCCTCGCTGGCTGGTTACCCGCGCTTATGACAGGCCTTCAGATGAAGAGATGGAGCGCCCCGAATACTGGCGCTTCTGGCGTGATCTACCTGCCAAAGGAAAAATCGGGTTATTCCTGAGCTCATGGTATTCGAGACCCGTACTTGACCGCGTTCATAATCGCATCGATGACGGCGAATTCAACAAACAGCTTGAAAAAATCATTAATTTCGAAAAAGCACTGTCTGACGATGGCGCTTTGATTCTCAAATTCTGGATGCACCTGAGCAAGAAAGGACAGAAGAAGCGCTTCAAAGACCTCGAAAAAGACGAGCTTACCCGCTGGCGTGTTGACGAAGTCGACTGGGATAACTGGCGATTATATGAACAATTTGAAGAGTCCGCCGAAAGGGTCATCATGAGAACCAGCACCGGTACATCGCCCTGGTGTATTGTTGAAGGTGCTGATCAGTATTTCAGAAGCCTGACGGTTGGAACGATTATCCGCGATGAGATTAATAAACACCTGGATAAGCTCGAAACTTTAGCTGTTACTGCTGATGGGGTTCCAGCCGTCACTGCAACAGATAATGATGCTGATTCGGAGCCCCCGACACAGTTAAAGGGTTCAACAGTTCTCGACGTCATGGATATGACCCTGAGTCTGACCAAGAGTGAATACAAACAGCAACTGCAGGCCTACCAGGCCAGGCTTAATCAACTGCAAAGAACTGCGCTTAAGAAAAAACTTTCCACGATACTGGTTTTTGAAGGTCCCGATGCGGCTGGTAAAGGTGGTGCGATACGGCGTGTGACAGCAGCGCTGGACGCCAGGCATGTACAGGTTTTGCCCATAGCAGCACCGACCGACGAAGAGCAGGCTCATCATTATTTATGGCGTTTCTGGCGGCATCTTTCGCGTGCTGGTCGGATGACTATTTTTGACCGCAGCTGGTATGGCCGTGTACTTGTAGAACGTATCGAGGGTTTCGCCAGCGAAGAAGAATGGCGGCGCGCTTATGCAGAAATCAATGAGTTCGAGGAAATGCTGACAGACAGCGGCATTATACTGATGAAATTCTGGGTGCATATAACCAAGGAAGAACAGCTGGACCGCTTCAAGCAACGTGAACTGATTCCGCATAAACAATGGAAATTGACGGATGAGGACTGGCGGAATCGTGAAAAATGGGAAGAGTATGAACAGGCCATTAATGACATCATCGAGCGCACCAGTACCAGAATAGCACCATGGACGCTGATCGAAGGTAATGACAAGAAGCATGCTCGTATCAAGGTTATCAAGACATTATGCGAGCGTATGGAAGATGCCTTGAAAGACGAAACCAAGAGCGGCACCAGCAGCTAGCTGCTTATACTGCATCCCCAACCCGTACTTGATTAATTCATTATTATGCGCATCATTGTTGTCAGGCACTACAAAACAACGAGCAATGAGTCTGACCAGATTCTGGGTTGGGGTGATGCACCACCTGCCGAAGACTGGCAGGATGACCTGAACAAGGTCGGTCAAATCCTGCTGGGTTCACACATCACTATTCATCATATCTATACCAGCACTCTTCCCAGGGCAATCAATACCGGCAAGTTTTACGCCGAAAGTTACGGCATCAAGGATATATTATCTTCACCTGACCTGAGGGAAGTTAACTACGGCAAGCTGTATAACAGGAACAAGAAGTGGGTCGATAAAAACATACCCCTGCACAAGGTGGACCCGGATTTTGTATATCCGGACGGTGAAAGTTTCACGCAGATGCAGAAAAGGAGTGTTGCTTTTGTTGAGATGTTAGTAGAGAAACATCCAGACGAGACATTGCTTGTCGTAATACACGCAGGTGTGATTCGCGGTTTGATTTGCCATTTTCTAGGGCTGGATTACGCCAGTAACCTGAGACAACATATGGGGCATCAATATATAGGCGACTTCACTTTCGAGGGAAAGACCTGTATTCGCTATAACGAGCTAGGCAGGCCGTCGGAATTTGTCAAATCAGGCGTTATCAAGGTGCCCTATTACGTTTCCGGCAAGGCCGGGAAAGAAAAAGTCTAGCCGTACCTGCCTTCGATGTAATCTGCTGTTTCCTTGTACTTAGGTGTGACAAACATAGCTTCTGTAGCTGTATGTTCGATCACCTTACCCATTAACATGAATATGCATTCTTCACTGGCGCGCCTGGCCTGCGCCATGTTATGCGTGACGATAAGAATCGTATATTCACCACGTAAATCCCAGATCAGCTCTTCAACGGCCTCGGTTCCTTTCGGATCCAGCGCCGAGCAGGGTTCATCCATTAATAACACGCTGGGCTTGACCGGCAGCAAGCGTGCAATGCACAGCTTTTGCTGTTCTTCCAGAGACAATTCGGTTGCCTTGATGTTAAGACGGTCCTTTACCTTGTCCCAAAGCAGCACCTTGCGCAAGGCTGCCTCGATGATGTCATCCTGCTCACTGATGCTGGGTTTGCTGCCTTCGGTATGAAGCCTGTGCCCGAAGATGATGTTATCTCTTATCGAAATGGGTAATGGATTCGGGCGCTGGAACACCATGCCCACCTGCTTGCGGACCTGTACCAGCTCGACTTTCTCGTCGTATACATTCTGCCCCATCACCTCGATAAGGCCTTCCGTGCGAACATAACCAAGACGTTCATTAATACGATTGACACTGCGAAGGAAAGTGCTCTTGCCGCATCCTGATGGACCGATAAGTGAAGTTATAATGCCCTGCTTGATATCAAGGTTTACATCGAATAATGCCTGGAATGTCCCATACCACAGGTTCAGCGTCCTGGTATGAATGGCGTGCTTGACCTGGGGCCTTACATTTTCTGCAGTCGTATTCATGAGTTCCTAACCAAATTTTCCTTCGATGTAATCAATGGTACTCTGCTCTTTTGCATTGCCCGTAAAAAGGTCCTCGGTATTCCCGATTTCCACACACTTGCCTTCAAGAAAGAAAGCCGTGCGGTCAGCCAGCCTCCTCGCCTGCTGCACCAGGTTGGTTACCAGGATAATTGTCATTTCGGATTTCAGTTCCTTGAGCACATCCTCGATTCGCATCGTCGTTACCGGGTCGACGGCAATGGAGAACTCATCCAGCATTAATACATCGGGTTCCTGGGAAAGCGCGCGCGCGATGGTCAGGCGCTGCTGCTGGCCGCCGGATAGCAGACTACCCAGTGAGTCGAGACGGTCTTTTACCTCATCCCATAGTGCTGCTCGTGTCAGACAGCGTTCGACAATAACATCAAGATCGGCCTTGTTACTGATTCCTGAAAGCCGTGGTGACAGTGCAACATTTTCGTAGATCGTCAGCGGCAAACCTACCGGTAACGGGAAAACCACGCCGATACGACTGCGCAATGCATAGATATTTCGCGTCTTGCGTATATCGAAACCGTTAAAGTGAATATCACCCTGTACTTTCATGCTGGATGTAAACATATCCATGCGATTGAGTGTTTTCAGAAAAGATGTTTTGCCTGCATTGGCCGGGCCAATGATGCCGAATATTTCATGCTCCCTGACATCCAGAGTCACATTCTCCAGCGCCGGGGTATCCCCGTAATAAATGGACAGATCCCTGACATCCAGTTTTAATGGCGCTGTAACCTGTTGCACTGCAGCTTCGGCGTTGCTTACCATTTTTTCTTACCACGTAAATACATGCGAAATGCAATAGAGATGCTGTTCATCAGCAGCACCATTGCGATCAGGACAAGTGCAACACCATAGGGCAGCTCTTCCGGAACGCCGGGTACCTGCGTCGAAACGACGAACAGGTGCAATGACAAGGCCATGGTTTGATCGAACACGCCTTGCGGCAGGTACGGCAGGAAGAAAGCTGCGCCGGTGAACATGATAGGTGCCGTTTCACCCGTTGTGCGCGAGACTTCCAGAATGACACCGGTGAGTATGCCGCTGACCGCATTCGGTAACACAACACGGCGAATCGTTTGCCATCGAGTCGCACCCATATTCCAGCATGCTTCGCGAAATGCCTTGGGTACAGCCTGCAATGATTCTCTGCTTGCAACGATAACCACAGGCAGGGTCATAATAGCAAGGGTCAGACTGGCTGCGAGTATACTGGTGCCAAATTTAAAGAATATGACAAATGCACCCACGCCAAACAGGGCATGCACGATAGAGGGCACGCCGGCGAGGTTGATGATTGCCAGGTTGATAATTCGTGTCAGCCAGTTATCCGGCGCGTATTCGCTCAGATAAATCGCAGCAGCCACACCGACAGGCACTGACACCAGCAGCGCCACAGCCACCAGCCACACGGTTCCGAACAGCGCTGGGAAGATACCACCTGCTGTCATGCCGTCAGTCGGGTGGGTGAAAAGAAAATCAACAGAAATTATGCCGCCGCCCTTGTAAATCAGGGTACCAAGGATGATCAGCACCGGCGTGATCAACAGCAAAGTCATCATCATGAACAGAAGCTGGAACAGTTTCTGTGTTTTCTGGTTACGTTTATTCAGTTCTGAAATTTCAAACATTTTCTGAAGTCCAGTTTTAGCCTTTGCGCACACCGCGCACAATCAGATCAGCCGACAGGTTGATCACGAATGTAATCAGGAACAGGAATATGCCAATGGTAAACAGCACACCATAATGATCGGAGCCGACGGCCGTTTCACCCAGCTCGGCAGCAATCGTGGCAGTAAGTGCGCGCACTGAATCAAAAATGCTGCCTGGCATGTTGACCGAGTGACCCGTTGCCATTAATACCGCCATGGTCTCGCCAAAGCCACGTCCAACACCGAGCAGCACGGCGCCGAGCAGACCGTTCTTGGCAGCCGGCAGTACGACTTTGAAAATAACCTGCCAGCGCGTTGCACCCATGGCTTCTGCGGCTTCACGGTAGCCGTCAGGCACAGCCTTGAGCGCATCTTCAGCGATGGATGCCATGATCGGCGCGGCCATCAGGCCGAGGATGATACCGGCATTGAGAATATTCAGACCAACCGGCACATCAAACACGTCGATGATCAGCGGGTTCATTATCGACAATCCAATGAAACCCCAGACCACTGAAGGAATGGCGGCAAGCAGCTCGACCAGCACCTTCAGGTATTCACGTGTCTTGCCTGTTGCGAATTCACCGACATAGATTGCCGCCCCGAGGGCAAACGGTATCGCTACCAGCATTGCCAGCCCGGTGACACTGGCAGTACCGGCAATCAGCGCGAGGATGCCGAACTCAGGGTCATCCTCGTCACTGGGAAACCAGTATTCAGAAGTAAAGAACTCGACCGGATCGAGTCGGCTGATAACAAAGTCCATGCCTTCCATGGTGATGAAAACAAATATGCCGATAATAAAAATAATTGCTGAAATTCCGCCAATGAATACCAGCGACTGCATAAGCTTGTCGATATACCAGTCCATGGTACGGCGATCGAATGCATCGTGAGACATTTTGTTGACGCTTTGCTGCATTTATGAAGCATCCTCTCCACGCAGCAACATCATCAGGTCCTTGATAAGCACGGAAAGCTCACGATGTATGCTCTCATAATCCTGGTCACTGCACGCGCAATCTTCCGGCACGGATGTCAGCTTCCAGTTAAGCGCAGTAGTCTGGAACGGAATTTTGTCGATGTATGAACTCACTGGCGCTTTCAGGCTGACAATCACATGAAACCTGTTGAGCTCCGCCGGCGTCATTTCATAAGCTTTGGGTTTAGCCTTGGAAGCATCCATTCCATGAGAGTCGAGGAACTCCGCCAGCCCGCTGGATATGGCTTTTGCGGGTTCAGCACCTGCCGCACTCAGATAATTACCACCGTGCGGAAAGTGCTTTCGAGCGATCGCTTCTGCGAGCTGGCTCAGGCAGCTATTGTCATCATCGAGGAATAAAACCTGGTAGACCTTACTGGCCTTACCTTCACCCGATACTGTAAAGATTGTCTGTTCGCACAGGTTTTTAGCCTGGTCTGCTATACGCTCGAGACGGTGATACACGGAAAATACCGCGAATCTCTCGGTCAACGACCACTTCGCCTGCTCGTCCAGCAGCTCTTCGTACAGACCCGACACGGTATTGTCTACCTGCGCAGACATGGCAATGGTGCCCCTGGCAAGTTCTGCATTGTCCTCATCAAATGAAGCAACCGCCTGTTTCAGCATTAACTGAACTTCATTAGCCAGCAGCTCGATACCCTGCGCCAGTCTTTTATCGGGTGCGCCGTCAATGCGCTGAAGCTCCCGACTGATCGTTACCGCATAATCGCCTACTCGTTCGAGAATAATGTTGATGCGTATCACCGATGACATCAGGCGCAAGTGACCCGCACTGGGCAAATGTACCGCGATAAAACGATGACACAGGGTGTCAATCTCACGCATCTTGCGGTTAATGGGCCCATCTCCCAGGATGGTCGCACTGGCCAGATCCTGGTTGGCCGTCAGTAGCGCGTGAATTGAATTATTTACGGCCTGCTTGACGCTGGTAGCCAGACCGCTGACTTCACCCCGAATATGTTCCAGGTCTTTTTCCAGGCGTTGTTCATAATGAGACATGGTTGAACCTGTATTCCTCTATTTGGTCAGGACAGCGTCATAACGACGCTGCCAGTTGCTGGCAATGATAGTTATTCTGATCATTTAAAATATCCGGATACAGGTTGATACTCAAAAAGTTTCCAACCCGTACCCGGTTGTGTGCTTATTTACAGTCGACTGTCTTCATCGGTGCATACCCTTTCTTCACGATTATGCATTGCCCTGTATCGCTCATAATCCAGTCCATGTATTTCTTGATTTCACCTTCCGGCTCACCATTGGTATACATGAACAGCGGTCGCGCAATCGGGTAGCTTTGATCAACCGCGGTCGCGACGCTCGGGTTTACACAGGCGTTACCGTCCTGTTTGATGCAGGCCAGCTGGACATGGTCTGTTGCATAAGCGAGTCCGCTGTAGCCGATGGCGCAGGGTGTTTTTTCAACCAGGTCGACAACATCTTTTGAGCCATGCATATCGAGTGTGCCTGAGCGGTACTTGCCTTTCTTGCCCAGCACGGCTTTCTGGAAATAGGCATAGGTACCGGAGTTGTTCTGGCGACTGACAACAACAATTTCGTTGCCCTTGCAGCCGGGTACGGTAACACCGAGGTCAGACCAGTTTTTGGCTTTGCCCTTGCGGCCATAGATCTCCTTCAACTGGCTCATGCTCATTTCTTTCATCGGGTTGTTCGGGTGAAGATAAACTGCGAGCGCGTCATATCCAACAACGTGCTCAACCGGGTTCTGGCCCCGGTCCTGTGCCTGCTTTAATTCCTTGTCCTTCATTTTGCGGCTGGCATTGGCAATATCGACCGTACCGTTGATCATGGCTGCGATGCCTGTGCCTGAACCACCGCCTGAAACTGCGATTGCCACTTCAGGGGCGACATTCTGATATTCCTCGGCCCATGCCTGTGCCACGTTGACCAGGGTGTCCGAACCCTTGTTCTGTATAACCGTGCGCGCATGTGCTGACATTGCCGCGGCCAGTGCTGTCGAGAGCAGCGACGAGATGATGATTGCTTTAATTTTCATTAGGTTAACTCCGTAAGGAAACAAGTAAGCATGTGCCAGAGCAGCATCCTAAACGGGAAATGTTACGGAATTGTTACAATTCGTAATAAATATTACAAATTTATTAAGGTTATTTGAATTTTTTAGTATTCCTGCACGCCCGGGTAGAGGCTAGACTTGATTTCATCCCACATCGATTTGTAACAGATGGCTGCACGACTGTTCGCAGCAAAGTCGCCTAAGGGAGCACATTTGATACCCATACGCTCGACCTCACTGGCGTAAGGGATGTAACTGTCAAGCACGTCAGGCATGAATGAAGGCGGGTACTCGACAATCAGCCGATGCATCTGCTTTCTCACATCGACCATGGCGAAGAACGGCAGGATTTTTATGGAATCATAGTGTTCCTGCTTGAAGAACTTTTTAATTTGCTTGTAGGTTCTAAGCGACAGGGTTGTCGGGATGGTAGGTACCAGCAACACATCTGCAGCATCGAACACGCTTTCAGATGCTGATGAGATACTGGGTGGACAGTCAAGGAACACATAATCATATTCCCCGGATAAAGGCTTGAGCAGCCTGTTTATGCGCCTCTCTGGCTTTTTTGTTACTTCAACAAAGAAATCCATATCCCTGTAGGAGAAATCTGCCGGCAGTAAATCCAGGCCTTCATAATCCGTTCCCTTTATGGCATGTTCCAGACCCAGCTTGCCCTCAACCAGCTTTTGGCCGCCCCCCTTTACTTTTGCCTTGATACGAAAGTAGTAGCTTGCCGCTCCCTGTGGATCGAGGTCCCAGACAAGTGTACTGGCTCCATCCAGTGAGGCCAGGTATGACAGGTTGACGGCTGTTGCAGTTTTGCCGACACCGCCTTTGATGTTGTATATCGCAATAACCTTCACTAGTTTTTGTGAGAATCAACGAACAGGTCCCTGAACTCCTGCTGGATGCCTGCGGATGAGAACGATGCAAAGCGTTCTGCAAACCTGCGTCTGGTTTTAGTTTGCCTGCGCCCGATAAGTTTAATCACCTGCTTGCATGTTTTGTTCGCATCTGTATCAGAACTTTGTTTGATGAATATTTCAAGAATACCTGCATGAACATGCAGGTCATTATATTCACCGAGGTTATCCTGCAATCCCTTTAACACCTGAATGAGTTCAAGTATTTTGTTTGCCGGATAAAGGCTCTGGAAAAACTCCATCAAGTAGCGCAGCTTCTTGCAGGTTTTACGTAATTCATGCAGTGCTTCCGCTTCAGTATCCTCAGTAATTGTGCTGCCTTCTTCCAGTGCCAGCTGGTACATGTTCCATATAAGCTCATCTGCCAGTTTGTATATTTCTTTGCGGGTGTTCTCCAGCGGCGGGTCTGTCGGCTGCGGGTTTTCGAGGTATTCACGCCACTCGTTTATGCGCTGGCGGTATTCGGCTGACTTCAATGTGTTGATAAATTTTTTCTGTGCCTCGGCTCGTGACTGCGCAAGATAATCACGCAAGGGTTGCAGCCGGCCCTGTGCTGTTTTACTGAGGCCGCCTTGATAGCTCTCCAGTTTAATCTGAAACACATCAAGATCCCTGACAGGGTTTGTTAATTTACCCAGTGCTGAAAAAAATTTATTGTATTTAGAGATAATATCCCGAGGCAGTACCTTATCGATCTGTGTTAGAGCGGAACGTGTTTTTCGTATTGACACACGGTAATCATGCATAAACTCTGTATCTCTTCCCCTGATACTGCCAGCTGAATTCTGCTGCAGAATATCAAGCAGTCGAAGCAGGATCTGCTTCAATGCTTGTTCAGCCGGTATTTCGGCATCAAGCAAGAGCTCAAGTTTGGTTGTATATTCGGTTGTGCTTGTTCCTGATTCAGCCAGCGCCAGTTTCAGCATGTCATCATGGTATTGATGCAGTTGCAGTGGGCGAAAAAACTCTACGACCTGGTTGTATTCATCCTCATAACCTTTAACCGGCTTGATTGTTATACGTTTACCTAAAACAACCCCTGCACGGGTTTTCGACGGAAAATACCATTGTTCATCAAAGCTTAATCTCACAACCACCTTTTTATTTTTATCTAGAACTACCAAAGGCAGGCGTTTGATCTTGATCTTTATACGGGGAACGAGCTCGCGAACAGAAATTACGGATTGCAACTGGCGGCGAAACTCACATTCAGCAAGATCACTCGCCAGCTGTGGTACGCGCCTGAGTCCGAGCTGGATCTTTAAGTCGCCATTCTTGTCAGCACGCCAGTATATCCGGCGAGATTGCCCGGCTTCATGCACCTCGAGCACGGCGCCATTGTTATACAGGCGCCAGTCAAAGGTATCGTAAAATACCCGGTAATTGACGATTTCAGCCTGTAGATTGACAGAAAAATTATTTTTAAATGATGCTAGCAGCTCCGGGAAGCCTTGATCTGCAGGGGCAACAAGATCGAGCTGTTTGACTTCCATCATCAACCGGAAGGAGATGTGTTTTTCTTGTTTGTCACAATTAGGCTTACCATAAATCAGTTATACAATATGTCCATGTGAAAAAATGCGCCTTACCAAAAGCGGTACGACGCATTCTCAACTGATCAGCTTTCATTCAATACGCGCTTATGGAAGTAAGTCAGCAATTTAGCGCGCAGTTTAGACTGCCTGTGCTTGGCAGCAGCAGTTTTACGCTTCTGCGCCAGCTCAATGAAGGTATCCTGTGAACTCATGGCGTTTTCAGTTTCTGCAAAATCTGCTTTCTTAACATAACTTCCATCTGGCTGCATTGTCCACACATGCTTTTTACTGGATAACTGCACGTCGAGTATAAGGCGTAATTCCTGCCGCAATTTGACGTCATCTACCGGAGCAACCACCTCAACCCGGCTTTCCAGGTTGCGCGTCATCAGGTCGGCCGAGCCAATGTAGTATTCTTCATTACCGCCATTGTGGAAGAAATAAATTCGTGAATGCTCAAGGAAGCGGCCGACGACGCTGATAATCCTGACATTCTCACTGATGCCTGGAATACCCGGACGCATGCGGCATGTGTCTCTTACAATCAGATCGACTTTGACCCCGGCTTGTGCCGCTTTATACAGGGCACGCGTGATATCGATATCTTCCAGTGCATTCATCTTGAACTGAATCAGCCCGGGTGAATGTTCGGAATGAAGCGCCTGTTCACGTTCGATTTTCTTCAACAGTGACTTTTTCAACGTATACGGTGCGGCAAGAATCTTGCGATATGTTGGCGGAGGTGAATAACCTGTCAGGTAATTAAACAGCTCGGTCAAATCCTGTGCGATATCATCATCACAGGTGAGCATACCCAGATCACTGTACAGGCGAGCAGTTCCGGAGTGGTAATTACCGGTACCAATATGGGCATAACGGCGTAATTTGTTGTAATCCCTGCGCACGACCAGTATCACTTTACTGTGCGTTTTCAAGCCGACAACACCATATGTCACATGTATTCCGGCCTGCTCCAGCCGACGCGCCCAGCCTATATTCGCAGCTTCATCAAAACGTGCCTTCAGCTCGATAAGAACGGCAACCTGTTTACCGTTTCTGGATGCCTGCACCAGTGAGTCAATGATGCCACCTTCAGCAGATGTGCGGTACAAAGTCATCTTTATGGCAAGCACCTTGGGATCGACACTGGCGGTGCGCAGAAAACGTTCAACGCTGGTGCTGAACGATTCGTATGGGTACTGGAACAACAATGAGCCGCGTTCACGGATAATATGAAAAATATTTCGTGAATCATGTGCCAGGCGTGTATGGTCGATAGGCTTGTGCGGCGGATCCTGAAGCTCTGGTATATCCAGAAATGCGATTTCAAACAAATCACGCATACCCATGATTTCCTCGACTTCATATACATCGTTTTCTTCATCAAGCCCGAGTTCCGCTGCCAGCATACCTCTGTGTGTCGGGTTCATTCCCCTGGTTATTTGCAGACGGACAATGGGTGCAAAATGGCGATGACGCAGTTCTGATTCAATCATTACCAGCAAATCATCGGCTTCTTCTTCATCTGTTTCCACGATTGCATTTCGTGTCACCCTGAACAGCTCGCAGGATTCAATTTCCATACCGGGAAACAGCATATCCATGTTGTTGGCCACAACATCATCCAGCGCGACGAATGTGTAACCATCATCCACCCGAATAAAACGAGGTGCGATACCTTTAGTGACAGGAACCTTCACACGTGCGATATGTGGAACAGAACCGCCTTTGTGACGCAAGGTTACAAGCAGGTTGAGCGCCAGGTTGGAGATAAATGGAAACGGGTGACCAGGGTCCATCGCCAACGGCGTTAGCAACGGGAAAATGTTCTCGATAAAGTCACTTCGCAGGTCATTCTTCTGTTCTTCGGTTAGCGAGCGATATTTAACAATCCTGATTCCCTGCTTGGCTAACTGGCCCAGGACTTTTCGCAGAATCCGGTTTTGTTCTTTATGAATTTCCCTGACACGTAGCTGACATTCGGCAATCTGTTCAGCTGGTGTTCTGCCATCAATGGTTGGCTCACGAACACCGGCAGCAAGCTGTTGTTTCAGACCACCGATACGCTTCATATGAAATTCATCAATATTGTTGCTGATGATTGCCAGAAACTTGACGCGTTCAAGCAAGGGCGTATCAGGCTCATCCGCCATGCTCAATACGCGGCTGTTAAATGCCAGCCAGGTGAGCTCACGGTTCAGGTAGAATTCAGGGCTGTCAAAATCGATTTCCTGTGCAGCAGCAACCGTCTCATGCGCTGCAAATTCATCTTCACTCCGCCTGTCAAATACCGTAGTTCTGCTCGCTGAAACCTCGACAGAACCCGGAGATTCCTGCCCTGACGCCTGATTTTCTGAATGAGGAACGTTTGACATGGCTAAATAACCCTTTTCATATGCTATATATGAAATATAGCTTAAATACAGATATTGACGGTTTTGTTACGAATTTTCAATGATACTAATCAAAAGTACTGATTTATCAGCTAAATTCAAGGCAAACCATTACTTCAACAAATTACCCAAGAGCGTGTCACGCGCATGAAATTTGCTAAAAATAAACATAAAAAACACAGGCAAAAACATTCCCGCAAACCCCGCAGTATGAGCACAAAAGCCGACAGGCATAAGCTATATGAGCTGTCTGTGCAGGATGTCTCGCATGAGTATGATTTTATTAACAAAACTTTCCGGGAAATTCGCGGATATAATGCTAACGCCCTCAGAGAAGACTTCTGCGGCACCGCGAAAATGTGCAGTGAATGGGTCCATAAAAGAAACAAAAACACCGCAGTTGGAGTCGATGTTGACCCGGAAGTCCTGTCCTGGGGTAAAAAACATAATCTTGGCAAGTTGAAATCCGCGGCCCGAAAACGCATCACCCTGCTACAGGAAGACGTGATGACGGTCAGCGCAGAACCTGCACAGGTTATATTGGCAATGAACTTCAGTTATCAACTGTTCAAGCAAAGGGACGAACTCAGAAAATATTTTGAGAATGTACAGAAGTCGCTGGCCGATGACGGCGTGTTCTTTTTAGATGCATTCGGCGGATACGAGGCCTATTCGGAGACGAAGGAAAAGACCAAACACAGGGGATTCACCTATGTCTGGGAGCAGGAATCATACAACCCGATAACTGGCGATATGACCTGCCACATCCATTTTCATTTTCCGGATAAATCCCGCATGAAAAAAGCCTTCACCTACGAATGGCGTTTGTGGACATTACCCGAAATCCGGGAGCTGCTTGAAGAAGCCGGCTTTTCAAAGGTCACTGTTTACTGGGAAGGCACTGATGAGGAATCGGGAGAAGGTGACGGGAAATATTATCCATCACTCCAGGGTGACGCTGACCCAAGCTGGGTATGTTATTTGACCGCTGAAAAGTAACTTCATAGACTGGATGAAATATGAAACCGCCATCCAGAGAAATCGAGTTCAAATTCGGCGTGTCTGAAAAACAGGCATTCTATCAACTGGTAGCTCATCTGAAGCTTGCGGAGTCTGCACTTACTGAAGGCATCACGCAGATTAACCACTTCTTTGACTGCCCGTCACTGTGCCTGCATAAAAAACATTTTGCTGTTCGATTACGTCAGGAAAAGGACAAGAATCTACTGACTGTAAAAGGTGAAAAGACACCGCAGCAAAAGGAAAACAGCATTCTTTCAAGCCGTGTTGAAGAAGAAGCAGTTATACCACGACAGACGGCTGTGGAATTACTGCATGGAAAGATTACGCCTCAGCAGGTCATCAGGGACCATTTCAAAAACAAGTCCGAGCCCATATTGACCTTGATAAATACTGCCTGCAACGACCAGCCCCTGGTTCACATCGGCGAGTTCAGCAACATACGTATCCATCTGCCAGCTGTTATCCTGCCTGGCGCTAGTAGCAGCGATAAACTGGAGTTTGAACTTGATACCAGCACTTTTCCCGATGGCAGTATCGACCATGAGATTGAAGTTGAGATTGCAGAACATACTGACGCAGCGCTTGTTGAATCGGCACTGGTCGAGCTGTTACAGCAGGCAGGTATTCAATGGCACAGCGCACCGAGCAAGGCAGAGCGCTTTTTCGCTGCAATAACAAGCTAAGCGAACACGAATTCTAATGAATCATTTATTAGCCGCAAATTACGCAAAGAGCGCAAATAACTTATTGAGTTTTTTAAAATGCAGCAGTTTGCCATTTTCGCGCCTTTTGCGTTTTTTGCGGCAAACCAGCTTTTACCAGCTCAGGTAAGCAAAGCCCTTTTCCTGCAGCTGCATAATGTCGTCCACGCCCACAGGAACGACCCTGGCGAAGTCCAGCAGATCATCCTGTGTCCAGCCAAGTGATTTCATGGTATTGCCGCAGGCATGGAACGCGACACCGTAATCGCTCAATGAGCCGGCGCGTTCCTGCTGGTTGCGACTTATCGCCCTGCCCGGCCTCTTGCCCAGCAAATGGATCCCCTGGCCGAATACCGCCACGATCAGTTCAATGTCGTCACCGTATTTACGCAACATTTCACCACAGGAAAACAGTATATGATCCAGGTACTCATGATCAGCGCTGTTGCACTGATATACAAGCTTATGCGTTGATGAATCCTCGAAATGCGTTTCGGTGTGATGTGCATGCACGGCTTTTGCGGCCATACCGGCGCCAAACAGGCCGGTCAGTCGCAGAATATGTCTTCTTAATTTATCTGGTTTTTTCATTAATATAACCTCGACCACATATGATAGCGCCACCCGGGTATATGTACAGACTATGAGCCCTGTTTTATCTGGAAAGCCTCATGTTTGAAGATGGTATTCCTGGCCGATTCATACTGCTCATTAGTGATCCTGCCCTCATCTCTGATGCGGCGTAAATCCTTTAATTCTCCCGCCAGGCGTTGATGCATTGACAATTTATCCTGGGCGGATTTGATGTGTTGCCCCAGTGTTTCCATGAATGTGTCGAATTCCTTGTTCCCGGGTTTGTGGTTTGATACTTCAAACAGCGGGATTTTGCCGACATGGCTGCAAAAAATCAGCTTGTCCTGTGTGCGATAATAGAAAATCAACATCGAGATCATGCTGAAGGTCCCCAGCAATACACCCACAATAACAATGTAGTCAGCTTTATATTGTGTAAACAGGCCTACATAGAGTAAAAGCATTGACCATACGACAGTCGCAAACGCGGTGCTGAGCCAGCTCCAGGCAACGGTACATTCACGTTCAGGCCGGGTATTTACATAATTCAGGTTGACGCGATGCTTGGTGTTTTCCTTGTGTCTGAATGACTTCTGTGTGTAGTAGAGCTGTGTTTCGTTAAAGATCTTGTAACTGCGCTTTACCCCTTTGAATTTCTGCTCCTGAACATAAACAATGTTTACATGTTCAGGCTTTAAATGCGCATCATCTTCCAAACCTGTAGACAGCGTAATTTCTGTAATATCATCTTCAGCACGACCAACTTCTTCGCTCATATTCTTACCCTGGATAAATTTTGTAAAGATTCTGTAAACTTCACTGAGATTGGCGTTTTTATACTTCAGTAAATACAACACTAAATTTAGAAGATATATCTGTTTTTTCCACAATTCAGCCAGTATCAGCGTAGTAATGCAGGCTTTTTACTACTTCTTGCTTCTCACTTTTATTATATTAATAATTGCTTATTTACTTGTATGGAACACATCTGATTTATTGACGTAACAACTTAGTAAAGACTAATTGACTGATTTCTAGTAAGATTGGCGACTTAATTTTTCAAGGATTATTGACCGCACTTTTGAGTACTTGATTTAATGTACCTATGTCGGTAAATATCGTCTAGTTGAATATTAAGCAAATAAAAACAAGTTACTAACTGAACAGAAATATTATCAATTGTGAGGGAGCCTGAAGAGATGAACACGGCTACGAAACAACCACCACCTGATCGCCGCGCGCGCACCAGGAAAGAAATCAAACAGCTGATTGCAGAGCGTAATAACGTGCTGTCACAGTATTACAATCTGGCCAGTCATGCTGACCAGAATCCGGGTGATAATGAAGCGACCCTGGAGCTGTTGCAGGAGTTCTGCCAGGATATGGTCGATTACCTGGCTACCGGCCACTTTGAAATCTACCGTCGTATCGAGGAAAAGGAAGAACGCAGGTCGGAAATTGTGCGGCTTGCCGAGCAGATCTTCAACAGGATTTCGGAAACAACTGCGGTCGCCGTGGCATTTAATGACCTGTACGATACATCAGCGAATTTCAATCCTGATGTGCTGGGGCAGTTACCCGAGCAGCTTTCAAAACTCGGTGAGGAGCTGGCTACAAGAATTGATCTTGAGGACAGGTTCATCAATACCCTGCTCTCAACGGCACCGAGCGCTGCCAAAGCCGCTGTCAGTACTGCCTGAAATCAACAGGCTCAGACTTGATCTGGCTCAAACCATTGGAACAGTAACTGTCAGATCGGGTCTCGACAAGTACAGGACATTACAGTTTGCAGTTTTTTAATGTTTCGGCATCCCTGGCCAGACACCAGCAAACATGGGCCGGTTTTCTTCGAAAGTCTTCTGATGTAGTCATGCGTGTGATCTCACGTATTGAATACTGCTCGAGATGCTTTTTATCAAGCTTGAATCCGTGTGCGTTACAGGAAAAAATCAGCACTCCGTCATCATCGAGTAATTCCATAGTCTGATTTATCAGCTCAACGTGGTCTCTCTTGATATCAAGCGTGTGATCCATACGCTTTGAATTCGAGAATGTAGGCGGGTCAAGAAATATCAGCTGGTAGCGCCTGCCCTCATTTTTTGCATCAGATAACCACTTGATACAGTCCTCGCGTATAAACTCGTGCTGCTTGCCAGAGAAATTGTTCAGTTCGAGATTATTCTGCGCCCATGCAAGATAGGTATTGGACATATCTACAGTAGTCGATGAAATGGCGCCGCCGGCAGCAGCATATACAGTTGCAGTTCCTGTATAGGCAAACAGGTTAAGGAAAGACCTGTTTTTCGCAACCCGGGAAATCAGTTTTCGTGTAAGGCGATGGTCGAGAAACAGCCCCGTATCCAGGTAATCCTTCAGGTTTACCCTGAATTTAAGCCCGTACTCATTGGCGATTAATGTATCGAATGTTTCATCCTGGCGTGTATATTGTTCTGCTCCACTTTGTTTCTTCCTTGTTTTCAGTATGATTCTGCTTTTGTTGATTTGAAGAATTGCGGAAATTGCGTCTAGCGCATCATTAAGGCGTACAAAGGCCTGTACAGCATCAACCGTTCTGGGCGGCTCATATTCCTGAACATGGACCCAGTTTTCATAGATATCGATGGCAATTGCATATTGCGGTATGTCAGCATCGTATACTCGGTAACAACTGATATTTTCCTTACGCAGCCACTTTGACAGGTGTTTGATATTTTTTAACAGCCGGTTGGCAAACATTTCGGCATCTTTACCTGAGGCTGCCTCATTGTCTGCCACATCAGGCCTGGATGGTGATGTTTTGATGTCACGGATGCGATACTGGTACAAGGTGCACTTCAACGGGCCATTGTATAAAGTATTTTTATGATGGGCGCGCAAACCAAAGAATTTTGCAAGTTCATGACTTGCGGTGAATAGCGCCACATTCCAGCCTGGAAACCGGCTCTTAAGCTTCCTGCCAAGCTCCAGATAAAGGCTTTTCAGCTGCTTGCTCTCCCCAATACGCTTTCCATAAGGCGGGTTTGTCACAATCAACCCCGTTACATCTGGCAGGTCTCTGACCACGTCTACAGAATCTGCCTGCCTGATTTCAATCATGCTGTCCAGTCCCGCCGCATGAATGTTTTCCCGGGCTATTTCAGCGACTTTATATGACTTTTCGATACCGATCAGCCTTGGCACCCTGTCTCTATCGATACCCTGTTTCGCCTCGTTGATTAATTGATTCCAGATTTCCGGCTCATGCTGCTTCCAGTTAATGAAACCAAAATAGCTGCGTAACAAGCCCGGAGCTATGCCTGCAGCCATGTATGCCGCTTCCAGCAGCAGTGTTGCAGAACCGCAAAGCGGGTCAATCAACGGCCGTTTCTCCATTGCCATTTGAGGCCAGTGCGCGCGTAATAATATTGCCGCAGCCAGATTCTCCTTTAGTGGCGCAGCGCCTGCCTGTTGACGATAGCCGCGCTTATGCAGCGGCTCTCCGGATAGATCGAGGTAGAGCGTGCAGTTATGTTTATCGATATAGGCATTGATTCGCACATCAGGCTGATCTCGTTTAACATCAGGACGGTGCTCGTATTTCTGTGTGAATTGATCGGCTATTGCATCTTTGATTTTCAGTGTCGCATAGTGACTGTTATTGATATTCTGATGCGTGGTATGGACATCGATGGCGAAACTGCCGCTGCTGTCCAGGTGGGAACTCCAGTCAATCGTCTGCACACCAAGATAAAGATCATCGTGACCAGACACGGGGAACTCATGCAATTTCAATAATACCCTGCTCGCAACCCTCGACCATAAACAGAGCCTGTAGGCTTTTTCAA
>Ga0209536_100001121_pt1 | contig 44315 bp, 30 predicted proteins | sample DeeMarSeWOR28_12_FD_187461 | JGI IMG/M metagenome (GOLD analysis project Ga0209536, IMG submission 187461) | Marine sediment microbial communities from White Oak River estuary, North Carolina - WOR-2-8_12 (SPAdes) (version 2) | ecosystem: Environmental > Aquatic > Marine > Intertidal zone >...
CCCATTGGGTGAAACATGGAATTTGACCCGATTGGCGCGTAATATAATTGTTGGAGACCAGTTAGAGCACTTTAACCGGGAACCGTGAACGCTGAACCGTTCAACCTAGGTTTTAATTATTTTCAAACTCATACACCAGCGGTGATTTTTCCACCGGCCAGAATCCTTTGTCGTGATTTGTTCCATTTTTAAATGCAAGGTAGCTGTATTTCCCGTAATGCGTGATTTTTCTCGCCACACCGTCACTGTATTCAGGTGATAACGGCATAAACAAAGCCGCGACACGATTCGGGGTATACGGATGATGAAATACACCAAAAAAGACATCCGAAGGTTCGCTGTATACCGTTGAATTCAAGCTAAACGCATCCGGCCGAAGCGTTACGTGGGCCGGCAATTTTTGAAACATTTGCTTGCGTTGAGGATAACCTATCAACAGAAGGTCACGTTCAAGACGTGTTGTATCTTTGATTTTATCTTGCGCGGCAATCGTATGGTTTTTGATCCCCAATGACTGTACAAGGGTTTCGGCAGCGTCTTGGAGTTTGGGATCCGTAGGATCGGCCATCACCACCAGCACCGCTGGTGAACTCTTAAGTGAGTTGATTGTCGGTGGTATTTCCGACGGATAAAGCCGTCTCATGACATCATAATCGGGGTCGGCAATCAGTCTCCGGGGTTGGTCTCTGCTGAGGAGCTCAAACGATGTGGTGCCCCCGGTCACCTCAATTTGTTGAATGTGTTCCCGTCCCCCGGATTCAATTTTCAGATTCAGAGGAAATTCGAAGTAAGGATCATTCTGGACAATCTCTCCACGGATCTTCCACGCTCCGTCGATATGCGTTGTTTGAACGGAATCGATATAAAATTGAGGCGCTCCTTGGCGGTAGACCCACTGGTCGAAAAAGTTTTGAAGGGAGCGGTTGCTTCTGGTTTCATACGCGTATCGAATGTCTTCCCAAGAGGTTTTGCGAAAGAGGTGGCCGCGATACAGATCCTTTAATCCTCCCCAGAAAGCCTCCTCTCCAACGACTTTTCTGAGCATATGAAACACCATGGCACTTTTGTCATATCCAACGGCTTGGGTCGGCGGGCTATATCGGCTATAAAATTGCCTTAACGCAATGTCGTTTTCCGGCCGGACTAATGTGGAAAAACTGCGCAGCCATTGACGTCTGTATTCGCGGGCGGCTTCTTCGGATTGCTTTTGCTTGAAAAGATAATCCGCCACGTAAGTGGTCAATCCTTCGCTCCAATTGCCTGAAGAATAATCTACAAGCACCCCGTTGCCCCACCAACAATGCGCAATTTCATGCCCCAGGCTGGTGTGGACAATAAACGGCAGCCGCAAAACCGAGCTGCCCAGGAGCGTGTATGAGGGAAAGCCATATCCGGTTGGGAAAAAATTTTCAACGACGGCGAATTTTTGAAACGGATAAGGACCGAACAGCTCTGAGTAAAACGCAATATACCTGGCAGTAGCGTCCAGGTATGATGTTGCCAGGTGTTTGTTTGGCGCCAGGAGATACGTGGCAGCCGTCACGTCGCCTATCTTTTTTTCTTCCACAGTATACCGGGCAACCGACAGGGAAAGCCCCTCTACAGGATAATTAATCTCCCATTCAGATGTGGTTTTTCCATTTTGGGTGATATGACCTACTGCACGACCTGCCGTCACCGCGACCATACCGGAAGGAGCGCTGACCTTCAATCTATAGGTAGAATGGCTATTTTCAAGATGCGGATACCAACCGGCACCCGCCAACAGGAAGCTACCGGTTTCCGAGATGGTGCCGCTGACGCCATACCCCGGATTATCGGTATTGACCGGACGCACCGGAAAAGGATCATCGAATATACCGGCATAATGAATCGTGATCCGGGAACCCGGAATCTGGGCGCCGTTCCACGGCTTTAGCTCCAGATGACCATCCCGAAACTCGTAAGGCACCGGCTTTCCGTTTATGTCCAGATCTAGGATCGACACGTGTTTAGACAAGCGAAAATTCAGACGCTTGACCCCGCCGGATTTAACGGTGATGGTATCGGAACCGACGAGTTTCGCGGATTGTGGTAAAAGGTCAATCTGAATATCATGTGCAACGTGAGGCTCGGCAGCCGTTGTCACCGCGGCAAAGACGAGGGTGATGATCAAAACCACCCAGAGTTTGATGGAAGGTGCAGATGTGAATATGAAATTGTGTCTGTTCATAATGATTCTATGATTGACGATCGCCGCTCGCCAAGCAAAACGCAACCCCGCGTGGCATTGCCTTTTTTTGAAAAGCTAAGTACTATAAGCGATATGTCAAAACACGATGCAAAGGGGGGTAATGCTTTAAGACGGGCTTTTTCGAAGGGATCTCTATGGGATATACATTCTGTCCATACTGCGGGCAACGGCTGCAAACTAAACACTTCGGCACTAAAGAACGCCTTTACTGCGATACCTGCCGGATAATACACTATCGCAATCCCACGGTGGGGGTGGCAGTTGTGTTGGTTGAGGGTGAGAAGCTGTTGCTGGCGCGACGCAGCGGATCCGATGCCGGGATGTGGTGTATTCCCTGCGGGCACGTGGAGAGGCATGAGGAAGTTAGGGCCGCCGCCCGTCGCGAGTTTAAAGAGGAAACCGGCTTGGAGGTGAACTTGGGCCCTGTTTTTGCGGTCCATTCTAATTTTCATGATGCCAATAACCCGACGGTTGGTATCTGGTTTTGGGGGACTCGAATCGGTGGAGAGCTGAAGGCCGGCTCCGACGTCAGCGAGGTCAATTTTTTTGCGTTGGATGATCTTCCTGAAAATATGGCCTTTCCCACCGATCTGCGGGTCTGTGACAAACTGCAGCGCTGTTTGGCTTCAGCTGATCTGCGGTATTGGTTGGATTCCTGCGTGGCAAGGGATTGATTAAGTTCAAAGAGTTTGCTGCGTTGATTGAGTTTATTGGGTTATCGGTTGTATCCGATAAGAACCTATCCCATTTTGTTTACGATCAATCGGGGTCATACTCTGCTTGACCGAGTGATAACTCATTCTTACGTTTATGCCGAAAGGTATCAGCAAACGAAAGTTTTTGAGGGAGAGTATCGCATGTCAAAAAAATCTCAGGATGTTGATCGGCAATACGTCCGCAGGGAAACGCTTTGGCTGGGGGTGCTATTGGCTTTGGCGGTGGGATTTTTTGGCGGTGTGATGTTTGCCGTGTTTAAATCTGATAGCCCACCGGTTCAAGCTCAGATGCAAACCCCTCCGCCCCGCGCCGCTGAGAATGACCGATCCGGCACTATCGTTTCTCTTGAGCAGAAAACAAAGGCCAATCCCCAGAATGCGGACACTTGGATTCAACTGGGTAACGAATATTTTGATTCCAACCAGTATGAAAAGGCGATCCAAGCCTATCGCAACGCACTTGAATTGAAACCGAACAACGCCAACGTCTGGACCGATATGGGTATCATGTATCGGCGCAGCGGCAAACCGGAGGAGGCCATTAAAGCATTTGATAAGGCCATTGAGAACGACCCCAAACATGAAATCTCACGCATGAACAAAGGGATCGTGTTGTTACATGATATGAATGACACGGACGGTGCCATCAATGCCTGGGAAGGGCTTTTGGAGATTAACCCGATCGCCATGGCACCCACCGGTCGCTCTGTTGATGAAATGATTCAGCAATTAAAGAAGCAGCGGCAGCAGGGATCGGAAACTGCGAAGTGAAGCATCCTGGCCCAAAGGACCAGGTTTTGGGTGTTAGAATAAGGGGATGCTAAACGCCTAATTGTTAGGGTATCTCTTGCCGTAGATCTCGCGTATATTTTCCTGACTGAAATGATACAGCGTATTGCAGTGCTGGCAGCGAATTTCGACCGGATAGGGTCCGTTGTCGCGCATATCTTTTAAATCATCGATGGGCAACATCATCAATAAATTGCGAATCTTGTTCGGGTTGCAATGGCACATGAATTCTATGCGGCGTTTCGCCAAAAATTTTGGCTTGTACTTTTCAAACACCTCCTGAACCAGAGATTCCGGTTCTTCATTCCGGGTAAATACGTCTCCCAGTGATGGTAAATTGGTGACGCGTTCCTCGATGCGTGCTGTCAAATCATCATTTGCTTGCGGCATGGCCTGCAGAAATAACCCTCCGGCTCCCGTTACCTGCCCCGCCTTGTCAAATTTTATGCTCAGATTAAATGCCGTGGGAACCTGTTCCGAAGCGAGATAGTAATTGGCAAGGTCTTTGGCAATGTTGCCGTATTTCAGCATCACTTGCCCCGTAAACGGCTGTTTGGCATCTTGCAGATACCTTGTCACGGATAAAAAACCGGCACCAAAGAACGGTGCAAGGTCGAAACTTTCCATCGGTTTCTCAAGAGGTATAGGAACATTTTTTAGAAAGCCGCGGACTTCACCGAAGGCATTGGATTCCACGGTCAGACCCTTGATCGGACCTGAACAGTCAAATTTAATGCTGATCCGATCATCGCTTTTCAGATCTGCCGACATTAACCCGGCGCCGAGGTATGCGCGGCCCAACACAAGGGTCTCCAGAATCCCAAGTTCGTGATTGGCCCGCATTTCATTCACCATCCGGGTAGCGTGCAAGATGGCTCCTCGAATAGCACCGTCTTCCAGGAGGAAGTTGTGCAGACAGTCCTTGGCACCCGCCAGCAATTGCTCCTTCAAGGAGCTGCCATATGGTTTTTTCTTTTTCATATCACACGCAATTCATTTCGTTGTTTAGCCAAGTTAAGCATTAAGATCTGTTTTGTTAACCCATGAATTTTTATGGATTGTAACCGACCGGCCCTGTGACATTTTTTATACATCATGTCGAAAATAGTTATCAGGGCAGCACCCCAAATGATGCATCACAAATATAACATATTGAAATATTGTAATTTTCATGCACACACCCTACAGGCTCGGATATTGCATTTAAAACTGCCGATATTCCTTTGGGTGTCGCTTTAGCATCAAAAATGAATCCTTTTGGCTTGAAATAGGTAAAACAAGGGGGCTAACAAAACGGTGAAACGACCATCGTATACTGTCGTAATGTGTATTTTTTTGTTTTCTGCAATTGTCTATGCCGACTTCGAAAGTGACGTGATCGATCTGGTAAATGCTGAAAGACTATCTCAAGGACTCCACCCGTTGAGCTTTGACGCCGACCTGGCTGAAGCAGCGCGGGGCCATTCCGAAGATATGGGCATTCAGGATTACTTCAGTCATACAAGCCTTGACGGTCGATCACCGGCGGATAGGGTCAATGCCGCTGGATATTCTTGGAGCTACCTTGGCGAAAATATTGCCTGCGGCCAGGCCACCCCGCAGGCTGTCATGAATAGCTGGATGGCCAGTTCCGGTCACAGGAACAATATATTAAACGCCAACTATTGCGATATCGGAGTTGGTTATGCATTCATACCGGGAGCCGGCTGTAATCCGTATTGGACTCAGAATTTTGGCAGGAAAAAGGGCGTGGCCGCCTGTCCTGACTCGATCACCTATACCATCACTGCCGCAGCGGGGCCAGGCGGAAGCATTTCGCCGGAAGGTGATGTTTCGGTAGCTCAGGGTGGGAGCCTCACCTTTGTCTTTATTCCGGATTCGGATTTCAGTGTCGAAGAGATTGTTGTGGACGGAGTTGCCAAGAGCATTGCCGCAAGCTATACGTTTGAAGATGTCAGAAAAGATCATACCATTGATGTGACATTCGCTGTGAACCAGTCTGCGCCAATCGCCGATGCGGGTTCCGATCAGAATGTTGTCGAAGGCCGGACCGTAACCCTGGACGGCTCCCAATCCTCAGATCCAAATGACACGGTCGCCGTATACGAATGGACTCAACTGAGCGGGCCCATGGTGAGGCTTTCGGACGAAAACGCCGTCAAACCGACATTTGTAGCTCCGCCCATCACACAGGAATCCAGTATTACGTTCGAGCTGACCGTGTTTGATACCGGAGGTTATTCGGATTCAGATACGGTCGAGATCAGCATCACCGACAACGGGATCCGGGGACTACCGGATGACGTCACTACATTCTATTCGGCAACGGGCATAGTTATGGGCATAAAAACGGATAGCCAATCCGGTTTGGCAAGTTTGCATACCATCGATCCTGCGGGCAACACTATTCCGGATAAAAAGGGAATGCCTGAAAATATGATGTATGGATTGATCGATTTTAAAATTGCCGTCGATAATCCGGGCGGTAGTTCCACCGTCACGATCTTTCTTTTAGAACCCATGCCCAAGGAGTATGACTGGTATAAATACACCCGCAGACTTGGCTGGAAGAATTACAGTTCATTTGTTTCATTCAACGATGCACGCGACCGGATCACGTTGACGTTAGTAGACGGTGGCACAGGCGATGACGATGAAAAGCAAGACAGTATCATTGAAGATCCCTCCGGCCCGGGTACCGCTCCAGCAAATTCTGCTGCACCGGACAGCGGCAGCAGCGGTGCTGGTGGCGGTGGTGGTTCGGGTGGCTGCTTTATCGAAACACTGACCGAAGGAATCTTTTAAAAGGTTTACCTGAATACCATCGTATCCGCTAATTGGTTGTGCTTGCCCATTAATAACGCTTGCCTCAAACGCCTCAACCATGAGTAACGGAATCTTCTCACCTGTAAAAATCTCATCTCAGTTGACGGGTTTATACTAGAAACCATTGCCAAATGATCTTTTTTACATTACCAAGATAGAACCCATCGTTTGCGTTCGATTAGCGGATGGATCATGCAATCGACAGAATGACAGATACCATGAGTGAAGGGGCTGACACGTGGTCAATGGAGCAGAGGAGTATGTTAGAGAAAGCCCAATCCAAATTAAAAACGGTTTTCGGATATGATAAATTCAGACCTCTTCAAGCCGAAATCATAACATCCATTCTCGATAAAAAAGACACTCTGGTGGTGATGCCCACCGGTGGTGGTAAGTCTATCTGTTATCAAATTCCCGGAATTATTTTCCCGGGCTTAACAATTGTCATTTCTCCGTTGATCTCTCTGATGAAGGATCAGGTGGAACAATTGACCCAAACCGGAGTTGATGCTGCCTTTTTGAACAGCTCTTTGTCGCCTGCCGAGTATCGGACCAACGTGAGGCGTATCAAGCAAGGGTCGGTTAAATTGCTGTATCTGGCCCCCGAAGCGTTGTTGAAAACGAACGTGATGGAGCTGCTATCATCAATCCAGGTTGACTGTCTGACCATTGATGAAGCCCATTGCATATCTGAGTGGGGGCATGATTTTAGACCGGAGTACCGACAACTGATCGCAGCACGCCAGCGCTATCCTCAAATACCCTGTGTCGCTTTGACGGCTACGGCAACGCCGAGAGTCCGGCAGGATATCAAAACAAGTTTAAGGATGGATGCCTGCAAGGAGTTTGTTGCCAGTTTCAACCGCCAAAATCTCTTTATCCAAATAGCTGGCAAAAATAAGCCAATAAAACAAACAATTCGGTTTATTCAAAAATTTCCAAATCAGTCCGGTATTATCTACTGTTATTCCCGCAAACAGGTAGAGGATCTTTATGCGACTCTGAGTAATGAAGGCTTCTCAGTCAGACCTTATCATGCAGGTTTATCCGACAAAGAGCGCAACGAGAATCAAGAATTATTTATCCGCGATGATGTCCAGATCATGGTTGCTACGATTGCTTTTGGGATGGGTATCGATAAGCCGAATGTCAGATTCGTGGTGCATTTTGATCTTCCCAAAAATATTGAGGGATATTACCAGGAAATTGGCCGCGCAGGCCGGGATGGGCTGCGATCCCACTGCTTGCTGCTGTTTAGTTACGCGGATGTGCAAAAAGTAAAATATTTCATCAACCAGAAACAACCCCATGAAAAGCGCGTGGCAAATCTGCATCTAAGTGCGTTGTTGCGCTTTGCCGAAGCCGAGGATTGCCGCCGGATTCCACTGTTGACCTATTTTGGAGAAGGTTATTCAGTTAAAAATTGCAATATGTGTGACAATTGCCGGAGCGACAAAAAAGAACGGGTGGACGTTACCCTGGTAGCTCAAAAATATCTGTCGTGTATCAAACGAACCGGTGAAAAATTTGGAGCGCACCACATTATTGATGTGCTCCGGGGTTCCAACTCCCAAAAAATCTTAAAATTCGGTCATCATAAGGTGTCGACGTATGGGATTGGTAAAGAATATTCAAAAAAGCAGTGGTTCCAGCTTTCACGCCAGTTCCTCCACAAGGGCCTCATTGTTCAAGATCCGGAATTCGGGAGTTTGAAGCTCACTGACCAAGCATGGAACGTTCTCAAAAATAAGCACAGGGTATTGGGTCGATTGAAAGAAGATCCTGCAGATGAGCCATTTACTGAGAAATCGGTAAAAAAGGGATTTTTGGATTATGATCGTAAGCTATTTGAGCGTCTACGCAAAAAACGAAAAGAGTTAGCTGATGCGACTCGGGTCCCGCCGTATGTTATTTTTTCTGACAACACTCTGATAGAAATGTCAATTAATCTTCCCCTGAACCGAGACTCTTTTTTGGATATCCATGGTGTTGGTTTGGTGAAATACGAGCGCTATGGAGAGCATTTTATGGAGATCATCTGCCGTTATTGTCGGGAGTATCACATCAAGCCCAGGACAAAAAGATCTTCGAGATCCGCGCGAAGCAGAGCAGATCAGCCTTTGGTGTCATCCACCGAACCCAGATATGTGCTGGTGAGCGAGGCCTATAATTCTGGAGACTCGATTGAAATCATTATGAATCGGTTTGGAATCAAACTGGCCACGGTTTTTGATCACTTTTTAAAATACATGCGAGCAGGTTTTCACTTGCGGCCCGATGAATTTTTATCCTTTTCAAGCCTGCCATCAGATCTAAACAATCTTGTCATAGATGCCTTTGATCGATTCGGCGCAGACTATCTTAAACCGGTTTTTGACTTTTTTGATGGCAAAATTGACTACGACGACCTGAAGGTGCTACGTCTATATTATTTGAGCTCTCGCAGTCCAACCCTGCAAGACGATAAGGGGCCGGCCGCAAAAAGTTATTTTCAGAAACAAATCATTTGTTTGGCTAATTCACGAAAATACGCCGGTCGCTGTATTGCCGGCAAGGAATTGGTGAACAATCAAATCGGCAAATGGATCCGACCAGTAAGCAGCCGGAAAACGGGGGAGCTTTCAGTGAAAGAAATTAGCTTCCCGAATGGAAATGCCCCTCAACTCTTGGATATCATTCTCGTTGAATTTGCAAAAAACAGCCCTCAAACCTGCCAGGTTGAAAACGTTACGACCGTTGAATCCCAGCCGTGGATCAAGCTGGGAACCTTTCCGATCTCTGATGTTGCTCGGCTGTGTGATCCGGTAGACAGCCTATGGATCAATGGATATAGCAGCTACAACGGCACAAACGATCGAATTCCGCTAGATCTGACAGATAATGATCTATTCAATTCACTGCTTTTCATCCAACCGGATCGATTGTGCATAACTGTCGGGGAAGACGCCAGGCTGCTAAAGAAAGTACGGGCAAAATTCGAATTCAATAGTGTCACCTATTGGTTAACAGTTACTGATCCTGTGATTGAAAATCAATATCTAAGACAAGACATCGGCAATTACCCGCTCGAGAATAGAGATTCTTTTTTATGTGTCAGTATCGGGGAGCCTCATGAAGGCTACCGTTACAAGTTGGTTGCGGGCATTATCACAATTTAGTGGTTACAAACAATGAATGAAGTATTTACCATAGGGCACTCAAACCATTCACTCGAAAAGCTTATTGCTTTACTCAATAAATATTCAATTACCGCAATCTGTGACGTGCGGTCCCATCCTTACAGTAAGCATAATCCCCAGTTTAACCGAGAACATATCCAAAGTGAATTCAAGCGGCATGGCATTTTATATGTGTTCCTCGGAAAGGAACTGGGACCACGGAGCGAAGATCCAGCCTGCTATGCTAACGGTAAGGTGCAATATCATCTCTTGGCTCAAAGCCGTAAATTTCAGCAGGGACTTGAAAGGCTTAAAAAAGGAATGCAATCTTTTCGCCTTGCAATTCTGTGTGCTGAGAAAGATCCGATAATGTGTCATCGAACAATCCTGGTGTGTCGCCATCTTCAATCAGAAGATATTGAAATCAAGCACATTCTCGAGGACGGAAGCTTTGAGTCCCATGTAGATGCGGAAAGGCGACTCATGCAGCTTTTAAAGATACCTCAATTGCAGCTATTTGAAAGCACGGAAGAACTTATTCAGAGAGCATATGACATTCAAAGTGAAAAGATTGCTTTCAGTGAGCAAAAGTAGGGATCATATTTTAAATATTAAGTGTCTATTTAACAATTCTCTATTTTGGATACGCACAAAACTCGAGTGACGTCTCTTGGATTAGGAATGCTTCAGTGTTAGAAACAAAAATGACTAAACGCAATGAAATTATTTACGATAGGTTTCACTCAAAAATCAGCTGAAAAATTCTTCAGTCTCCTATGCGATGCCGGTGTTAAGCGTATCGTCGACGTTCGCCTCAACAATACATCCCAACTGGCGGGTTTTGCCAAAAAAGACGACCTACGCTATTTTTTAAAAAAGATATGTCATATAGACTACATTCACTTACCTGATTTAGCGCCTACCCAGGAAATACTGAACGAGTTCAAAAAAAATAAAGGTGATTGGGCAGTCTATCAGAAAAATTTTGTGGCTCTATTGAAAGATAGGTGTGTCGAGCGATCTGCCTCGGAGACAATACGGGACAACGACTGTCTACTGTGCAGTGAAGATACCCCCAAGCATTGCCACCGGCGCTTAATTGCCGAATATCTGCAGAATAAGTGGGGCAATCTTGAGCTCAAACACCTTTAGGGAAAAGGATCCTCTACTACCAATTAAGAATTAAAATCATAATGCTACATTAATGGATTAGACAAATCCTGCGTCTGATTCAAAGAAGAAAGTAAGAGAATAAATTTGAATAGTTAATAATTAAGATGTGACCCCTAATACCCAATGCAGCAACCAAAAATATCCGAAAGCGGCTAAAATTAAAGCGACACATGGAAACCAGAGGGTTCTATAAACAGAGGCCAAGCGGGTGTGGAAGTATTCATTGGACAGAATCAAACATAAATGCAATGGGGATAGGAGCACGCCGGCAAATCCGCAAACCATACCCAGCATTATATAGGCCAACATAAACTGGTTCTCACCCGTCGAATGAATCATCGGAATTAAGATCGGAAATGTGCTTCCCACAAAGGCAATGGCAATGCCACCGATCATTCCCACCATAAACGGCAGGAACGCCATAATGATAAGCATAGGAATCTTCAGGGCGATCAATTCATCACTGATAGACTTTACCGCCTGACTGTCGGATAGGATTCCTTTAAATATCAATATCGCGACGATCATGTAGAACATATTCAACAGGTGTTTGTCCAGCAGCACCCTGCGTATCTGACTAGCGGGAAAACGGTTTCTGCGCCAGATCCAGTAAATTGCCGCACATAGACTGATAATAAGGGCACTTTCCTTGGCCACGGTGAAGGACGGCAGTAGCACCGAAATCACCGCACCGGCACTTAACCCGGGAACGATCACAATTAATATCGGAAGTAGCTCGCGCAAAAACGGAACGATTGGCGGGCGCTGAAGTTTAGGCTGCTGATTTGATGCGTTATCCAATATGTTGATCGATCGCTGCCCGAAAAAGATCGCAACAAGTGTGAGCGGAGCCATGATCAATACAAAAACCGACAGATTGATATCGGCGAGCACGACCGCCAACAGCACACCGGGATACAACGGCCACCAGTATTCCCAAATGTGGCGGAACCAGTAATTAATGAAACTGAGCTGGCCGCCGGACAGATTTGACCGGACTCCCAGCTCTTTGACCATCGGAGCGGAAAAGACCGCTCCTCCCGGCATCGGCAGAAGACCGATAAGCGCCGGAAAAATGGTTAAATTCAATCGCGAACTTGTGACCAGCCCACGGAAATTATCCAACAGCCGCTGCATCTGTCCGGCCTTTTCCATGCTGTTGCTGAGAACCAGAATAAGGCCCACAATCAAGGCAAGCGCAACCGTCTTTAGGTCTGCCACGGATCCTAAAATTGAACTCGCAATTGCTCTGGGGCCCGCGCCGAACAGGGCACCTAAAGCCACTCCTCCCAATAGAAACGAGTTTCCGAGCGACAGCTTGCTTCGAATTGCAATGAGTACCAACATGAAGACCAGTCCCACCCGGAGCAGGGCAGGTATGTGATCTAAGCTTGGCATGACGTGTTTTTTAACCTTTGGCTTGTGTAAAACCTCATAAGATTCAAGGTCATTTAGTTTGTAACTAATGGTCAGTGGGAGTGGCTTATAGCCTCGATTACCCGGGTAATCGCGGTTAAAAACCGCTCCCACAATCCAAAAACAAACGATACGAAACTACAACGTTTCTTTTTCGATCAGACCGGCCGCTTTTCAGGCCAGTGGCAATGCCTATACTTTTCTGAAAATGAATTCCACCGACTAGATCCGCGACCACATTAGGGTTCGTCCTCGGCCAACTCCTTTTTCAGCTTCATTGCTTGCTGGTAATATCGCTTTAATTTTTTCTGAACCGCGCCATACACTGTTCCTTTGGGGTAATTACCGTCTCGATCCGGTTTGCCGGCCGGTATTCCGGTAAGAATTTCGATACCTTCTTCGACCGTGGATACATGATACACATGGAATTTTCGCTTTTTGACCTCATCAATAATTTCTTTTTTGAGCATTAGATTTTTTTTGTTTGCATGCGGGATGATAACCCCCTGCTCTCCGTTAAGTCGTTTCGTGCGGCAAACCTCGTAAAATCCCTCAACTTTTTGATTTACTCCTCCGATGGCCTGGATTTGACCTTTTTGATTGACAGATCCGGTTACGGCGATTCCCTGTCTTATGGGTATACCCGCCAAACTTGAAATAATGGCGTAAAGTTCCGTCGACGACGCACTGTCGCCGTCGATATCACTGTAGCTTTGCTCAAAGGTGATGCTGATTGCCAGGCTGAGCGGAAAATGTTGAGCGAAGGTTTTGCCCAGATAACCGGAGAGAATCAGGACACCTTTATCGTGGGTTTTGCCGCTTAATTTTGCTTCGCGTTCGATATTTATAACACCCTCTTTGCCCATAAATGTCTCCGCCGTAATGCGCACGGGCCGCCCGAATGAGAATTCTCCAACCTGGTAAACAGCCAGGGCATTGACCTGCCCCACTGTGGCCCCTTCGACATCAATTATGATCGTGTCATCCAGGTAGGATTCATGCATCTTTTCTTCGTAAAGGTTGTAGCGGAAACGATGCTCGTTGAATGCTTTGACGACATATTTATCGGAAACCAGCCGGGCATTGTTTTGGCGAGCCCAGTAGTCCGCTTCCTTTAAAACACCCAGCAAGGGACCAAAACGAATGGATAGCTTGTTCTTATCGGATACATATTTTTCACCATATTCCACAATCGCCGCAACGCCTTTAGAGGTGAACGGAAGCAGGTTTTCTTCTTTGCATACCCGTGCGATGAACCGCGCATATTGCTGCACGGTGGTCGGAGTTCTTTCGACTTCATAATCAAAATCAGCTCGAACCTTGAAAATCTTATTAAATCGCAGGTCATAGTCTTGCAGCACTTCAAATGCCTCATAGCTACCCAGCAAAATGACTTTGACGTCCAGCGCAATCGGTTCCGGGCGCAGGGCGACAGTGCCGAAACCGCTTTCTTCAGGGATTTCCTCAATGTTCAGGGATTCCGTTCGCAACGCCCTCTTCAGTGCCTCCCAGACGTAGGGATTCATCATTACTGACTCGATGTCCATGATTAAAAATCCCCCGTTTGCATTGAGAAGGGACCCGGCTTGAACCATGGTAAAGTCGGTCGCCACCGTAGCCATGTAAGCCCGTTTTTCAATCCGTCCGATGACATTATGATAGGTGGGGTTTGTTTCAAAAATGACCGGAGCACCTTTTGGCGATCCGCGATCTGTCAGAGCATTAACCTGATAGCGTTGAAGTTTGGATTTCCGTGGAACCGAAATTACTTTTTCTTCGGATGATCCGTTATCGTTCGCTGAAACGAAATAATTGACATTTTCGACAATATCCTGCTCGACATCGTCCAAGTGAGCCAGGACATCTGTGCTGTCTTTGAAATCGTTTCTAATTTTTTCAAGCCGGAATTTCACAACGGATAACGTCACGTCATCCATTAATCTTTCGACATCCGCGTGCAGGGAATGGTTGAGTTTATCGATGTCCACAGAAGCAATTTCAATCTGAGTCTGTATAAAGCGGATATTTTCCTCAATTTCGGCTTTTTGGCGATCGGATAAGTTATTGAAGTCTTCCGGCGTCAGGGGTTTACCATCAATAATCGGAAGCGTGTCATAGTCATTTTCAGTTTTGGTGATTTGCAGATTTTTATCCGCAGCCAGCTTTTCGATTCGCTGAAAGAGCTGGTTGTGTTTGTCGGTATAGGTGCTTTTTATCTCAGAAAGGCGCTTTAAGTAGGCTTTGCTTTCAAATGCCTTCGGTAAGTCGGTCTTCAAATCCTCGATAAATTTGCCCATTTTTTTGCTGAATAAGACAGCCTTCCCCGAAGGAACCGCGATAGCCCTGGGACGGAATTCATCTTTAAAATTGTTGACCAGACACCAGTCCTGGGGCGTCGGTTGTGTTTTGGCATGTTTGCTGACCAGATCCCGCACAATGGTTGACTTGCCGGTTCCCTCGACGCCCGTTACAAAAATATTATATCCGGGGCTCTTCATATTTAGTCCGAACTGGATCGCCTGGACCGCTCTTTTTTGGCCGATGACTTCGTCCAGTGGTTTGATCTCAGAGGTGTTCTTGAAATTAAAAACCTTGTGATCGCAGACACAACGGAGATCAGCTGCTTTTAATTCGAATTTTTTTAGCATATCGGCTCCCGTAACATCACGTTGGATGGCAGCACCTACCAATGCGGCAAAAATTATTTAGATAAAGAAAAATCCAGACAATCCAGTTTATCCTGTCTGATAAAGATAATAAAATAGAATCCATTCCAACAAAATTGATCGCTCAATAACGACTGGGCGATTTTATTGTTTGTCTCAGCTTATCAAGGTTAAGCATTACCCTGCGCGTAAATAGGTTTCAAAGTACCTGGCGGTGTGCGATTTCTTTGTGTGCCTTAAAAGCTCCTTCGGAGATCCGGTGGCAATCACACGACCACCATTATGACCTCCTTCGGGTCCAAGATCAATAATGTAATCCGTTTCCTTGATGATCTCCATGTTGTGTTCAATGACGGCGACGGTGTTGCCTTCATCCACCAGTTTTTGAAAGACATCGACCAGGCGCTGAACGTCAGCCGTATGCAAGCCGGTGGTGGGTTCATCCAGAATGTAAAACGTGTGACCGTTGGACGGCTTGACCAGTTGCTGGGCCAGTTTGATGCGTTGGGCCTCACCACCGGAAAGGGTCGGGCTCGGTTGACCCAGGCATAAATACCCCAAACCCACATCACATACAAACTGAACGGCTCTGCGAATCTGGGGAACAGCTGCAAAAAATCGTGCCGCCTCCGCGAATGTCATTTCGAGTATGTCAGCCATATTTTTCCCTCGATACTGGACGGCCAAGGTCTCCTTGTTATACCGTTTTGCGCGGCAGACGTCACAAGGAACATATACATCCGGCAGAAAACTCATTTCTACTTTTGGGCGTCCTTGCCCTTTGCAGGCGGCACATCGGCCTTCGGCCACATTGAATGAAAAACGTGCCGGTCGGTATCCTCGTGCACGCGCTGTCGGGGTCAATGAGAACAACTTGCGGATTTCCGACAAAAACCCAACATAGGATGCCGGTACGGATCGCGGTGTGCGTCCGATGGGACTGTGATCCACTTCTAAAACCCGGCGTATATGCTGCCAGCCCGCAATGTTCTTACACGCACCGGCTGGACGGCGCTGCTTTGACAAACGGTTCCGCAAACCCTTATAGAGTGTCTCTTTGAGCAAACTGGATTTCCCCGAACCCGACACACCGGTCACTCCGATCAAACAACCCAATGGGAATTCGACACTGATATTTTTCAGGTTGTTCACCGAGGCTCTCTGAACCAAAATTTTAGACCGTTTTTTATAGGGTCTCAGACGTGCCGTGATCTCCTTAGGATGACCGTCGAGTAAGGCACCGGTAACGGATAAGGGGGCCTTTTTCAGATCGGCAAGCGTGCCGGAAGCGACCACACGGCCACCATCTTGTCCTGCTCCGGGACCCAGGTCGATAATCGTATCGGCGGCCCGTATTGTTTCTTCGTCGTGTTCCACCACCAGGATTGTGTTCCCGCGGTCTCGCAGAGTTTTGAGAGCTTCAATCAGGATGCGGTTGTCTCTGGGATGCAGACCTATGGTCGGCTCATCCAAAATATAGCAGACCCCGGTGAGATTTGAGCCGAGCTGAGCGGCAAGCCGTATCCGCTGGGCTTCTCCACCGGAAAGTGTATCCCCGCTGCGGGCCAGTGAAAGATAGGACAGTCCCAGCTGATTCAGCAAAGACAGCCTGACCAGCAGCTCGGCGACCACGGGTTCGGCAACCGGTTTTTCATGTGCGTGAAAGGCAAGCGTTTTGATAATCTCATAAACATCGCGGGACGGTTTCTGCACCAGATCCCAGATCGAATAATTACCGACTTTAACCGCCAATGCCTCCGGTTTCAATCGACTGCCATTGCATTGGGAGCAGACACTGAGGTCGGCATCGTCGCTGCCCTCCAGGTCCCCAATTACCCCGAGCCCGCCGCAATTTGAACACGCGCCCTGTTTGCTGTTGAATGAAAACAGACGCGGGTCAGGTTTTTCGAGGCCGATGCCGCATGTGGGACAAATACCGTGAAGGCTGAACACCTCCTCATTGTCATGGCGGTCTAAAATACTCAGACTGCCGCTGCCTTCCTCCAGAGCTCTGCCGATCAGCACATCCAGGTTCTTATCCGGAAGAGTTCCGGCGACCAAGTCGATGGTGTGCTCGTGGTAGCGGCTCAGTGCCATGCCTTCTTTCAGGACCGTCATGTTACCGTCAATGCGGGCCTTTTTAAAACCTCTTTTAAGCGCGCGCGTCAGAACCTCTTTGTGGAAGCCTTTACGGCCGAAAACTTTGGGAACCAGCACCTCTACGTGTTTATTTCGGTAGCGTCGACGAATCTGGTCCACAATCGACGCTTTGGTCTGAGCGGTCAGTTTGCGACCGCATCCCGGACAGTGCTGAATACCCAGCTTGCTGTACAGCAGCCTCAGGAAATGATAGATCTCCGTCAGGGTAGCGACTGTGGAGCGACGGCTGGCGTAGCTGATCCGCTGTTCAATGGCAACAGTCGGTGCGAGTCCGGTTACCAGATCTACCTCGGGTCGTTCTAAAATTTTCATATATTGCCGAACGTACGGGGCGAGACTTTCCAGATAGCGTCGCTGACCTTCGGAAAATAAAATATCAAATGCCAGGGTTGATTTTCCTGAACCGGATACGCCGGTCAGAACGACCATCTCATTGTGGGGCACCACCAAATTGACGTCTTTTAAATTGTGCTCCCGAGCACCCGTCAGCGCGATGGCATCCGAAATTTCCGGCTTTGAAAATGCAGCTGCCGTTTGGGCCACCCGGCTGGGTGACGACGACCGGCGCTTTAAGCGACCCGATCCGTTTAAATACTCTTTTAAAAAACGTCCGGTGTGCGACACATCATTCTTAGAAATCTCTTCGGGAGATCCGGCCGCAACCACTGTCCCACCGGCATCACCTCCCTCCGGACCCAGATCAATCACCCAATCCGCGGTTTTAACCACATCCATATTATGTTCGATAACGAGTACGCTGTTCCCGTGTTCAACGAGTTTCTGCAATGAGTTCAATAACGTTCCGATATCTTCAAAATGAAGACCGGTGGTGGGTTCGTCAAATATAAACAATTTTCGCGTGGAATTCTCCGGACCAACGCTTACATAGCGGGAAAGTTTGAGACGTTGAGCTTCCCCTCCGGACATCGTATTGATCGGTTGCCCCAGGCGGATATAACCCAGACCGACGTCGGCGAGCGGCTCCAAGGCATCACGGATTTTTTTTTGGTTTCCAAACGCCTCCAACGCCTGATCAACCGTCATAGTCAAAATATCGTGAATATTTTTACCCTGGTAATATACATCCAGAACGTCGTCTTTAAAGCGTTTTCCGTGGCAGTCGGGGCAGGTGATAAACACATCGGAGAGAAACTGCATTTCCACCTTTTCAAATCCATCGCCTTTGCAGGTCTCACATCGCCCGCCGGTCACGTTAAAGGAAAAATGACCCGGTCCGAAGGCTTTAGTCTTAGCATCGGGCGTCTCGGCCAGCAGTCGTCGGATCGGATCCAGTGCTCTGGTGTACGTCAGTGCATTGGCCCGCGGTGTACGGCCAATAGCTCTCTGATCCACAAGCACGGCGTCATCGATATGCTTTAGACCGCTGATGGATCTGTGGTCACCGGGACGACCCTGCGGTTCTCCAAGGGCGCGTTTGACCGCCTTAAAAAGAACTTCCTCTGCCAACGTCGATTTGCCGGAACCGGATACCCCGGTCAAACAGACAAACAAACCCAGTGGGATTTGAACGTCGATATTTTTTAAATTGTTTTCCGACGCGCCCTTGATGGTCAGCCACAGATTTCGTTTGGGTTTACGCCGCCGGCCGTGAAGGGGGATTTTCCGTTGTCCTTTTAAGTATTGACCGGTGAGAGATCCGTCAACACTCATGGTCGGTCCGAAATACATAACCTGACCGCCGTTTTCTCCGGCTCTGGGCCCAAGATCCAGCAAATAGTCACTTTCGCGAATAATTTCAGGATCGTGTTCAACTACAACAACCGTATTGGACAGGTTTCGAAGTCCTTTTAAAATGCGGATAAGGCGGTGGTTGTCACGCGGGTGTAATCCGATGCTCGGTTCGTCCAAAACGTAAAGGGTGTTCACGAGAGAGGAACCCAAAGCCGAAGCCAAAGCAACCCGCTGAACCTCGCCTCCCGACAAGGTGCGGGACTGACGATCGAGAGTCAGATATCCGAGGCCGACATCTCTCAAGTAGATCAAGCGACTGCGGATCTCTTCCAAGACGAGCTGGCTGGCGTCATCCGGTGACGATAGCGTTAGGGTATCAAAATAATCAAGAGCCTGATCGACATTCATGGCATAGGTCTCCGCAATGTTGCGGTTGCCTATTCGATATAACAGAGTTTCCTCTTTGAATCGGGTTCCGTCACAATCTCGGCATACATCGTAGCTGCGATAGCGCGATAGAAACACCCGCACGGGCATCTTGTAAGTCCGGCTCTCCAACCAGCGGAATAACCCCTTGATCCCATAATAGGTAGACGTGCCTTCAATGATGGCTTTCTTATGACCGGCCTTTAGCTTACGGAAGGGAACGGTTGTGGGGATATTTTGGCGCCGACAAAAAGCCATCAGATCCTCAAATTCAACGCGCTTATCATCCGGGGAGCCGAAGGGTTTGATGGCCCCCTCAGCCAGGGAGCGCGACGGATCCGGTGTAATCAGATCCATGTCGATACCAATTGTCCGTCCAAACCCGCGACACGTATCACAGGCTCCGATCGGGCTGTTGAAGGAAAATACATTGGGCATGGGCGTAGTGTATTGGATGTTGCAATCGGCGCACTCGAAGCGATTGCTGAACGCATACGAGCGGTTGGGCGGAATCCAGACGTTCAGTCGTCCGCCTCCAAAGCGAAACGCCAGCTCAAGGGAGTCCAGGACACGCTCCTGTTCACGAGGTCTCAGCAATACGCGGTCGGCCACCACCGATATTTCGGAATCATGGGTTCCGGGTTTCCATTGCTCTAAATCTAGAATCCGATCGTCACTAAAAAGGCGATCGAATCCCATTTGCATCAGTGAGTTACGAACGATATCCAGCGGGGTGCCGTCGATCGCGTAAGGGAAGGTTATGATGATTTGCGATCCGGCGGGCACCTTCTGCAACATATTCCACACGTGAGCCGGGGTCTCGGGGGTCACGGGTTTGGCGCATGCGCGGCAATGAAGCTGGCCGAGACGGGCGTATAACAGTTTTACATAATCGGTAATTTCGGTCATCGTACCTACGGTAGAGCGTGAAGTGCGCACGGGGTCTTTGCGGTCAATGGCAATCGCCGGAGGTATACCCTCAATTTTGTCGACCTGAGGGCGATCCATGCGATCCATAAATTGTCGCGCATACGGTGAAAATGTTTCCACATATCGGCGTTGACCTTCCGCATACAGGGTATCAAAAGCCAGGGACGATTTACCTGATCCGCTCACGCCGGTGATAACCGTAATCTGATTCAAGGGAATTTCAAGATCAAGATTTTTAAGATTGTGCTGTCTGGCGCCTTTTATTCGAATGCTTTGTGCTCTCATATCTCACAAATTTTCCAGTCTATGCGTGCTTTGGATTCAAAAACATTTTGTTGACATCATCCGGGTCGATTCAGAAGGTACACCCGCATTTACATTTATGACAAGGTGTAATTTAAGGTTCATTGAACAGATTTGCAAATCGATTTGTTTCAAAAAATCTCGGGAAACTATGGCTTTTGTTTCCAAAAATAGGTGATGGTGAGATAACAAAAATCGTTTTTTGCTTTCCTCAGCTGTGGTATACGTTAACCATGAAACTGCTGGATTTCACACCTTGAGATGGCGATGGATGGATATAGATTTTAACGCAAATTGAAACCATATGGTGTTTGGGGCTTTGTCAATGGATCCGGGATAGGTATCGGCATGTTTAAAGGACCTGTTGTAATCGTAACCGGTGCTTCGCGCGGAGTGGGTGCCGCCACAGCTCGTTGGTTGGCAAAAGCCGGTGCGGCTGTAACCCTGGTCGCTCGGTCTGAAAAAATGCTTGAAAAGGTCAGCGAAGATGTTCGCCGTCTGGGAGGCAACCCTTTACGGATCAGGGCAAATGTCGCCGACCCGGTTGGCTGCCGCAAGGTCGTCGAGATGACCTTGGACAAGTTCGCCAAAATAGATGCTCTGGTGAATAATGCCGGTATCGTTCAGCCCATCGCCACCATCGCCCAGGCAGATCCCGATAGCTGGCGATACAATCTTGAAGTAAATCTGCTCGGACCATTTTATCTGATCCACAATGCCGTCTCAGAACTGCGCAAGCAGAAGGGGCGCGTCGTCAATGTGAGCAGCGGCGCTGCCAATCTGGCGCTTGAAACCGTCAGTGCCTATTGCACCGCCAAAGCTGCATTGAACCATTTTACCCGGGTTTTGGCCGAGGAAGAACCGACATTAACGGCGATGACCGTTCGGCCGGGCGTTGTCGATACCGACATGCAGAGTTATATACGTGAAGCAGGCCGGAACGTCATGTCGGATGAACAGATAGATTACTACCAAAATCTCAAAAACAGTCGAGTTCTGGAGCCTCCCGAGGTTCCCGCCCGTTCGATTGCCTGGCTGGCGTTGTTTGCCCCTCGGGAGTACAGCGGCAGGTTTCTAGATTACGATGACCCAGCGATTAGCCGACCGGCCGGGGAGGTTTTTGGAGAAGGTTTGAGATGATGAGTAGCCTGTACGTTTTCTATGCACGCGGCAAAGCCTTCTTTTTATCACGAAAGCATGCAAGGATGAAAACACGAAAAGAGCACTAGATTTTCGTGCTTCCTAAATTTCGTGTTTTCGTGATGAGTAGATTGTTTTTGGCTTCGCCGCTAAATGGTTACGAAACGAAAATTAACGCTTGGCAATCTCACTGATTACAGAAACGAGGTCCATGAAATTGTGCTGCAGTTCTTTTTGTAAATTCGGTTTATGCCCTGAGGAATAATCAATCCCGAATTTTAGGTTGATGGCGATGTCCTTACTGCGGCAATAGCCGGCCAACGACGGTTTGGTCATGCTGCCGATCAGAAAGGCGCCGCTTTCCGCGCCCCATTCAAAGTGGGGGCCGTCTCCGCCGCTGTCTCCCATCAGAATAATTTTATCGGACGACATACCTAAAGAGGCCGCAAGTGCGCTGGTATTCTTACCCTTATCCTGAGTTTCGAAAAGGTCAAAAATGGTTTGGGGATCACTTGCCTGTTTCGGGAAACGGATCATGGGGTGGGCTGAAATTACAGGAACTACAGGCAATAAACCTTTGACAAAAACCCTCTGAAAATAACCAATCATGCCGGTGGTGTTGATCATAAAAAGGACATGGTTGCGGGAACACCACTCGATTAGATCCGCAACGCCTGTATAGGTCACAAAGGAGGCATCAAGATATGCATCCATCTGGTCTTCGGTGACGGGGCCTGGCAGCGCAGTTCGGATCTGTTCGGAAGCCTGTCCGAGGGAAATCCGATTGCCGGTATATTGTTTGAACACCTGTGTTAAGCGGGGTTTCAATTCAGGATAGTTGTACGAGAGGCAATCAAACGGGCCGCAAGGTGCCAGACATTCACTCCAGTCCGAGGAAACGATGGCATTATAGTGGAAGTTCATGTTCATCAGGGAAGGGATACGGTGCGGTCATTGATACACACCTCTTCATTTCTTCCGGAACCACGGTAGTCGGAATCCGCTTTGTAGCTGATGGTAATGCGACCGGACCTACTTTTGACAGGTAGTGTGCGCCCTTGCATCAACCATCCTCTGTAAATTATCCGGGATGTCGGATTCCCGTCTCGGTCCATATCCCGCACGTAAAGGTAAATATTGTCCCGGCTGGCCCTGATCTGGCAGGATTGCTCTTGAGCCCCGGCTTTAGCGGGGAAAAGCAATCCAATCCCAATAACGAGTACTAAGATACTTAATGATACTGAGTAGTGTATTGAATTCATATTAGTTTATTTACCTAAGACTATAAAAGAGGTTTTTGGATTATACTTCAAAAAATCTAAGAATAACCCATAAGGCGTTGATGCTACAATAAGGATATTCCACCAAAATGCAACTGATTTCTCCAGTCTTGGGCGGGTGAGTGTTAACATCCGCTGCATCACAATTCATTCCCTTTGCACTTACAGGTATCAAAGTGAGATTTAGAATGCGCTCGTTACTTTTCCAGGTCAGCAATGCGGTCGGCCTGCCGGGCCACCTTTTCCAGCCAGGCTTTGTTATCTTTTAAGTGCAATTCCGCCAGGCTGTTGAACTCCCGGGCTTCTGTGAGCTGCTTTTTCATTATCCAGGCTTCGGCAAGGTAATAGTAATTCTGACCATTGTCCGGATTGAGGCTGATAGCCTGCTCGAGCACCCGGATAGCGTTATCGGGTTTTCCCGCCTCCAAGTTCAATCGGCCCTGTTCCGTCAATTTTAAGGATGCTTGAACGCGCGGACCCGGCTGGGGCGGCTGATCCGGCTCGACAGGCGTTTCCGGCGCAATCGTTTCGCCGGTCGCTACCGGTTCTTGGCTGACAATTTCCTTTTTTGAGCAACCGGTAATGGCACTTATCATTAACCAACATATCAGTGTTACGGTGACTTTAGTTGTCATCAAATAAACTCTTTACTCCTTCAATTAAGTCCGTCAGTCCGGATTTGCGGTGCAGTGGGCATTGTTCCTCGGGTGCGTTGTCTACCAAAAAATATTCTTGCACGGGTTCCGGGCACCCCTTGGTGGCGAGCAGGCCGGTGACGGAACAGACGGTACGTTTCTCCACCCCCATTGGAACCGAAAATGCTTGCCCGGATATGTGCTGAGGGACGGCATTTATCAACTCGACCCAGATGGGAAGGGCGGCCGACGCACCGGTTGCCATAATTGGATCGCCATTATCGAAACCAACCCAAACCAATGCCAGAATATCCGGGGTAAACCCCACAAACCATGCGTCCCTGAAATCGTTGGTGGTACCGGTTTTGCCGGCAACCGGCCATGTGATCCCTTTGTCCTTTAGGGACCGTGCTGTCCCGGCTTTGACCACGGCTTGCAGCATTGAATTTACAATAAACGCTTTTGCCGGTGGAATCATTCGTTCGATTTGCATGTGTTTCTGCTTGAGCGTGTCTCCGGTTTCATCAACAACACTTTTCAGCGACAATGGATACGGCAAAAGCCCATCTGCTGCAAACACGCAGTATGCACGGGCTAACTCGAGTGGTATGATTTCAAAGGCACCCAGTGCCAAAGAGGGATAAGGTTTAATAGGGGTGGAAAAATGAAATTGGGATGTCACTTCGACGATATGGTCAAGCCCTGTTTTCATGGCCAGATCGACGGTGGCCAGGTTATACGACATTTTAAGGGCATCTTTTACACTGACCGTATATTTGGTTACCGGTTCAAAGTTTTGCGGCTCCCAAGGTTGGCCATCGACGGTATAGGTGTGGGGCTGATTGGCCAACAACGTCGTCGGTGTGAACTCATCAAGACTGCTTAAATAGACAAAAGGTTTGAACGCACTTCCCGGCTGGCGCTTGGCCTGAACGATCCGGTTAAACTGGCTCGTACTGTAGTTTCTACCGCCGACCATGGCCAGAATGTAGCCGGTTCTGGGTTGCATGACAATAATGGCGCCTTGGAGTTTCTGATCCGGTTCCTCCCGCTTCAATGCCGGATTTCGGCGCTCCAGGTCTGAAAGACCGATTTCCAAAGCTTTTTCAGCCGCCGACTGCACCTGAGTGTCCAATGTGGTATAAATGGAGAGGCCTAAACTGGTGAGATCCTCGGGCCGATACAGTGTTTTCAGTTGCTGAGTAAGATAATCGATAAAATAGGGCGCCTTTTTCCCGTGCACGGTATATCCCACGGTTTTAACGGGTTGCTCTAGATCTGCGTATAGTTCATCCTGCGTTATCCAACCCTTGGTATACATGGTCCGCAGAACGCTGTTTCGCCGGCTGCGACAGCGTTCGCTATCTATGTAGGGTGAATAATGATTGGGAGCTTTTATCAAGCCTGCGATGGTTGCCGCTTCGCCACGTGACAAATATTTCACCGCTTTACCGAAATAAAAATGGGACGCTTCTCCCACACCGTTGATGGCCACGGATCCCTTCTGTCCCAAGTAAATTTCATTTAAGTAAATCTCCAGGATCTCGTCTTTTTCATATTTCAATTCCATGACCAGCGAAAGGAGGACTTCCTTTAGTTTACGTGTCAGCGTCCGGGCTGGGGTGAGAAAATAATTTTTAGCCAGTTGCTGGGTTAATGTGGACCCGCCTTGCCGAATGGAACCATGGCGCAAATTGGTCATAAGTGCTCTTAGAATTCCGCGGGGATCAATTCCGTGATGTTGATAAAAGCGGTTGTCTTCGGCCGCCAATACCGCATAAATGAGATGCGGCGGTACGTCCTGAATCGAAATCAGTTGGCGCCGTTCACGTTCAGGCCCGAAAAAAAGACTGATTTCTTCGGGTTCCAATTCCAAAATCGAAACAGCTTCTTTATTGTCGATCCGGAAGATGTCTGTGATGGTGGATTTGTTGATTGAAATTCGAGTCGGAAATCCATGGCGATCATTCCAGGGCGTTTGCAAATCGTAAAGGTAAATGTTTAGCGAATGCGGCAGAATTTGAACTTCCCCTTTTGAGGCGGGCGTCTTGTCGACAAATCGATAGCCCAGGTTGTGAAGTTTTTGCTGAAACAGGTTTTGTTCGATCCGCTGCCCCGGATACAGAAGGGTTGTATCAGAAAAAACTTTTGAGGGAATACTCCAGCGTCGGGTTGAAAAACGATCATCGATCTGCTCTGAAAGGTGCCAGCAGTACAAGGATAAGCCCGCACTGAACAGCACCAGTATCGAAACAGCAGCTATGACGATTTTTTTTAGCATCTATTTTTCAATCCAACCCTGCAGTCCCCACATCAACGAAAACAAGGCCAATGAACTGATGATCGCAGATACAAAACCGGTTGCAATGATTCCTCCCAACAGCCAAACCGGTCCACCGATAAGGGCTCCCACCACTCTCCCAAAACCAGCGGCTGCCAGATAGCATGCCATCATGGTTGCTCGAGATTCCGGCAACAGCTCCGTCACCAATGGCACACTGGTGACAATGGTAAATTCGAATGTCAGAAAAATAAGGAAAAGCCCGCTCAGCGCCAGCAAAATTGTATTTCCGAAAAGAGGCAGCGCCATATAAAAAATAATGCAGCATGACAGTCCGGTCATCACTGAACGTTTTAATCCAAAGCGGTCGGCCAGACTTGCCGTCATAGATTCGCCGATCAACTCGGCAGCTCCAATTGTAGCGGTCCCAATTCCCAAGGCAACGATACTCAGGGAAAAGGTGTTTTCCAACCAGGCACCATAGACAACAAACAAATTATCATTCGCAACGCTGAGCAAAAAAACAAATGCAATGGCCCCGCGCGAGGTTTTCTCCTTGTACACCTGTTGCCAGGCCGCTTTAAAGTTGACTTTCTGGGTCTGCCTTGCCGTTGCGCGGTTTGAATCCGCTAGAAAAAAGCTTAGGGCAGCGATTCCCAGTAGCGCCAAGACCCCCATCAGTAAGAACGGAGAACGCCAGCCATAACGATCTAACAATATGGCGATCAGAGGGATACCCAAAAGAGTGCTGCCGGCCCAACTGTACTCCAGAAAACCAATTGCCATTCCACGACGTCGATAAGGCACGCGCTCACTGATATAGGATTGCACGGCCGGATCAAAAATGCTTTTCCCCAGTCCTGCCAGAAATAATCCGACAACCAGGAATACGTATATGGGCAGAAAATAGGCCGTAAACATGCCCAACGCCAGGAGAGTCACCCCGAGTATCATCATGAACCGGTAACCGATACGATCGGTAATCGGTCCAAAAAATATAGCGATAATGGTCGTTGCCCAGTTTAACGCTATCAGTGAGGTAACGGCAGTAAGCGGCACCCCCAAACCGCGGCTTAAGAGGGGAGCAAAGGGATAGACAAAACGACGTGCGGTATTGAGAACCAGCCGACACAGCGCTGCAATTCCAACATTTATGACCAACCGTGACGCAGACTCTTTAAGAAGGTGCGTATCAGAATGTATCGTCATTATTTGTTACGAATTCAAATTGCGGTGGTTGCTCAAAATGTTTTTTTACGTAACACAAATTCATCGATTTTATTAAGGCACGAATATACTTTTCCGGAAATTCAGGTGCGATATCGAGGTTGAAAATAACTTTTTCGATCATGTTGGTTTTTTGATTGGCCTGAAAATCAACCTCTAATTTTACATGGTTAAGATCAATGTTGCGTTTTTCACAAAAATTCACCGCATAAATTCCGGCGCAAGTCCCGACTGAGGCAAAAAAGAGATCTGAGGGGGTCGGGGCAGAATTATCCCCGCCATCTTTTTCGCTTTGATCGGTTTTTACTGTAAATCCATTATAATCCGAATATACGCGTTTACCCCCGGGAAAGCTAATCTCCATTTTCATATACATATCTCCTTCTCATTTTCCGGCAACCGAGGTGTACCCAAACCAGGCGCTTGGCGATTTGATATCGCTGACTTACCAAAAAAATACCATCCCCGCTCAACCGGCGGGGCTAAACCCCTCTTTCATTTAAGGCACGCAACGCTAGCCTATCGAAAGGATCAAGCCATGTCAAATCTAAGATCGTAGTTACTGTAACTATATAAAATCATTATATTTTATTTTCCATATTTGACAGAATCCATACATTTTACTAAACTAACTAGTAACAAAACATATTTTTGAAGGAGTGGGATAAAATGGATACAAACCCTATAAGTTGCCCAACATGTGGTCACGCAGTGATGCAAGCTGCCGACGCCTGTGCCTATTGTGGCGCCATCCTCTCGCACACCGAACCGGACCCAGGGCGTGATCAACCAAAAATGGAGGCAGAGCTACAAGCCGAAACGTCGACGCCCCTCCCGCAGCAACACGGGATAACGGCAGATACTGAGACGATAGAAGAACCTGACGTTTCAACGGAAGCGGCTTTCGAGCAGCCTCTGCCCGACCCAATCGATCAAATTCTGCTAAAGGAGACACCACCGCAAGAGAGCCCACCATCAGGAGATATCAAAGCCGATGAGGATGTCGTGATGGGTGTGGCTGACGAGCCTGCTGAACCCGCTTCCTCTGACGAGCAAACGGGTCTCGAATCCCCCGCGGATGAGCCTCGACTAATTGACGAAGCGCCGGTTATGCTGGATAAATCAGCAACGGGATCCTCCGAGAGAGCCAATGTTCTGACGTCCGTTCCGGAGGCTTTGGCGGAGTTAATACCGGCTGATACAGAGCCTGCCGGTGAAACGAGCGCTGCAGCCGAAAATGAAGCGCAGGAGGTCGTCAATGCTCATTCTGAAAGCGACGATGCCTTAATCATACCGGAAGAAATATTAAAGTCGGACAGCCAAGAACCCGTCAAACCCGAACCCTTGGAAGTTGAAATTGTAGAATTAGCGGATGGAAAGGACTCGCAAACCGAGTCGATACCCTCGACCGTATTTGACGCGGATATAACCCCGATTGAAGCCGGTCTTGACCTGAGAGCCGACGTTACGGAAATCGAGATAGCCCCGGAAGACAAAAAATCCGATGATGACGGGACCGTGCTTCCGGCCGGGGAGGCGATGGAGGAAGCCATTCTGTTGACGGCGGATGATGAAGTGCAAATTCCGAAAAAGGAATCACCGGACAAAGCCGTGGAAACCAACAGAGCTAAGGTATCAACGAAGCAAAAGGTCACTCGGAAACAGGCTAAAACCAATGAGTTGCCCGAGTCCGCACTGGCCGCCGTAAACGCGTTGACGTCACCAAAAGAAGCCCAGGTCGACCTCCAAGCTTCAAAATCGCAAAAACGTCGTGCCTCCACGAAGCCTCGAAACGACGCACCGGGGATGATACGTTCCGGTTTGGAGTCAAATAGCAAAACGCTGAGTTTACTCAAAAAGTATGAGGGACAATCGATTGGTATTAACTACGATAATTCGGCCGATATCAGGGAGGCTGAGCTCGTTGAAGTCAACGATGAATTCTTTAGCGTTATGGTTGAAAGTAAGGCAATGAAATATAGTTACCCATTAAAAACGCTTTTAACCGTGATTGAGGGCAACGACGGGGTTGAAATCGGTGAAAATGAACCAAAAGCCCGGTTTAATGCCGTCATAAAAGTGTGCCCCTTAGTCCTTTTCTAACTTTTTTCGAAAAGCAGTTAGGAGTAATTAGGGTTTACTCCTAACTGCACACGTCAAACTGCGCCAGCCATCACAATTTCTCCTCATTCAATATATTCCCGGACAGGGTAAACAACCTGTGAACTTGACGATCCCCAAAAAAAGCTATATGGGAGTATTAGCATTTGAGTGTCGGCAGACCACAACAACACCTTAACGCAGGCTGAAGAATAAGACACGACCTAATATGAGATATTTACCGATTGCCGCTGAGCTTTTTATTCAAAATCGCAAGCGCCTGATTGAACAGCTCAAACCCAATTCAATTGCTGTTTTCAATTCCAATGATATTATGCCAACCAGCGCGGATGGCACCCACCCCTTTATCCAGCAGACGGATATATTTTACCTCAGCGGTATCGATCAGGAAGAGAGTGTTTTGGTGATCTTCCCGGATGCTAAAGAAGAAAAGTTTAAAGAGATCCTGTTTCTCAAAGAGACGAATGAAGATATTGCCATATGGGAAGGTCAAAAATACACTAAAGAAGAAGCAACCGCTGTTTCAGGAATATCGTCGGTGTATTGGAGCCAAGAGTTCATAAAAATTTTTCGAGAGCTCGTCTTTCAATCCAACACCATCTACCTAAACACCAACGAACATCTGAGGGCGGATGTCAATGTAGAGTCACGGGATATGCGCTTTTTGCAGTGGTGCCGAAAATCATTCCCCCTGCACCATTACGAACGGCTGGCTCCAATCATGCACGATTTGCGGATGGTCAAATCTTCCTTTGAGACGGAATTGATAAAAGAAGCCTGCAGCATCACCGAAAAAACTTTCAAACGCTTACTTGAGTTTATCAAGCCGGGAGTGTGGGAGTTTGAGATCGAGGCTGAAATTTATCATGAGTTTCTTAGAAATCGCTCAAGGGGGCCGGCGTTTTCAACCATCGTCGCATCCGGTATACACTCGTGCACACTTCACTATGTCAAAAACAACCAGCAGTGTCAGGATGGTGATCTGGTCCTGATCGATTTCGGTGCCGAATATGCCAACTATGCCTCAGATGTCACCCGCACGGTTCCGGTAAACGGCATTTTTACCGCAAGACAAAGAGAGGTATACAACTCCGTTTTAAATGTACAAAACGCTGCCATGGCGTTACTGAAACCGGGGAAAAACCTGGAGGACTACAATAAAGAGGTCGGCCGCGTCATGGAATCTGAATTGATCCGTTTGGGACTTCTAAATGCAGCCGAGGTAAAAAATCAATCAGAAGACGCACCGCTGTATAAAAAGTATTTCCCCCATGGTGTTTCTCATCACCTTGGTCTCGATGTTCATGATTATGGAAACAAGTATCGAGCGTTCGAACCGGGAATGGTATTTACGTGCGAACCCGGTATTTATATTCGAGACGAGGCCATTGGGATTAGAATTGAAAACGATATACTGATCACCGAAGGGAACCCGATTGATCTAACACAACATATTCCCCGGGAAGCTGACGAAATTGAACGTAGGATGGTTAAGTCATGAGGACGCATCATGGGTAAACATCTAGTCGTTGTCGGTGCCGGACACGCCCATCTGACGGTTTTGAAAAATTTACAATCATTCACAAATTCCGGCCATGAGGTCACTGTCGTGAGTTCAAGCTCTCTTCATTATTATTCCGGAATGGGGCCCGGAATGCTATCCGGAATATATCGCCCGGAAGAGATACGCTTTAACGTCAGAAAGATGGCCGAAGACCGAGGTGCCGTTTTTGTCGAAGACTATGTCATAAAAATTCTGCCCCAAGAAAAGAAAATTCATCTCCAATCCGGCGCTGAGCTGTCCTATGATGTCATATCCTTCAACACCGGCAGTTTTGTTCCTGTTGACCAACAGCTGCTAGCCGATGAGTCTGTCATCACGGTTAAGCCGATCGAGAATCTATTTAAGGCCCGCCGCAAAATAATTGATGCCCTCAACGGTCGCGAGCTGAAAATGACGGTGGCCGGCGGAGGACCTGCCGGTGTGGAAGTGGCTGGCAACCTGCATCGGCTGGTAAAATCAAACGGCGGGCAATGTCATATCCGTCTCGTAGCCGGATCACGATTGCTTTCTCAGTTTAACGACGGTGTCCGCCGCCGCGTCATCAACTCATTGCATCGACGAAATATCGATATAATCGAGGCAGCAAAAGTCGCTGCAGTTGAAAATGGATCCGTAGCGTTATCCGACGGCACCCGCTTAAAAACTGACTTTGTATTCATGGCGACGGGTGTCAGACCTTCACCGTTGTTTGAAGATTCCGGATTAAGGCTTGGTCCGGATCGCGGAATGCTGGTGAATCAATTCCTTCAGTGTGTCGATTATAATGAAATTTTTGGCGGTGGGGATTGTATCAGCTTTAAACCGCAGCCATTGGCGAAGGTGGGAGTGTATGCCGTGCGGCAGAACCCCGTGCTGCTTCAAAATTTGATGCACGCATTAAAGGGAGAGAATCTGCAGGCATTTATTCCTCAAAAATCCTATTTGCTGGCGTTCAATATGGGGGACGGCAGTGCGGTCGTTTATTGGCATTCTCTGGTATTCGACGGGAAGCTGGGATTTGCCTTGAAAAACCATATCGACCGTAAATTTATGAAGAATTTTCAAGTATCCGGTGAAATTAGGTGAACGCTCGCGAATCTTTCCCGTGCCAACCTATCAGCCCGGCGAATGGGTTCCGGGAGACGATATCGACGGCAGCACGTTAATACAATGGTTATGCTGTCCTGCAAACTCACTCTGTTACCCACGGAAACATATACCGGTTTGGCTCCACGACGCGTGCGCACCGCTGCTCCTATGGTCTCACCTCGATCTATCAGATAGGAATAATTGCCTTTTTCCGTGCCCGGTTCATCATATTGCCCCGACAATGCGCTTTTGGCACAGCCAATAGACGGAATATCAACCAACACACCGATGTGGCTGGCAATGCCGAAGCGTCGGGGATGAGCGATTCCCTGACCATCGAATATCAATACATCGGGAGATGATTTTAATTTGTCCAGAGCGTCCAAGAGGACGGGACCTTCGCGAAAAGAAAGGAGTCCGGGAATGTAGGGGTACTCTACGGATCGCACCACAGTTGCAGATTCAACCGCTCTCAATTCAGATACATTGAACACCACGACCGCAGCTGTCGCCATGCTTTTATGATAGTGAGTATCTAAACCGGCCACTGTTTTTATATCAGCAAATTTGATACTAGATCTTTGGTTGACCTTCTGGGCAAGCGACGTTTGAAGTGCGACAGCATCCTCGGGTTGAAGATCCCATAGGTGGTGCAGGTGGTTTTTTAGTTTCATTGGCCTTTGGATTTAGGGTGTTTTTAGGCAACATCGAATCGGTCTTACTACAGAAAAACCAAGCGCGTCAATTTTAGAAAATGACAAACATCCGTCTGATTGGAGCTTTTTTCATTTTGATCCAGGTAACCAATGGCCTCGCGGCCGGTGTTGCTGCAGAAAGGGAGCACGCAATGATCGACATTCCTGATACCGCCAAACGAATCGAATCACATCTTCAAACACTTACGATGACCATCGGTGAGCGCAGTGTCCGCACCCCGGCAAATCTAAAAAAAACGGCTGAGTATATTCAACTAATTTACGATGAGATCGGCATGGACGTTCACCGTGAACCCTACGACTATCACGATCTAAAGGTTACCAATATTGTCAGTAAGATATCTTTTTCTTCCAATCCGACGCATAGATTTTTAATTGGAGCCCACTATGATTCGGTAGCCGGTACAGTGGGTGCAGACGACAATGCCAGTGCCGTCGCCGTTCAACTTGAAACGGCCAGAAACTTAAAGGCACTGATTGGGAAAGAAAACCTTGATCTGTCAGTGACGTTTGTATCGTTTGCGCTTGAGGAGCCTCCGGCGTATGGGACGCGGTATATGGGAAGTCGCGTGTATGCCCAAAAGGCGCGCCGGGAAAATGAGAGAATTGACGGTATGATTTGCCTGGAAATGGTAGGGTATACGTGCGCTAACCCGGGATGTCAGCGCTATCCATTTCCGTTACAGTTCTTTGGTTATCCAAAGGTGGGTAACTTTATCGGCATCGTCGGCAATTTTAAATCCGGGCCATTTACCAGTTCTCTTTATTACGCATTTCAAAAAAATAAAGATCTTCCGGTTGTTAAATTGAGAGTGCCGCTCAATGGCTGGATTCTTCCTTCCGTGCGCCTCAGTGACCATGCATCCTTTTGGGATAAGGGATATAACGCCGTTATGGTGACGGATTCAGCCTTCTTTCGCAATCCCCACTATCATCTCGCGTCGGATACAATGGAGAAACTGGACTTTAAATTTATGGCAGAGCTGGTGGAAAGTTTGATTGTATTTTTCTGCTCGTATCGCAACTGAGGTTATGAATTCATTTTACCTCTTGAACCTTCCCGTAAAGCGGGATGGTCCAGGCTATGCTACGCGAGTAGGTAGGTGAACACAAATTGCCTGTGCTTGCATCCCGCTGGATTTTTAGCAGGGCAGCCGCGAGAATACCGAATTGCTGCTAAGTTAATCGCGGCTGGAAAGCCGCTCCCACGTGGAAGGAAAGGCTTTCAGCATGGGTACCCAGTTAAACCAAAAACAGATCGATCGACCTTGCTAGAACTAGACGTCACCCGCTTCCACATTTTCCAGCAAATACGCTTTATCTGCTGCACTGCAAACAAACACCCCCAAATTCCCCAAACGTATGTTTGTGAGTCCGGCGGCCTTCACTTTTTGATATGCGTGGACCATTTCCTGAACGGTAGGGCTTCGGTAGTGTTTCATGCGATACTCGGGGAAAAAGGCGAGGAGGGTAAAGGGAATCCCGGTGTCCACGCCGGCCAAGTGTTGCGCAATTTTTGCCAAATCATCGCTTTCGACCACGCCCGGGATATACAGAGAGAGTACCTCCAGTACAAAATCCCGTTTGCGCATCTCTTCGGGAAGTCGTAATATACGCTCATTGGAGCATCCGGTAAGCCATTGGTGGGTTTCTGAGTCAAAGGCCTTGATGTCCAACCAGAATGCATCGACCCCCGATCCCTGCAGATAATCCAGGTTTCGGGGAGTCAGTCCGTATCCGTTTGTTTCCAACAATACCCACAACTGCGTATGCGCTTTGATCAGCTGCGTACACTCGCCGTAAAATTCCGGACAGCACATGACGTCACCGCCGGTAAACGCAACAATGTTGCGTGCCGGTCCAAACCCTTGGGGGCTTAGAACGATGGCATCCGGCTCCAAAACTTCCGGACATGCGGAAGCTCTCTGTCCGTGGGTCAGACAACTTCCGCAGCACCTGCAGGAGTCATGCGCGTGCCAGGCGGTTGCCGCGTTTCGGGGTTCCTTCAGGGTGACAATTCGATCGTAACTTCGCGTCTCTTTCAAAATATCCTGCGGTGTATACCAGGTGCCGTCTTTCACTTTGCTGAAGTACCAGGAATGACATTTGCGACATGAAAAATTACAGCCGGACTGATAGATAGAAAGATAATTTTCAGGGCGGGAAAGGTGAATTGACGTGATCAGCCGGGCTACCGTGTCATTGTCATAACGCAAGGTTGCCTGACAGGCGAGACGGCGTTTACCTTCCGCTTCAACCAGACAGCTTCCGGCTAAATAGCCCTGTGCCTTAAGTCTGCACTTGAAGGTTCGCTTTTTGTTAAGGTTCATCGTTAATTCTATCAATAAATTCGATAATCAGCAAAGGATGCCTTGACATTCTCGTGCTAAACCCATTTCAGTGCCTTTTCCAGTTGGGATTGATTTAGTGTTGCATGCGGACCGAGACGAAGCCTCACGTTTCGGCCGTTGGCGATCAGTCGCCGCAACTCCGCCGTGACAACCCGCAGACGATCGTAAGTGGCTAAATCAAAATTTGCCTGTCGAACGCGAATGCTTTTTGAGTATCCAAGCGGTTTAGGGATCTCATGATTTCGTTTAAGCGCGTTACAACGCACGACATCGCCGCATTCAACAATGATCAGGTTGGTTTTTGCATTTTTGGCATTGGATACTTCCCAGGCTAGCGAACACTCACTGAGCATGCAGAGCCAGCGGGCGCGGCGAATCAGATGGGCTGCACGCGAGACAACACTTTCGATCGTTTCAACCACCATCTCCGGAGTCCAATTCCTGTCCGAATCCGCTTCCAAGAGCTGCTCTGCAACGCGATTGGTTTCATCGTCTTCATCCTCTGCGGTCTTCACAAGAGAAAGCGCTTCAATCCGATTCCACCAAAGCCGAGCCCCGAGTGCGGTAAGGGCTCTGACAGGTGGATGGCGTTTCAATTGCTTTTTATGTTTTTGGCGGAAATTGGTGAGTCCTTCCATCAGGCAATTCATTTCCGGTGCATACTCCGGCGGAAGTCCGAGGATCGTGCGATCAACGTAAGCAGCACAATTGAATTTCAGCATGGGGGTTGCAGTTAACCATCTGCCAAAAGCTGCCAGTGCACCGCTTAGCGAACCTTCGGGGATGGGTCCGATGCAATGGTCATCATCAACCGCTGTCGAATGCTGCTGAAAATCCTTGGAAAGAAACAACAACCTGCGGTTTTCGGGATGCAGAGCAATGTTGTAAGGTGGGCTGTGACGCTTGATCTCATCGGACTCCAAGACAGCCGCTTCCAGAGCCGAGGCGGTCGTGGTAACACTTAGATCGCGGGCCTGGGACAGCATCTCCAAGATATGTTCGCTGTGGCGTGTTTTACGACCGAAATAGCTATTCACTCGTTGTTTCAGTGATTTCGCTTTCCCAATATAGAGGATATCGTTGTTGGAGCGCAGCATTCGATATACACCGGGTTCAGCAGGCAACTCACGCCGCACCTTCGGATTCATCGGGAATTTGCGAATTGAACGTGCCGGAGGGTTTGTGTCCGCCAGCCAACTTACCAGCTGATCGAAGCGGCGAACATTGAAGGTAACATCTAACCGTTTAACGACCTCTTTCCAGATAAGTGCCGTTGCAGCGGCATGAGTGGTGCTGCGTCTGTATTGGGGCGTTGAATGGCCGAAGTACCCTGCAACCGCACGGATACCTCTGCGCGGCAGGCCCGGTAGCAGGCGAATTGCAATCTCGTGGGTACAAATGAGGTGAAACAGAAAGCGGCGATCGGCATCCTGTTTGCTGTGCAGGTCACGCAGAAACGGTTCCTCAAAGCGGGCAAAATGGATGACCGTCGGGCAAAAATCCAATTGGTTCACTGCCGCAATTTCCTCAGCGGTTTTTGAAAGATGGTGCCAGACAATCTTGGAAGAAGCCGCCTGCTGCATCGTCTCGTCCGTGATCCCGGTGATGCGTTGGACGGCTCGCGGTATTTTTGTATCCGACGCTGACTTGATCAAATATGATTGAACAGAAAGCGTCTTCAAACTTGCCGGAGTGGACGGACAAACCCTCGCCCAACCGATTTCAAGGAGTTGCCCCTTGTCCGGGTTTGCTCCTGTGGTTTGACAATCCAGGGCCAAAATCGTTAGATCGAGGAGAGGGATTTTCATGAACGATGCATTCATAGGGTGGCACTTGTCAGACTTCTGGCATATCTTTACTGTATACATCAGCCCGTGTCAAAGCTCTTAGCTAGTTCATTTTTTTACTATCGCGCAAGATTTGTTTTTGTTTTAATAATGTCAATATGTTATAAAAACCTTAGCCCAAATTTGGCCGGATCGGGTTCAATCATGGCCAATCTTGCAGCGCCGAAGATTTATTTTTGCAATGATTGGAAACTTAAATGGACGCGGAACGCTACAATGCTCTGAAACAGCTTCGAGACCTTATCCCTCGCTTGGCCGAGTTGCTTAAACTCGGAGGCAATGAGGATATCGGTTTCTGGACTAATATTATCGATGCCAAGCTGCTCACACGACTGTCGCCGGATTTTCCATTGGTAGCGGCTATTTGCGGAGGTGGATCATCTGGAAAATCGACGCTTTTCAATTCAATGCTGGGTGAATCGCTGGCACCGACCGGTGGAAAGGCGGGTATGAATCGCCGGGTTCTATTTGGGATTCCGGCAGACCGAAACGAGCAGAGCAGTTTGATTGCAGCTCTGGCTGAACCTTTTAAAACCATCCCTGAACCCCTGAAAGATAAGGAAGAGTTGACCATTCCCGGCAATCCGCTTTTTGTCCTGAATCAATTACGATTGCACGGCATGGTTTTGCTGGATACCCCGGATTTCGACACCGGAGCCCAGGGTTTGTACACCAATCGGGATGTTACCCGCATGGCGTTAGAAGCCTCGGACATCCTGATCTACATCTTCACCAACTCTAATTATAATAACCGGGACAGCACCGATTTTATCGGCCAGATGCTTACGGGTATCGGTCGACGAAAGTGCTTTCTCGTATATCGGGTATACCCCAGCTTCACGGATCAGGAGGTAACTGAGCACGCGATGACGGTTGCACACGGAATTTACGGGGATACGGCAGACGACTATCTGCTGGGCATTTATCGCACCGACGAAGACAATCGTGTGGCAGCCGGTGAAAAATTTATGGAAATTCGAGCGCTTCAACCCGATCAGCCTGATTTTCAGGAAGCCCTGCAGGCAATTAACGCCCCCGGCCTGCGTCTCAACCTGTATGCATCCATTTTGGCGGATGTTTTGCAGCAGGCAGATACCATACTGAATCGAGCGGACGTGTCTTTAGATGAATTAAGGTTGTACCTCGATTCACTTCAGACAGCTCAGAGCCACTCGGTTCATGAAGCGCTCAAGCATTTTCCTATAGATAGTGTTATGAGACGCTTCGCCCGAATCTGGTCAGCGACCGATCCGTCTCATATCAAGATTATGCGCAAAACCGGCAGCTTGATCGAACTCCCCTTAAAAGTGTTGCTCGGAGCCGCCGGTTGGGCAAAGGATCAGCTATCTCCAGGTCCGCCCAACCGAGAAGCAACCGCTGAATTTGCCGAAAAACTGGATGAAGACCTGGTGACGGCCGTGACCGATCTGCACTACCAGGCGGTCAGCCAACAGGTTACGGCAAAAGGATTACTAAATGATTCCGTCGCTAAACGCATGGTGGACACCATTGACAGCATCAGAGCAAAAAAAGGCCTCAAAAATACACAAAGCCCCCAGGCCCGGCCCTCCGGAGAAGGATCCGCAATTACTTTTTTAGTTGATACCCACCCGGTGGTCGGTTCTGAGCAACAGAAGCTGCGCAACACGGATTTTAAATCCGTCCTGCAATCCATCATGTCACGTAAAGATGCCATTACCGATGTTTCACGGGATATAGAAAAGGATCTCAAAGATCTTGCCGATCAATTCCGCAACAGCATGGGGTTGTGGAGTAAAATTAATCAAACTTTCTGGGCACTGCTTAACGTGCTGCCGGCGACTGTTGCTATTACCTACGTTCTTTCCACCGGCGACCCGGTCGGAGCAGTAGGGATTAAAGTTAAGTTGGCGGGTCTGTTCGGAGCCAAGGATCTTTATGCATTGTTTGCGATACCGGTTACCACCGGGCTGAAGAAAGCGGATCAAAAAAAGATCGAAGAAATGCTCGGCCCTATCGTGCAAACCTGGTTGAACCATAAGTTAAACACCGTTCAAAATCTTTTTGAGGAAAACATCAGTGGCGGAATCATCCGCGTAGCCCGCCAAACCATTGCCGATGCCCAGCAGTTGACTGGCGAGGTTAGATGTTTGGTGGTGAAATGTGCGAATCCGGATCAACGGAGTTGAGAAGAAATGAATTTTAATCAGCAGACCGCTGCTCTCAAGGCGCTTGGTCATCTTGAAGGAATTAAAAATGACCTTAACATGCTCAGCTCGAGACTGGGTAACCTTTCACTTTGGCTTCCCGCCGCACCGTTAAAGAAGCAATGTGATGAAGCCATCCGCATGATCAATGACATTGCCGAGCGATTCGACCGCAAACTGGTCGTAACCATCGTAGGACCCTGCGGAGCCGGAAAATCCACCCTGCTGAATGCCCTGGCCGGAGTCGATGATTTATCCAGAGTCGGGCATCAACGGCCGACCACCGCAAATGTCATCATTTTCAGCGGTCAGTATCAGGATGCCGAGCCGCTGATCGAAAAATTCGGAACTGAGTCTGTCGACGTTAAATCAAGTCCTGCGGCCGCATTATTGGAGCATGTGCTTTTAATCGACACACCCGATACGGACAGCACCGCCTACCGCAAGCACAGTCCTCTGGTTCGGAACGCCATAGCACAGTCCGACATGCTCATCTGTGTATTCGATTCGGAAAATCCGAAACGACGGGATCATGCCGATTTTCTAGCACCCTTTGTTCAGAGATTCAATGGCGAATCACTTGTGGGTGTAATCAATAAGTGTGATCGCCAAGACGAGCAGGAACTGAAAGAGCATATTTTACCGGATTTTTTTGAGTATCTTCAGACTGCGTGGCATGGACATGTCGATCGAATGCTGTGTATTTCTGCTCGCCGCCATTTGCTCGATCCGCAATGGGACCAAACGGCAGGACCGAAACATGATTTTGACCAATTTGAGGATTTACAACAGTTGATTTTCGACAGCATCAACCGCGCGGAGTATGTCGTGGACCGACGACTTGAAAATTCCACAACGCTTCGCAATTTTGTCTATCAAGAAGTTCGGCAGGAAATATCCAGTCACAAACCATCATTAGTGAAAGCTGCCGGGCAAATCAAAGAAGCGGAAAAAGCCTCTCTGTTGGACGCCGTATCTGCGATGAGAAATGATGACTCGCGTCAACTCGTCGGTGTCAATCTTATGGTATACCAAAAGCTGTCACAACGATGGGTAGGCCCGATGGGATGGATGATTGCGATCTGGGCCCGATTGTTAATTTTAGGTTCCGGCCTTGCCGCCCTATTTAGATTCGGTCGTCCGGTGAGTCAGATCATGGGTATGATTTCGGCATGGCGGCGTTTCAAAGATTCTAAAGCGGCTGTAGATGACATGACCCGTCATGAACGGGTGGACACCGGCTTGCGAACATACCGTCTCAGTACCATGCGGAATTGGCCGGATATTGCCGAGTCCCTTGTCAACGGCGGTTTTGAACTCTCGGTGCGGCGCTTTGAAGACATGCTATCGGTCGGTGACGCCCTTAACGCGAAACTGACCGCAACATGGAGTGATTCCCTGGAGCAAGAAATAGAACGCATTTCTCGAAAACTCAGCGGTTTTCTGCTGCAAATTCTATTCAATATACCGGCATTCGGTATTCTCGGATATACCGGCTGGCTGACGCTGCAACGGTTCTTTGAAGGCAGCTATCTCTCAGGTAATTTTTTTCTGCACGCTCTGTGGTCAATTGGGATTGTCATGGTGTTAAGCTTTTTTATCCTGCAAATCTGCATTCGTTTGGCCGGCAGCACAGAGCGGATTACCGGTAGAGCGCTCGATGCCATGAAACATCAGGTCGAAGCATTCGATGGGATGCCCGCCACCCCAGTCCTGGAACAACTGGAATCCGTGCGCAATCTGGATGCTATCGTAACTTCAGCCTCAAATGCTCATCGGTAAAACGGCAATCATTCCCAGCTTGCACCCTGACCGACAAGCGGGATATCCAAGAGGGGCTTCACCATTATGGCAACGTGTCAACTGTGTCAACGCCCATCGCCGGACATATCGAAAGCCCTGGGTGTTTGTCGAAACTGCATCCGGCAGCGACCGGATGAGGCCCTGAAAATTACCGCCCGCGCACATCACTTCAGCAGGGCGAAATATGGTCTGCCGCAAGAGCCTCCGAGTGACCCGCGCGGTGTTTTGTGTAATCAGTGTGTGAACGAATGCCAAATCCCCGAAAACGGCCTCGGATACTGCGGGCTAAGGAGCAACCACAAAGGACGGTTGACCGGGGTCTCCGCCCGCAGAGGAAATCTATCCTGGTATCGTGATCGACTTCCAACAAACTGTGTGGCCGACTGGGTTTGTCCCGGTGGAACCGGTGCCGGCTATCCAACCTATGCCTATTGTTCGGGTTCCGAAGTTGGTTATACCAATTTGGCGGTATTTTTTCAGGCCTGTTCGTTTAACTGTCTGTTTTGCCAGAACTGGCATTTTAAAAACCAAACATTCGCATCACACCATCCAACCGTCGACGAGCTGATTCGAGATGTTGATGAGCGCACCGCCTGCATCTGCTACTTCGGAGGAGATCCTTCACCTCAGCTGTCCTTTTCACTGAGTGCTTCCCGGCTTGCCCGCAAAAAAAAGCATGGTAGAATCCTGCGCATCTGCTGGGAAACCAACGGATCCATGAATCCCAAATTCCTGGATACTATGATGGATCTGGCTGTTGGTTCCGGCGGATGCGTAAAATTTGATCTGAAGGCCTGGGATCCGCATCTGCATATCGCTTTGACGGGCGTAACCAATCAGAGAACCCTGAAAAACTTTGCAAAAGCTGCGGCAAGCATCCGCTTCCGCCCTGATCCCCCACTTCTGCTTGCCAGTACATTGCTGGTACCCGGCTATATCGATGAGCGTGAGGTACATGCGATTGCTCGATTCATTGCCGATTTAAATCCAGATATCCCGTATAGTCTGCTGGCATTTTATCCTAATTTTTACATGGCGGATCTTCCATTGACTCCGAAACGCCAGGCAGAGCATTGTGAACAAATCGCCCGGGATGCGGGTTTAAAAAACGTTAGGATCGGGAATGTTCATCTGCTGATATAGACCGTCTGATGTTTCTCATTGTAACACGGATCTATTGGCAACACATGGGTAATATTTATGTATTTTTGCTGAACATTGCTTTGGATATTCCCTTGAAAAAAGGATGGCTGTGATTACAAAAATCAGGCATTGGATTGTGGGAGCGGCTTTCCAGCCGCGATAATGCCTCATGGCTGCAAAGCCAACCGCGGCTGGAAAGCCGCTCCTACAGCTAATAATGTATAAAACCGCTTAAGTCAGAAGTATTAACGCTAAAGCGGGAGAGTCCGACTGCATTCAGCTTTGCTTATATAACTGAAAATGAACAAAAACATCCTGATCACCGGGCGGCCCGGTTGCGGCAAAACTACACTCGTGAAACGACTGACAGCCGCGCTGCCACATCTAAACCCCGTTGGTTTCTATACTGAAGAAATTAGAGCCGGCGGAATTAGAACCGGATTTTCATTGAACGGCCTTGATGGAAAAACGAGCATTCTTGCTCACGTTGATGTAAAAAGCCGCTATCGGGTCGGCAAATACAGTGTCGATATTGAAGCGTTCGAGGAATTTATCGAATCGATTCCCTTCTTTAATTCAAGTACCGAGATGATACTCATCGATGAAATCGGCAAAATGGAATGCTTTTCAGCGACATTTATCAGGTACCTAAACGACATACTAGACTCCAATATCCCGCTGATCGCAACCATTGCGTTGAAAGGCGCGGGGCCCATCGCTACGATAAAAAGAAGACCGGATGTGGATCTATTTGAGTTGACTGAAGATAATCAGGATATTTTATTTGAAAAGATTATTTCGACTTAACAATGACGAGATATCCCTTTCGAAATTGAATAATACGATATTTCTGCTGGATCTCCTGCCAACTAGCGTCATCCAGAAACTTTCGCTCGGCCACGACGGCTTTAACTTTTGGATCTTTCAGGAGCCCTGCAAAGCTGTCGGAGCAGTCAATGAGCTGATTGTAGTAGAAGCTCAGCGCACTTTGTTCTCTGCTAGAATTTGCGCAGTTGAAAATCGCCACCTCCTCAGACAACAGGCCGTGTTTTTTTAACGTCTGGCTTATTTGCCGGTATGTGGCCATTTTTTTGTCAACAACCGCATCACCGGCCTCGATGGACAGGAACAAGATGATGAAACTCACAAAAATGCCGCCCGCCTTTACCGGCAGAAGCTTGCGGGTTAACAGCAACACTACTCCCAAACAGACAACATAGGGCCAAGGAGCCAACAGAGAAACTTTGTGAACATAGGCGAAAAAAAAGGGAATTGTCAGACCTAAAGTTGCGGCGATAAGAAAGATACGGTCCATGTAGCGCACGATACAGCCGAAACGGGCGGGGTGTCTTTCGGTTAAAAATGTTATCGCCCAGGCACCGATAATCGAACAAGGCAGATAAATAGGGATTAAATAGCGCGTATCCTTTACGATAGTTAGATGCAAAATAAAAAAATAGCTTCCAAACCAAAGAAATACAAACCCAAGATTGCGACGCTCCAAGAGTTGTTTGCGAAAGGCGACAAATGCCCATAATCCCGCAAGAATAAACGGGATCCCCGGAAAAAGCTTTATGGGGAGATCACCTAAATAGTGAAAAAGCCCCCCATCGCGGGTCGCAATATTCGCATTTTCAAAAATATCCCAATACTGGGAAAAGCTGGGGTGTTTCCAGAGCGACAAAATCCAGGGCAGAACAGGAACGGCAAGGAAGGGAGCCGTCATCACCCAAAGCAATGGCGAGACTCTTCGACCCTCGGGTTTGAGCATAATCATGATACCGTATGGAATGACAACCGCCAGATTGGTAAAGGCAATGAAGGCCTTGGTCATAAATGCACATCCGGTGGCCAGCCAGAAGGTCATATACCAAAACGCCTTGGTTTTTTTCCCATCCGCTTCACAACCGTAATAAAAAAAAATTAGCGACATGGCAAAGAAGATGGAAAATTCTATATCCGACCGGGTTCGCCGACCCCACCACAGATAGCCGATCGCGGAGAGCAATATCATGGCTGCCAGAAAAGCTGTTTCTGAATTGCCCAAGATCTTTTTAGCAAAAAAGTAGCAAAGCAGAATCCCGGTAAAGGCGGCCGCCGCTTCTGGAATGCGTGCCGCAAAGGGGCTGACACCAAATATGGTGTATGATATGGCCGCTAACCAGAAGTGAAGGGGCGGTTTGTCAACATAGATGGTGCCGTTTTGCCGCAGCATGACCCAGTCTCCTGACTCCAGAATTTCCCGGGCTATTTCGGGGTGGCTGACAGTATCCTTGTTTTCCAGTGAGCGCCCCCCTAAGTTGAAAAGAAGGGTAAACAGACCAAAACCAATCAGGAAAAGCAAATAGCGGGTATTGGCTGAAATCAATAGATGCGTATTGAAATACGTCTTGACGGTTTCAATGGACATACGGATACCTATGATCCGACCGCAGTCATGCGGTTATACACAGCGTCATAATAAA
>Ga0209536_100001122_pt1 | contig 44277 bp, 39 predicted proteins | sample DeeMarSeWOR28_12_FD_187461 | JGI IMG/M metagenome (GOLD analysis project Ga0209536, IMG submission 187461) | Marine sediment microbial communities from White Oak River estuary, North Carolina - WOR-2-8_12 (SPAdes) (version 2) | ecosystem: Environmental > Aquatic > Marine > Intertidal zone >...
GACGGCGTCATCATCCTGGGCAACATCCACCGCGAAAAGGTGCTGATCATCAAACAGCGCCAGATCCCGCTGGTGCTGTGCGGCCATCCCCTGCCCGACCTGGAGCTGCACACCGTGCTCCCGGACGGAAGGTCAGGCTCCTACCAGGCGACCAAACATTTGATCGACCTGGGGCATACCCGCATTGCCACCATCGCGGGCGGCAAGGTCTTTGACCCGGTAGCGCGTGAGCGCATCGAAGGCTACCGCTACGCCATGCTGGAAGCAAAGCTGGAGGTCTTAGACGATCAGGTAGTGATCGCGGACTTCAGTCTCTACACTCATGCGGATAAGGCCCTGGAAGAACTGCTGGCGCACAAGGCCCGGCCCACCGCCATTGTCTGCGCCAGCGATCCCATCGCCTACCGCGTCCACCAGGCATTGATCGATCAGAAAAATAGCGTTCCGAAGGATATTTCCTTGACCGGTTTTGACAATTTTGAGCCGGCGGAATACGTGAAGGGCTATCTGCCCAGGCTCACGACCGTGGAAGTGAACATCAAGGAGCTGGCCAAATACACCCTGGATGTTCTGTTCGAACTGATGGAGGAACCGAGCCGGGTCGCCTGGCGCTACACCCTGCCGGTGAAACTGGTGGTCGGCGAGACCAGCGCCAAGCCGAAGCTTAAAGGTGCTTGAGCGCTTTCTTCCCGATATCCTTGCGAAAGTGCATGCCCTTGAACTTGATGAATGAAACCGCCTGGTAGGCCTTGTCGATCGCCAATTTGATCCCGTCCCCCAGCCCAGTAACGCCGAGAACTCGGCCTCCATTCGTGACAATTCGCGTTTTCGACTTACTACTTACTACTTTCAACTCTCCACTTTCTAGTTTAGTCCCCGCCTGAAAAACATAAGACCCTTCCAGTTGATCGACCTTGTCAATGCCGGTTATCGGAAGACCCTTTTCGTATTTCCCCGGATACCCGCCGGAAGCTAATACAACGCAGACCGCGGCGCGCCGGTCCCATTCGATCATTCTGTTATCGAGCTTTCCCTCCACCACTGCCTGAAGAACGGGCACGATGTCCGTTTGCATACGCATGAGGATGGGCTGGGTCTCCGGATCGCCGAAGCGGGCATTGAACTCGAGGACCAGGGGGCCCTTCGCGGTCACCATGATCCCGGCGTAGATGACCCCTTTATAAGTTATCCCTTCCTGCCGCATGCCGGCCACAAAGGGCTTGAGGATATTGACATCGATCTCCTCCATCAGACGGTCAGTCACCACGGGCGCGGGCGAATATGCCCCCATCCCGCCGGTATTGGGGCCTTCGTCCCGGTCAAAAACGCGCTTGTGGTCCTGGGAGGACGCCAGGGGAACGATCGATTGTCCGTCAGTAATAGCGATGATGGAGGCTTCCTCGCCGATCAGGCACTCCTCGATGACCACCTGGCTGCCGGCCTCGCCAAACTCCTTTTTCTCCATGATGAGCCGGACCGCATTGGCCGCCTCTTTCTTGGTCTGGCACACGATCACGCCCTTGCCGGCCGCTAATCCATCCGCCTTGACCACGATGGGCGCGCCTACTTCCTCAAGATAAGCCAACGCCTCTTTGGGGTCGGAGAAGATGCCCGCCTGCGCAGTGGGGAGGTCGTACTTGGCCATGAACTGCTTGGAGAAGACCTTGCTGCCCTCAATGCGGGCGGCCTCCTTGCAGGGCCCAAAGATCTTGAGGCCTTCCTTTTCGAATTCGTTCACGATCCCGGCCACCAGCGGCGCTTCCGGCCCCACCACGGTCAGGTCGACCTTCTTTTCCTTTGCGAATTTTTTAAGCCCCCTGATATCATCCGCCTTAAGGGGGAGGTTCTCTGCCAGATCAGCGGTGCCGGCATTGCCCGGCGCGCAGTAGATCTTGTCCGCTTTTGGGCTCTGCGCGATCTTCCAGACCAGGGCGTGCTCTCTCCCTCCGGAACCAATGACCAGGACCTTCATGCCGTTGCCCTCCTTCTGCATATGATCAGACCCCACATTAAAATGTGGGGAATCATTCCCCAGAATATATTCTGGGGTTTTCTTTTCGGCTCTCCCTCACATCGACCAGACTTAACTGCGCGGTCTCAAAACCGTTCCATTCATTGGCCTCCAGATGATAGGCGATATCATGCTTGTGTTCGTAAGAAAGCCCTTTCTCCATATGCCCCATGTCAAAGCCTATCGCCTCCAGGTTGATATCGCCGTCCGCGAACTTGAGCTTGAGGTGCCGGCCGTCGCTGCCCACCCGGCGCGCGTCGATCAGGCTCAAGCCCGCGCTCATGAAGACCGGGGCGGGATTACCCTCACCGTGGGGATCAAGGACCTCCAGCTCCTTGATCAGGCTCATTGTAATTAAGGATGGATCAAGTTGGGCGTCAACCACCACACGGGGCCTGAGCTCCTCTGTACTCAGGGACCTGTCGGCCTCCTGCTGCAAGCGACGCTCCAGGGTCGGGATATCATCTGCCCGGATCTCAAATCCGGCAGCCCCCGCATGCCCGCCAAAGTCCAGGAATAGATCCCGGCAGGTTTCCAGGAGATCAAAGATATTGAAGCCGTCAATGGAGCGGGCAGATCCCCGGCCCACACCGTCATTGATCCCCACCAGCACGGCCGGCCGGAAATAGCGGTCCACCACCTGGGAGGCCGCGATCCCGATCACCCCCGGATGCCAGTTCTGGCCGGAAAGAATTACCAGCTTGTTCTGGGAAATATACTCATCGGTCAATTTGGAGAAGACTTCCTGCCGGATGCTGCCGCCGATATCCCGGCGCCGGGTATTGATCTTATTTAGCTCCTGCGCCAGGGAGCGGGCCTCTGCTTCCTGCTCGGTCAGCAGCAACTCCACCGACTTGGAGGCGTGTTCCAGCCGGCCGGCGGCATTAAGGCGGGGGGCCAGGCCAAAATAAATGTTCTCCACCGATATCCTGTTTTTTAGAGAGGACGCCTGCGCCAGGTGCTGGATCCCCTTGCGGCGGCGCTGGTTGAGAAGATTCAAACCCACCACAGCCAACACGCGGTTCTCCTCGGTCAGGGGGACAACATCTGAGACCGTGCCCAGACAGGCCAGGTCCAGCAGCGAGGTCAGGAAGGAGCTGTCCTTGATCCCGGCAACCCGCAGCAGGGCCCAGGCCAGCTTGAAGGCAACCCCCGCGCCCGAAAGGTCCTTGGACGGGTGTTCCCCCCGGATCAGCTTGGGATTGACAATAGCATGGGCGCGAGGAAGCTGTTTGGGGATATTATGGTGGTCAGTCACTACCACCTCGATACCCAAGGCGTTCGCCTCCTCTATCTCAATAAAGCTTGAAACCCCGCAATCCACGGTTATGATGAGCCCCACTCCCTCCCCGGCGATCTTTTTGACCGAATCCAGGGAAAGGCTGTAGCCCTCACCGTAGCGGTGCGGGATATAATAAGAGGGTGAGAATCCCAGGAACCTCAGGGTGTGGACCAGGATCGCGGTACCGGTGACCCCGTCCACGTCATAATCGCCATAGACCAGAATTTTTTCCTGGCGTTCCCTGGCGGCCAGCACGCGCCGGGCCGCTTTCAAGATGTCCGGGATCTCCATGGGGTCACGCAGGTGGCTGAGGCGGGGCCGCAAGAACATCTCGCCGGCGTCAACGCCGCGAATACCGCGGTTGATGAGGACCTGAGCGGATAAAGGGGATACCTTGAGCTCCTTGGAAAGAGCGCGGCACAGGTCGGCCTCGGGTTTATGCAGCCTCCAGGTCTTTTCCATAGTATTTCAACGCCCTCTCGACCCCCTGGCGGAAATCGATCGAATGCCGGAAGCCAAGCTGGTTGAGCCGGGCGGGCGAACCGGCGCGCGCGAACACGCCCTCGGGCTTGTCCGAGGTCCCCTTGACCTCCGGAGAGAACCCGCAAAGCTCTGCCGCCATCTTGGCGAAATCGATGAAACTGGTGTAAATGCCGGTGGAGAGGTTTATAGCGCTTGCGTCGTCGACCTTGTCCATGGTCGCCAGCACCCCGCCCACACAGTCATCGATGTGGATAAAATCACGCATCTGCCGGCCCGTGCCCCAGACCATGATGGAAGCGGCGCCCCGGTTGGCGAGCACGCGCTTGCACACGGCGGGAAAGGGATAATTGTCATCCTGGTCCTCTCCGTAGCCGGAAAAAGGCCGGTAGACCACGGACTTCAACCCGTGCTTCTGAAAAGCGAGCCGGGCCAGATATTCGCAGGTCAGCTTGGCCCAGCCGTAGCTCATGTCCGGCATGCCGATATCCGCACCAAAAGATATCATATCCTCGCTCAGGAGCTTGTAGCCCTTTTGCCTCTGGAAATTGATGGGATAAGCCGCGCTGGAGCTGAAGCAAAGGGTTTTTTTTGGCCGGGTCTGCGCAGCCCACTGCCAGTATTCGGCGTCAATGGAGAGGTCGTCCGCCACTGCCAGCGGATTGTTCTCGATCATTTCACGGCCGCCCACCATCGCCGCCAGATGAAAACAGTAATCAAAATCAGTGTCCTTTACCCGCTTAAAGTAATCGCGGCAGTCCTCATGATAAAAATGGAAGTTCTTATGGCCCCGGGGATCGAACAACGGCCATTTTTCAGGCAGCAGGCCCCCGGTCAAAGGCACGACCCTGTCCACGCAATGGACCTCGTCCCCGCGCTCCAGCAGGCGCCGCACCATGTGCCGGCCCACGAAACCCGCGCCTCCAGTGACCAGGACCTTAGCCATTGAAATGCCTCCGGTAAAGCCTGAACGCTTCCTGTGACCTGGGCGGAAGATAGCTCAGGACCGCATCAGGGTCCTGGCCGATCCGGGTGACGAGCTCCAGGTTGTTCTCGTAGCCCGGGTACTCCTTTTTCATGTCCACCACCAGGTCGTGCTCGTTCCTTTGCTGATAGACGGATGCCTTGCCGAAAACGACCTTCCGGCCCTGGGCCTGCACATAATAGGCGGCCCAGATATCATCCATCCTCCCCACGTGCGGGAAAAGGAAGTAGTCTTTGAGCAGGGAGCCCTTCAGGAAGGTGTTCTGGGAATTGAAGGGCGCCGGCTTGTTGGCCGCGATCGGAAAAAGGGAAGCGTCGAATTTACACTCGGGCTTATAGATCATGCGGCAGACCGCGTCAATGTCCGGGTCCCCGTCCCAGAAGTCCGCCTGCACATCAAAATCCATTTTTCTGCGGGAGCGGCGGCCGTAATCCCGTCGCGGCACCAGCTGCAAAGGATACCCGCGGTGCCAGATCTGCCCGTGGTTGGTGGCCCCCACCGCATCAAAGGCCGGCAGATCGGTCTCATAATAGTTGGCTTCAACCGATCTTCCCAGCAGAAGGTCGCTGCCCCACTCCGGATAGGGAATGTTGTCATCGTCGATCACCGCCACGATGTCCGCTTTCATATCATGCGCCCAGAGCAGGCCGAAATTGCGGCGCTGGATGCACTTCCAGCCGATGGCTTCGGAAAGTTCCCTGTCGTACTTTTCCTGTTCCTCGGGGGCAACGTAGACGCCCCGCTTCAACTTGTAGTCCTTTGGGGTCTTGAGGTCGCCGATCACCACCAGCTCCCAGCCGCTCATGGCGTCGAACTTCTCGACCGCCTCGGTGGGAGGATTGATGGTGGTGGTCACGATCACTTTTTTCACAGCAGTATCCTTTCTTTGGGATAGAACAATGTCCTCAGGCCGATGCGGAAGTACTCAAAATTGCGCCAGAACGTGTTCTGCGAACCACCCTCGACCCGGGCCTTCCACTCCGTGGGGATCTCCCTGACCTTTACCCCCAGCCGCAGCGGCTTGACCAGTGTCTCAAAAAGAAAGGGGTGGCGCAGCTCTTCCCAGCGGATGGACTTGACCAGCGCAGTGGGAAAGATGCGGTAGCCGTAGGTCATGTCCGTCAGGCGCGTGCGGTAAAGCAGCTGAAAGATGCGCTGAAAAATGAAATTGAGGGCGTATTTCAGCGGGCTGTAGCCCTCAAAGCCGCCGCCCCTGATCCAGCGCGAACCGGTGATGATCATGTCCGGATGGGCCCTGGCCTCGCGGATGAAGTCCGTGACCCTTTGCGGGGGCGTTTCCATGTCGCTGGCCATCATGATCACATGGCTCCCGGAGGCGCGGCCAAAGGCATCGCGGATGGCCCCTCCCAGGAAAGGGAGGGACTGCTCGAAGACCTTGACCCGGCCCCTGAACTCAGCCTCTATTTTCCGGACCACCGCCATGCTCTCCGGCGAAGTCCTCTTGCTTACCACGATAATATATTCCCTGATGTCGCCGCGGCAATCGGCGCTGATGATCTCTACCGTTTTCTCAAGCAGCGAGGTTTCGTTCATGACCGGCAGGATGACCGAAACGGATTCAAGACCGCAGGATTCCAAAGCCATCAGGATCTCTTGATCAGCATCAGCTTCTGGCCGTATTCCACAGGCTGGCCGTTCTCGACCAATACCTTGGCGACCTTGCCCTTGACCTCGGCCTCGATCTCGTTAAAAAGCTTCATGGCCTCGATGATGCAGACCACCTTGCCCGGCGCAACTTCGTCCCCACTTTCCACAAAAGGCGGAGCTTCCGGAGAGGGCGAGCGGTAAAAGGTCCCCACCATGGGCGAAGTTATGGCCGTCAGCCCCTCCTCCTCAGACGCCGCAGCAGGCACGGCCGCAGCCGCCGGCACCGGAGCCGGGGCAGCAAAGGAATGGCTGGAGCTCACTACTCCGCTGGCGTCACGCCGCACTTCGTACTTGACCCCCTTCTCCTCCACCGCCAGGCCGGAAATTTCCTCTTCCTTCACGATCTTGATCAGTTTCTTGACCAGTTCCCAATCAACCATGATGATCACGCCCTCCCGAGATATTTGCCGTCGCGCGTGTCGACCTTGAGCACATCGCCCGCGTTCACGAAAAAAGGCACCTGCACCACCAGGCCGGTCTCCATGGTGGCGGGCTTGCCGCCGGAAACGGTGTCGCCCTTGTGGCCCGGGGCGGTCTCGGCCACTTTGAGCTCCACCGCCGTGGGCAGGTTAACGTCCAGGGCCTCGTCCTTGTAAAATGAGATGTTCACCACGAAACCTTCTTTGAGGTAGTTGGCGGCGTCGCCGATCTTGCCGCGGGAAAGGGCCAGCTGCTCAAAGGTGGTCTGGTCCATGAAATGGAAATCGTTCTGGTCCGCGTACAGGAACTGCATCTGCTTGTACTCGATGCGGGCGGGCTCGATCTTCTCCCCGGCGTTAAAGGTCTTGTCGATAGTCGCGCCCGTGCGCAGGTTCTTGAACTTGATCTTGATCCGGGTCTGCTGGGCGGCCCGCTTCTGGTTGAATTCCACACAACGAAAAAGCTGGCCGTCCACCTCCACCGTCACCCCGGGTTTGACATCATTAATGGGAATGGCCATAACCTGAAAAGTATACCAAGCTTGACGCCTATTTTCAAGTCAGGTAAAATGGTTCCCACCATGGAGATCAAGCTGCTTCCGGTGCTGGCCGCGGCCTACCTTATCGGTTCCATCCCCTTCGGCCTGATCGTGGCCAGATGCTGGGGAACGGACATCCGCCGGCAGGGCTCCGGCAACATCGGAGCCACCAACGTCCTGCGCGTGCTGGGCCCGGTCCCCGCCGGGGCCGTCTTCATCCTGGACATGACCAAGGGGACCGTTCCGGCCCTGGCCATGCAGCAGCTCACAGCTGACCCATGGCTGATCGTGCTGGCAGGAGCGGCCGCCATCCTGGGCCACACCTTTTCCGTGTTCCTCAAGTTCAAGGGGGGCCGGGGCGCCGCCACCGGAGTGGGTGTCCTGCTCGGCATCGCGCCGGACATCTTCCTGGGAGCCATACTCTGTTTCGCCCTGATCCTGGCGATCACCCGCATTGTCTCGGTCTCTTCCATGCTCACGAGCTTGATGGCGGCGATCGCCTTTCTGGCTCTCAAGCGACCCTTCCCCTACACCATCGTGATGGGCCTGACCGCGGCCCTGATCATAGTGCGCCACATACCGAACATCAGGCGCCTGCTTGCCGGGACCGAGCCCCGGATCGGAGGCAAAAGATGAAAAAGATCAGCGTGATCGGCGCCGGGGCCTGGGGCACCACCCTTTCCATCCTGCTGGCGCAAAAGGGCCACTCCGTGACCCTGTGGGCCTACGAAAAAGAGCTCGCGGCCCAGATGAAGGAGAGGCGCGAGAACCGCGTTTTTCTTCCGGGTTTTCAGCTTTCCGAGAACATGAACATTACCGCGGACGCGGCCAAGGCCGGGGAAGCGGACCTCTACCTCTTTGTGGTGCCCTCCAAATTCCTGGCCACGATCGCGGCCCGCTTCAAGAAGGTGATCGCAAAGGGCGCCGCCGTGGCCGTTGCTTCCAAGGGCATCGAAGAAAATACCCTCCGGCTCCCCCTGCAGATACTGGCGGATGAACTGAAGGCCGGCGACCTGGCCGTGCTTTCCGGCCCCAATCTCTCCGCGGAGATCGCCCGGGGCATGCCCGCGGCCAGCGTGGCCGCTTCCACCGACCAGGCAGCGGCCAGGTCCCTGCAGGAGTGCCTGATGACAGAAAGGTTCCGCGTTTACGTCAACCGCGACCCGCTCGGCGTCCAGCTGGGAGGGGCGTTAAAGAACGTGATCGCCATCGCGGCCGGGGTGGCGGACGGCCTGGAGCTCGGCAACAACGCCAAGGCCGCGCTCATGATCCGGGGCATTGCCGAGATCACCCGCCTGGGAACCGCCATGGGGGCGGACCCGATGACCTTTGCCGGGCTCTCGGGCATGGGAGACCTGATAACCACCTGCGGCAGCAAGCTTTCGCGCAACCATTTTGTGGGAGAGCAGCTGGCCAAAGGCAGGAAGCTCAGCCAGGTACTGGCGGGCATGCAGAACGTGGCCGAGGGCGTGACCACCGCGCAGGCGGCCCTGGCCCTGGGCAAAAAGCATGGCGTGGAACTCCCGCTGGTGAACGAGGTCTGCCAGGTCCTCTACCTGGGCAAGGACCCTGCCCTCTCCATCACCGACCTCATGACCCGCTCCGCAACTAGTGAATGAGGCGCGCCTTCATCTTGGCGCTCTTTTCCTGGATCTCCTTGATCCCGCCTTGTGACACCGCCTCAAGTTTTTCCGTGGTCAGGATGTGAGGGGTGACAAAGACCAGCAGCTCGTGCTTTTCCTTGGTCATGACGGTCTTGCGGAAGAAAGTACCGATCAGGGGGATGTCCATCAGGATCGGGATGCCGTAATCGTCCTGGGTATCCTTGTCCCGCATCAGGCCGCCGATGACAAAGGTCTGGCCGTCCTTGACCATGACCTCGTTCTTGGTCTCGGTGGTGTTCTCCTGCGGCAGGTCGCCCACGATGTTGCCGTCGCTCAGCTTGGGCTGGACGATCATGCGCACATAACCGCTCTTGGTAACGTGCGGCGTCAGCTTGAGGGAGGTGCCCACCTCCAGGAAGGATATTTCCTGGGTGGTGGTGGTCTCGGTCACCACCGTGGTCTTATAGCCCAGCTTGGAACCGATGAGCAGGGTCGCCTCCTTATTGCTGATGGTGGTGATGCGCGGAGTGGCAATGGTATTGAAATCGGTGGACGTTTTGAGCACCGAAAGATAGGTCTCCACGTCGCCGGAAAAGACCTGGGCGTATAAGCCCTGGGCCCCGGTGTCGGTCGGCCGGCCCGCCAGGGCCTTGGTCTGGACGATGTCGGTGGTGTCCTGCGGGTTGACGTATTTGGCGTCGAACCCCAGGTTCCCGCCATCGGTGTGCCTGAGCTCCACCATGTGCACCTCGATCATCACCTGGGTGGGAGGGATGTCAAGCTCCTTGATCAGGGTCTCCAGCCGCGGCAGGTAATCGGAAGAGGTCTGGACCACCAGCACGTTATAAGAGTCGTCCACCGAGACCTTGCTGCCGGCGGGCAGGATGTCCTTGACGGTCTGGGCAAGGTCAGAGGGCCGGGCGTGGTCCAGATAGTAAGTGCGCAGGATGCTCTTGGTCGAGACATAGATGGTGCCGGCCTCCTCGAACCAGTCCAGGCCCTTGGCGCGCAGCAGCGCCTCCAATCCTTCCTTGGGGGTCACCCCGGTAAAGGTGACGGTGACCTTGCCCTGCACGTCGTCGGAGGCGATGATGTTGCTGCGGGTCGCCTTGGCAAATATCTGCAGCACGGACTTGATGTCCGCGTCCTTCAGGTTGAGGTACACCCGCCCACCCTTCACCGTGATATTGGTGGGGGTGGCCGCCCACCCGCTACTAGACAGGAACACCCCGGCCACCAACAGCAGAAGCAGCACAAACCCTCCCCAGCCCCTCGCCCTCACGGAACCCTTGACCATTCTTTCCATTTTACTCCCCTCCTAATTTCAGCAATCTCGTTGCATTCCCTCTTCTCAACAGCACGCTGGTCTGATAGATGGTCGCCACCCGCCACCCCATGATATAACCGCCCTCGGTGACCACCTGTCCGGAAATAAAGGCGGCCTTGATGCCGGACCCCACCCAGATGCCTTCCAGCTTGGGCCCGGTGGGCACCTGCGCCATTTTTTTCTCCGCCGCGGCCTCCGCCGCCCTTTGGGCCGCGTCCTCCGCCTCCTGCTTGCTCCGGACCGCGATCCGCAGGGCAAAGGGATCCACCAGCCTGCGCAACACGGTGGTGGTGGTAGTTGTTTTCACGACCACCTTGGGTTTCGGCGCCGGCGCCGCCGGCACCTCCTCCTTCACCGCCGTCCTGGGCGCGGCCGGCAGCGGCGGCTTGCCCGCCGGGAACTTCTTCATCATCTCTTCCAGGGTCGGCTGCCGGGTCGCCTCACCCGTAAGATACGGCTTCACCACCGGCCAGTAAGTATAGACCGCGTAGACCAGCGATCCGAGCATCAATATAAAAAGCAAGTGCCTTTTACCCATTTTAAAAGTACGCCGTCAGCAGGATCTTCATGTGCAGGTCCGGCCGGCGGCTGCCGCCTCCGCTGATCCTCAGGGAATCGACCATGACGATGATATCCAGGCCGTGAAGGATCCTCAGGAATTCGTACAGGTTCTGGTAGTTGCCGGTGCACACCACGTCGAACTTGAACTCGTCCTTCTTGCCCTCGACCATGATAGGCTTTACGGATATCAAATTCAACCGCGATCTGCTGGTCGCCTGGGCCAGGGCGCGCAGTACCGCCAGCGGCCGCTCCTCCTTGGAAACGCCCACAATGCCCGCTTGAGCCGGCTGTTGCTTCTGCAGTTTCTCCAGAAGATCGATCTTGCCCTCGGCGATCTTGAGCTCCAGGCGGGCGTCCTGCAGCTTTTTCTGCATCTTGATCATGCCGTTCCATTCCGGGGTCAACAAGAACTGATAGAAAACATAAAAAAGAAAGACCATGGCGGTCGCCATCGCCAGCTTCTTTTCCCGGTCCGACATGGTTAAAGGCGGCATCTTATCTCCTTATTCTCACAGATTGATCTTGGCCGTGATCTCAAAATTGAAGGCGTCCTGCACGTAATCATAGTTCTTGAGCGCCTGCACCAGCTCCACCTGCTGAAAGAATTCCGAACCGGAGAGCGCCAGCACGAACCGGGAAAGGATGTTCTCGGCCGTGTCCCCGCGCTCAAAGGCCGTGCCCCACAGGTGCACCTCGTTGGGGTTCATCTGCAGGACCGAGATGTGAACGCTCAAGGGGATGATGCGGCTGAGCTCCACAAAGATCTTGGGCAGCTTGGTGCCCTTGACCTGATAGGTGGTAAAGGCCAGCTGCTTCATCTTCTGCTCCTTGGCGTTCCTTTCCATGGCGGCCAGGGTCTCAATGCGCGGCTGGTATTCCCGCATCTTTTTGTCGATCATGTCCAGCTCGCTCCTGAGGGCATAGGAGCGGTAGAGGAAGGCAAGATAAACGAGCGCCAGGATGCCGATGTAGGCCGGCAGCACCACCTGGGGCTTGGAGAGCTTCTGCATCAGGATCTTATAGCGGTACTTGATCTCATCCGGGATCAGGTTTATCCTTTCCCCCTCCACCAGCGCCGCCCCGATGGCCGAGGAAAGGCGCGGCAGGATCTTGTCGATCACCGCCTTGTCGGGTATCCCCTCATCCAGCTTGCGGCCCTCCATGGGATCCCCCAGCACCACCGGTATGCCCAGCCCTTCCGAAAGGAAATCGACCAGGTTGATGGTGAGGGCGCTGCCGCCCGTAAGGTAGATCTTGTTGATGGCCGCTTCCCCGGTCTGCCCCTTGTAATACTCAAACGAGCGCATGATCTCGTCCTGGACGCGCTCCAGGGCGGGCCGGACCATGGCCTGCAGCTGGGTCATGGGGATCTCCTCGATCTTGGGGTATTTCTCCAGGTCCACCGGGATGCCGTGCTCCACCTTGATCTTTTCCGCTTCCTCGGGGCTGATCTCCACCCGGCCCTCCCCGGAGACCAGCACCCCGGACATGGCCAGGGTGATGTTCTCGCCGCCGATGCTCAGCTCGCGGTTGAACTCCAGGTTTCCGTCCTTGTAGATGCTGATGTTGGTGGTGCGCTTGCCCATGTAGATGAGGGAGATGATCTTGTCCTTGTCAGCCAGCACCCGGGGGTAGAAGGTCTGCTCCAGGGAATCCGACATGACGGAGACGGCCTTGAGCTTGAGCCCCGCCTTGCCGATGACCTGCGCGATCTCCTTGTAAAGCCCGACGTTGATGCAGGCCGCGACATAGTCCGTTTTTTCGCTCCCTTCCTTTTTGGGCAGGGAATAGAAATCGATGAGCGCTTCCTCGATGGGGAAAGGCAGCTCCTCAGCGAACTTCCACTTGATGGCTTCCGCGGTCTCCAGCCGGCTCATGGGGGAAAGGGTAAAGATCTTGATGTAGGCGTCACTGCCGCCCACCACCACCGCCGCCTCCTTGGTCTTGATCTTGCGGGTCTGCAGGAGCTTGCGCAGGGCTTCCGCCTGGGCGTCCTCTTTCTGGGGGTGCTTGTCGACCAGGGAATAGGGGACCTCGGTCATGCCCCAGTTCTTCAGGACGGGCTTCCCGGCCTTTCTCTCGATCTCAACCACCTTGACCGAGGTAACCCGCAGGTCGACCCCCAGAATGGCTTTAGAAGTCGGCATTTGAAGTATTATAGTAAATGTGGGGTATTTGTCAAACAGAATTAATCCTTTTAACGAGGACAAGTGGGATAAGAGCATGAAAGGCAGTCATCTCTTTTAGCCTAATAATGGGATAAATATCTCGAACTTATTCGCGTAGTTAGAGATCTCCAACTACGCGAACATCGGGAATCTTCGTTGACCTTTACTTTCTGCCTTTCAGGATCCTTTTAAAGTATATGTCCTGGCGGCTGAAGCTTACCAGGATCCCCAACTGGAGGCCGCTCTGTTTTAAATAGGATAAGACCTGCATGATGTCGCGCGGCGTGAACCTTGGGGCCACTTTTAATTCCAGCACGATCTTTTGCCCTATGATAAAGTCAAGCCTGTACTTAGAAAGCCTGTCGCCATCATACAACAAGTCAACGCCGACCTGCTCCTTGAATCCGATATTATTTTTGGCCAATTCCCGCCTGACCGCGGCCTGGTATATCCTTTCCTGATAACCGCCGCCCAATTGATGATAGACCTTGAACAGAACGCCGACAAGTTTGTAACTTAACTCCGGATAAAGCAGTTCAGCCATCTTCCACCCCTACCTAACCTCAGCAGCAATCATATTGCCAGCCTTGGGGAAGATACCAGAATTGAGTAACGGGTAACGAGAATTTATTATTATAATAGTGAAAATTATATTCCCGTTACCAGTCTCCTGTTACTCGTTACTTGAAGTTTAGCCGTCGAGATCCCGTCACCAAAGAACGGTTAGAGCAGTTCGCGATCGTCAAAGTTAGAGATAGTTGGAGATAATTACCGCCACAAACCAATGTACGACCATGATCCATGCACCAAAAGGCATTTCGCCTATCGGTTAAAGTTTAATACACTTCGTCCCAGTCCGTGACATGCGTCTCCTCATTGCCCACGGTGCCCTCAAAGCCCGCGATGCCGTCCCAGTCCATGATATCCGGGTTCAGGCTGAAGGTGGAGTTCTCCCCGATGTCCTCAAGGTCGGCGCAGACGATAAGCCCTTCAAAGTTCATGTTGTTGCCGATCTTGAGTATGGAGCCGGCGTAGACAAAGCCCGCGAAGCTGCAGTTGTTGCCAAAATCCACCTTGCCCGGAGTGATGAAAGCGGTCCCCTCGCCCACGTTTACGTCCGCCACATCCATATTGTTGGCCACCAGGATCCTGGACGAACTGTACCAGAGGCCCCAGCGGCCGATGTCCACGTTGTTCTCGAACTCGATGGTCTTGTCCGCGATCAGGTTGAAATTGTCCCCGATGGTAGTATTGTTGCGCACGTCGCATTTTCCCGTGCACACCACCGTGGCCACCCCTGTGACATTGATCACCGAGTTTATGCCGAACTCAACATCCCCGTCCACATAGGTCCAGCCGGAAAGATCGTGGGTCCCGTTATAGGTCTTGTCACCCTTGGGCATGCTCTCGGCAATGTCGATCTGGGCGTCATACCAGGTGGTGTCCAGCGTGGGCGGCTCCTCGGGCAGGTCGGTATCGGAATCGAGGTCGCCGGTCACACCGGTGGTGTCACCCGAGATATCCCCGCCCGCCTGGGCGTCGCCACTCACCACCGCGTTATTGCCGAACTCCAGGTTCCCCGCCACCAGAATATCGCCGTTGATGGTCACGTTGTTGCCCACAAAGGTCTCGCCGCTGGTGCTGCCGCCCGCCATGTAGATGGAGTACTCGCCGGCAATGGAGCCCAGCCCTCCCCCCATGCGCTGCAGGGTGGCGCGCAGCGTCCGGGTAAAGGTGGTCGCGCCTTTGGTAACAACACCGGTCACCGTCACCGTGATCCGGTTCTTCTGCTCCGCGGTGGTGCTGACGGTAAAGATCCCGTCTGAAAAGGCCTTGGCTTCGGCGGTGGGAGGGCTGGTCCAGTCCGGATCGCCGTCCAGCTGCTTCATGTAATACTCGCTGCCCGCGCTGGCGACAAAGAAGGCCTTCTGGGAGCTGTAATTGCGCGCCGCGACCACCGAATCCGAGGAGATGAAGGTGGACATGGTGATGGCCAGCATGGTCATCACCAGCACGATGAAGATGGCCGCGATCAGCGTAAAACCCTTCTTTTTCCGGATAGATACCAATCGCTTTTTGACTTCCATCAGAACATCTCTCCTTTTGCGGGCGGTCACTTGATCCTCTTGACCCGGATGCGCGCCGCGGATTCCAGGATGAAACGGTTGTCATTCTTGACCACGGTCAGTTTGCAGCGCACCAGCGCGATGTCGCTGGAGTCCTCGGCCGGGCTGCCGTCCGAGTCCAGGTAGCTGAACTGCAAACCGCCGGGGTCCTCCAGGTTATCCAGCAATATCTCGCCGTTGCGCAAAAGGGAGGTCCCCTCCTGGGAAAAGGTCACGGTCTGCGTTTCCACGTCCAGAAAGGTCATCTCCTGGCTGGTCCAGGTGGTGATATTGGTGCTGCGGCGCACACGGCGCAGCTCCTTGACCACCCGGTTCATGGCCGCCCGCGAGGTAAGCGCCAGGCTCTTCTGTCCGCTCAGGAAGCGCCAGGCCTCGATACCCTCGCGGATATAGGTCGCGATCGCCAGCGCGATGATCGCCGTGATCACGATGGCAATGACCGCCTCGATCAGAGTAAATCCTTTCTTTTTCATGTCAATAATTCGTCTTGATCCCTTCCAGGGAAATGGGAGTGGTCAGCTGGGAATGGCGGATGAAGACCCGGATCCACTTGTAATCCGTTTCCAGAGTGGTGGCCGCGTTCAGGGCCTCGGCCGTGACATAATCCACCATGACCTCATGGGAATAATCGTCCAGGTCCCCGCCAAAGCTGGTCTCGGCCTCCGACGAAATGCTGTCAAAGCCCCGGCTGGACACCTCTTCCAGCCTGTTCTCGGCCAGGGACTGCGCCACGGTAAAGGTATCCACATTTACGCCCCGGAACCCCGCGGTGATAAAGATGGAGATGAGCGCGTACATTAAAATTCCCAGCACCACCACCGTGATGACCAGCTCGACAATGGTAAAACCTCTTTGTGTTCCTGGCCGCGGCTTCATTCGATCTTTGTCCTTCCCGTATCAGGCGTGATCTGGATGGTGCGGGTGATCCCGCCGTATTCCAGGCTGACCGTGCCCGTCACCGCCAGGGGTGAGCCCCCGACCATGCTGTAAGGGATCCCGCGGGGGTGGAACTCGACCTGGCTTCCGCCCCCGATATTGACCGCGGAGATCATGACCCCGTCATAATATTCATAGAGCTTGACCACAAAATCCTTGCCCAGGTCCGCGGGGTTCTCGATGGTGGTGCGGGACGCTCCCTGGATCTGGTAAACGCGGTAGCGGTTAACGGGATCCGCCTCAAAGGTCACTCCGTACCATTTGGAGGTGGAAAGGCCCAGGCCCCGCGCGTAGAGGATATCGGCCGCCACCTTTTCCGCGGCGGCGTGGAGCTTGATCTCCTTGTAAGGGTCAAGGGCAATGAAGGCGGCAACAGCCAGCACGGCCATGACGATCATGACCACGACCAGTTCAATGGCGCTAAAACCCCGGCTCCTCATGTCAGCCGATTTTATCATTTAGGCCTGAACTGTGCAAACCATTTGAGCCCCAGGCGGTGCAGGAGGAACTTGAAGCAGACCCAGAGGGTCTGCAGGCCGTAGACCGTGCTGCGCCAGAAGTTGATCTCGGAGGCCTCCGCGAAGTAGCGGCAGGGGACCGGGATCTCTCCCGCCCGGAAGCCGAAGGCCGCGGCCTGGGCCAGGACCTCGCTGTCAAAGACAAAATCATCTGAATCAAGCCCAAAAGGGATGGTTTCCAGGAACTGCCGGCTGAAAGCCCGCAGCCCGGTGTGGTACTCGGAAAGGCCCAGCCGCAAGGTCAGGTTCTCCACCCCGGTCAGGAAGCGGTTGGAGACATATTTATAGAGCGGCATGCCGCCCGCCAGGGTCCCTTTTCTTCCGCCCAGGATCCGGGAGCCGAGCATCAGGTCCTTTTTTTTCTCCAGGATGGGGGCGATGAGCTCCGGTATCTTGGTGGCGTCGTACTGCCAGTCCGGATGGAGCATGATGACCACCTGCGCGCCCGCGGCCAGCGCCTCACGGTAAAGCATCTTCTGGTTGCCGCCGTAGCCCAGGTTGCGCGGGGTCTTGAGGACCTTTATGCCCAGGGCCTGCGCGATCATGACCGTGCGGTCGCTGGAGCAGTCATCCCCCAGGATGACCTGGTCCACACTGCCGGCAGGGATGTCCCGGAAGGTCTTTTCCAGCGTCTTGGCCGCGTTGTACGCGGGCATTACCACAACTGCCTTGCTGCTCATTTTCGCTTGAACACCGCCCACCCTCTTTTCATAAAGTATAATCTATAATATTTCTTGACGAATGAAAAGAGCGGATCATTGAGCAACCTGCCGTCCGGCCAGACAATGAACCGGGGCGGGCTTTTTTCCAGCTCGCGCATAAGTTCCTGGCGGCGCGCCATTACCCCCGGGGCCTGGATGACCAGCGGATAATAGTAGATATAGCGGCTGGCGCAGCGGCTGCGGGTATAAAAATATATCTGCGGCTCCGCCGCCCAGACAAAAATGGGCTCACCGGGGGATAGTTCCTTTTCCAGGCGCGCGGAGACCTCTTTGGCGACAACAAACTTGTCCGTGGAATATTTCTTGACCGATTTCTGCTCGGGCGATGAGAAATAGATGTCAAGCTGGGCGGGCAAGGCAATGCCCAGCATCACAAGGAGCACCAACCCCGCGCCCGCGGCCACAAAAACGTTCCTGGGGCCGCTGAAATACCTCAGCGTCCCGTAGGCCGCAAGCAGGCAAAGGGCGGGAATGACCTGGATGAAATAATGGCCGTAAAAGGCCTTTCCCAGGGAGACGCCGCCAAGCGACAACAGCATCCAGCCCACCAGCAGGAGGTTCCCGCCTTTGCGGTCCCGCCACAGAACATGGAGCGAGGCGGCCAGGGCCAGGAACCACAAGCTGGAATTTTCCAGCAAGACCACCCTCATGAGATGGGACCAGTTCCAGTTCTGGGTCCTGACATAGGTCAGGTTCTCAAAGAGCGTTCCGTCCACAAATTGGGGAAGCGCGCCCCTGGCACGGAAATAGATGATAAAGAGCAACGGGAATATCAGGGATCCGATCCCCAGGAAGAGGTTGCTCTTGAACCATTCCTTGAGATCGAATTCCTTCCGCCCGGCGATCCCCTTGACCAGCAGAAAAACGGGAAAGGCCAGGAAGTTGAGGAGCGAGACCTGCTTGATCATCACCGCCATCCCGGAAAAAATTCCCGCCAGCAAATAATCGAACCTCGCCCCACGCCCCTCGTCCCCCGTCCCCCGCAAAAAGAAAAACAACGCCAGCACCATTGGCAGCACCATGAAGGCCTCTGTATTGGCGGAGGTCCCCATGATGTACGGCCCCCCGGAAAAGAGCGCGTAGAAAAACGCGGCAAGGAGCGCCGCCGCCCACCCCCACAGCAGATAGCCGGCGGCAAAGACCGCCAGCGTGATGAGCAGGCTGAAGAACAGGGTGAAGAGCCGGATGCTTTCCTGCGTATCGCCGAAGAGCCTGAACACGCCGGCGTAGATGAAATATACGGCGGGCGGCTTGTGATCGTAATGATCGCGGTAAGGGACCTCCCCTTCCAGCATGCGCTGGGCGATGTAAGCGTAGGCGCCCTCATCGCGCTCCAAGGGTTCGGACAAGAATGGAACGCGAAGAACAACCTGAAGCATCAGGATCAGCACTAATATAATAATTGTTCGGCGTCTACTTTCCATTATTATTTATGTTAGCACCCCACAATAAATTGTGGGGAATGATTCCACACATTTTAATGTGTGGTCCCTACAACCCCAGACCACACTATCCCAGCGTTTCCACGAACCTTTTCGCCAGCTTGATGGAATCGCTGACCCCTCTGTCCTCCGGATAAACTTGAGCGTTGGAAACGTAATACAGCCGGTCTTTGACCTTGAAAGGCGGTATTATTTTCGAATGGCCCAGCGTGGGCACGGGCTGGGCAAAAAGCTCGCGGAAAACAAAGTACTGGGCCACGTCCTGGTCATTAAAGCCCGGATCTATCTGCCTGAGGCCCTGCTTGTATCTCTTGAATATCTCCTTGTCCGAGCTTCCCCAGAGCGGGTCGCTGTGTTCGACATAATTGGAGATATAGATGAGCTTGGATCCCTTGAACCCTTTATCGTCAAAGGCGTTGGTGTGCTCGATCAGGGCGCAGAAAGGGATACTTTCGTCTCCGATATTGGTCCAGTAAAAGCGGCTGAACCTTTTCCTGAGCTTGAGCACAACGCAGATATTACCCAGGTACTCAATGCCGGGAAAGGAAAGCACATTGGGGGTCGTGACCACGGTCAGGTCATAGTCCGGCACCGGCGGCTCGGAGATGCCATAACTGAGCCTGATCTTCCCCCCCATCTTCTTCACGCGTTCTGCCAGGGCGTCAGTTAGGACCTTATAGCCGCCCTTGAGGTACGCCAGCCTTTCGCGGGTGCCCAGCCTTCCCCGGCTCAGGCTCCGGGCCTTTAACCTTGACCAGGCAAAGGAGGCCGGGACCCTGTCCGCAAAGGAACCGAACTTCCCCCTCAGCATCGGCTTCCAGACCTTTTGGTAAACGTCTTTCCCCAGCTCTTTCTCGATCCATTCCTTAGCGGTCATGTCTTCCAGCGGAAGCCATTCCCTGACCTTTTTGGCCCTAAGGCTGAAAAGCCCGAACCGGACCCGATCAGGAAGGCTTACCGGCGAAAAGCGCAGCAGATCAAAAGGCGTGGTAAAGGGATAGCTGCGGCCCTCTGCGTAGAATCCCATTCTGGGATATTTCCAATAGAGCTTGCTCTTTATCCCAAGCTCTTTTAAAAGCTCAAAGGCCGCGGAATCCTGGACAAAGAAGTGGTGGTAGAACTTTTCCAGATAAGCGTTCTCGACCTTGAAGCTGGAGAGCAATCCCCCGACCGCTTCTTCCTTTTCAAAGACCGTTACCTGATATCCCTTTTTTAGCAGGAAAAAGGCGGTCGAAAGACCGGTGATCCCCGCGCCGATGATGGCCGCTTTTTTTGCCGTCATAACCTACCCAGAAGCTTCTTGAACTTTAAGGACAAAAGGCCCCGGTACTTGCTCGCCGCCTCCTGCCACAGGTTGAAGCGGCTCTTGCGGCGGTCGTCGCATTCGATGGGGATCTCCTTGACCGGCAGCTTCTTGACGGTGGCGATAAAGGTCAGGTTCAGGACAAAGCTGGTCAGGTCGTCGATATAGCTGAAATACTCCAGCAGAAAGCTGCGGCGGTAAGCCTTGGCCCCGGGCGCGTAATCAACGTAATTCATCCCCATCAGGAACAGGACCGAGAGATAGAAAACAAAACTGCCCATTTTTCTGAACAGACTGCGGTTTTGCAGGCCCTTGAACTTGGCGCCCAGCACCAGCACGTTCTCATCCAGGAGCCGGTCCGCCTTCCCGATGAAGGAAAGGTCGGCAGAGAGGTCGGCATCCATGAAGATGATGTGCTCATGGCGCGCCTCGCGGATCCCCAGCTTGAACGCCCGCCCCACCCCCTTTTTGGGCAGGGCAAAGAACCTGAAGCGGGGATGATTGCCCTCCAGGGCGCGGCCGATATTCTCGCTCTCATCGCTGGAGCCGTTGCTCACCGCAACGACCTCGTATTCGACCCCCAAGCGGTTGGCGTGCTCCATGAGGGCTTCCATGTTCTTTTCCAGGACCTCTTCTTCGTTATAGACCGGCACGATCAGGGTGTAGGGCTTCATCTTACATCCCCCGGGGCTCTTCCCCCGAACTCCTTTAATTTATCCCGGGCGTACTCCGCCCAGCTGGTGTTGGAAAAAAGATCGATGATCTGAACATAGATGCGGTAGGCGGCGCCCTCCTTCCCCAGGTTGCGGCGGCAGTAGGCAAGGTCAAAATAGGCCTGGGGCGTCCAGAACGAGTTCGGGTATTCGGCAATGAACGCCTCAAGCTCCCTTTCCCCTTCACGGAAGCGGCCCTCCCGCACAAAAGAGATGGAATAAAAGAGCCGGGCTTCGCATCTAACCCCCGAGCTTTTCCTGGACATGGCCATGGCCTGTTCAAAAGCGGAGCGCGCGGCCACATATCTGCCGCGGTCAAGATCCTTCCGGCCGCGCCTGAGCACCGAGGCGGCGTCCGGCACAAGCTGGTTCAGCACAAAAAAGACCACTACCAGGGCCGCCGCCAGGGCGGCCAGGATCAGCCATTTCCTGGTATCAGCACTTAAGGGATTCATGTTTCAGCCCGCCTCTTCCTGGAGCGCAGGACAACGGCCAGGGCCAGCAGGACCCCGAACCCGCTCAGGGCCCCGCCCGCTTTTTCCGCCAGGCCGCGCTCAAACGTCAGCCTGACGCGATGTTCCTTTGGAAAGACCAGCATGAAGGAGGGGGAAACAAAATACACCCGGTCCGCGCCCTTGACCCGCCAGTTGGGATGGTAGGAGACCCGGATGAGCAGGGGATGGCCGATCTCCGAGGTCTCAATATCGATGGCCTCTTCCTCCAGAGTGCTCTTGACCCTGACCTCTTTCCCCCCGTAGGGAACGGTTTTGACGTCCTCCAGGCGGGAGACCGCCTGCCCAAAACGCTCCGCGTCCGCCCGGCCCGCACGACGCATGAAGACCAGGAAGGTATCCTTTAACTTTTCCTGCGTGAACCAGCGGTAGGAAACGTCGCGCCAGTCATCGGTCAGGAACAGGACCGGCCGGTTGGCCAGGGGCGCCACGTAGCGGTCCTCATTGGTGAGAAGGAGGTAGATCTGGTACTCGCCCACGCTCTTTTCCAGCCGGAACTGCGGGAATTTTTGGATCTCGTCCTTGACCTGCTCTGACCTCACCACAAAGTGCGAGACATTAAAAAGCTTGAAGTGGTCGATGCCGCGGCGCAGGTCCAGGGTGGAATAGTAATAATCCGGGATGGGATTGCAGGCCTGATAGGATGTTTCGGACTCGATGTAAAAGACAAAGGGCGCGGTCTGGGAGCCGAGCATGTGGATGCCCTCCAGGGTCTGGCGCCGGGCAAAATAAGGCAGGGTCTCGGAAGAGCGGATGGAGCCCAGCGACTCGTCCAGCGGCGTGTGCTCCCATTCCACCCTGCCCTGCCCGTGATGCCGCAGATACTCATTGATGCCGCTGAAGACCGGCCAGGTGGATTTCCTCTCATAGCCGCTGTAGTTCCAGTCGATCCAGCTGCGGATGTAGGTGGTATTGAGGTCGACCCAGAGCGCGACCGCGAAGAAGGCGATGACCGGCAGCAAAATGGTCAGCTTGATGTCCTTGAGGAAGAGCATGACCGCGGTGGCGCCAAAGACCGCCAGCATCAACTGGAAAAAGGGGACGAAGCGGATGTCCAGCACGCCGATGCGCGGGCCGACCAGATAGACAAAGACGCAGGCCAGGACCGCGTAAAGAAAATAAAGGGTGCGCCGGTCGCGCAGGTTCACGAAGAAGGTGCAAAGGGAAAGAGCCATGAAGGGAAGCAGGACCGCGGGAAAGACCTCGAGCAGCGAATGGATGGTCCAGCGGAAGACAAAGGAAGTGGTATAGGGCAGGTTCGCCACCACCGGCAGGATCCAGAAGGCCAGGAAAAGAAAGCCCAGGCCGTAGACCTCCAGCAGGTATCTGAGGTTGCGGCGCCAGTCGCTGAAGAAAAAGAAGGAACCGAGGATCCAGCAGAAGATCAGGGTATAGGCGTGGCTGAAGCCGATCAAAAAGATGAGGAAGGCGTTGAGAACATGGTGCTTCTTTTCCTCCACCCCGCGGTAAAGGGTTCCCATGAAAAGAAAGACCAGGGCAAAGCCGATGCTGTAGCAGAACTCGCCCGCCAGGGTGCTGGGGATGTTGCCCCCCCACATCGAGTTGCCCTGGTTGAACAGAAAGGCCAGGGAAAAGGTCGCCGCAAAGATGGGCGCCGGGAACTCGTAGCGCAAAGCGCGGAAAGCGACATAGACGCAGGCCGGCAGCAGAAAGACCCCGAGCACCGAGATGAGCTTGAAAGCCACTTCCAGCGGGATAATGAAGCCCAAGAAGGCCATGAGCAGGAAAGGGAAAGGAAAATAATGGTAGAAGAGCGGGAATCCCGCGTAATTGCCCTGCATCCAGCCCATGATCTTTGCCCGGGGCAGCAGCACCTCCTTGAGGTGCGCCGCGCAGGGAAAGTGCGACCCGGTGTCGCCGCCGTTGATGGTGGTCTTGAGCAAAAGCAGGTCGGGCCGGAAAAAGCTGAGCAAGAACGCCCAGATGAAGAGGAGGATGACAATGTCCACCAGGGTCCGCTTATCTTGCAGGAGGCGCCTAAGCACCGGCTTTCTTCTTGCCCTTCCCCAGGAACTGCGCGGCAAAAAAGATGAGGGCCAGCGCCGCCATGATCATCAGGATGGCCGGATAGCTCAGCCCGAAGAGCTCCCGCGCCTGGGCCAGGCGCACCATCCCGGGAGTAATGGCGGTCTGGTGGATACCCCCGCTCTCATGCTCGGTAACGGCAAAGACCTGGTAGCTGCTGCCGTTGAGCGCGGAAAAGTTCTCCAGCTCAAAATCGGCGCGGCTGCCGGCATGGGCCGGGATGAGCATGTCGACCCTCTGTTGGGCAACGGAGATCTCCCGCGGCACCACCAGGTAGGTCGAGGCCTGGACCGCATCCCCGGACATGTTCTTCAGGGAAAGCCTGATCCGCCCCTTTTCCCAGAAAGTGGCGGAGCCCATCTTGCCGAAGAGGTCCGAGATGCGGGATTCGGAGCGGAAAGCAAAGGTCTGGCAGTTGAGCGCGGAAAAGGGATAGAGGTTGGCGTCCGCGTAATGCATGACCACCACCAAAGGATATTCGCCCGGGACCTTATAAGCCAGGGGAAAGGTGGTCCTGGCCTGGTAGGTGCCGTTGACGCGCAGCTCCTGGACCTTGCTCAGCATCGCCGTTCTCTTGCCCAGCCTCACTTCCGCCTGCACGCTGTGGGCGGGCTCATCCCCCTTGTTGACGGAAGAGATGAGGACGGTCAGGGTATTGCCTTCGACCCTTGACTTGACCGTGGTCTGCAGGCTGATATAGGAGGCGAACCCCGCTTGCGCCAGAAGGATAACTGCCAGGAAAAGGAAAACCGTCCTTTTCACTGGAGCACGACCTTTCGCAGGTCCGCCACGCGCAGGTAGAGTTTCTCAAGGGACTTCATGAGCGCCAAACGGTTCGCCTTGAGCTTAGGGTCCTCATGCATTACCAGGATCTTGTCAAAGAAGGTCTCAATGGGAGCGGTCAGCCGGCCCAGGGCCTCGAGCGCCTTTTGCCATTCCTGCCGGTTCTCCGCCTCGCCCACCTCCCAGTTGACCTTCATGTAAACGCCGAAAAGGTCCTTTTCCTCCGGCTCCGCCAGGTCGCCCTCGATCACCTCGTCGCGGCTGACGCCCTTGGCGATGCGCGAGACCCGTTCGGCGGAAAGCACCACTCCCTTGAGCCATTCCTCGGCCGCGAGCCGGTCGAGGGTCTGGGCCTTTTGCCAGCAGTCCAGGATGTCGTTGCAGTCCCCCAGCACCGCGTCCGCCACGTCGTAGCGGATGCCGCGCTCCTGGAAGATGGGCCGCAGCCGGCCGGCGATGAACTCCAGGAGCTGCTGCTTGATGCGGGGGAAATCCTGGTAGCCGGTCTCGCCCTTCTCAAAAAGGTAGGAGAGGAAGACCGGCTCGTAAAGCTTGTAGCTGTGCTCAATGGCCTGGTCCAGCAAGAGATCGAACTTCTTTTCCAGCAGGATGCGGATGATGCCCAGCACCGCCCGGCGCAGGCCGTAAGGATCCTCCGAGCCGGTGGGCACGGCGCCCACGCTGAAGCACCCCACCAGGGAATCGATGCGGTCCGCCAGGGCGACCACCGTGCCCTCCGCGCTCTGGGGCAGCTTATCCTCGGCATAGCGGGGCAGGTAATGCTCAGAGATGCCCCGGGCGACCGCGGGGTCTTCGCCGGAAAGGAGGGCGTACTCGCGCCCCATGATCCCCTGCAGTTCCGGGAACTCGTACACCATGCGGGTGGAAAGGTCGGCCTTGCACAGCCTGGCGATCCGGCGCACGGCCCGGATCCCGTCCTCGGGAAGCTTCAGGCGCTTGCCGATCCACTCCGACAGCCTCGCCATCCTTTCGCTCTTATGGGAAAGGGAGCCCAGCTTCTCAAAAAAAGCTATTTTCTCCAGCTCCCCCACCCTTACTTCCAGGGGAAGCTTTTTGTCCTCCTCAAAGAAGAACTTGGCGTCGGCCAGCCGCGCGGAAAGCACTTTCTGGTTGCCCTCCACCACGCCCGGATTGCGGCATCCGTCGGTGACCACCACGAACCGGGCCTGGAGCCTGCCCTTTTTGTCGACCAGGGGAAAATACTTCTGGTTCTTCTTCATGGAGGTGATGAGCACGTCCTGGGGGATAGCCAGAAAATCCTTATTGAACCTTCCCGCATAAGCAACGGGCTCCTCCACCAGATAGGTCACCTCGTCCAACAGGTCTTCTTCGATCAGGGCACGCGCCCCCGCTTTCTGCGCTGCAGTCTCTACCTTCTTTTTGATGATCGCCTTACGTTCATTCTGGTCAACAACCACCCCTAGCTTCAAAAGCGTCTCTTTATAATTTTCAATGTTCGGATTTCGGATATCGGATTTCGGATTTTTTGCATACCGGTGCCCCTGCGTCCTGGCCGAGGAGCTTATCCCGGCCAGCTCGAACCTGACCACCTTGCTGCCGCAGAGCGCCGTGATCCAGTGGACGGGCCGGATGAACTTGAGCTCGTTATCGCCCCAGCGCATGGCCAGCGGCTGGTAAAGGGAGGCAATGATCTCCGGAAAGACCGATGCCAGGACCTTGTCCGCGGGCCGGCCCTTGCGCAGGACCCTGGCGAAAACATAATCCTTGCTGCCCACCGAGCGCACCTCAAGTGACTCCACCGGCACCTGCTGGGTGCGGGCAAAGCCGAGGGCGGCCTGGGTCGGCTTGCCGGAGGCGTCAAAGGCCCTTTCCGCGGGCGGCCCTTTCAGTTCCTCGGCAACATCTTCCTGTTTGGGGATAAGGCCCTCGATATAAAGGGTGAGGCGGCGGCAGGTCCCCAGGGTCAGGACCCTGGAACAGGCGAGCCTTTCGCGCTTAAGCTTTTCCTCCGCCTTTTTCTTAAGGTCCTCCAGGAACCCGGGCATAAAGCGCGCGGGAATTTCTTCGCAGCCGATCTCAAGCAGTGCGTTCAACATAGACCTTTGCGCATCTCCTTGCCAGTTTCCTGATCCTCAGGATGTAGGCCATCCTCTCGGTCACCGAGACCGCGCCGCGCGCGTCCAGGATATTGAAGGCGTGCGAGCACTTGAGCACGTAATCGTAAGCAGGCAGCACCAGCTCCTGCTCCAGCAGGCGTTGGGCTTCTTTTTCATAGCTCTGGAACAGGGCGGTGACGGTCTCGACATCCGCCGCCTCAAAATTGTATTTGGAATGCTCCCGCTCCTGGGGCAGGTAAATATCGCCGTACTTGACGTCTTTGGTCCACTGGATATCGAAGATATTGTCGACCTTCTGGATGAACATGGCGATGCGCTCCAGCCCGTAGGTGAGCTCCACGGCCACCGGTTTACAGGGGAATCCACCGCATTCCTGGAAATAGGTGAACTGGGTGACCTCCATGCCCTCCGCCCAGACCTCCCAGCCCGTTCCCCAGGCACCCAGGGTGGGTGACTCCCAGTTATCCTCGACAAAACGGACATCATGTTTGGCCGGCTCAATACCGAGCGAGCGCAGCGAGTCGAGGTAGGCGTCCTGGATCTCAAGCGGTGAAGGCTTGATGATGACCTGGTACTGGAAGTAGTGGAAAAGGCGGTTGGGGTTCTCCCCGTAGCGGCCGTCGGTGGGCCTTCTTACCGGGTCAATATAGGCCACTTTCCAGGGTTTTGGCCCGAGCACGCCGAAGAAGGTGGCCGGCGACATGGTAGCCGCTCCCTTTTCCAGGTCATAGGGCTGGCGGATCACGCAGCCGTAGTCCGCCCAGTACTGATTCAAGGTGGCAATTATATCCTGAAAAGACAGAGTTTTCATAAACTACTAATATTTCCGGCCGGAAAGTGCTTCGCCAAAGTGATCCTGAGTAGCCTCTCCGGTTACGGTCCAGTCAGCGACCGTGTCCATGTCAGCCGCGCCAAAGAAGATGTAAGCCTCCCCATTGGTCCCGGTAGCTGGAGCATCATCCGCCCCAATGAGCAGATCATCATAATTATCGTTATTAACATCGCCGGCCGAAGAAACACAAAAACCTAGATGGTCATCATTTGATACGCCCTGGAACGTCTTATCCGCCGTATTGTCCATCGGGGACCCGCCGTAGTATAGATAAGCCTCTCCTCTCGCGCTACCTCCGCCGTCAGCAAAATAAGCGCCCACGATCACGTCATCATAGCTGTCATTATTGACATCGCCGGCGCAGGCCACCGAAACCCCCAGGGAATCCCCGGATGAAGCACCTTCAATGGTCACATCCGGCGCATTATCCATGGCAGTGCCGCCAAAAAAGATGTAGGCGGCACCGGCGCTGGCATTGCGGTGGCTGGCCCCCACGATCACATCGCCAAATCCATCATCATTCACATCGCCGGCCGCGGCCACAGAAATACCCAGGTAATCACCAACCTCACCGGTGATAAGCACATCAGGCACGTTATCCATCGAAGATCCGCCAAAGAGTATATAAGCCGTGCCGTTATTAGTGCCAACATATGGCGTGCCTATGATCACGTCGGAATAACCATCACCGTTAACATCGCCCGCAGTCGAAACGCGATATCCGATCTGGTCATCTGTATTTGTTCCGGTAAATGTGACATCCGGTGTAGTATCCATGGGATTGGCAAAATAAACATAGACCCTGCCTCTCCGGGTGGCAACCGGATCATATTTAGGAAGGCTAACGATCACATCTGAATAACCATCACCATTCACATCGCCGGCAGTTGAAACTGAGTATCCGAGCTGCTCGCCATCAGCCCCGCTAAAGGTCACATCAGCGCCAGAATTCGGGGGATTACCTCCATAATAAATATAAGCCTGCCCATTGTTGGTCCCTACAGTATCAGCCAGATAAGCACCAACTATAAAATCAGTATAATTATCTCCATTCACATCGCCGGCAGGTGAAACTGACCAGCCCAGATTTTCATCGCCTGAACCAGTAAACATTACAATTGGCTCTGTACTCACGCTTGTTCCACCAAGATAAACATACGCCCGGCCATCTGTCGCACCGCTACCATCATATCCATAAGCCCCAACGATCACATCCTCATAGCCGTCATTGTTCACGTCGCAGACCATACTGGTAGTGGTAACAGTTGAGGTTGTCGTGGTGGTCGAAGTAGTCGTTGTTGTAGTGGCTGTGGTGGACGTGGTCCCGCTGTGCGAGGTAGTGGTGGTCGAGGTGGTCGTGGTAGTGGTGGCCGAGGTTGTGCTTGTTCCAAGCGTGGTCGAGGTGGTCGTATTTATATTGACCTCACTGGTGCAGCCGACGATCACGGCCGCCAGAGCGGTCAGCAACAAACCAAGAAAGCAGGCTCTTTTCATGTATTTAAACCTTTTCCAGGCCGCATTTTATCACAAAAACATTGAAAAGACAAAAAAAATTTGGGATAATAGTTATATGCCGTTTTACGACTACAAATGCCACCAATGCCGCCAGGTCTTTGAGATCCAGAAAGGCATGAACGACCAGCGCGAGCCCGTTTGCCCTGACTGCGGCTCTGCTGCCCGGCGGATCTTTCGCGTTCCCGGGACCACAAGACCGGAAAGCGGCGCTTGCAGCACCTGCGCTTCCGGTGTATGCTCTAGCTGCGGGGAAAAATAAGGATGAAAGACGCCATCAGAAAGATCGTGGAAAGAAAGGACCTCACCCGCCAGGAAGCGGGCCTGGCCATGGACACCATCATGCAGGGCAACGCCACCCCCTCCCAGATCGCGGCCTTCATCACCGCGCTGCGCATGAAGGGCGAAACGGCCGAGGAGATCACCGGCTGCGCGGAAAAGATGCGGGAGCACGCCATCAACATCTATCCCCGCCAGAAGGACGTGGTGGACACCTGCGGCACAGGCGGGGATGTCTCGGGAACGTTCAACATCTCCACTGTCTCCGCCTTTGTGGCGGCGGGGGCCGGCATCCCCATCGCCAAGCACGGCAACCGCTCGGTCTCCAGCAAGTGCGGCTCCGCTGACGTGCTGGAAGCGCTGGGCGTGAAGATCGACATCGAGCCCAAGAAAGTCGAGGAATGCATCAGCCAGGTGGGCATCGGCTTTATCTTCGCCCCCAACTTCCACCAGGCCATGCGCTTTGCCATGCCCAGCCGCAGGGAGATCGGGATCCGCACCGTCTTTAATATCCTGGGGCCGTTGACCAATCCGGCCCGGGCCGCCGCACAGGTCCTGGGAGTGTTCCACGCGGACCTGACCGAGATGCTCGCTAAAGTATTGGGCAATCTGGGAGTAAGACACGCCCTGGTCGTCCACGGCCTGGACGGCCTGGACGAGATCTCGGTCTCGGACAGGACCAAGGTCTCCCACCTGCGGGAGGGAAGGGTGAACAACTACACCCTCAAGCCCGAGGACCTGAAGGTCAAGAAGGCCAAAAAAGAGGATATCCTGGGCGGCACCGTCAACGAGAACGCCAAGATCGCGGTCAACGTCCTGACCGGCGAGGAACGGGGCGCCAAACGCGACGTGGTCCTGATGAACGCGGCCGCCGCCATCCTTGCGGGCGGAAAGGCCCCCGACCTTCAGCAAGGGGTAAAGCTCGCCGAAAGGTCCATTGACAGCGGAGCGGCGCACAAAAAGCTGGAAAGCCTGATCGATTTCACTAACGGGTGACCTGAATGTTCATTCGCACGGAAAACCTGGTCAAGAAATACGGCAGCAAGCTGGCGGTCAACCACATCAGCATCGACGTCAAGCAGGGGGAGATCGTGGGGCTGCTCGGCCCCAACGGCGCGGGCAAGACCACCACCTTCTACATGGTGGTGGGCCTGATCCGTCCCAACACCGGCCGCGTTTTTCTGGGCGAGCAGGAGATCACCCGCCTGCCCATGCACCGCCGCGCCCAGCTGGGCATCGGCTACCTGCCCCAGGAACCATCCATCTTCAGGAAGCTGACGGTGGAAGAGAACATCATGATCCTCTGGGAGCTCATGCCCCAGGTCCGCAGGAGCGAATACGAAAAGAAGCTGACCTCCATCTTTGACGAGCTGGGGGTGGGGAATCTGCGCAAGCAGAAGGCCTACACCCTCTCGGGCGGCGAACAGCGGCGGGTGGAGATCGCCCGCGCCCTTTCCACCAACCCCTCCTTCATCCTGCTGGACGAGCCCTTTACCGGCATCGACCCCAAGACGGTGGCGGACCTGCAGGAGATCATCAAGCACTTAAAGCGCAAGGGCATCGGCGTGCTTATCACCGACCACAACGTGCGCGAGACCCTGGCCATCACCGACCGCGCCTATATCATCCACAAAGGCGAGATCATGGTCTCGGGGAACTCTCAGCTGGTCTCTAATTCCGAAGAAGCCAAAAAGTTCTATCTCGGGGAGAGATTCGCGCTTTGATCAAGATCATTGACCGATACATTTTTCGGGAACTGATCGAGCCCTTCCTTTTCGGCCTGGGCGCCTTTACCGCGATCCTTTCTGCCAGCATGGTGCTTTTTGAGCTGGTGCGGGCCGTGGTCCTGCGCGGCATGCCCCTTTTCGTCGCTCTGCAGATCTTCATCTACCGCCTGCCCAGCATCGTGGTCTACATCTTTCCCATGGCCACCCTGCTCGGCGCCCTGCTCGCTTTTTCCCGGCTCTCGGGCGACTCCGAGATCATCGCTTTCCGGGCCTCGGGCATCTCCCTTTACCGCCTGATCGTGCCCGTCGCCTTCCTGGGCCTGCTGGTATCATTCTCCAACCTGGCGTTCTCGGAAGTGGTGGTGCCGGAGTCCAACAAGGCCGCCAAAAACCTGTTATTGGAGACCTCGGCCACGCGCCAGCCCAAGATCCAGCGCAACGTCTTTGTGCCCGAAATGGAAAAAGGGGAGCTCAAAAGGATCTTCTACTGCGAGACCCTTAAGGGCAATGAGATGCAGAACGTGATCGTGCAGGAATTCTCCGCGGGCAAACTCACCCAGATCATGACCGCCAGGCAGGCCAAGTGGCAGAAGGAAAAAAGCGCCTGGCTCTTCGGCGACGGCACCATCTACCTCATCGCCGAGAGCGGCGAATACAAGCACCTGATCAAGTTCAAGGAGCAGTCCGTGGCCATCAAGTACACGCCCGCGGATTTCTTCATCGGCGACCGCAACCCGGAGGAGATGACCATCGCCGAGCTGCGCGAGTTCATCGGCCTCAAGGAAAAAATGGGCGTGGACGTCACGGACTTCAAGATCCAGCTCAACATGAAGATGTCCATCCCCTTTGCCTCCCTGGTCTTCGCGGTGCTGGGCGCGCCCCTGGGCATCACGCGCCGCAGGGCCTCCTCCTCCATCGGGCTGGGGCTGTCCATCATCGTCATCTTCGCCTACTACATCGTGATCTTCATCAGCATGGCCGTCGGCGAGCTCAAGCTTATCTCCCCCGCGCTTTCCGCCTGGCTGCCCAACATCATCGCCGGCGGTGTGGGCTGGCACATCCTTTCCAAAGCCGCGGTGCGCTGATGTTCACCTTTGGCGCCCGCATCATCCTGCTCCTCCTGCTCATCGGCGGGGCCGTCGCCGTCATCGGCGACTACATCGGCCACGTCATCGGCCGGCGCCGGCTCACCCTTTTTAACCTGCGGCCGCGCCACACCGCCTTTGCCGTCACCGTCCTGACCGGCATCTTCATCGTTTTCAGCACCCTCGGGGTGGTGCTCGCCATTTCCCAGGACGCCCGCACCGCCCTTTTCGGCCTGGAGGAGCTCAGGGAAGAGCTGGCGGCCAAGAAAGCAGAGCTGGCGGTCAGGATCGCCGAAAAGGAAAAGGTGGACGCGGAGATCAAGGATATCCAAAAGGAACTGGGGACCGCCAAAGCCAGCCTGCGCCGGGCCAAAGCCGGCATCTCCGCCCTGGAAAAGACCAAGGACAAGCTCAGCAAAGAGGTGGAGATCTCCCGCCAGGGCAGCGTGCTCTTCCGGGTGGACGAAGTGCTCCTCTCCTCGGTGATCCAGGCCGGACCGGAAAAGGCCAAGCTGGAGAGCGGCCTCAAGCAGATCCTCTCGGCCGCGGACGCCTACGTGCGCAGCTTCGGGGTCAAAGACAAAAAGCATCTCATCTTTGTTGCGCCGGAGGAATTCAGCCGGGCGGTGGCCGCCCTCCAGCAGAGCCGGAACGAGAACCTCGTCCGGGTCATCGCCACCCGCAACACCCTCTACGGCGAGCAGGTCCCGGTGCGCTTTGAGGTCCAGGCCAACCGCCTGGTCTATAAGAAAGGAGAAGAGATCGCACAGCTGGAGATCCCGCATTCGCTTTCGGTCCCGGAGATCGAGCAGGAAATAAAGAGATTGCTTTACGACACCCACCTGGCGGCCAGGAAGGCGGGATTGTCGCCGGAACCGGGCGGCTCTATCGGAAGCGTGCCTTACTCCCAGATCTTTGCCCTGGCCAAGAAGATAAACAAGTACAAGAAGGGGGTCACCCTGAAGACCCTGGCCAAAGAAAAAACCTACGCCATGGGCCCGCTGGAAGTGGACTTCAAGGTCCTTTACCGCTGAGCTAGCGCAGCGCGAACTTGGTCACCACCGGCTTTCCGCCCTGGGGAGCGACCTTGATGATGTAAACCCCTCTGGAAAGGTTGCTGGCGTCAAAGCTGAGCTCGTTATAGCCCGCGCTCCCGCCCGTGTCCCCCGCCTCGGCCGCCCGGGCCTCGATCAGCCGGCCCTTGAGGTCGCGGATCTCGATCCTGACCTTGACCGGTACCGAAAGGGTATAGCCGATGTCCAGGCGGTCGCCGGAAGCCATCACCCCGACCCTCTCGCCCTCGATCCCCACCAAAGACTTGCGGGTCAGGTGATAGGTGGCGATGGTGCGGTTGGAAGCCTGGTCCACGGCTTCCACCACCAGGGTATGGTCCCCCACACTGATGGTGGGCTCGCTGCGGATATCCCAGCGGGTGGCGGTGGCTGAAGTGATGGAGTATCCCACCGTGCTGCCGTCCACCTTGACCTCCGCGGTGGAAAGCTCTCGGTCATCGCTCAGGCGGCTGTCGATCACCGGCAGGCCGGAGACCGGGTAGACCTCGGTGGTGCTGATGGTGATCCCGCCCACCTTGACGTACTCGATCACCGGATAGGCCGTGTCCGTGGCCACCGTGGTGTAGTTGAGCGAAAGGGTCGAGAGGTCCGGTGTGCTCTGCCTGCCGGCCGGAGGGGCAAAAGTGAACCTGGCCTGGATCCATTTTCCGTTGTCGGGCAGGATGCTGCCGCCGTTGGCAACGCCGGCCCAGCTTTCCGCGTCCAGCCCCGAGGAGGAGGCCGCGGTCCTGACCTGGGCCGAGATCGAGCCGCTGCCCGAAGATATCCAGGTCAGGGTATCCCAGCTGTCGAAATTAACATCCGTGTTCTCGATCTTTTCAGTCGTGTAGACACCTGATGCCCCGTAGAGGTCGCTTATCTTCTGCACGTAAACGTCCCTGCCGCCGCCGCTGGCCTGATGCCAGAGCACGATCGCGCCCGGGTTCTCGCTGGCCACCACCTGCAGCGCGTTGTCGGTCAGGACCGCGGTCCCGGATGAAAGCTGAAAGCCCTCCGCTCCCCACATTTCATTGCCCGAGGCATCGATCCTCTGCGCGTAAGGGACGGGAGAGACCAGTGTTCCTCCCATCCCGGCCGCGTAGACGCCCTCCGACCCGTCATAAGCCATATCGTAGATGAGCGGCAGATCGATGTTCTTTCCGCCCGCCGTCCACTCCGGAGTGCCGTAAGCGCTCAGCTTCTGCACGTAGCAGTCATAATTGCCGCCGCCCAGGTCATGGAACCAGGAAGCCACCGCGGAAAGATTGGGAAGGCCGGTGACCCTGGGGCTGAATTGCTTGCCGGAAGCGGTAGAGAGGGCTACCCCGCTCGCGCCCCAAAACCGGGTGCCGCTCGCCATTACCAGCTGGGTGTAAATGTCCGCGGTTGACTGCTCCCCTTCTTCCCATATCAGGTGCGCGCCGTTGTAGGTCCGGGCGTTGGCCATCTGAAGATCTGCCTTGTTCGCGGTCGAAGCGGAAACCGAAACGCCCCTGGTCCCGAAGTGAGAGGTATCAACGCTGCCGTCGTTCTTTACCCGGGCAACATACAGTTCATCGTCGCCGTCATCCTCGCGGTCGTCCACCCAGCCTACCATATAGCCTTCATCCGCCGCCTCCATCAGGGAGCAGATCTGGGGAGCATCAAGGTGCAGGGCAGTGGCGCAGACCGTAATACCATTGTTGGTCCACTGCATGGTCCCGCCCGCGTTCATTTTTTGGGCAAAGACCTCGGGCGTGACGTCACGGTAATCCCTCCAGGCGATGACCGCGCCGCCGGCCTGGTCGGTCACCAGGCAGGGCCGGTTCTGGGCATTGGCGTCCGCGCACACCGGAAAGCTGGAGGTCGCGCTCCCGGCCAGATTGTATTTGCGGGCGTAAATGTAATCCTTGTTGCCTACCATGTGCGCCCAGGCCACGACCGCGCCGTCCACCGGCGTTGGTTTGCCTGCGTCAAAGCTCTGGATGATCTTTGGATCAAGATAATAGTTGGCCGTGTCCGCGGTCACCGCATTTTCCCAGGCCTTGGCGCCGTCGGAGCCGACCCGGGCGATATGGACCTGGCCGTGGACCTCGGTAGGATCATCCGCCAGGTCAGACCAGGCAACAAAAACCCCGCCCGCGCCGTCGCTGGCAATATCCGCCTCGTCCGTGACCTTGCCCGAGGAAGCGTTGACCTTGACCCCGCCCGCGGTCCAGACCGCTTCGGGGGTGGTCTCCAGCACCAGCACATCGTCCGGCGAGATCTCGAGGCCGGAAAAGGAAGCCCCGGTCACGTCGAAATCCGCTCCGCCGGTCTTGGTGATCGCCGCCCCATGCGCTGCCGATCCAAAAGCAAGAACAAAAGTTATAATCAATATGACATTAGTTTTGACCTTTGAGTTTTGAATTTTGAGTTTCATTGCCCGCTCGCCTCCTCAAAGCTTACGGCTTCCTTTATCTTTGGAGCAAGAGCATCCGTCCGAGAGAGCATCTCCACCACCTCGGCACGGGTCAGCTTGCGTTTGGGCTCAAAGAAGTCGCCGATGTATTCCAGCAGGCCCGCTTCCCGGGCAGAGATGATGTCCCGGGCCGCCCAGTGCCTGCCCGGCACGTCCGAATAAGGGGACTCCAGGACCTTGGGGTCAGGCAGGGCCGAGAACCGCGATATGATGGCCACCCCTTCGGCGCGGGTGATCAACCCGTTGGGCCGGAAAGTTTTGTCCGGATATCCCTTGACAATGCCCTCTGCCACCGCCTGCGCGATATATTTTGTTGCCCAGTGCTTGGCCGGCACATCCTTGAACCCCGTCCCCGCTCCCTCCTCCGTCGCCCCCCGTATCTTCATGAGAATAGTGCAGATCTCAGCCCGCGTGATATTTCCCTCGGGCCGGAAAGTGCCGTCAGGATAGCCGCCCACCAGCTTGAGCATGGCCATGACCGAGATCGGGACCCTGACCCAGTAGCCCTCGGGGACGTCGCTGAACCCTTGCAGGCGCACCACGCGCAGCTTGACCCCCTTGAGCTCCCTGCCGCGGCCGTCATAGGGGGTAAGCTCAATGATGTTCCTGCCCAAAGACAGAGGGTAGACCGAGCTGAAAGCACCGTTGGTCAGCGGGGGCTGCGTGCCGTCGAGGCGCAGGCGCTTGACCGCGGGCAGCACCCGGCCCTGCACCGCCACCGTCTCCTCAAAGACGATGCTCTTGTCATCCGGGCTTAAGACCTGGACCAGCTCCGCTTCGGGCCGCCTTGGCCCCTCTTCGCGGAAGACCCCGTAGGAGATCGAGAACATGTGGGAGGGCTCGTCGCCGTACATGTGGTAGGCGTAGTCGAACTTGAAGCCCCGGGCCAGCACGGAAAAGCCGGCGGTAAGGTTGGTCTCGGTGCCGTCCTGGTCTGATCCCAGGCGCAGGGCGGCCATCGGGTTCAGCCACCATTCCGCCCCCAGGTTGAGCTCCCCGGGTTCAGAGGGTTGGGTGGGATAGATGGTGTAGTCCGCGTTAAGGGCAAAGGGGCCGCGCTGGTAATTGACGCCCAGGCGTGAAGAGGTGGCAAAACCCTCCTCAGTGCCGTCGCTCCATTTGATCAGGGCCCCGGCGGAGGAGGGCAGGAAATTGCGCTGCACAAAGCCGATGCTCAGGTCATCGCGCGGCCGGAAGAGCAATCCCGCGTCCGCGTCATAGCCCGAGCCGGAATCGCCGCTGCTGAACCCCTGGCTGAAGAGCTTGAGGCTGACGCCTGCCGCCAGGTTGTCCAGGACCTCCCGGCCATAGGATATATAATAGATGTTATTGTAGTAGGAAAGGAGCCCGGCCTCAAAAGTGATGCGGCCGGTAATGGGATCGCGCACCGCGCTCTGGATGCCCCCGACCGAGGCGCTGAGCATTCCCACCCCCACTCCCTGCCCCTTCCCTAACGGCCTGACGCCTCCCAGCGAGATGTAATTGACCTCTCCCAGCAAACTGGTGTACATGCTGGTAAGCCCCCAGTTGGGGATCGCGGAAAGCGCGGCGGGGTTAAGGAAAACGGAATCCGGTTCGCCCTCCAGCGCGGCGTAAGCGCGGCCCATGCCCAGCACCCGGGCGCCCAGGCCCACCGAAGAAGGATCCAGCGCGGTCTTGGCGAACGCAGCGCCCGAGATGACGATCAAAAAAGCCAACGCAATGAACGCGATCTTTTTGGCCATAAGAGCAACTTAATCTTACTTTAATAATAATAACGTGTCAACTTGATGAATGGCGGCGCATGAAATATAATGGAGGCATGATCCTCGCCATTGACCCCGGAAAGAGCAAGTGCGGCCTGGCGGTGCTGGGGCCGGACGCGGCCGTCCTGGAAAAAAAGGTCGTGCCCCGGCCGCAAGCCCCGGCCGCCATCCTGGAGCTGGCCGCGAAGTATTCCCTGGCCGTGCTGGTGGTGGGCAGGAGCTCCTTTGGCAAGGACCTGGAAAAAGAATTGACCCGGCTGGACCTGAACGCCAGCCTGGTGTTTATTAGCGAAAAACATTCGACCACCCAAGCGCGGCGCCGCTACTGGCAGGAGAACAGACCTCGCGGGCTTTGGAAAATGATCCCCACTTCTTTGCGCGTACCGCCCGCGCCGGTCGACGACCACGCCGCGGTGATCCTAGGAGAGCGGTACCTCAAAGGTCAGGATCTGCCGGCGGTTGACCTCTGAGCGCTTCAGCATCCTGCCGTACGGATCGATGAGCGCGGAATAACCGGTGTTGCCCGCCTGGATGAAATACTTGCGGTTCTCGACCGCCCGGAAAACGGCGGTGCTCAGATGGAAGTCCAGCACCGATGAATCCCCGAACCAGGCGTCATTGGTCACCAGCAGGATGAGGTCGGGCCCCTCCAACACCCTCTCGCGGATGAGCTCCGGAAAGGTGGACTCAAAACACACCGCCGCCGCCAGCTTGAGGCCGTCCGCCGCCACCGGCCTGGGGCCCGCGCCCGGGCTGAACTCCGAATCATAATAGCCCACGCCCTTGAGCATCGGATACAGGTATCTGCGGAAAGGCAGGTATTCGCCAAAGGGCACGAGCTGCTGCTTGTCATAGCGGGAAACAATCTCCCCTTCCGGGGACATGGCAACGATGGAGTTGTACGCTTTACCCCCCGCGTAATGGGGGGTGCCGAAGATGATCCAGGCCTTGCTTTCCCTTGCCAGCCCGCGCAGGCGCGGCAGGAGCCGGCCATCATGCAGAAGGTAGGAAAAAATGGCGGTCTCCGGCCAGATGATGATCCCGGGTTTATCCAGCGCCGCCTGCTCTGTCATCTCCGCGTGAATGTCAAAGATGGCCGGCACCAGGGCCGGGTTCAGCTTATCCTTCTGGTCGATATTGGGCTGGACCAGGGCAAAGCGCCGGGGCAGCGGCCCTCCCCGCAGCACATCCGTAAGCGAGGCGGACTGCTCTGTTCGCTCAGCCAGGGCCAAGACCTGGGACCCATATCCGGCCGCCGCCAGCACCAGCAGCGCCGCCAGCGCCAGGGGCTGCCAGCGCTTGAGGTCAGAGATAAAAAGGGCGAGCGCGGCGTTGAACAAAGCCAGCAGGAAGCTGACCCCGTAGACCGTGGTATGGGAAGCGATCTGGATCAGGGGCAGCAGGGGCGCCTGGGTATAGCCGATGTTGCCCGCGGTAACGCCAAAAGCCCCCAGGGCCCGGGCCCGCTCCACCACCACCCAGAGCGCGGCCAGGGCAAAAACGTAAAAAAGGTCCCTGAGCGCGCCCGCGCCACCCGAGGCCCTTTTTCCCTTAGCCACCAGCGCGCTGGCAGCCGGCTGCAGCGGCGGCCGCCGCTCCTCAGCCGGGCCTGACGCCGCAAGGAACAGCCGGGAAATGGTCACAAAGACCAGGATATATGCTGTCTGGAAGAGGACCAGCGCGGCCAGGGCCGGCGCCACCCACCACTGCACAAAGCGGTAAAGCTCTGTTATCCAGAAAAGGTGCATGCCGAAAAAAGTAAGGCCAAAGAACAGGCCGCAGGCCAGGGCCTGGCGCAAATTCTCGGCCCGGCCCAGGGCCAGGAAAAAGGGCGCCAGCCCCACCCAGGCCAGCCCGTAGATGCCGAACCCGGCGAAGGAAAGCGCCAGCAGGATCCCGGATAATATGGACAATAGAACGTTAGACGCCATGCTTCATTCCGCCTGGATACATATTACTCACTCGATCTCCACTTTGCAACCCGTAATGTCCAGGTCCGCGGAAAGAGCGCCGTCGGAGGTGTCAGCCACGGTGGTGATGGAGCCGGTGACCTTTGAGATATAGTTGTCGGTCGAAGGCAGATGGTCGCCAGGGATCTTTTCGCCGCCGTCCGGCCAGGGCACGGCCACCACGTCAAAGTAGATCTGGTCCGGCACAGAGGCGAACATCCTTTGCAGCCGGAAGCTGAAGACCAACTTGTTCCCGGTATCGGCCAGGTTAGCCAGGGACTCGCGCGTGGTCACGCTGCCCAGGGTGAACGGCCCCTTGACCAGCGAATAGCCCGTCGGGTCCACTATTATGTACCCCGACCAGCTGGAATAAAAGTTGGCGTAATAGGCCTCCGGCGACCCGCGCGAGGGTGTCTCGCCCGGCTCGAGCATCTCGGGGCTGTCCTCCAGGATGTCCGGCGGCGGCAGGGGTATCCGGTAATCGGAGCGGTCGCTGAGCACCATGAAGTAGCGGTTGCTGTCCGCGTCATAATCGCCGCGCAGGGTGACCTCCACCACCATCTGGTCGCCGTACGTGACCAGCTGGGTGACGGTCCTGGCGCACCCCGAACACGCAAAGGCAAAGATCAAAATGCAAAATGCAAAAATAAGGTGCCGCTTTGCGGCGTTATGATAACGCGCCGCAGGCGCACAACAATTTTGACTTTTGACTTTTAACTTTTGAATTGGCATCAGTACCTCTGTATCGCTCCTTCCGGCTTGAGCCCCTTGAGCTCCTTTTCAAAGCTGTCAAAATAGAACCCCCGGCCGGTGGAGAGCCCCACCGGTTCATCAGGCAGGGCCTTCAGGCTGATGGTCAGGCTGAACTCCCGGCGGTAGTCCGAATAAGTGTACTTGAGCTCCCAGCAGTGCAGGTCCTTGACCACCATTATATCACGCACCTTGAGCTCTTCGCTGGCCGGCTCGTAGACCTGGCTGACCTTGACCTGGAGCTGGTTGGGCTCGCCCTGCAGAAAGTACACGTCATAGAGCGCGCTCCCGGAGCGCAGGCGGCCGCTGTTGAGGTCCGAGACCGCGGAAAAGACCATGTTCAGGAAGCCGTAGGGCGAAAGGGTCAGGCTGTTGACCAGGTCCTTGTAGCGGGTGTTCTCAATGTCCCAGCCCCCGCGCAGGTTCCAAAGCAGCCGCTGGTTTGGCCGCATCATCAAACTGGTGTCGATGTCGAACCACTTGCCGGTCTGCCAGTTATGGCCGCCCGAAGTGGTCCAGCTCAAGTGGCTCAGGTAATAGAAGGTCATCTGCTCGCGGATGTTATGGTAGCGCGTGCCCAGCCGGTCAAAAAGAAAGGGCGAGTTGCCGTCGGTCAGGCCCTTTTGGTAGTCAAGGTTGTTGCGGAAGAACCCGCCCGCCGCGGTGCGCAGGCTCGCGCTCTCGCGGTAGGCGTAAAGCGCGTCCCCCGGCGTGTAGAGGTGCTGGTCCACCCCCGCGCCCAGGGAAAGCGTGGTCCCGGAAAAGAGGGGCAGGCTGCGGTCGGCATTGAGGGTGACAGAGTAGCGCTCGCTGGCAAAGTCGCGGTTGCCGCCCAGCTCGGAAACATAGCGGACCTCGCGGTAATGGCCGTAACCGAAGCGGGGCCGAAGCACGACCAGGGCGGTGCTCACCGGGTCCGGAGTGATCTCGACCTCGGGCAGTTTTTCCAGGTACTGGTAACCGTTGTCCCCCTGGTAGCGGTCGCCGTCCGGGTCCACGTACCAGTTGGAGCTGTAGCGCCAGGAATAGCCGGATTCGCGGCCGGTCAGGTCAAAGGCCGGCTCCAGGCGCTGGTCGCCCACCGCCCCCGCGTCCGCGATGTTGTTGTAGTAATTGGCGCGGGTGCTGAGCATCACCCTGTCCGACCACAGGGGCCGGCGGTGCTGGAAGCGCTGTGAGGTGCGGATCCAGGCCGGCGCCTTTTTGGAATAGTCATAATTGAAATGGTAGCTGGTGGAGGTGAGCCGGTACGCCTGGTCAAACCCCAGGGAATACTTCTGCAAAGCGGCAATGCGGTCGTCAAAGCTGCCCATGCCCAGGTTCCAGCGCGCCTCGCTCTGGTAGCCCAGGTCAAGGTTGAAGGTGGTCTGGTCCCGGCGGCCAAAAGGGATGAGGTAGGTCGAGGAATAGCCGTGGTCCAGCTTAAGGGTGGTGAACTGATTGATCTGTTTGGTGTGCTGGACGCTCGTTACCCAGTCGCTCAAGCCCGTGTCCTTCTCGTCCACGTGGTAAAGGAAGAGCGTGCCCAGCCCCAGCCCGGCCAGGGCATAGGGGGTGCGGGTGCCGTAGCCAAAGCCCTTCTTTTCCATCAGGTCCAGGTAAAGGATGCCGTAAGGGTAGCCCCAGGTGGTCTTGAGGTAATCGCCCTCCACCTGGTTGTGGCCAAAGACCCAGTTGCGCTCCTGCCGGCGGCTCAGGTCATAGAACATGACCGGCATCCAGAGCGCGGGCATGCCCCCCACATAGAGGGTGGCGTTGTAGCCGATGATCTTGTCCTCCGGATAGTACTCCACCCGGTCCGCCACGGTAAAGAAATGCGGGGTCTCCTCCCCGCAGGTGGTGACATTGCCGCCCTCGCCCTGCATGGGCCCGCCGCGGTCGCTCAACTGCCGCGCCGAAAGGTAAAGCGGGCCCTTCATCTTGCCGGGATAGAGGGTGGTGTCGAACCCGGAAAAGCAGGAAGCCTCCCGGGTGGCGAAATAGGTGATGCGCTCCGATACCGCCCGGTAGTCCGCCGTGATCATCCGGACATGCCCCTCGGCAGTGGCGATCTTGCTCTCGGAATCCAGGTAGAGCGTGTCCGCCAGGATGGTCACGCCCTCAAACTTCACCTCCACCGACCCCGTGGCCAGGATGATGCCGGTGCCCTCGATGTACTTCAGCTGGCCGGCCTTGATATTGACCGGTATTTCTTCGGAGGCAAAGACGGGTAACGCGAACAGAAGGACGGCAATGATAAGGAGGACGCTTTGCATCAGGGGATTTTGTACATCAACCTCTGTTCCGCGAGTTCGGCCAGCACGTCAGACCCGCCGGCGCGGCGGTAAAGGTCGAACGCCCGCCGGATGTCCCCGTTGAAATAGCAGAGGTCGCCCAGGTTCAGGCACACGCCGGAGAGCTCGGGGTCAAAGGTGTACGCCTTTTCCAGCTCGGCCCGGGCCGGCTCCATCTGGTTGAGCAAAAAGAGGACGACCCCCAGGTTGTTGCGAAAGACCACTGAATGCGGCTCCAGGTTGGCCGCGTCCTCGATGCGCATGCGCGCCTCATTGAGCCGGCCCTCCTTGGCCAGCGCCACCCCCAGGTTGTTGAGGGCGGAGGCAAAGCGCGCATCCAGCTGCACCGCCAGCGCCAGCTCCTCGGCCGCGGCCTTGTACATGCCCTTCATGTAATAATCAAAGCCGGAGTTGTTGTAGCTCTGGCCAAAGGAGACGCTCACGTCATCGCGCCGGCCCGCGGCGCGGGGCTTGCCTTCCCGGCCCCAGAGCGCGACGACATCGCGGCTGCCGTAGCGGGCCACGGCCATGAGCAGGGAGCGGTTGCGCATGCTCTGCAGGCTGGTGCCCTTGAGGTACTTGACCCTGCGCTTGAGGTCCCCGAAATCAATGTCCTCCTGCAGGATGCCCTCGTAGCTCTTGACCGCCTTGTTGACGTTGCCCTGGGCCTCGTAGGTGGTGGCCAGGTTAAAGCGCGCGGTCAGGGAGAACTTGGGGATCTCAGCGGGCGCCAGCTCCAGGGCGCGGTTGAACTGGGCCGCGGCCAGGTCATAGCGGCCCGCGCCGCGGTGCAGGCAGCCCAGCAGGTTGCAGGCAAAGGGCGCGCGCGCCTGGTCCTTGAGCGCGATCTGCAGCTCGCGCACCGCCTCTTCCGCCATGCCCTTCTGGATGTAGATCTTGGCCAGGTCCAGGTGCGAAGAGATCCTCCAGGGGTCTTCCTTAATTCCCTTCTTTAGCGACTCCAACTCCAGCTCCGCTTCTTTTTCACGGGCCTCGCGGTATTTCTCGATGACCTGGGGGTTGTAGGGGTCCAGCAAAAGCGCGGTATGCAGCACCTCCACCGCCTTGCGGCTGAGCTTGGAATTGAAATGCGCCTCGCCCAGCAGCAGGTAGGCGGCAGTGTTCTTCTTGTCGATGGAAATGACCGACTCCGCCTCCAGCACCGCCCGCTGCACCTCGCCGCGCACCAGGTAAGCCCGGCCCAGCACCAAATGGGCGAGCTGCAGCTGGGGGTTGGCCTTGATGATGTCCCGGCACTTGCTCACCACCGCCTCCGCGGAGCCGGGGTCGGCCAGCAGCATGTTCTCGAACTCGCCCAGCGCTTCCTTGAGCTGGCCGCGGTAGAGGCAGGCCTCCGCCAGGTAGGTGCGCGCCAGCACCTGCTGGGGGCAGAATTCCAGGACCTTGCGGTACCCCTTGACCGCCTCATCGATCAGCTCGGGGTTGTTCTTGGAGAGCCGGTAATAATACTCGGCGGACTCGCTGAAACTTCCCTGCCGGCGCAGGGCGTCGGCCAGGGCCAGGGTAGCCTGCGGGTGCTGGGGATAGTTCTTGAGGACCTCCTTGAGCCGCGCCACCACCTCCCCCAGCCGGGAACTGTCCAGGCGGATGATCTGGCAGAGCTTTTCCACCGCGGCCTCGGGCCGCAGTGAGCGCATGTAGATGCCGGCCAAGACCTGCCGGATGAGGACATTGCTCTCTTCCTTCTTCAAAAGGTCCTCCAGGCGCTGGACGACCTCGCGGCTGACCTCCGGGTCCTCGGAGAACATCTCTTCGTATTTGCGCGCGGCGCGCTCGTAGTCCTCGATGCGGGTGTAGAGCTCGCCCAGCACGCGCAGGGTCTGCTTGTCGCCGGGCCGGTAGCCGAGCAGCTCCTCGTAAAAGCGGGCCGCGTCGCGCAGCCGGCCCTTTTCCAGGTACGCCCGGGCCAGGATCTCGGTCAGGGCCACGTCCTTGATGCCCTGCTGCATGGAGACCTCAAGCAAAGAAATGGCGTCGTCGATGCGGCCAAGCTTGACAAAGATCTTGCCCAGCACGTTATAGGCCTCGATGTTCACGGGGCTGACCTCCAGGGATTCCTCCAGCTCCAGCACCGCCGCCTCGATGTCGCCGTGCATAAGCTGGAAACCGGCCAGGGCCAGGCGCGGGCCCACCCGCTCGGGGCCGGCGCTGATCTCCTTTTCAAAGTCCAGCACGATCTCCGCGAACAGGTGCGGGCACAGGCGCAGGGCCTGGCGGTAATGGTCCTTGGCCAGCTTGTAATAGCCTTCCTGCAGGTAATAGCGGCCGACCTGGCGCAGGGCCTGCGGGTCGTCCGGGTCGTGCTTGAGCTTTTCCCTCAGCTCGTTCAGGGCATCGATGGGCAGTTTCATTTGAACCTTCCCTGCCA